>Ga0315284_10014217_pt1 | contig 11340 bp, 5 predicted proteins | sample YL17G09_16_MG_FD_203696 | JGI IMG/M metagenome (GOLD analysis project Ga0315284, IMG submission 203696) | Sediment microbial communities from Yellowstone Lake, YNP, Wyoming, USA - YL17G09_16 | ecosystem: Environmental > Aquatic > Freshwater > Lake > Sediment | place: USA: Wyoming | collected... | reverse complement strand
ATCACCTTTAATAAATTTCACTCTTCCGAAGTTCATTGTTTTATTCTCCTTTTATATATTAATAGTAACTGTTTTCTCTTCAAGAATACTTTGTTTCCCCATCATCCGCCGTTGCCACTGTTCTTTTTCTTCTTGTTTTTTACTTCGTTCAACACTCTTTTCATCTAACTCGAAATGTTCCAAATAATCATCTTTCCATGTACCTTCCATAATTTTAGGTTCCCCTAATGGAAATCTACGTTCAATAACTACCGTTGCATATTTAAACGCATTATAATCATCTTCTGCAATTGCAGGTTCACCTTCTGGCCATTCACCTTTAATTACTTCCTGGGCATACCGATATGCAGTATTAGGATCCTGGGCAATAACAGGTTCTGCCAATGGGAACCTACCGTTAATAATATCAATTGCATAACTAACTGAAATTGATGCATTTGTCGCAATAATAGGTTCTACCTCTTCCCACCTACCTTTTATCACTTCTTTTGCGTATGCCAACGTATATTCAGGATCTTTTATTATATAAGGTTCTGCCTCAGGCCATCGTCCAAAAATGATAAAAGTTGCATATAATACCGCGTATTCAGGATCTTTCATTATATAAGGTTCACCTTTTGGCCACCGCCCATAAACTACATTGTTCGCGTAATCATATAAATCTTTTACTGGGATATCACTAATCTCACCTTCACTCATCATCCTCAATCGTTGTTCTTCCTTTATCTTTTGTTCCTTAATATCTTGCCTACGTTTTCTTGCACGTTCATTTCTCCGTAACCTATCCTCTTCATCACCCTCTTTTTGTTTTTGTATTATTTTCTCCATTTTTTTAGGATCTGAATCATATATAGACCGTGACCAATTCTCCATAACGTGGTCAACATCAAATCCATAATCTTTTAATTTATTTAATGAAACATAAATATCATTATGTGTAAGTGCATTATTATATCCGCCATCAGTAACGTTAAGTATTTTTTTAGAAGACATGTCCGCGTTTATTATCACGGTGTTATATAACGTCACTTCCATATCATTATTTACTATTCTAACATTCCTATTAAAACCATTAGAAACATACGTATGGTCTTCACCTCTATCAATATCACGCATTGCCCTTTCAATCAATCTCGCCATTTGACGACTATGGCCACCAAAGGATTCTTTACGCAACGCAGAGGCCTTTCCCATCTGCCTACGTTGCCACTGTTCTTTCTTTTCTTTTTGTTCCGATGTATTAGATTCTTCTCTATCTTTTCTTGTTAACCATTCTGATGTAATATTTAATCCTTGCCACAATACATACAATATTTTCCGTTCAGGTTTAAATTGTTCAAAGATAATAGTATATTCAGTCTCTTTACTTTTATCAAATGCGTCTTGTAACATCTTGTCTTTATTCCAACCATAATGCCCCTGCCCAATACCGTCAATCTCCCACCTATATTCAATGTCAGGTATTTCTGCACGTTTCCCCATCATCCGTCGTTGCCATCGTTCTTTATCTTCTTTTTGTTTTTCTTTATTTTCAGGTTTTGTTTCTTCTTCTTTTTGTTCTCTTGACGCCTCCCATTCTGCGACATAATCGTCAGGTGACGTGGGAATAAATTCTTTATCAACATTCTCGTCTATATAATAATAGAACGTTTCAAACCAATTTTTTTTACTATCCTTTGCCATCTGTTCTTCGGATTTACCTGTTGCCAATTCTTTCAAACATTCATCTATTGCCTTTTCTACTTCTCTTGCATCTTGTTCATAATAACCCTGTACAAAACGTCCATCATCTAATTGTTCTTCGGCATCACTCCACGGCGTTGATGCCCCTTGCCCACCAGTTAATGTAAAATAATTTTCATTTTTTAAATATACCCAATAAATGTCAGTATTTGATATATCTTTTTCTTTGTAAGAAGGACTTCTTGCAATTACTTTTTCTTTCCAATCATCATAATCCATTGTAGGTTGAAGAATGGCATATACCCCTAATAACGTTAAATCATTCGGCCCCCACCAACCACTTGCATAAACAGACCAATACCCATCATCGTGTATGTGTGCGTGTACACCACCTACATCTAACAACGATTCTTCTCCGCGTTTCTTTAATCGTTTCACTACATCATATCCTACGGTAGGTAATCCCCAATCATCCTCAGGAGGTATCTTAGACTTGTCCCCAGGATAATTCTTTTTAAGGTATTGTAAGAGTTGTTGTTGTAACCATACTTCTGGTAAGAAATCCTGTTTCATAAATTCTATTTCTTTATCACTACCACCTAATGAACCTTCTCCTGTTTCTTCTTGCCAGGTAGGTTGCCATTCACCAATACCTTTATCATAGGCATCACTTGCATCAGATTGTTTGTATAACGAAGAAAATACTTTATGATACAACAATTCATTTAACGGATACTTTTTAATATCATCTAATTTAATTGTTCTGTATTTGTCTTCTAAAAAGATTTGATATTGAGGTAATCCTATTTTAAGTAAAACATCTTGGAGGACATCAAATACTTTTAAATCTTTAATGTTCCCTAAAATAACTGTATCACCAGATACACGTACCCATCCTCTGTCGGGAAGTTCTTTAATTAAAAAATATAACTTCCTATCGGCATCTGGTAAGTCTTCTACATAAAATATTCTTTTAAGACAGTTAAAATGCCCCTCTGGACATTCTACGGCTGTCCCGTCAGGTTTTATCCAATACTGATTCATCTATTTTCCTTTACCGTTCTAAATAACAGTTAGGATATTTCTTAAACGCAAAAAAACATCGGTTATGTGTACAACTAATACATGTCCGACATTTTTCACCCTCAATTTTACGTATAATATTTTCGCGTTGAAGTTCTTGATCAAAACTATGTTTTATGTTACTAAAAAACATAGATAGATTATATCCTATAACCGATTTTTGGCCTATTACAACGGCAGTAACCAAAGGGTCAACTCTTAATGTTCTCATGGTTTTCTCCTCTCCATTAGGACTTGAGTAGGTAGGGGGCATTATCCCCTACCTCTCTGAGATTACATAAAAAACATTAAAGTTTAGGCCTTTTTCAAACAAACCGTGACTTTTGCACCTGCACCTGGGTCACCTATCCATGTTACTGATAAATTTCCTGGACTTGCATAACTGAATGCATTCACGATACAATTGGCAGGTGTTGCACCAACAGTAGAATTACAAACAAACAAAATTGTATCCCCTGCGGCTAATCCTGCAACTGTGAGTGTTTCTGTTACACCTGTACCACCTGTTGATGTACCTGACACTACTGCAACAAGTTTACTTGCGTCAAGTTTTGCAGGAATGGTTGTATCCAATGCCGTTTTAATTGATGCGGCTGTAACTGGATTTGTACCACCTGTATCAAGACCCGCGTCAGTACCTGCAGTATGTTTCTTCGTTATTGCGTCAGATATATCATTGGCATCTAAACTTACATTTGCAGATAAACCCGAAGTTGTGAGTGTAAGTTTATTTGTTGCGCTACCTGAATTAACAATAAACGATGCGACCGTTGTTCCTGTATCAGTATTCTGAACATGCGCTGATGGAGGAGTTGTGGCCAAAGATAGAATAGAACTTTTTGTTCCACCCGCATCTGTAAACGTAATAATATCACCTGATACTGTTAATTTGATTCCATTTGATAATACTATCTGGTTAACAAGAGTTGCCCCGTTTAAATTCAAACCAGTAGTAAATCCGATATTTGCACCAGTATCTGATACTAATATCGCAGAACCAACCGCGGTACCTAATGAGTTATTGATATTTTCAATTTTTAACCCATATTCTTCTGTTGCGACCGCACCTTCGTTCTTTAACTGAATATCAATACCACCATATACACCACTTACCGTACCGAAATTTTCAGTACTAACAGTTAACCCTACAATTCTTGTTACTGTTCCGCCTGATTTACCTGAACAACCTAAAAGGTTATCCAACATACCCGTAACTCCACCTGCACGGTTACTGGCACTAAAATTCATACCTCGAATAATAAAATTGGCGTCATTAACTGCATAGTTGTTATACGAACCCTTAACAACGGCATCATTTGAATCAAGTGTTGCACCTGAACCTAACGGCCGTCTTGCGTTAACAAATAGGCCATAGGTTTTCTGATTAACTCCACCAGTAAATACTGCATTCTGATCACCGTCAATGAGGTATATGTTACTATACGCACCTGTTGGCCTTGCAGGACTAATATAAATATTTCTCAATTCAAGGTCTGTCGGTTCTTCATCGGACAATTTCAATATCTCTCCACCAGTAATGTAGGTGGCTAACTGACTTGATTTTTCTGCATCTTCATCAAAGATAATCATTGTCTGTGCAGGAGGCAATGTTACTCCATACTGATGAGTTTCGTTATTCATCAGGTCACCTAAAACGATAATACTATTAACTGTATTGTTCTTGATTTTCATGGGAATGTTTCTCCTTATATATTTAATTTTTATTAATGATACAAACTTATACCTTTCTCTTTGTTAATAAACATTTGTTGACATACAGATTTAACTCACAATATATTGAGTACTATCTGTCGCAATAACTGTTTTGTCAACAGGTTTTTTCTTTGCAGTATTCATAATCTCGCCAATCAAATTACCTGAGGCGGCTGGGACTAAGTTTACTGACGTTCCTGTTGACGGAATCGGTGGCGGAACACTATTCCCATTAATTGCGGGTCGTGACAATTCCCATGCTTGTGTTTCTTTAACTCGTCCCGCAATCTCTACAGCCTGTGTGCAAAATGGTTTTATTGACATAATTTTTTCTCTCCTGTTAATTACGGATTCGACGGATTAAGAATTACATTCGGAGTCGAAGAGTATTTACTCCCGAAACCTTCTGTAGTCGGACGAGCTGTAATCGTTTGATTTCTTAAAATATAAATCAAACTTGAATCTCTTGCAACCCATGTATCATTGACTGCATTGTGGTCTTTTGTCGCAGTTTTCGGATTAAACGGGTCACTTACTTTAAACGGATCTGTTACTGGAACTGGTACTGTCCCTGGAAGAGATTTTTTCTTTGCAGAATCTTCCTGTACTCTTTGAACAAGTAATGCACCGTCATACGGAGAAATCAAATTAAACTTCCAATCTACGTTTGGATATGACATAATGTTTCACCTCCCCTTTTTTATTATAGTATTTGTCCTTCTTTACATACATTTCTATTATATAACTTCTTTCCAATATCACTTACGATATACTCTCCACCTTTCTCTATCTCCGCCAATAACTGGTCCAGGTCCGCATTAACTTCCTTAGAAGACCCCATTATATGTTGGTTAGGCATATTCGGAGACATTTCTCTACTCCTAATATTAACATCTTCAATTGTATTATCTCTTGAAGATGTATTGTCAGGATTAACCAAATTCTTTTTATTAATATTTTTTGTTTTAATATGTTCTTTGTCTTTGATTAAATCTTTGAGTTCGCCGAGGTCTGCCTGGTCGGAATACTTTTCTAATATATCATCGGAAGTTACAATTATGGTACCACTCTTTTCCATATCCCCCTCCGTTTCTTTTTTGATTCTTTCTTGTGCTAAATTCCACAATTGGCTATCGTAATTTTTATAAATACTTATCAATTGTCTACGATATTTCTTTTTACCTTCTGGTGTATCATTGTGTTCGTCCCTCTTATTTTCCAGTTCATCTTTTAACACAAAATACGCATCGGTTTCTTCTTGTTTTGTTTTGAAATCTTTCGTATACGAAAAAACACTCATTGCTTTATCTAATATCTTACTAATTATATCGGAAGTTGTCAATTGATTTAACTCCTTCCATTTATTATCAACACTTGTTTTAGAAACCCCTCTATTCCTTAAAAATGTAGATGCCTCAAAACGAACATTCTTATCATAATCATTAAGGAGATTAGTTAATGTTTCATTATCAATATTTGGATGAGAGACAATACATCCTCTTACTACTGGATCATTGTCTTTACTTAGGATCGCCAACATTTCAGTTGTGGTTTTAGGATTAAATGTAACTCTTCTACGGACATACTCACTCTGGTCATTCGTTAATGTAGTCAATATATCTGAATTTACATTAAGATTATCCGCAACTTGCATCCTCGTAGACACATCTTTATCTGTCATCAATAACTGTAATGTTTCAATATCTTCGGTATCACGGGCAAGTTGCCGTTTCTGATACATATCCATTTGACTAATATCTACCCCAGACACTTTTCCCATCTGACGTCTTTGCCATTGTTCTTTTTGTTCTTGTTTTTCCAGATTATCTTGTTGTTCTTGTTCTAATTTCTCCTCAACAATATAAGGGGCATATCCTAATATATCACTACAACCTAATAACTGATTCCCACAATGAGGACATTCTTCCCCTTCACAATCCTCCCAATGATATTCACCTTTCCTTACTCCACAATCAGAACAAGTATCACCCATCCCTTCATCTCTTGAACTTTGTCCATAAGGATATCGTTTCCAATATTTACGATCCATATCTATCAAATAAGGCATCCGCATAATTTCTCTATCGCGTTCACTTATCGCCTGTTTCCCCATCATCCGCCGTCGCCATTGTTCTTTATTTTCTTGTTTTTCTTTTTGTGAATCTTCATCTTCCAATCCTTCGTCTTTCAATTCTTCATCTACACCACCTGTATTGCCTACTACTCTAAAACAATCTCTACCAGGAATTCTACCAGGAATATATTCTACATAGACACCACGTACATTCATATCCAAAATAAAATTCTCCCATTCGGCATTATCCATCTTATTCATTAATTGATATTCTTCACTATCCGCACCAAACTCAAAATCCGCCTCATCGTCAAACTGTAATATATCAGGGATTTCATATTCTTCTGCCCTTTGTTCCAATTCCCACCAACCTCTCTGAGTTTTCTCATCCTCTGTAAATGTCAACAACTCTCCTTGACTAACACCACCTCCAACTTGTTGCCGTATATGTTCCTCATCTCCTTCATTCATCTCACCATCATATTCATATAAATACCAATATTTAATAGTATTACCATCAATATCAATAGTCTTCTCATCTCCTGCCTTTTTCATCATCTTATTATTTAATCGGCCTTCTTGGATTGCCTTATCTATCGGCCGTAACTGTTGACGTGGTTGTTCCGCAGGAAGTTCAGGTTCAGTGGGTTCGCCTGGTATGTTTTCCTGGGTATTTTCTATGGGGGCGGTTTCCTCTTTTGCGACACCTTGTTCTTCCGATGGAACAACCTTTGCCCTAAAAGGTTCTAAAACCTTATATGCATCCATTAACGGTACTTCAAATATCTGTTTACCTATCTCTACTAACACAGAATCATCATTGACTTTTTTAATCTTCCCTACCATATTCTGTTTGATTTCACCTAATCCATCTAACTGATCCATTCTAAACTTACAATCTTGATTGAACATTACAAATGTATTTGATGTAAAATCTTCATTAAATAAATTTTCCGCAGTAATCACAATATCATTCATTTTAGTATCCTCTATTATACCTTTCTTCCATATACGTTGGCCCCAATTTTTAAGGTATTCTTTTGGTATATTATAAACTAATGTACAATCATAATCTTCCACCGTTGTATTAACCGTACCGTCCATATTATCTTTGTCAACTCTCCCGCACATACCTACAAGGATTTTTGTAATCTTATCTTTATTATAAGGATACTCTTTTTTGAATTCTACTTTATCGTTATTCTTCCATTCATCATATTTACTTTGTTTCCCCATCATACGTCTCTGCCACTGTTCCTTGTCTTCTTTTTGTTTATCATCATTTCTTAAAAAATCTTTTACTTTCAATTCAGGATGTTCCTCCCATATACCTTCACACCCTTCTATCATTTCATTTTCCGAACCAAAATAATGCAACATTCTTTCATACTTTTGTTCTGGTGATAAACTCATCCATAACGATTTCGCCTTTTGATACCATTCATCAAAATCCTTTATTTCACTTTGATAATATCTTTTATACATATACTCAAACATAAAATCTAAGGTAGGGTCTAAATCTTCATAAAAAAATATATCTGCCTTTTTATTTAACATAGATACCTTTCCCATCTGGCGACGTTGCCACTGTTCTTTTTGTTCTGTACGTTTTTTCTTTTCCTCTTCACTTTCTTCTCTAATTCCCATTTCATCTTCGCCGACATCTCCAAACATTGTAAATCCCCAATCGTCCAATACTTGTTCGGTTATTTCTATATAACCTTCTCCAGTTAAATCAAGAGGTTCATCTAACACTATACACCCCCAAAAGTTTACCATTACCCTTGGTTCTACTGTAACAGGATCTTCCCAATCATCATCACCATGCCTTAATTCATATATATATTTCCCTGGAACAAGGTTCTGCATTACCCTATCACCAGGAACTAAGTACCCGTGTATACCCTGGAATGTAATTTCCTGATATTCTCTTGCCTTTTTATTTAAAAAACTCTGTTTCCCCATCATCCGCCGTTGCCATTGTTCTTTATCTTCTTTTTCTCCTTGTTCTTTCTTTTCACGTTCTTCACGTTCTTTCTTTTCCTGTTCTAACATCTCTTCCGATTTCGATTCAATAATATCAGGATAATTCTCCATCCACCAATTCCAATCTTGTAACTGTTTCCCTAAATTCTTTTTAATGTCTTCTATTTTATAATATATTTTATGTAAATCTGAATATCTTAATCGTATGAAATTCTCGGCTTCCTTAATTTGTTTTTTAACATTATCTATATCTTTCAATGTTATCACGTCACCTTCTAAACTATACACTTCATTACCTAAATCCTCAATTTTACTTTCAATACTACCTCCAGAAACAATAGCTAACCAACCCCCACTTCTACCTACCTGGACACCTTCTTCAATCCAATCATAATCTTCTTTTAATCCTTCAATAAACATTTCAAGATTATCTGCCAATTCACGCCAATATATTTGCTCCATTCCATGTTCATCAACTTCAATACCATCAGGTATATTTGGACCGCCACCATACATTTTTATATTAAACTCATACGCGTCTTGGTAAGAGTTAACAACTGCATCTCTCCTATGACTACATCTATAATCATTATCTATTGTTTCTTTTAATCCTTCCAATTCTTTAAGTTTCTTATTCATTTCATCTATTTGTTCCTGGTATTTAAAGGGTTCATCTACATCTTCCGCGGTCACAATGATACTTCCATCACCCTGGTAGGCCTTCCTTTGACGCCTTTGTGCCTTCCCTTGCGTTACAGGGACACCTTGGACAGTTAATAGTTCTAACAGTTTAATTGCGTTATCTATGGTCTTTTTGTTCACTACTTCCATTTCTGAATGGTACTGAAATATAGGGACACCTAAATATATACCTTTTAACTCAGGGTAATGGGCCATTGCCGAACCTATTTGGTCTAATAACCACTGTTTATCCTTTGTAACGTATCTGATGTTATTCTTATCACTTAATTCTCTGAGATATTTAACTATCTCAGGATCAAATACAGATAAGTTATCCTTATCACGTAAACTTATTGCACCTGTATCTACTTCGTCTTTTAACAAACTCACATCAATATCCAAATCTATAATCTTATAATCTTTACCTTGGGCAATCCTAAATATCTGTTCATCAGAACTTAGATGTTCTTCCCCAGTTGTAAAGAGTATATTGACAGGTACATTCTTATTCATAACTTCGTGGAGTATTGCCACGGATATAACGTTATCTAATTGCCCCCTGATTTCATCTTCTGTAACCTGATATTTAAAATCAGGTACTTGTATTCTGTCAACGTGGGCCAATACTAACCATTTAGATGGTTCTTTATATTCAAGGAACAAACAATCTTTTTGAGGTTGAACTTTATAATTAGGATTATTAAAATCTTTTGCCAGGTATTCCAATAACTTCTGTTCATTACCTGTAACAGAAGGTATCAATCCATACTCAACTATCTTACTTGCGACGTTTTCTACTTTTTCTTTATCAATCGTTTGTTCAGGAAAATCATATTTCTGAGTTTCTGACATTGATGGATAATTCTGATGTAACACATAACTATGCCGTAAATCTAAACTCTGATCTTCGTATAATTTTTGTCTCGTTTCCTTAGACCTACTTGGATTCATAAACACTGCATACTTCACATATTGACTAACATCATCTGCCAATTTATCTAATATGTCCACAGGGGTACGCGGGTCCTGGGCAACCTTTATTCTTATATTAACATCCTCACTATTTGCCCTCTGTTCAAGTTCTTGTCGTTCTTCTGGTGTAATTTGAGGTGTTTGAGGTATCTGAGGCGATTGATATATATCTTCGTGTTCCCAATCATCTCCTGTTTGGTCAACACCTTCTAATGATAATAATTTATCACTTGGAATATTAGACACTTCAAAGTAATATCCATCTGGCGTAGTTATCTCTACAACATAATTCTCATTTTCTAACTGGTCAACAATGATTCCCTGCGTTCCCGCAGTTATAATTTCACCTGTTATTTCATCTTCAAAATCTTCTATAAACTCTACAAAATACTCATTTAACTGTTGCGCCTTTTTAATTTTAGGAGTCTTAACGAGGTCTTTAACCAATTTCTTGTGGAACCGTTGCATCCGCGGAGTTTTAGGAGAACTAACAGAATATTCACCCTTCCTTGTATGCGTATCACGATACTCCCTTAATAAATCTTTGTATTTCTGTTCTTCCTGGATTAACTCATCCTTATGTTTAGGGTACTTATTATAAAAATTCTTACAACGGTCAATATAACTTTGAATAAGAGACACCGCCTCATTATCAGTCATCTTATCAGATTGGCCTGATAACACTTGTTCTGCAATTGATATATCCCCAGGTTTACCAGATCTTGAAATCTTCCCCATTTGTCTACGTTGCCATTGTTCTTTATTTTCTTTTTTTTCCTCTTGTTCCTTTTCCGAAGTCCCTGGTTGAGTTGTAAAAGACCAATCCCATTCTGAATCAAAATTTATAGTTATATCATCACCTATTTTCGTCTCTAACATTCGTAACGCATCCCTCATAGGTCTCCAATCACCCCAATATTCTCTGATATTACCATCATCTAATCGTACTTGTATTTCTATCATACTCCCTTGATTATTGATATTTAAAACTTTCCCGTGTAATACTGTCGCGGTTTTATTTAACTGAGACTGTTTCCCCATCATTCGTCTTTGCCATTGTTCTTTCTTTTCTTTTTCTTCTTGTTCTTTCTTTGTTTGTTCTTCACGTTCTTGTAATTGTTCCTCAGGAGTAGACACACCTTCTTCTT
>Ga0315284_10014216_pt1 | contig 11340 bp, 4 predicted proteins | sample YL17G09_16_MG_FD_203696 | JGI IMG/M metagenome (GOLD analysis project Ga0315284, IMG submission 203696) | Sediment microbial communities from Yellowstone Lake, YNP, Wyoming, USA - YL17G09_16 | ecosystem: Environmental > Aquatic > Freshwater > Lake > Sediment | place: USA: Wyoming | collected... | reverse complement strand
CTCCCTTTCTCCCTTCAAGCACCGAAATCCCCCGCTGAAACAAAACAAAAAAAACGCCAAGAAACCAATCATCAGGGCCTCAGATACTGCGCCAGGCTCTCCCCGGCAGCGGCCTCCAGCGCGCCCACCGCCGCGGCGGCCCTCGCGGCCACGGCCGGGCTCGGGTCCTCGAGCAGCTCGCCCAAGAAGGGCAGCGCGTCGGGCAGCAACGGCAAGTAGTCGTCCCCGGCCGCCGCCGCCAGGCACGACAAGCACGCCAAGGCGGCGGCGCGGGAGGGCGCGGCGTCGGCCCTGGTCGCCATGAGCGTGGCCGTGTGGATGGGCTTGAGCAGGTTTGTGGCGGAGGCCGAGGCGGCGTCGTCCGAGGAGGCCGCGGCGGCGGCGGCCCCGGCGGCCGCGCCGCCGGCCGCCGTCGCGAGCGCGGCGACGGCGGCGGCGGCGCCTCTCGCGAGCGCGTTGAGGGGCATGCTCGCCGCGGCGTCGCTGGCCGAGGCCGAGGCTTTCTTCTTCCGAGAAGGAGGACAAGAAGCGGAAGCTGCTGCTGCTATTGCCGTCGCCGCCCTGGGGATCGCGGGAGGGACCCCGGGGGGCGCGCCGCCCCCGACGGCGTCGGCCTCCATTAGCGCCGCCGCCGCCGCCGAGGCCGAGGCCCTCCCGGAGGCGACCAGCGCCGCCACCAGGGGGTTGAGCAGCCTGCCGCAGGTGGCCGCGTCAGCGAAGGCGCCCCCCGCGTCGTAGGCCAGGCAGCGGTGGAGCAGGCGAAGGGCCCGCAGCGACGCGAGCCACGAGGCGGCGGAGGCAGCGGCGCGCCGCTGCGCCCTCGCGGCCTCGGCCGCCTCGGAGCGGCGGGCGCGCTTGTTCGAGCCCACCTCTTCCTCCTCGTCCCTCGCTTCTGGCTCCTCCTTCACTTCGCCTCCGGCTTCGAGCGTGGCGAGAGCGACGTCGACGAGTGCTCCTCCAAAGGGGGCGAAAACGGAGCGGAGCCTCTCGGCGACCGCGTTGGCGGCGCCGAAGAAGGACGCAAGGCGCGCCGACTTCTTGGCAAAGGCCCCTTCGTCGTTTTCGTCGTCGGCTTCATCGTCCTCACCTTCCGCTTCGTCGCTTCCGCTCAGCGCCCAGCCCTGCAGCCTCGAGAGCAGCCTCGCGAACGGGGCCTCGGACAGGCGCTCCGCGAGCGCGACCAGCGCCGCGGAGGCGGCGTCCTCGATCGCCGAGAGCTTGGCCTCTGCGGCGGCGGCGAGCTCGGAGGCGGAGTCGAGGCCGTCGGCGGCGTCGCTGCCGCTGGCCCCCCTGCCCTTGGGCGGCGCGACGGCGACAGCGGCAGTGGCGGTGGCGGCGATTCTCCTCTCCCGGACGCCCAGCGCCGTCTCGATGACCGCCGCGGCGGGACCCAGGGCCGCGGCCTCCGCCGCGGCCGGGGAGAGGCCCGAGAAGGCCGCGGCGGCGACGCCCAGAAGGGCCAGCATCGGGCCGACGCTCTCGGCGCCGTCTCCCTCGCCGGCGGCCCCCTCGGCCGCGCGCGCCGCGGCGACCCCGGCGAGCGCCGGGAGCAGCAGCCTGGCCGGGACGCACTCGACGAGCGCTGCCCTGGCCCGCGCCGCTGCGAGGGCGGCCGGGCCGCTGCCGCCGGCCTCGGCTCCTCCGGCGGCGACCACCACCATCAACGTCGAGCCGCCGCGGCGGCTCCTGGCCACGCGCGGCGCCGGCGCGAGCCCCGGGCGGAGCAGGGCCGCGGCGACGCGGGGCAGGGCCGGCGCAGCGAGTCCCCCGAGCCCGCGAATGAGGGATCCCAGGGCGGCGGCGGCGGCCGCGGCGTCGAGCTCGGCGGAGGCCACCGCGGCGTTGCCGCCGCCGGCGGGGCGCCGCCGCCTCTTGTCGGCGTCGACGCAGCCGCCCTCCTTCCTTCCTCCTCCTGCTCCTTCTCCTCCTCCTTCCACAAGGAGGAGGGCCTCGAAGCGGGCGACGGCTCCCTCGGCGGCGCCGAGGAGAGCCGGGAGTGCAGTCGGCAGCAGAGGGGTCGCAGCCACGCCCAGGGCCCCCAGCGCGGCAGCGGCCGCGGCGAGCGCGGGGCCCCGCAGCGACGAAGAAGAAGAAGACGAGTCGGCTCCCGCTCCCACTGCCCCTCCCCCTCCCCCTCCGCCGGCGACCTCCAGCACCGCTGGCAGCGCCGCGAGGTAAGGGGCCGGGTCGAGGCCCGCGAACGCCGCGGCGGCCGAGCCGAAGGCGGCGAGGGCCGCGGCGCGGAGGCCCGCCGAGGGAGGGGCGGAGGGGGAAAGCAGCTGGGGCGCGAGCGCGGCGGCGAGCGCGGCGCCTCCTGGGGCGGCGGCGGCGGCTGCGGCCGCGGTAGCGGGAGTCCCGGCGGTGCTCGAGCGAGCAAGCGCGTCGCACTTGGCCCGGAACAGGGCCAGCGCGCGCCTTCCCGTGCCCGCAACTGCGCCCCCTCCTCCATCGGCGGAAGAAGAAGAAGAAGAAGAAGAAGAAGCGGAGGCGGAGGCGGACGAGGCCGCGAGCGACGCCAGCGCCGAGAGGTAGTCGGCCGGGGCCGCCCCCCGCTCGAGCGCCGCTGCCAGCGCGAGGGCGCTCCCGCGGGCGCCTCCACCCGTCGAGACGCCGGCGGCGGACGCGAGGCCCACGGAGAGCAGGCGGCGCGCCGCGGCCGGATCGAGAGGCGAGCTAGAAGCAGGAGCCTGCCCGCCAGCAGCGTGAGCGCCGCGGAGGAGCGCGGCGGCGGCGACGCCGACGGCGGCGCGGCAGAGCGGCGCCGTCGCGTCCCCCCTCGAGGCTTCTTCGTCTGCCCTGGCAGCGTCGACGAGGTCGGCGAGGGCGCTCGCTCGGGTCGCGAGCGGGACCTGTTTTGGTTTGGTTTTGACGGTGAGGAGGCAGAATAAAAAAGGGGTGAGATTTTGATTTCGGGGAAGAAAAAGAGGGAAAGCAAAAAAACAAATCAGAAAAACAAAATTCAAAAAGACAAGCCTCGGCATCAAGAACGAAAATTATGATAAGTGTTAAGCGTCGTCATCCCGAAGAGCGGATATCGCTCAGTGGTTGGACTGACGTGCAAAAAACGTTATCGTCACCGGCAAGTCTTTATGAGAAAAGAGAGAGTTGGAAAAAAAGAAGGGGGTAAAAACAAAGAAGAAGCCTCAGGCAAAAAGGGGTGGTGATCACGCGGGCAAAAGATAATATCTTGCCCATCACACTCATTAAAATCAGTTTATTATAGTTTTTTGAGACCATCACCGGCAGAGAGAGAAGGGAGGAGAAAGAGGAGAGAAGGGAAGAGAAAGAGGAAGAAGAGAAGGGAAAGGAAAGGGGAAAGAGGAAGAAGAGAAGGGAACGGAAAGGGGAAAGAGGACGGAACGGAACGGAACGGAAAGGAAAAAAGGAAGGGAAACAATCTCACCTGTGCCATGAGCGACGCGCCGAGGTCGGAGACCCAGCTCGAAGAGGCATCCCCTCCTTCGCTGCCGCCGCCGTTCGCCGCAGTTTCGTCGCAGCCGGCGCGCAGCAGCTCCAGGCAGACCGTTGTGAGCCCCGAGGAAGAAGAAGAAAGAGATCCCCCAAAGTGCTCCTCCTGCAGCGCCTCGGCGAGCGTCATCGCGAGCGCGAGCCTCCGCGGCGCGAGCAGCGAGGGGAGCACGGCCACGGCCGCCGCGGCGAGCTCCGCGGGCTTCCTTTCATTTCCGTCGCCTCCTTTGCCCTTCGCCGCACCCCAGGCCGCGGCGAGGGCGCGCACGGCGCGCTCGGCGGCGACGCGGGAGCCGGGGTCGCGGGAGGCGGCCGCGGCGGCGGCCCCGGAGAGGGCGGCGGCCGCGCTTGCCGCGGCGTTCCCGGGCGCCAGCGCCGCGAGCGACACGAAGGTGTCGAGGGCCGCCACGCGGGTGAGCCCGTCGCAGGCCGAGGCCGCGGCTGTGGCGACCGCGGCGACGTCGAAGTCGGGAGCAGCAGAAGAAGATGAAGAAGACGAGGGAGGAGCTTTGCTGCCCCGGCGTCGCACAGCAGCAGCAGCAGCAGGGGCAGCGTCCTCATCCATTTCCGTTGTCGCGCACGCAGCAGCAGAAGCGGCAAAAGCGGCCTCGGCGGCGCGCTTGGCGGCCCCAAGGGCGAGGCGGAGGAGGTAGGGGGCGTCGAAGGAGACGCCGCCGCTGGAAGGCGCAGCTCGCTCTTCCTCACCCTCTTCGCTTTCCTCGCCGACGCCGACGCCGACGCCGTCGTCGCCGTCGCCCTCGCAGACGGCGGCGGCCTCGGCCGCGGCGGCAGCCGCGGCCGCGAGCGCCCCGACGAGCGCCAGCAGCGGCGGGAGCAAGAGCGCCCCGTCGTCCGCGGCCCGCCAGTGCAGGACCTCGAGCAGGATCTCCCAGCCGGAAGAGGAGGAGGAGGAGGGGGAGGAGCGAGGAGCGCCTTCTTCGGCAGCGGCGGCGTGCCTCCCGCCGGCGCGCGGCCTCTTCGCCGCCCGCCCTCCCGCCGCCGCCGGCCTCTGCTCTCCGGCCACCTCCGCCGCCGCAGCGGACAGCACTGCGGCGACCTCTGACGCCGGCAGCGGCGCCGCGTCGAGAGCCGCGCGCGCGGCCTCGCGGGGCGCCTCGTCGCCCTCCCTCGCGGCGGCGCGGACGAGCGCCGACAGCGCGGCGCGGCGGGCCGGGCCCGCGGCCGCCGCGCCGGCGGCCGCGGAGAGCGCGGCCAGCGCGGCGGCGCGGAGCTCGGAGGGCGGCGCGGACCCGGATCCCGCCGCTGCCGCCCCTGCTCCCCCGGCGTTCGCGAGCGAGAGGAGCGTCGCCAGGGGCTCCTCGGCGATCGAGGCCGAAGCGGAGGAGACGCCGCAGGCGGCCACGGAGCAGAGGTCGAGGCAGAGGCCGAGGTTTCCGACGCCGCCGCCTCCTTCGCTCCGAAGCACAACGCGGAGCGCCGACGCGGCCGCCTTCGCAGCGTCGGCGGCAGACGCTCCCCCTGCTCCCACCGCGGCGACGGCCTTGGCGACGGGGACCAGCGCGGCCGCGGCCAGGGAGACCGAGGGGTCGCTCGCGAAGGACCCGGCGTCGAGCGAGGACAGAAAGTCGACCGCGAGCGCCGCGAGCGGAGAAGAGGACGTCGCTTTCCCTCCGCGGGCTCCTCCTCCTGCTCCTCCCTTCTTCGCCGCCGCCGCCGTCGCCGCTGCGGCCAGGGCCGTGTCCACCGCAGCGCCGTCGGCGGCGACGGCGCGGGCCGTCCCCTCCGACGAGCAGAGGGCCTCAGCCGCGGCGGCGAGGGCCGCGGAAGAAGAAGAAGAAGAAGCGGCGGCGGCGGCTGCTCCGGTGGCCGCGAGCGCCGCAGCGCGGACCCGAGCCGAAGCGGGGGACCTCGCCGCCGCCAGCAGCCTGGGGACGACGAAGGCGAGGGCGGCGGCGGCGGCGGCGACGGAGCAGGAGGCACTGGAGAGAGCCCCCGGGAGGTCCGCGAGGGCGGCGATCGCGGCGGCCTCGCCGCCCGCCGCGGCGACGCGCGCGAGGAGCCCCGCGGCGCCGAGGCCCCCCGACCCGGCGCCGCCACCCTCGGCCGCGAGGAGGAGGAGCAGCGCCGCGCGGGCAGAGGTGGCCGGCGGGGAGACCGCAACGAGGCGGGCGTAGAGAGCGTCCCGGTCTCTCGCCAAAGGGGAAGAAGAGGACGAAGAGGCAGCGGCGGCGGCCTCGAGGGAGGCGGCCAGCATCCTGCGCGCCGCGAGCGAGCGCGCCCTCGCCGCGGGGCCGTCGTCTCCCGCGGCAACGGAAACAGCAGCGAGCAGCTCGTCCGTCGGGAGGCCCGAGCCGGGCTCGAAGGCCGCGGATGCCTCCTCGTCGCTCACCCCATCGGCGAGCGGGAGCAGGGCGAGCGCGGCGGAGAGGGCGGCGGAGGCGAGCGCCTGCATCTTCTGACGATGGTCGCTGCTGCTCCCCTTGGCCGACGCCGGCGCCTCGGCAGAGAGCGCCGCGACCAGAGCCAGCGCCGCCGCGAACCGCGCCCGAGGAGACGCGTCGGCGGAGGAAGCCACGGCCGAGGCGGCGCTCGAGGCGTCGCTGGAGGAGGCGGCCGCGGCGGCGAGCGCCGCGACGGCCGAGCGGCAGTCGGCAAAGCAGGCCGCCGCGCCGGGGCGAGCGGAAGAAGGGTGTGCCGGCCGCTGCGCTCCCCGCTCCTCGTCGTCGCCGCCGGCGCCCTTGGCCCCGCGCGCTCGCGCGGCGTTCTGTGGCGGCGTCGGAGGGACGACAAGCTTTTTCCTCTGCGCCGCCGTCTTCTTGGCTCCCCTCTCGTCTTCGTCGTCTTCGTCATCAGCAGCCGAGGAGGACGAAGTCAGCCACTCTGCGGTACTCAGCGCCGCTGCGAGCTCGTCCCCGACCTTGGCCCCGGCCTCCGCGGCGGCGCGGGCGGCCTTCCTCCGCCCCGGGAGCGGCAGCGCGGCCGCGAGGACCTCGGTAACGGCCGCGCGCCTCCACTCCGGCGCGACTGCGGCCATCTCGCGCGCGAGGCGGCAGAGCGAGCGCAGCGCGCGGCGGCCGACGGCACCGTTGGCGTCGCCGCCGCGGGCGGCCCGCACGAGCGCAGCCGCGGCGGCTTCCCGCGGCAGCGACCGCACGACGCGCCACGAAACGGCCTCGGCGGCGACGGACGGGTCGTCGTCGAAGATGCGGTCGAGGAGGGTCTGGGCCAGGGAGGCGTCGACGAGAGGGAGAGGAGCGGCAGCAGGGGTGGAAGGGGCGTCGGCGTCGGCGGTCCCGCCGCCGTTGGCGGTGTTTTCGCCGCCGCTGCCTCCGCCCCTCTTCTCCTTCTCCTCGAGCGAGCGCAGCGCCGCGCGGCGTAGGTGGGCGTGCGGCGAGACCAGTGCCGCGGCGAGAGAGGCCCCGGCCGCGGCCACGGGCGCGTTCCGCGCGTCGGAGAGCGCGGCGGAGATGAACTCGAGCGCCGCCGAGGCGGCAGCGCGCTCGCCCCCGTCCTCGCCTTGCTCGCCGCCGGCCTCCTCCTTCCCCTCGCTGCTCCTCTTCTTCTTCCTCCTCTCCTCCCGCAGAGGCGCCAGCGCCGCGTCGACGGCGGCCCCGACGGCGAGCGGCGCGCGAGAGTCGAGAGCCGCGAGTGCCGCTGCAAAGTCCCGCGTGGCCTCCCCTCCGGCCTCCCCTCCGGAGGAAGTGGCAGCGGCGCCCGCGGCGATGACCCCATCGGCGGCGGTGCGGGCGAGCCTCGATGATAACACGTCGGCCCCTTCGCTGTCTCCGCTCCCGCTCCCGTCAGAGAGCGCGCCGCTCCTCGCGAACTCCACCAGCACCTGCCTGTGCCTCGCGTTCGAGCCCGAGGCCTCGACCAGTGGCGCCAGGAGCAGCCTCAGCAGGGCCGCGAGTGCCGGGGCGGCGCCCCTCGCGCGGAGCCTGGCAGCGGCCGCGGCGAGCCCGGGGACTTTCACGACGTGCGCAAACGCCCTCGCGTCCATCTGCGCATTCGAGCCTCCGCCGCCGTAGTGCGGCTGCGTGGCCGCCAGGTGCACCAGCAGGGAGACGGTCGGGAGGGTGACGTCGGGGGAGGAGCCCGCAGCGGCGGCGTCGGGGGCGCCCTTGGCGGCCTCGATAAACAGAGCTGGTTTTTTGTTTTGGGGTTTTTTTGGGTTTTTTGTTTTTTTCGTGAGCAAAAAAAAAAATCGTCCCTCTCCCTTGTCCTCTCGCTCTAGCTCGCTCGCTCGCAACTCTTCTCACGCGCGCGCTTCGTTCCACGCCTCAGGGAATACAAACTGATATTTAAAATTTTCTTTTCGGCGCAGCATTGCGGGCGCGGGAATTACTCCCACTCCCGCCTCAGGGCAAGGATGATATAATTGAAGAATTGGTCTCTTCCTCGGCGTGGAGTTTTTTTTTCGAAGCGCGCGCGAGAGAGAGAGAGAAGGTCGTTCTGCGAAAAGAAAACAGAAGGCCGAAGACTCACCATTCACGACGGCGTCCGCGAGCCTGGCCGAACGGGCCAGTGCCGCCGCGACCATCGTCGCCGCGCCGCGCCTGTCGGGACCAGCGCCGCGCGCGAGGCCCGCGAGAACGCCCGGCAGCAGGGCGCGAACCGCGGCGTCGCCCACGCCGCCGCCGCCGCCCGAGCTCCCTCCGTGCGCCCTGCGCCCGCCGACGCGACCCGAGGTCGCCGCGACGTCTAGGGCCTCGCAGATCGTGACGGCGTAGAAGGAGAGCGAGGCGGCCGAGGCGCGGCGAGAGGGAGCAGCCGGGGAGGAAGCGGCGGCAGCCGCGGCAGCCGCCGCCGCTGCCGCCGCCCCTTCGTCGCCCCCCTCGGGAGCCGCCTCCGAGCTGCACGCCGCCGCCCCGCCGTCCGCCGCCGCGGCGCAGACGGCCACCAGCACCCGCAGATCGTGCGCCGCCCTCGCCGCCAGGACCGCCCGCGGCACGGGCGTGCCGGCCTCGGCCGAGGCCGCCAGCCACGCCCACGGATTACTAGTGTCGTCGGCCTGCCCGAGCGCGCAGACGCGGAGCAGCCTGACGAAGGCGTGCGTGCCGTGATGCGGGAGCGCCGCCGCGATCAGCGCCGGGCCCGACACGCTGTTGCTTCCTATCTTGAAGCGGCGTACGAGGTACTCGAGCGCGCGGGCCGCGGCGGGCTCGGGGAGGCGCGGGCCGACGAGGCGCGCGAACGCCGCGAGCGCCGCGTCGAGGGAGCGGGCGAGCGGGCCCTCGAGGGCGTCGGGGTCGTTGGAGCCGCTCGGGCGGGCGAAGAGCGTTCGGGCGTAGGGCTCGAAGCGCGCGTCGGACTTGGCGAGCTCTCGGAAGCCTGTGGTGTGAGGGGCGTGCGTTTCGAGGTGGAGGGGGCGGGAGGTGGTAGGGTGAGAAAGAGAGGACGAGAGGAGGGAAAAGAAGAAAGCGAGCGAGTGCCGACGAGCGACCGACCGACCGAAACGAACGAATGCTCGGCGCAAGAGAGGCGTTGCCTCTCCCCCTTATGGGGGTCCTCGGTGCCGTGCTCTCCGCTTCTTTGCTGATTCACGGACATGAGAAGTCTCGAACGGCTCTGGGTCTCGAATGGGGACGCCGGCTGGACTCAAATTCGCTCAACGCGGCGCGTGGCTAGTTTTTGGGCAATTCCGCCGAGAGAGACGAGCCGCCGCCGCCCGCCGCACGCATGCAGCCATTCGTCCGCTCTCTCTCAAGTCGCCTTCCTTCTTTACTCTCTCAGCTCTTCCCCCCTTTTTCTATCGACGTACCGCTCAGGCCGACCTCATAGACGGTGGCCATGTCAATGTCAGCGGCGGCAGCCGCATCATAGAGCAGCGACGGCCTCCTGGTTGCCGAGGCGGAGGGGCCCCTCCCCCCATGGTCTCGGGCCCACGCGAGCGAGATGGACGAGAGCTGCTGCGCCAGCGCCGACGACGGCGCGGCGGTCGTCTGGGCTGGCATCGTTAAAACGGAGAGAGACGCCTTCTCTCTCTGCTAGCTAGCAGCAGGAGCGATTAGCAGAACGAGAAACGGCGAGCTAGAGAGGAAACTAGCAAGACCGCAATTGAAATACGACTCGACTTACGTCGAGTGAAGAAAAAAAAGTGGAGCCAAGTTAAGGTGCCGTAGCGGTATTTTTCCTTTTTTTTTCAACCTCTCTTCTATCCGAAGTTTCAGAAAAGATAACGACCGAATTGGTTTCTACACAGAAATAAGAAAGCTGCGTTGGTTTTGAAGGCAAGTTTTGGAATACAGCGAGGGGCTGAAGTTGAGGAGGGAGGCGGAGACGGAAGTGTGTCTGATGATTTCTCAACGGTTTTGTTGCTGAGGAAGCATTCGCGGTGTCACGCCCAGGGCCAGCGCCGACGGCGGCGGCTCCACCGTCGGGAGCGTGCCCAGCAGCGCGTTGAGCGACGCCGTCCTCTGGCCCTGGACGGGGGTCATCTGATGCTGCTGCTGGTGGTGGTGGTGGTGGTGGTGGTGAATGACCGGGAAGTGAGGAGGAGGAGGAGGAGGAGGAGGAGGCTGCTGCCAGTGCGGCGGCGGAGCAGCCAGAGGCAGCGGGGGCAGCAGGGGCGCGCCCCCTCCCCCTCCCTGCTGGAACGCCGCCTGCTGCTGCAGCATTTGCTGGTGGTGGTGAAAGAGCTGCTGCTGGTCGAGCGACGGGGGGAACCGCTGCGGCGGCGGCGGGAACTGCTGGAGAGGTGGCGGAAACAGCGGCGGCGCGGGCTGGTGGTGCCCCGAGAGGTCGGGCAGCGACGCAAAATAGGGAGGCTGCGGCGCCGAGAGGTAGCCCCCTCCCCCTCCTCCTCCTCCTTCTCCCGCCGCCGCTGTCGCAGCGAAGTTGATTCCGTTCATCCCGGGGCCCGCGGCGACGGGAACCGAGAAGTGGCGCGAGGGCAGCTCCGGAGCTGGAGCAGGAGCGGGAGCGGGAGCGGGAACGGGAGGGTGAAACTGCTGCTGCATCTGCTGCATCTGCTGCTGCTGCTGCCCGAGCCCGACTGCGGCGGCGTCCCAGAGCACGGCGCCGCCGTTGGCGTACGCCGCGGCGAGCCCCGGATGCGAGGTGACGGGGACGGAGAAGTGGCTCCGGGGAGGAGGAGGCGGTGGCGGCGCGAGGTGCTGCTGCTGCTGCATGTGCTGAAGCTGCTGCCGCTGGATCTGGAACTGGAGAAGCTGCTGCTGCTGCTGCTGCTGCTGGAGCTGGAACTGGTGATGTTGCTGCTGCTGCTGGAGCTGCTGCTGCTGCTGCTGCCGATGAGCCTCGGCGGGGAGGGACGGCAGGAGCTTGGAGAACGAGAGCGGAGCTGCACCCGCCGTCGCCGCAGGAGGAGGCCGCGGCGGCAGGAGCTGCGTCCGAGCGAGGGGCGCCGCCGCTATCGTTGCTCCCGTCCCACGGCCGTTGGCGGCGGCGGCGACGAACGAGGGCGCCGGCCTGGCGCTCCCAACGGCTGTCCTGGGCTTTCTCGCGTGCGGCGGCGGCGCGAGCGACGGGGAGGGCGCCGAGGTCGTTGTCGCCGTTGCCGTCGTCGCCGCCTGAGCCGCGACTGCTGCCGCTGACGCTGACGCCGACGCCGCCACCGCAGCCGCTCCTTCCGCCGCCGCCGCCCTCTGCTGCGACATCAGCGCCTCGGCCGCGGCGGAGGCAGCGGCCGCAGCCGCCCGCACCGCCGCGGCGGGCGGGGGCGGAGGCGTCGGGGAGGGCCTCGCTCGGCCCGAAGCCGCCGCCGCCGAAATGCCGCCGCCGCCGTCGGCAAACTTGCGCTTGCCCGCCGCGGGCGAGGGGGCGCGGTATCCTCCTCCGCTGCCGCCGAAGCCGCCGCTCGCGGCTGCTGCAGTATTCGCAGCAGCATGAGCATTCGCAGCAGCAGCAGAAGCAGAAGCAGCAGCAGCGCTCGCGAGAGCCGCGGCCTCCGCA
>Ga0315284_10014215_pt1 | contig 11340 bp, 11 predicted proteins | sample YL17G09_16_MG_FD_203696 | JGI IMG/M metagenome (GOLD analysis project Ga0315284, IMG submission 203696) | Sediment microbial communities from Yellowstone Lake, YNP, Wyoming, USA - YL17G09_16 | ecosystem: Environmental > Aquatic > Freshwater > Lake > Sediment | place: USA: Wyoming | collected... | reverse complement strand
GATGCTTGATTAATATCTGTAATTTGTGGTTGATTAACACCTTTACGATATGAATTAATTTTAACAAGACTTGGAATGGGTCCATTTGCAGTAAGTACACGTGTCATTGGATCACTTTTTGGAATAAGTGCAACTGGATTTGATTGAAATAGACTTGCGTGAATTTCGTTAGTAGCAAGAGATGGTACTTTATAGAACCCTGTTGGATCAGTTAAAGAAGGTATAGAATAAGAGATACATCCAAGAGCGGTATTTAAGACAGTAAGAAGACGATTATCTGATCCATTTTTGAGAATAATTGCATTTGGATATTGTAGGCGATTATTAGGTGTATCTTGGAATACTTTATTAGTAATAGGATCAAGTAGATAGGTAGCGACAAGATTATCAGATGGATCTTGATCCACTATGAAAAAACTGCGCGTAGTTGGACAATCGTGTCCATCAATTGCTTTACCAAGAGGGGAGAAAGGTGGATGGAATTGATTACCGCTTTTAATAGCTTGATTTACCGCTTCATAAAATGTGATTGCATTACAATAGGCAAATTGTCCAAAAATATCATTTGTACTGATTCCATTTATACAATTGGATTGTTGGAGTGTAAGGAGTGGTTGCAGTGTGAGAGAAATACCATTCGTACCAAAGAAGAGTGCGATGATAGCATTATTTGGTAATTGTGGCATAATAGGTGTAATGAATGGAGTTGTTCCTACATCAATGACAAGTGGATGATATACATAGAGATTATAGGTAGTAGGATCAAAAATTACAGCTTCAACAAAGGTTGTTGTTTGTTGATTAGCCATTGTACATGGTTGATTAAGTTGTAAGCCTTGTAATTGAAATGGGGTAGAGAGACCAATAGCGGTGAGTGGGTTGAGTGGGAGAGTGAGGAGACATTGTGCAGGACCTTGAAAGATGGGTGTAGTAGTAGGTAATTGCGTCGGTGGTATTGCTGTGGGTGATACAGTTTGTGAAGAAACTGTAAAAAGGGGGATGACAAGTAAAAGTATTGAAGATAACATAATACTAATGGTTTAGAAGAATAAATAGAATACATGTTTAAATAGAATATTTTACTTTGTACATTTAAAGAAATAGTTGACTCATTTTGAGTCAATAACGATTTATTATTTATTCTACAATTTAAAGTGAACAACATTATTATCTATAAATACATTATTATTTAAATTAATATTATAAATGGTTGCAGGTAATATGAATAATATTGATTATATTCCAAGAATTACACTTGGAAATAAATTATATACTCATTATCCTATTCGTCTTATTGAAAGAAATCAAGCAGAACAAGTTATATCTAATCAACGCTTTCAAAATACAATTATTATAAGAATTTCGTCAAATTCTAGACAAGCGAATCCAAATACATATTATGTTGCTACTTATTTTGTTGCCCATAACCGATCACCCATTAATTTTATTATTACTCAAGAATATCATCAACGCCATAATGGTAATTTAAATCGTATGTTACCTTCAAATCTTGATAATTATGAATTACTTATTGTACCACATTCTCATCATTTTATCGATACAATTGTTACTGACAATTAATAAAAAAAAGAAGAACAATAGAGGATACAATACCTGATAATAATCGTATCCACATATAAATTGTAATCGCATATGACCTACACAGCTCTGAAAAATGATAGAAAAAAAGATAAGCCCCAAAGGAAAAAAGTAATAACATAATTGTAGTATTAAATGTAAGAAATACTTTGTATACTATTTCTCGCTTTTCTGCGATTGTTTTCGTGTTTTGATTAATAAGCCTTGTATAACCTTGTTGATAAGAACTTGAAATACAATAAAGAATAATAATAATACAAAAATAAAAGATAATTCCAAAAATTCCATTTATTCTGAACCAATCATTAAGCAGAATAAAATAGGACACCCTCTGACAAGTGTCAATTTGTGTATAAGAATATACAACATCTGTAATAGATCCAAAGAAAATAAATATAGTTAGTAATGTAATAGATGTATAATTATTTGTTTGATATGTAGTGATTAGACCATTATTTTCTTCTATAATATAATCATTATAATAATGAGGTTTTTGGTTGGAATCATTTGTAGATTGATTTTTATGATATTTCATCGTATTTGAGTTATAATTTGGATTATATATAATATGATAAAAATACTTTAAAATGTTTATTGTGAATTTTATTAGAATTGTTTTATCCTTTTATTGTATAGATTTATTTTATGTGTGATTCAGATTCTTCTCCAGAAAATGAAATTGTACAACCTCTTGAGCCTCTACGACAAATCAATATCTCTTTACAACAAGGACAACGTAGACGTATTATGAAAGGTATGGTTTATAATACGGATGAAAAACACGGATATATTTATCTTGTTCGAACAAGAGAATTTAAATCACTTGGTAGACAGATTTATAAAGTTGGTAAAACATCGCAATGTCCTGATACACGAATTACGAGATTACATAAATATACAAAAGGATCTGAAATTTATCTTATTCTTCAATGTCATATTAATGATGTTAGTTTAATTGAAAAAGAAATTCTTGAACAATTTTGTCATCGTTGGGACCCTGGACCCGATGGTTCAGAAGATTTTATTATCCCTACCCTAAAAGAATTATTTGAAGCAAAACAAATCATCTTTCATACCATCCAAAAATACGAACAACAACATTTCCCATCTTAATTTTATTGATATAAAGATCTGAAATTTATTTATAATTATATGAGAATAAGATACGTTATTGCACGTTATCAAGAAGATATCTCCTGGGCAAATGGTGTTCCCAATTGTATCATTTATAATAAATCAGATTCACTCCTACATACGATTCATCCTGTTATATCTTTACCCAATGTTGGTAGAGAAGGCCATACCTATCTTCATCATATTATTACAAATTATGATAAACTAGATGATCATATTGTTTTTTTACAAGGAAATCCATTTGATCATTCTTCTAACTTAGAATATAAATTAAAATCAATTGATAAAAGAATTTATAATGAACATCAAACCATTTTCTTTGAATATATTTCAGAAATTATTCATAATACAAATATTCAAACCGACTTTCCATTAATGTTACCGTGTTATTATATTCTTTATGGTGGAGAAAAAACATATGAATTATGTCATAAAAATGAGACCTTTCCTTTTGGTGCTGGTGCACAATTTATTGTTTCTAAAGAAAACATTCTTTCTCATCCAAAATCATTTTATGAAAAAATGATTAAATTACTTGATTACGATAGCAATCCACTTGAAGGACACGCTATTGAACGTTTATGGTATAAATTATTACATTAATTATTTATTTATAATAAAAATAGAATATAAAGTATATATTTAATTTTTATTATAATTATATGAGAGTTATTATTGCACGTTATCAAGAAGATGTCTCCTGGGCAAATGGTGTTCCCAATTGTATCATTTATAACAAATCTCAATCACACCCAAATACGATTCATCCTATTATTCAATTATCTAATGTAGGTAGGGAAGGCCATACCTATCTTCATTATATTATTACAAATTATGAGCAATTAGAGGATTATACTATTTTTTTACAAGGGTATCCTTTTGATCATTCTCGAAACTTAGAAGATAAATTAAAAGATTTTCAAAAACGAATTAATGAAGAAAAGCAAGTTATTTCTTTTGAATATATATCACAAAATATCATATCAAGTAACATTGAAAGATGTCCTACCGATATTACACTTAATTTAATTCCTACTTATAAAACTGTGTTTGGTATTGATAAAACAAATCATCCATTTATATTTGGTGCAGGTGCACAATTTATTGTTAGTAAAGAAACAATTCTATCACGTCCAAAATCATTCTACGAAAATATGATTACATTACTCGATTATGATATTAATCCATACGAAGGATTTGTTATCGAACGCTTATGGAATATGGTCTTTACACATTCTGAATAAAGTTTTCACTTATATTAAGTGCATTTTCTATTGCTGCATCCATATTATAATATTTATAATTTGCTAATCGTCCTACAAAAAAGATACCATTTGTTTCATCTTTTTCTGCTAATTGTTTATATAAATTATATATTTTTTTATTTGTGTCTGTTGGAACTGGATAATATGGTTCTCCTTTATCAATTGAATATTCTTTTACAATTGTTGTTTTATTGGGTATATTTTGATTTAAAAAGTGTTTGTATTCTATAATTCTTGTAAATGGTTCATTGGAAGATGGATAATTTACAACTGAATTTGTTTGATAATAATCTGTCTCTAAATATTCTGTCTCAAATTTAATCGAACGATATTCTAATTTTGGATAACCATATGATGCATAATATTGATCAATCGGTCCCGTAAAAAATAAATAATCATATTCTTTTCTCATATCCTCATTATATTCTTTATTTAATTCTATTGTTATATTTGGATGATTTAACATATTTTTTACAAATTCAGTATAACCCTTTTCAGGTAATGCCTGATATGGATCTGAAAAATATCCATCCTCATCCGTTGTTCTTACTGGAATTCTTTCTAATACACTCTTATCTAACTCCTCAGGATATTTATTCCATTGTTTATACGTATAATCTCTAAAAATCTTTTCATATAATTCTCTTCCTACTCTCATTAATGCTACTTCTTCACTGTTTTTTGGATTCTCTATCTCCTTTGTATTCTCCTTCATCCACTCCCTCATCTCCTCCTCTGATTTTATATTCTTATCACATAATATATTTACTGTACTTATATTAACAGGAATTGGAAAATATTTATCTCCTATTCTACCTATAACTTTATGTTTCCATTCAATCCAGTTTGAGAATTGTTGTATAAATGTCCAAACTTTTTGGGAGGAGGTATGAAAGATGTGTGCTCCATATAAATTTACTAATATACCATTTTTATCTATAAAATCATAGCAATTTCCTGCAATATGATTTCTTTTTTCGATAATATGAACATTATATTGATGATCTGCAAATTGTCGTGCAAGAGTAGCTCCTGATAATCCTGCACCCACAATTAATATTTTTTTCATTCTACTCTTTCTTCCCTTTCTTCTTTTCTAAACTTTATATCTTTATATTTTAAAAAGAATTCGAATTATATAATTATTTTTATTTTATTATGATCCATTTCACGATACATTTCTACTAAACGATCTTTTTCTGTAAAATAATGCCCATTAAATGATCCGTCAGTATATATTTGGTTTCTTTCAGAACGAAGACGATATTTTTCTACAATATATTCTTCTCCTAACCAATTCATATGTTTTAAAATATATTCTTTTTCACTATATACTACATTTCCTTTTGGATTACATTTATGTGCACCCCACGAATAACAAATATCAACTTCTGGAAGTTTAAATAATACACTTTTTGACATATTTACATCATATACACCCTCTTTTAATTCAAATAAATTAATATCCTCTAATGTATATGTAGTACTATTCCCAATAATATTATAACCTTTTGTAGTAATAACGGTTGTACCTTTTTGTTCTTCTTCTTCTAACTCTTTTTCAGTGATTTCTAGCCATTCATCCATATCCGCCATAATGACCCATCCTGTTTCTGCTACTCTCCATACATTATTTCGTATATCTAATAAAATCGCTTCATTTTGTTGATTTCCAGAATTAAATGGTAGTACATCACATTTATTATTAATTGCTAATTGAACAGATCGATCAGAACTACGATTATCTACAATAATAATAGAACTACTTGGAAATCTTTCTCTATAATATCTTACCGTCTTCTCAATTAATACTTCTTCGTTATAACATAATAAAAATATAGATATTCTCATTATAATAGATTAAGTGTATTATTTATCATTTAAGTTCTACTTACATAGAATATTATGCTTTGGATCTCCATTGTGTATCACATACATTACAAATATATACAAATTTCATATTTACGGCATCATATTTAATATAAATTACATCTTTTTCTGTTCCTGATGTATTTGTAGCACATCCCATATTTGGGCATTTAATAGTAGTAACGTGAGGAAGTGTTGGATCATATTTAGTAAATTCATTCATTAAAATTTTATAACCTTCCGATGTTTTTTCTTTTAGATCAATTTCTAGTACCAAACCTCCTTTTTCTTCTTCTTCGAAACCACAATTACGACAAACACGTCGGAGTGTATCCTTATCTTGATTTAGATACATATAATACTTACACGTTTTGCAAAAGTCACTCTCCTTCATTATTCTTTATCCTACTTCTAATTACCTTAATCATTTCAATCAATTTTTATACTCACTCTTTACATCCCATCCATCCATATTCTTATTATAACTATATTATTCAAATTATCCCATATTTTATATTATATTCTTGTAACAAGTATAATATATTATATTATAAGAAATGAAGATTTTTAAATAAATAAAATTTGACTGGCTAAAAAAGGGATGGCTGGTCGTAACACAATGCCTCTAACATTTACTGATAACTTTTTGGATACTCCGTTTGGTGTATATCTTGATACACATCGCTCCACCGAAAAAGGCGAAGCATGTTCCTTTACGGGAATGGGATATATACGAGGCAAGTTCTGTGTAAAAGATGAAGATTATTCACATTTCCTTGATCTTTTACACGAATACTTATTTACACAACAACGAAGACCACTTAATTTAGTTGAACAACGACGATGTGATTTTGTTAATCCAATTTTGATTGATTTGGACTTTAAATATCCCGCAGAGCGTGCAATTCAGCGACAATTCGAACTATCTCATATTCACTCTTTTATTCGAAATTATGTAAATCACTTAAATCACTTTTATGATTTATCTCAATCCAAGCCTCTTCGCTTCTTTATTACATTACGACCAGGACCATATGAAGATAAAAAATCAAATAATCTTCATCGCTCTATTAAAGATGGAGTTCATATTGAATGCCCTGATATTATACTTCCCTCTGAACATCAACAAGTTCTTCGTCATAAATCCCTCGAACAAAATGACCTATCCCTCTCTTTTAAAAATACAGGATATATTAATCCAGAAAAAGATATCTTTGATGAAGCAATTGTAAAAAAAAATGGTTGGTTCTTCTATGGAGAATCAAAACCTGATATCCCTGCCTATCATCTCGCATCTGTCTATGTATACGACCCACAACAAAATGAATTCTATGAAGAATCTAAAGATGATTATTCACCTAGACAATTATTAGAATTACTTTCTATTCGTTATAATCTTCGTAATCAACCTATTGAATTTGAAGAAAAAACACACGATGAATGGAAAGAACGTCTTGATTATTGTACTGGTAAAAAATCATTCGCTTGTTCTAATCCACAATTAGAAGATGAAGAAAAAATGGTTGCTCCTACTATCCAAATTACTTCATCGAATGTTCATGAACAACTTGAAAAGGATAAATTAGAAACAATTAAACAAATTATTTTGGAATGTTTATCGGTAGATCGTGCAGGACCCTATAAAGACTGGATGGAAGTTGGTTGGTGTCTTCATAGTATCGATCCCTCTGATGATATGTTCCAATTATGGATGGAATTTAGTAAAAAATCATCTAAATTTAATCAATCCGAAACTGCATCTCATCATCGTGAATGGACTCGTATGAAAAAAGTACAAGCCGATCAACGTCTTACTGAACGATCTCTTCATAAATGGGCCAAAGAAGACAATCCTAAAAAATATAGAGAAATTATGAATGGTAGTTTTGTTAACTTTGTTGAACGTGAAGTTGAAGTTACTCATACACACATTGCCCGTTTAATGCATCGTATGTATAAAAATGAATATTGTGCATCAGTTGATTCTAAAAAAGTAGAATGGTTTAATTTCACTGGTGTATACTGGAAAAAACTTGCTCAAGGTATTGAACTACGAAATAAATTAACCACAGAAGTTGCTCAAGTTATCTCGGATGCTCGTAGTAAAATTCGTAATTATCTTATGACTCTTGGAACAGATGATCGCGAATCCTCTTGGGAACAAGGACGCATTAAAAAATTATTTGATGTCGAAAAATCACTTTATCAATCTGGTTTTAAAGATTCCGCTATGAAAGATTGCATTGGTCTATTCTATGTAGAAGAATTTGCACAAAAACTTAATGCAAATCAATTTATTCTGGGATTCAAAAATGGTGTGATTGATCTTCGTACTCCCATCCTATCACAAGATGGAAAAATATTAAATTATACTGTTGGATTTCGTGATGCTAAACCTGAAGATTATATTACCTTTATGGTTGGACGCTATCCAACTAAAAATTGTGATCCAATTGATTATATTGAATATGACCCCAATGATCCAGAACAATCTCCTATTAATGCCGAAATTGATGACTTTATGGAAAAAGTGTTTCCTCGTCCTGAATTACGAGCATATATGTGGCGTAAATTAGCATCTTGTATTGAAGGTGCTAATAAAGAACAAACATATGAAACCTGGATTGGTGTTGGTGGTAATGGTAAATCCAAATTAGTTGATTTAATGTCTATGGCTCTTGGAGATTATGCCTCTTCCCTTCAATCCACAGCACTTACTAGAAAAAGACCCGATTCTGGTGCTGCAAATCCTGATATTATGGCTATTCGTAATAAAAGATTTATTTATATGGCTGAACCAGATGATCGTGAACCATTAAATACTTCTCGTATGAAACAATTTACTGGTGAAGATGATGTTGAAGCTCGTGGTCTCTTTGAAGATCAAACCAAATTCAAAATTACTGGTAAAATATTTATGTTGTGTAATGCATTTCCAGCGATTAACACAATGGATCGTGGTACTTGGCGACGTGTTCGTGCTATTCCATTTGAATCTAAATTTGTAGATCCTACACAAGAAGAAATAAATCCAAATGCAAATATTTATGCACGTGATAATCAATTAGATACTAAAATGCGTGAATGGCGTACTCTCTTTATGTCACGCCTCGTTTATATTTATAAAACAGAATATCTTCCTAATGGTCTTGGAAAACTTCCCGCAGTTGTTACTCAAGAATCAAATAAATATCAAGAAACATTTGATTCTGTTGGTAAATTTATGAATGCTCGTATTCGTGAAGTTAAGAAAGGCGGCTATGAAGCAAATATCAAAGATATCTTTCGTGTCTATAAAAATTGGTATGAAGCAGTTGGTGGCGGTGGACGTAAACTTAATCAAACCGAATTATATAAACGATTATCTGATAAATGCGGCGAACCCTCTGATAAAAAAACATTCAAACAAATACGCCTCTTTGAAGATGATTTAGATCTCGAAGAATATGATCAATCACTACAAGATCAATAATCATATTCTTAACTATCTTACTTATTATACCTATCTTATTATTTTTTTTATACTAAATAATATAATAATAATAATAAGATAATTGATAAAATGCTACTAATAAGTAGTGATCTAAAAAATGAACTAACTTTTTCTTCTGAGGTCATTGTATAGAAATAAATGAAGGAAATAATCATAAAAAGATAGGAGATTGTTAAGAATGCAATGGTATAATCTTCTATAACGTGCAAATTTTTGTTAGGTTGAACTTCGGGTAATGTATCTTTTACATCTGAAAAATCACGATTATTTTTTTGTATAATTACTTCTTTTTTATCAATATTATTTCGTAATTGATCTCTTTCTTCTTTTAATTCATTATTTCGTTTTTTGACTTCATTTCGTATATCCACATGACCTGCTTCTCCAAAAATAGAATCACCCATCATTAATGAATTTATAATATTCCCCCTTATAGAAGTTAAATCATTATCTAAATTTACTACTTGTTCTCCTAAATTTTGTGATGGTAGCGGAGCATTTGGATTAGATAATTCAGTCATTTTATTCTTACTATTATTTATTAAATATTATGTTTTATTTGAATAAATCATAATATTTTTAATTTTAATTTTAATTTTTATTGCATTTGATTTGCGGTAGAAGCAATGGATTGGGCGCTAGAAGCAATAGATTGGGCGGCAGTAGCAACACCTTGTGTCGCTCCACGGGCGGCTTGTTGTACATTTTGTTCAATCGATTGGATTGATCCCTCAATCGCTTGGATTGTTCCTGGACATAATGGAATTGGAATCTTTCCATATTCACCTTCAAAGATTTGTTTATTCCAATATCTCTTATTACGTGATATATCAGTATATCTTGATCTTCTTATAATAATGAGAGTAACAATAAGAAGAAGAGGTGTAGCAAGTGCTACCCATAAATAAGAACTAATCATACCTAGTCTCCATAAAACAGTAATAAGAATAAGACCAGAAAGCATAATAAAACAGGACGATAATACAAAGAGTGTATCATATTTATTACCAATTGACCATTCATTCATTTCATTTTTACGTCCAGCCATATTTTTATCATCTATCACCGTCTTTGCACTGCTTTCTTGTTGATCATAAATCTGTTGTTGTAAATTTGCTAATTCACCACTTCGTTTATTATGCATTAAAATTGATTCTTGTACTTTTGATGCACGATCTAAATCGCCGTAGACTTTTTCAAATGTATCGTCTTTTTGTTTTGTTACATTTGTATATAAATTATTTTGTTGCCCCTTTAGAAAAGCTTGTAATTGCGTAGGATCTTTTTTTAATTCTGCAATTGCAGTTGCTAATTCTATATCTTGATATAACTGAATACGATTGATAATTTGATCTAGATTAGCCATATTTCTAAATCAATTCAAGAAATTACTTCATTACTTTTCTATCTTAATCCGTTGACGCTTTATAGACATATACTAATAATCCAAGTGCAACTACATTCAAAAAACTATATAATTTTAATAAATTATCTGAATATCTCCCTTTTTCTTCTGTATATTTTACCATTTCCTTTTTAATTTTAGTTGACGCCTCATTTGACATAATAATCTGATTCTGATTTTCTAATTGGCTTCGTAATTCGTTTATTCTTTTATTAAAATCATTTATTTCTTTTTGTAATATATCAGATGATTGTAATAATTGGGTTGTAATACCATTTGTAATTTGAATTAAATCATTTAATCGTCTTGTTAAAATCTGACAAAATCCTAAATATTTATTAGTAATTTGTTGAACATCCATAGAAGGTGTAGTAAATCCTTGACGAATTGCATCTAATGCTCTTTCTAAACAATATTTATATCTTGAATCATAAAAACAATATTCGTTTTTTATATTTTCTATTAATTCCTTTACTTTCGTTGGATATTGATCTGCATTGGATGTTTCTGCTCTTGGAATAACACCTGAACGATTTAATGAATCTACTATGCTCTGTACTACACTATCTTTTAAC
>Ga0315284_10014212_pt1 | contig 11341 bp, 14 predicted proteins | sample YL17G09_16_MG_FD_203696 | JGI IMG/M metagenome (GOLD analysis project Ga0315284, IMG submission 203696) | Sediment microbial communities from Yellowstone Lake, YNP, Wyoming, USA - YL17G09_16 | ecosystem: Environmental > Aquatic > Freshwater > Lake > Sediment | place: USA: Wyoming | collected... | reverse complement strand
ATGGCTGAAAGTAATTCATTTAAGTTTGGAATCATAGTAATTTTAGGTTTAGTCGCTTTATTTTTTATTTACTGGTTTATAAATTCAAGAAATAAGAAAATTCTTATGCAAGAATCATATGCAAATCAAGATGATGATGAACAAGCTTTAGAAAGCTTTGGAAATATAAAAGATAGTGGAACTTTAGAAGATAGAATGGCTCATTCCCAAAATTACCCACCAACTACGACAAAGCCAATGAATAGTGATTTAGTAGGTGAAGATATACAATCTCAATACAATGATAACCCATCTCTTCAACAATTGCGCCAGGCTGCTTGTTTTCCAAAGGAGATGCTTACTCCAGAAGAATTGAAGCCCCAGGACAATAGTTCACTTTGGGCACAGGTTAATCCAGATGGTGAAGGCTCTTTGAAGGGTAGGTCATTTTTGCAGGCTGGACATCACATTGGAATAAACACTGTGGGTCAGACATTACGTAACGCCAATCTTCAGCTTCGTTCTGAGCCACCTAATCCTCAGGTTCTTGTTTCTCCTTGGAACCAGACTACAATTGAGCCTGATACTGGTCGCAAACCTCTCGAGATTGGTGGGTGTGCCTAATTTGGTGGGTAATAGAGTACCTTTTTACACATTATCAGGAGAACTACTATTTTATGTGCTTTTTTTTAAGAATAATATTATATATAATAAAACATTTACTATATATAAAAAAAGGAAGGATTATAGGGTAAGGTGAACTGGTATCCCCCACCCATTTAAAGAAAATAGAATATATTATCATATCAGAAAATGAGTTCCATTCCAATTTACAAGTGCAATAAGAAGACAATGCCTCTGCAGAAAATTATGAGTAAAAAAAGAAAGAATGATGAAGAAGAAGATGGATCTCCCGTTTTAGGAATGGATTTTAGTAAATTATTTGATTTTGGAAATAAGGGAACGACTGGAATTTCAAAGAATAAGAACCATATTTATTTCTATGATGATGTTTCGACTGAAACATGTTTGGAATTGAATAAAACAATTATTGAAATGGCAAAGGATCTCCAGCGCCATAGTCTAGAGTATGACACCAAACCAGCTAAAATTTACCTGCATATTAACAGCAATGGAGGTGAATTACTCGCTTGTTTTTCTACGGTTGATTATATCAAGAGTTGTCCGGTTCCAGTTGTATCCATTATTGAAGGAAGTGCAGCAAGTGCTGCCACATTAATTAGTTGTGTTTGTCATGAGAGGTATATGACTCCGAGTAGTTATATGCTTATTCACCAATTGAGAGGCGGCTATTGGGGCAAATACGAAGAGATGGAGGAGGATTTAGAAAACAGTAAAAAATTTATGGATAAAATCTACGATATTTATGAGGAACATACCAAATTAGGACGCAAAGATTTAAAGAAACTTTTGCGAAAGGATGAATGGTGGAATTATGAGACTTGTCTGAAGTATGGATTAGTTGATGGTTTTGACAATGGTTGGATGCACAACAAAGTAGTTCGAAAGCACAAGAAGCCAAAGTTTGACGATAATGGAGATGATGATGACAATGGTGGAAGTAGCGGCAGTAGCGGCAGTAGCGGCAGTAGCGGCAGTAGCGGCAGTCGTGTTAAAACTAGGAGCATGAAGTAAACTTGTGTTATTATCATTCTTGATTAAGTAAAATTATAGTATTTTTATTATAGAATAAAAATACTAGAATATGGCAGATGAATTCAAAAACTTAATAATCCATTGGGAAAAAATAAATCGGAGGATTGAAGAATTAGGACGACAAATTCAACCAGTTACAGACAAAATAAAGGAGCAAAAGAAAACGGCTGATGAATTAGAAGTTAAAATTGTAGATTACATGTGTCAAAACAATTTAGAAAATAGTAAAATAGAGATTGGGAATATTACGATTCATATGCGGGATTATAAAAGACTGGAAACAATGAACCGCGAGTATTTAGAAAAGAAATGCACTGAATTTTTGCGTGATGAGAAAACTGCAAATAAACTTGTAGAATATTTATTCAAAGGAAGACAGCAAACAACTGCAAACCATTTATCAAGGAAAAAAGGCTTAAAGAATTCAAAATAATTAATACCATATATCATGAGTGGAGTATATGTTCCCGGGGCATTTAGTAAAAAGAAAGATAATACACAAGTTCCAGCGGATGTTCCAGAAGAGGACCCAATTAAAAAAATAATAAAAGAAGAACCACCACAATTAACTCAACCACATTCACAAAAGGAATCACAAAGGGCACCAAAGCCGCTAAAGCCGACTATTGTAGAAATAAAACCAGTCGAAGTGAAACAAGCCATTTGGGGGGGAAAGAAGAATTTTGCTGAATTTTTAAAAACTGCAGAGGAGGATGTACAAAAAGAAGTTGGGGAGGTAGATAAGAAGAAAGAAATGAAATCATTAAATGGGACGCCAATTATACAAAAAGAAATAAAAAAAGAAGAATTGGATTTTTTTATGGAAAAGTATGACAGTAAATTGCGAAAATTGTATGAGAAGATGATTTATTATGATAAGGAATTTTTTGACAAATTGCGTATTAATGGTGAACAAGGCTATATATCATTCTGTAAATTTATGTTCCACATGATTTAAAAAAAAAGATATAAATAATAATAAAAATGAATTACCATTATTTGAGTAATAAGCAGAAGCGCGAGTTAAAAAAGAAAAAAGATGAGCAGAAAAAAGTAGATTTTAATGAGTTCAAGAAGAGATTGATGGAAGATTATATTGAATTATATGATAATGATTTCATGGAATTCTACAATTATTTTTTGGATGTTATGGAGAGTTTGAATATTCCTATGCGGGAAGATTTTTATAATAAATTCCAGAGTTTTTTAATTCAAAATTCGAGTCATAGGGAAACATTTATGGAAACTGAAATAGAGAAATATTTAGACGAGGTCACGGAAGAGGATGACGATGAAGATGACCGAGATTATGATTTTATGAATCAGAAAGAGACATATTAAAATAAAAAAATATTCTATGATAAAATATAATGGATTTTCTTTTTAAAGATGGTGGAAAACCTAAAAAGGTTACAAAAACGAAGACAAAGCCTAAGCCTAAGAAAACAAAGGGAGGAAATTTTTTGGGATCTGTAGGAGAATTAGTTGCACCAACTGGATGGGAAAGTTTTGTAACTACAGCCGGATTATTTGCAATTGATCGGGCAGATGCTGCATTAAGAAGGGGAAAAGAAAGTAAAAAGAGTGTGAAGAAAATGAGTGGTGGTGATATAAAAAATTTTTTTACTAGAGGAAAAAACTTTATTACTAGCGGAAAAAACTTTATTACTAGCGGAATTACTAGAGGAAAAACCTTTATTACTAACCGAAAACCAAAAGGCTCTGTTAATTCCAGTCTCGAAACTAACCGAAAACCAAAAGGCTCTGTTAATTCCAGTCTCGAAACTAACCGAAAACCAGAAGGCTCTGTTAATTCCAGTCTCGAAACTAACCGAAAACCAGAAGGCTCTGTTAATAATAAAAAAGAACCTAATGAAAAATTTTTGGAAGAATTCGATAAGGGGATTTCTGAGTTAGCAATGGACAGTTTAAGGTTTGTAATAAAAATAGATGATGAGTATAGTTGCCCTAAAACACAAAAAACAATAATGGATGAATTAAAAGAAGAATATTATTATAATCATTATAATAAAAAAGGTATAAATCTAACTACTGCTGAACAACAAGAAAAATCCGCACCATCAAAAGATTTTCGTAATCGGTTAGTCGCAAATTATATAAGTAGATTAGATGAACTAATATCAAAAAGAGATAAATTAATAAAAACTGCTAGTATAATACAAAATAAATCAAAAGGATTCCTTAATAAGTTTACCACCAAATCTGGTGTAACTATTCAAATGAAATTAGAAAAAGAAATAGAACTATTAGAAAAAATTAAAAAAGATTTTTTAGAAAAATTTAAAAATAGTAATAAATATTATAATAATAATAGTGTAGAACGAAAAAAACAAGAAAACGAAACAAAAAAATGTTTGGAAGAAAGCAACGATTACCAAGAAGATTTCCGGAGAGTTCAAAAGGCAAGACAAAATCAACCAATTAGTGGTGTATATGGGCGTAGTAACATATAAGGTTAGTATGTATGGGACTTGTATGTAAAAAAAAAGTAACTTGAATAGATTTTGGAATAGATATTATAATTATAAACAAAATGAAAATAACTAATAAAACTTTTTAAAACTGATAATTTTTTATCCCGTTAAAAAAAATAATATAAATATAGAATGTAAAAGAAAAAAGAAGCTACATCAAGAGTTTAAGAAAAATAAAATAAATAAATTTTTAGTTCAATAAAAATATCTTAAATATTCTCAATAATAATTATTATATTTGATTAAAATATAATATGGCAACTTTAGAAAAAAGTGGAAAACCAAAAAAAGTTGGTCGTCCAAAAGGCAGCACAAAGTCAAAGACCAAAACTAAGACCAAGACCACGTCTGGTTCGAAAACAAAAGGAGGAAATTTTCTTGGGGCAGTTGGAGAATTAATTGCACCAACTGGGTGGGAAAGTTTTGTAACAACTGCTGCATTGGTTGCAATTGATCGGGCAGATGCGGCGTTAAGAAGAGGAAAAGAAGGTAAAAAGATTATGAAGAAAATGAGTGGTGGAGCAGAAAGTAAAAAGAATTCTTTTGGTATTGTGGATGAAATCAAAAAAATTCTTAGACGTATTGATTTATTGGATTTATATAAAGATATTAATTATAAAATTGATAATTTTAAAGATACTAATGATAATAAAATTAGAGAAGAAATACATAATGATTTAATAGAAAAAATAGATATAGAAATATTAAAAAGGAATAAGTATATTAGCATTATAAAGAATAAAAAAAATAGCATACAATATTTTAAGGACCAGGGAATGCTGAATACTATAAATATACCTAATTCAGAAGCTATTATAGATAATTTAACTTTACAAATAAAAGGGTTAGAAGAAGATAAAAAAACAATTATGAGAATATTTGGAAAAAAAAATAACTTGAATAGATTTTGGAATCGATATGATGCTTATAAACCAAATTTAAATAACTATTAAAACTTTAACACTGATAATTTTTTATCCAGTTATTAAAATAATATAAAAATAGAAAATAAAAAAAAGAAGCTAGACCAAGAGTTTAGAAAATAAAATAAATAAATTTTTAGTTCTATAAAAATATCTAAAATATTCTCAATAATAATTAATATATTTGTCTAAAATATAATATGGCAACTTTAGAAAAAAGTGAAAAACCAAAAAAAGTTGGTCGTCCAAAAAGCAGCACAAAGTCAAAATCAAAGACCACGTCTGGTTCTAAAAAAGGAGGAAATTTTCTTGGGGCAGTTGGAGAATTAGTAGCACCAACTGGGTGGGAAAGTTTTGCGACTACTGCTGGATTATTTGCAATTGATAGGGCAGATGCTGCATTGAGGAGAGGAAAAGAAAAAGCGGCTAAAGAGAAGAAAGGTGGAAAGAAAATGAGTGGAGGTATGTTCGTGTATAATGCTTCAGGAAATAGAGTCAATCATTGGGGAGAACCTCAATCAAAAAAAGAACGACTTGAAGGATTATATAGATCCATCAGAACTTTACCCCGGAATTCAGAAAATTCTACTAGATTATCAAAACAAATTAGTATTTTAGAAGAAGAAATAGAACAAAATAGAATCCGCAAAGAACAGAAAGAAGCGAATATTCGCCAAATTCAAAGTAATCAAAGATTTAATGAAAAAACAAGAGATTATGTTCAAGATTTTATAACTGGAATATATTTACCTGGAGATCCTTTCGACAATAGTCATGAATTTGACCGTGATATGGAATTTAGAAGAGCATTAAGGAAGTCTTTAGGTTTATATGATGAAGCAAAATTAACTAAAATAATAAAAGATGCTAAAGAAGCAAGAAAAAATAGAGAACGAAAATTTCAATTTACACGAGCACAAATGCAAGTAAAGGCTTTACCTTATAATCAAAAATTTGCATATAGACGATAAAAGAGAAAATATGCGAAACTATATAAGCATATTTCTCTTTTATTATCGTGTATATTTTAATTATAAAATTATAAATATATTTTTTCACATAATTCTAAGTTATCATATCATATTATAACTTAGAATTATGTGAAAACATAAAAAATGATTGTCCATAATAAATCTATATAGATATTATTGAAAATTTAATTTTTAGATTTGCCTGGTAATTTTTTTATTTAATCTAAAAAATAAATTTATATTTTTTAAATAAATTAAAAAAACTTTCAACATCTAATTCAATCGCTTTAGTTTCTAGACATCGCAAAAATACTACAAAAAATGTATATAATTTCGCGGACTTTCTTAAAAAATGAGTAAAAAATTTAGGATATTTACTCATAAATAGCTTTCACAACATTGCCAAAAATAATTATTATATTTATAAAATATAATATGGCAACTTTAGAAAAAAGTGGAAAACCTAAAAAAGTTGGTCGTCCAAAAGGAAGCTCAAAATAAAAGACTAGTGCGAAAAAGTCTGTTTCCAAAAAAGGAGGAAATTTTCTTGGGGCAGTTGGAGAATTAGTGGCTCCAACTGGCTGGGAAAGTTTTGCGACTACTGCTGGATTATTCGCAATTGACCGTGCAGATGCTGCCTTAAGGAGAAAGAAGAGCGAGAAGAGTAGTGTGAAGAAAGGTGGGATGAAGGGAGGATTTAGTTTGAAGGAGTTAGAAAATATACAACAAAAAATTATTGAATTATATGGTGAATCCGGATATATTGCTACAAAATATCAAAAATTTTTTAATTTATATAAACAATATGCAGAAAATAAAATAAAAGGTAATTTTATTCCTGATGATGCTAAATCATACTGGAGTATTTTTGGCGAAATGAGTAATTTATTATATTCTATAGAATTGGAAATGGAAATAGATATTAAAAATCGAAGCAATAAATATTTGAAATTAAAAGAAGATATAGAGCGTATTCAATCTTTTATTAAAAATGAACAAGAAGAGTCAAGTAAATCGAATACCTATAATAGTTCTAGTTGGAGATTTCATAACAACAGCCCACAAGAAATGAAAAGCAGACATCATCATTATCTAGAGGATGAAAAATTAAAACAAGAAGTGAAAAAGATGAATAATAAAGAAAATTATAAAATTAGAAGAGCGAAAGAAACAAATAAAATAATTAAAGAAGGAAAATATAATCCTTCACATACTAAAAGGGTATTTTTACACAGTCTTTAAAAAAATACAAAATGAATACAAATATGCCTATTCTGCCCAAGTTGTAGATAGTATGAATACACTATTTGAGATTAATGCAATCGTAAAAAAATCATTTGAATCATCAATTGAAAAATTAAATCAAGAAATTAATAGATTAACGGTTGGTCCTCTAAACAACAAATATTCAAGTAAAAAACTTAGAATATTTACTCGTAAATAACTTCCCAACATACCCAAAAAAATTATTATATTTATAAAATATAATATGGCAACTTCAGAAAAAAGTGGAAAACCTAAAAAAGTTGGTCGTCCAAAAGGAAGCTCAAAATCAAAGAATAGTTCCAAAAAAGGAGGAAATTTTTTAGGTTCTATTGGAGAATTAGTGGCTCCAACTGGCTGGGAAAGTTTTGCGACTACTGCAGCATTGGTTGGAATTGATCAAGCAGATGCTGCGTTAAGGAGAAAGAAGAGCGAGAAGAGTAGTGTTAAGAAAATGAGTGGTGGTGGTGAAACTGACATAAATAAGGAAGCTTTACATATACTTCAAACTAATCGATACCTTACTAATGCATTTCTAAGATTATATAATTATGCATATACTTTAGATACTGAAAGCTCCCGCAATTTACGTGTGAAATTAAATAAGTTTATAGATAAAGAGGTAAAGAAAAGAATAGAAATATTCGGACATCTAGAAAAAGAAGCCTTAAAGAACTTAATTAAAAACTCTATAATAAATTTGCTTGAATTAAAAAATTATGGAAATCTGGATTTTGTTGTATTTCAAGAATATTTTAAAAACATGCTTGAAATACAACCAAACATTAATAATTCATCAATTAATAAAACCTTATCAAATATTAATAATAGATACAAAAATTAAGAATATCAACATATTTTTAATATTCTCTCACCATAATATTCCAAAAAAATATTATATTTGTTTAAAATATAATATGAATTCCTTACATAATGGTGGAAAATCTAAAAGTTCTAAAAGCAGTAAATCAAAAAAAGGAGGCAATTTCTTAGGTTCAGTATCTGAGTTGTTCGTTCCAACCGGTTGGGAAAATTTTGCAACTGCCGCTGGATTATTGGCACTTGACCGTGCAGATGCTGCATTTAGAAGAGGTAGAAATTCATCCAAAAAACAGAAAGGTGGTACAGATACAGATGGGCATGAATCATTAGAGTCAATGCACAAGTCAATGGACGATATGATGGATAATGTTAATACCGAAGAATATATAAGTTCTCCTGACTCAATGAGTGGTGGTGCAAAAAAGAAGAAAACTACTGGCAAGACTGCAGCTAAGAAGACTCCTGCTAAGAAGACTCCTGCTAAGAAGACCACAAAGACTGCTGCAAAGAAAACTACTAAGAGTACCACGAATGATAATAAGAAAAAGAAGTTAAACAAATAAATTTATAAAAAAATTTTTATTATATTAATAATAATATAATAATGACTCAATCTGGAAGTGAAAAAAATAAAACTAAGAATATTACTTCTTCTACTAAATCTCGTTCAAAAAAGGGCGGGAGTATTTTGGATAAATTAAGAGATTTTGGAATCCCAACAAGTCGGGTAAATTTTTCAAAAGAAGGTGAATTGTTAGCAAATAAACATGAATATTCTACATTTAGGAAAAGCAGTAATAAAGAAAAAACTGGGAAAGTAAATATAATGAAGGCTGGTGATTGCTCCGCAATCAAAAATAATAGCGTATTAAATACAATCGCACCTGAATTACCTGGAAAGTATGACGAAGAAATACAAATAAATGGTAAATGGGTTTTTAAATCAAATAAAAATCTTATAAATGAAAATAATAATATGAAGAAAGACCCAGAATATTTTAATAAATTTAATATTGAATCAAATGTTATTAGAATAATTTGTGATAATGATATATATAAATTACAATTATGGATAACTTGTGGTAGTCCAAAAAAAGATACTATTAAATTTACGAATCCACATCATGCTTATCACTTTGAAACAAAAAAAGAAGCACATGCATGGGCTTCACAAAGAATAAATCAACTTAAATTTATTAAAAATTGCTTACTATACCAACAATTATTTTCAAAATGCAAAATATCTAACTAATAGTGCTATAAGTTGTCTTAATGATATCTCTTGTTAAATCCACAGTTCCCAATATAGTTGACCTGCAGCAATATTTTGTTATACCTAAATCATCAAGTGCTCTGCACTCCGGTGATTTTGGCTGTGAATCTTCAATAGTAATATATTTCTTCTCTTTTTCAACTTCTGCTTCACTACTAGCCTCCTGTATTTTTTGTATGTAGGGCTCCCAAAGATGCCCCAACACTTTATTACAATTAAAACAACGAACTGGAATAATCATTTCTCTTATTATATATTATTTATACTTTAGTTTTTAAATAAATCAAATTTTTTAAAATTTTTCGTTTATTTCAAGTATTTTTAATCTTTAGAATATTAAAAAATCATGCATTTTGAAGAAGGAAGAATCAGTCGCCAACTTGGAATGAAAATTAATGTGCTAGAGAATGCAGTGAATCAGCTTATTAAAATTGTTTCTCAAATCACTCTCGACAACCAGCGCATTCAGAGGTCATTGGATAAACTCCAAAAAGGAGCCGCAGCTGGTGGAGCCGCCGGTCAAGAATCCACAAACACAAAAACCGACGACAACTATGAGCTCGATATTAATCAAGTCCAAAAAATCCTAAAACAACAGTCCCAAACTTCAACTCTAGGTCGCCGAATCATTGACAATTAATTCCCGGAGCTGCTTAGTCGTCAGCGTTATTTTATATTCTTTTTCCATTTTCGCTTTAAAAATTTTCAATGAAATATTTTTAAGTAAATGCTGGTGCGTCAAAATGCTAGCTCTTAATTCGCTCGTTATTGGTGCACAATTTGCAGCTCCATGAATGTGCACCTTTTTCGCGCCACTTTTTTCCCAACTCAATTTCTTCCCTTGGCTTGTCTCAATCCAGCCATGCACAACAATCTCGCCCTGATGCACATGATTGTGATGTTCCACGCACAAAACCACCAAGTTCCCTCCATGATTCTTATTAAAATATTCAATCGTATCATTGCAATCCGCGTATTTCTGGCTGTGAATATGGTGCACATCCAATTGCCCCCCTTTCTTACCGCAAATCGCGCATTCATCCACATAAGTTGCCGAATTATAATTGGAGCTTTTTGGTGCGCCTTGGTCGCCACGGGTATCATCCAATAATTGCCGCCTTGTTTTCGTCGCCAGACGCTGGAATTCCTCATTGTCAATAATATATTCAGCAACTTCAATGCCGTAGAGTTTTTCTCCAATCCCCTCAAATATTTTTCGCCCAAACACAATCTTTCCTTCTGAGAATTGCAAATCAATATAGAAATGCCGCAAATTCTTCGCATCTTGGATAATATCAATCTCATGTAATTTGTGCAAATGCGTAGCAAACAAAAAGTTAGTCTTCCTCTTGCACAATAGAGCCACTGCGGAGCTCACAATACTAAGTGCACTATAAATTTCGGTCCCTCTGCAAATCTCATCGCCCAATATAAGCGAATTCTTATTGGAATCTCGCAGAATGCTCCGCAACTCAGTCATTTCCAGAGCAAAACTACTCAACCCACGGAAAATATTATCATTTCCCAATATTCGAGTGTATAATGTTTTGAATGGGTAATATGTCATTCGCTCTGCTGGAACAAAGCAGCCCATTTGCGCCATAACAACCGCTAATCCTACCGCTTTAAGGAGCGACGATTTTCCGCCTCCATTGAGCCCGTACAATAAAATTCCTTCTCTCTGAATCGTAATATCATTTGGAACATACAAAATTTCCTGATTAATTTTCTCAATAATAGGATGCCTTAGCCCTTCAAATTGGACGAAACTGCCGGAGTCGTTAGTCTCGCATTCTCCAATAATGGGTCGCTTATAGTTATTCGCAAGACTAATTTTTCCCAAGCACATACTCATGTCAATTGTTGAAATAAACCGGATGATTTCGCACAAACTCTCATGATACATCATATATTGCGACTCGCACCATTTTATAAAAT
>Ga0315284_10014210_pt1 | contig 11341 bp, 4 predicted proteins | sample YL17G09_16_MG_FD_203696 | JGI IMG/M metagenome (GOLD analysis project Ga0315284, IMG submission 203696) | Sediment microbial communities from Yellowstone Lake, YNP, Wyoming, USA - YL17G09_16 | ecosystem: Environmental > Aquatic > Freshwater > Lake > Sediment | place: USA: Wyoming | collected... | reverse complement strand
GCACTATTAAATACATTTAGATCTAGTTCATCAATGCGACCATCATTATTGATATCAAATTTAGGATCATAACTTGCAGTACTTGAACTATTAAATATAAATTGAGTTTCTAGCTTGAAGTAAGCAATACTTAATCTAGTATAATCTGAAGGGGCTTCTGAGATAATAGTTCCATAAGCGTCGTATGTCTCAACATATTTGTAGAACTTAAAAGTACCTAGTAGTGGGTTATAAGCTATCTGTCCAGGTTGGAGAGTAACTCCATTATCTGCAACTATCTGTTTCTGGCCAATAGGAGATAGGAGAGATGTTACATTGACTCCATCTACAAAGAGAGCAACTGATTGAAAAGTAGCTGGATCAAGAGCTGTAGAGTTTGTGAGTGAAGCCGTAAGAGCAAAGGCTTCAGGTACAGAGATGAAATCGCTACTACTAGTTACTGTATTAACGTTGGAAATTGGGTATCCGCTTTTAGTACCATGGCTAGGATATCTTGCTTGGTAGTAATCAATATTCTGTGGAATAACTACAACAGAATTGTACTTAAGTGTTATAGTTGCATTTAAATTAATAGAAGTAGGTATTTCAGCACTATTAAAGATTACTTGTCCTGAATTTTTTACATTACCAGATGCGTCTAGTCCTGTATCTATCAGAATAAAACCAGGTGTTGCAAGAGTTGAGCTCTGAATAGAGTCAACTAGCTTTTCTCTGAAATACTTCTGAGAACCTAAATGATAGATAGTGGGTAGTGTAATAGTAGTTTGCATACTATTGTATATAAAAGTAATTGGTTGATAATTTTGATCTAATGCTTGTTGATCATTAATCCAAATATAAACTGCATCTCCATCATTAAACCCAGCAACGTTTGTTGGGGTTACTAAAGGATCATATCCTCTAGCTAAAACATCAAATGCTAAAATATTAGTTGCACCGCCAACTTTAGCAGGACCATATGGTGAGAACAAAGTAGATAGGTTTGTATTATCTTTTCCACTAGCGTTACGTACTTTGACTAATGCTGTTGTGATTACTGGAAGAGGAACAGAAGAGTCAATTGCTCCTGTAATTAAAACAGCAGAACCATTACCACCTCTATCTCTGTTGTAGGGGCCTGAGAAGGTAATATCAATTGGACCTGCACCATCTGCTAGATCTACAAGAACTGTTACATCGCCAGCGTTATATGCTGCTTGAACAGCTGTATCTGTATTAGTTACTTTAGTGATCCCATCAGCTCTAACCATAGGAACAGGGAATAAGAATGATTGATATGCATCTAATTGGATTAGATGATTAAAAGTAACATGATTTATTTGAGCAGAACCTACTGGAATAGGAGTTTCTCCAGTAAGTAGTGTAGGAACATATTGGGTAACGCCTGGCTGAGCCTGATCTGATGCTGGATTGAAAGAACCTAGCTGTAGATCTTGGTTTAAAACAATTGTTAGAGCTCCCTGATTAAGGAAGGTTGTAAATGTTTGATCTCTAAGAGAAGTAGCTCCTCCAGTTGACGTTGGTTGAGAGATTGTCTTATTATAATCTTGAATATAGATTGGTTGACCACTTGTTGTATAAGCTACAAAGTTGTAAACAACATTTGGAGCTAATTGATCAGTATTGTAATTATAGGTAAATACATTATCATACGGATTATCAAACAACTGAGATACTGTGGCACCATAGTTTTTAAATACAGTAGTAGTTCCAATTTGACTGATTGTAGAGAGCTCAAGATTTCTTGTATTAGCACCGTTATCTAGAGTAATATTTACAACAACACGAACTATATCTACTAGAATAGGATCGCCCGCACTAACTATAACATTCCCAAATTGATCTAATACTGTTGCTGGTTCTAGTTGAACATTACCAAATGCATCGGTTAATGGAACTTGAGCTGGAACATTAGATACAAAGAATATAAAATCTGAAGGACGAGTTTGTTGCAATATAAGCGCATCTTCTATCGGAACTAAATTACTAGGATTTAGCCAGTCATGAAATGCTAAGTTAGTAGAATTTGCAGGTACAGTGAATGTATTTTCTTTGAAAATAGAAACAATATTACTGTCGTTAACTACCGCTAATAACAGGTATTTGTTGACTTGTGTAGTATCTGCTACAAGTTGATCCCACTGTGGTTGAGTCAGTACAGATGCAGAAGAAGTATCAAGGATCCTAGTATCAGCGGAATTCTTACTCCCACTAAGAAGTTGAGGATTTGTATATTGTTCAGTGAATGTTAATACAACATAGTTATAAATAGTAAGACCATTACTGTCTACGTTGCGGCGGTCTGGAACTTCTAAAAGTCTAAATTGATCAGTAGTAACAATAGTTTGAAGACCATTGATTACTGCAGTACCAGCTGAAATTTGTACAGCACTTGTATAGACTGTATAATAGAGAAGAAATTGCTCTTTAATACCAAGAGTGTTAGTAAATGATTGTGTATACGCATTGCCAGAAAATACAAAAGTAAATAAAGTTGAATCAAACTGACTAAGTTGATTTAAAGGACTATGAAAAATCCTTAAACTAGAAGTTGAATTAAGTGGTCTAGTATATTGAACCTCAATTGCATAATAAAGTTGATTAGTTACTGAAATCCCTTGGCCACTATTTTCATTAGAAAAATCGAGTTGTAGAAAATTATCACTATTAAGTGCTGGGATATTAGCTTGCTGTAATTGAATTTGTGCAAGTGGTGGATTATTAGCAGGAGGACTTAATGGATTAGTACCATCTACTAATTGGCGAATCTTTATAGTTAAAGTTAGATTTTCATTAGTAAGAGCTTGATTTAGTGTTATTCTTAAATCAACTCTTTGTACATTATAAGTACGAGCTTGAAAAACCGTATATAGTTGAAAGCTTTGTAGTCCAGAGCCCAAGACATCTGGAATAATTGTAAAATTCTGAGGATTTGTTGTACTCCCGGTTGGTGCAGCGCTAATTGCAACAGCCACTTGAGCTGGTGAGACAGGTTGGGCCATTACAGTATCAGGAGTAACTGCAAGACTTGAAATATCAAGCGCACCATTTGTGGCAAGACTATTTGTAATATTGCGGATTTTTTCAATAAAATAGTCTTGCTCAGTTTGGAAGTCGTTGACATCCAAGAACATTCCATCAACATAATTATTGCGTTCGTTATTATTTGTCATGTATGATTGTGCCTTCCAATGAGCTTCCTAAGAGGATTGAATTTAAATAGAAGTTTAAGCGTGAAAGTCTATTGTAGTAGTAGTAAAAATCAATATAACCATTAGAGGTCTATGAATTTTACTACCACCTGAAGATCAGTCGGTGCAAAATTAGTGAGTACTGTAGTGAGTAGCTCTCTATCTACGAATTGTCCTGCTGGAATACTTATTGTAAATATAATTGTATTACTTGCAAGTGTTGTATCAACAATTGGAGTACTGTTATTTGCCAGCAATTGCTGGCGAGGTGCATTCTGAATTGTTCCATTAAATTCAAGTAACACAAGAGTATTGTTAGGTAAATTAGCCCTAGAAGTCTCAAGTACTGAATAATTAGAAGGAAGAGTTATTGGTCCTAATTGATTAAAAAAGCTCGTTCCTTTTGTTAAAAGAGTATAATCAGCTAAGATTTCTTGATCAGTACTAGCAACGTTAAGAATTCTAAATTGATCAATAACTGCATCAGCTTGATTCGCGCCTAGGCCATCGCTTCCAATATATGTTGATTTAGGAACACTTGTCACGTCAAAGTCAATTGCTTGAGCTGGGTCAATAAGTTGAGTAGCAATCTCAACACGAGCATTTCTACTCACTTTTAATTTTCGGACAGGATCCTGCACAATAAGGAAAGGTGGGTTAGAGCTAGAATTGATAGCTAGTATAGTTGTTAGTACCGGAGGTACAGCATCATCAAGAATCTTAACTAATTCTCCTGCTCTAAATAAATCAGTAGAATGAGTAGAATAACCATCGGCTGCGAGTTGCAATGGAATTATTGTAGTTGGATAAGGGATATCAGTATAAATTGGTACAGATGTAACTACATTAATTTCAGGTGGAATAATATCGATCATATAAACCTCTTGTTCTAGAGATTCACGATTACCGGCCTCGTCTATGCTAAAGAATTTAATTATATTTAAACCCTGTCTGTTTATCAGAATAGGTTTAGTATAAACTTGTGTTGTGCCTATTACATTGCCGAATCTATCTACTTTTGGAACTGTACCATCTGTAGAGTAATAAGTTCTTGTATTTGGAAGATTAGCAGTAAGAGTAACTCCTGTTTGATATAAAAATTTATAAGCCTCTTTGAGACCATAACCATCAATAAAATTCTTATATGTTCCTGTACTTGGAAAAGCTGTAGTAATGATTTGGCCTAATTGAGCTGTTTGAAAGAAGTATGTTAGGCTCTCTGTGTTTCCACCTACATCTAGTACATCAATCTTAACAGAAATACTATCATTGAAAGCGAAAGGATTTAATGGTTGAACTATAAAATTATAGCTCGTTGTTGAAGGCAAATGATATATAGTTGTTAGAAATCCTGGATACTGTAATCCATAAGCATCTTGAATTGGTGGAGTAAAATAATATCCATCAACATTAAAGACAGGATTAGTAAAAGTAATACCTACATAGCTATCCCAATATCCATCTGCGGGAATATTATTATATAATTGATTTAGAACATCATAACCATCAACTTGAATAGTTAAGTTAGTAAAATCAACTGCATATCCATCATATTCCTCAACAATAGAAAATGTTATGGGTGTAGTTGGTAGAATATTAACATAACCATCTCCTGGTAGCATATTTACAATCTGAGGAGGCTTATTATCACGAACGCGAAAACTATAGTGGAGATTGGTTTGATTAGATCTACTATCTTTTGCGCTCACATAAACTTGAACAAATTGAGCAGCAGGAAAATCATCTGTAGCATTTAGAACAAGAATTGCAGTTTGAATATTAGCAGGAGAAGGACTAAGAAGTATCTGAGAACTAGGAAGTAGGAACGGAAACTGCTTGATACCGTTTCGTATTGCGTATGTTCCGTTAAGAGTTACGTTGAGAGTGCTTAAGTTAATTCCTGATCCATTATTATCAGAGATTGTTAAACTAACAGTAGAACTCTCAGAAATGTTTACTGAGTCTTTAGCTGGAATAAAGTTAGATAAGGTAGGTGGAGAAACATCTAGTATTTCAAATTGAAATGAGCCATTTACTACATTAGCTTCATTTTGACCTTGGATGGCCACTGTTACTGCTGCATTTGAGTCAAACTCTACAGTACGAGTTAAGAATACATCTAACGTTGTTCCTAAAGTTGTTATAGAGCCTGTATATCCAGGTTGGATTACACCAAGGAGAATTGCATTTTCTCCAGTAATGATCATATTTTGTGTTATATTTAAAGAAACAATAAGAGTAGCTGGAAGAACACCACTTCCTTGATCAGTAATTTGAAAAAAGATTGGAGTATTTGGTGCATTATCTAAAGATCCGTTTGCAGGAGCTATTTCAGATATTACGGGGTATGTTGTTTCTATAATTCTAAAACTAAAGCTACTATTAAAGCTAGTGCTATCTGAGGCTGAGGTCTTAACTACAACAGTCTCAAAAGAATTAAATGTTTGTAATGGATTAACAAATGTTATAGCTACTGTAATAGTAGTAGCGCCAAGAGTAACTACCGGAAAGTAAATAGAAGCTTGAGTAATCCCACTAGAAATAACAGCAACTCCGTTAATAGAGACATTAAGGGTTGATGAGTTGATTGGAGGATCATTCGTAAACAAAGTAAAAGTAATAGCCTGAAGAGAAGTAGTAGCTATACTTGTACTAACCTGTGTGGCTCCATTGACTGGATATGTAGATTGAAATGTTATTGTCATTTATTCCTCAATTTTACATATTTAATTTGACCGGCATCATATATTTTATGCCATCTCAGCTCTTCAGCATACTTTTTCTGAGACATCTTTCTAGAATCCATATTTGCGCGGCATTGTAATCTGTTGAAAGTATTAGTTTTATCAGTCCACTTCCAACCTAGTGTAGTTGATACCGGCTTAAATCCTAACATGTCATATGACTTTCCGGTAGAGTACCTTAGATCACAAAAACTAGTAACTGTCAATGGGTTATATAATTCTTCTACATGCTTAAGAAGCCTAGAAAAGCCACCTCGAACACTACAATTTAGCAAAGATCCAAATCTTGAAATCTCTATATTCCCCTCTTTTATTTTCTTAATACTAATACAACTTACCAGAGTATTTGTATCTTTAGTATATAATCCATAACTTTTAGTAGATTGGTTATGTCCCATGAGGTGGTTATTTATGAAAAAAGACTTAGCTTCTTTATTCTCTACTGATTTAACGATCAAGGATCGAGCACTATATTTTTTCTTAAAAATACCAAAATAATTCAATACTATAGACTTGATTATTTCTGACTTTTCTCTCAGCTCGTCTTGACGAAATTGAAAAATAGTTTGACCATTTTGTACAAAAGCTTGTTGAAGATCTAGATGATATTTATTCTTTCCTTGTGCTATTCTTCCTACTTCTGAATGGTCAAACAATCCATCTGTATTAATATATAGAACTTTATTATTTTTTTCTAATCTAAAGTCTGGGCGCCTATTCAGTTTAAATTCTAAAGGTTGCTTGTCATATTTTTCGATATCACTAAACGCTTCTCTTAGTAGCTCTTTAAATCTTATCTCTGTAGAATATAGGTGGCGGCCGGAGTAATTATTAATATATTCTACAGCTACTTTTTCTCCGTATTCTTTATATAACTTGCATGCTTGGCTTGAGTTTATGTTTTTTGAATTATACAAATCGGAAAGTAGATTCCCATCAGAAAGTACATTAATTTGTTGCGTATCAATGAGTGTCTGTTTGAATTTTTTTAGAATATTTGCATTTTGCAAAGGATGAATCGTATTATATTTTTGCAACATTATTTCTTCTCTATCTTCTTTAAACTGAGTAGATATAGTATATGACTTAACTCCATATCTCTCTATGCAAGTTTGTTGAGCTTTTTCTTTAACTTTTTCATTTCTTGCTGCAATTGTACTTCCGTATTTATTAATATTTGTTTGATCTATTTTATCACGAAATTTATTGTCCTTTAAAGCATTATCTATGCCATGTTTAGATATCATAGTAGCCTTTTGCTTTTCTTGTATTGTTGTATTTTGGAACGGATTTGTAGTACCATATTTCTTTAAATTAGTGTCTTCAATTGATTGTCTTATAGTTGGAGATTGAGTTGGAAAATCAACTCCATACTTTTCTTTATTGGTGGTCTTTCTTAACTGCCTCGAAATACAGCCACAAGATTTCGATGTTCCCTTCCATAAGGATCCTACTTCTACATTTTTGCTAGTATGATTGCAGGCTTGACATTTACATAAGGCATGGCGACCAATGGGATCTTGTAGTACAAGCCAGTTGTTATATATCTGTCCCTTTTCAATCTTATTTTTACTCACTATTATTCCTCAAATACATCTATATCATACTGAGCTGAGTCGTATAGTCCTTCAGTAGTTGTAGCAGCAGTAAAGTTTAAATTCTCTAGTGTTTGATTAACTACTTTTATTCCGTTTGTATATAATCTATAAAAAGGTGGCTGACCATCGTGCGTATGTAGCTTCCAGGTTACTGCAATGAAGTTTGCAGTATCTTCAAACTTAGTTAATCCACCAACGTAGCTAAATACATAGTTACCACTAAAGTCTACTGGCTCAAAAGTTACTGTTCTAGTTGGAGCATCATAAGAAATCACTTTTATCGATTTCTTTAGAAATGCAGGCGGAAAGGTAGGTGTCTCTGGCATAATAATAAACGCTGTCTCTAGTGCATCATATAAATCTGGAGTACCATTACTATTAATATCTAGTGAAGCTGGAGTTGCATTGAAAGATAAGACTGCAGTAGTTGCGCCAGCTTTTAGGCTAATTATTTCAGTATTATATATCTGATTGACATCAGCAGAAGTTCTAAACAACTGACCCTTATCATCCCAGATGTCAAAGTTTAGTTTATTATTTTTGCTCTTGTAAATACAAAATCTATTTCTTTGAGGATCGGTACCTTGAATATCTACAAAGAAATGTTCTCTCTGATCGTTTGGATCAAATACAACACCTGTAAGGAATTCAAGTGTTCCTTCGGGAAGATCTATGTTACTTACCGTTGGCATTGTAACATAGCTGCCTTTACTAGTTTCAAATAATGCTCCTAAATCGAAACTTGAGGGTAGATAGGTTACAGAAGGGGAACCATCGCTCAATGGAGGTGATTCTTGAAATTGGCTTCGAGCGATTGCATTGCCTGTTGTATGATTAGCATTAGGCATAACATATCTGTTAGCTAGGCCGGAGGTTATAATTGGTGTAGTAGAAACAAAGCCAGCTATGATATCTTGGAATCCTTGCAAAGTAGGTCCAGTAGCAAAGCTGTTAAAGAGTTGTACAGTAGCTGTTCTGAGACTTGCTGTATCAAATCCGTTCGTCAGATATTGAAAAACGATTGAACCAGAGAATCCTAAAGAAGTAAAAGTCAAGATAGAAGTTATACTATCATAGCTTACTGCAGAGGCTACAGGACTTTTTTGAGCATCTCCTTCTTTAAAAATTAAAATACTATCCAAAGAAGTTGGGCTTCTAGTAAGTTGAGTAGTAGTTGCACCTGCACTAAGTGCAAAAATATCTTGTCTTTCAGTATGTGTATTGGTAAGACCAACAAGAGGTGCAAATCTATTAGCTAGGACATTGCGAGTTGCACCATACTTATAATTAACAAAGTATGGGCTTCCTTCTGGAATTGGTTGAGATGTTGCTTCATATTCTAGAATATATGTGCCTGTTGCTGGGATAGGAGTTACCATCAAACGACGAGCACTACTGTTATAAGAAACTGGAGTACTAAGCGAGGTCTTTGTATAATCTTCTTCAAGATATATTAGTACTTTTGTTGAGTCTGAAGGAACATTAGTTAATGTAACTGACTGAGTACCTAAGGTAAGGTAAGCTTTTTGTGTAGTTAAAACTTGCTTTGAAACACTACTCCAGTTAAGAGCATTCTTTGTCCATACATAATCAACAAGAACAACATCTGCTACTACCGTAAAGCTTGATGTAAGTGTTTTTTGTTCAATATAATAAATTAAAGCTTCTTGACTAATTTTTCCTGTAGTAAGTTTTGTAATAGTGTTTTGAGTTTCACTGATTGTATAGTCTGATCCTTGAGTAAATATAGCTCCTGTATTTGGATCTACTACTTCTATAGTCGGCAAAACTAATACATCTCCAACGCTTCCAATATTAGCTTGCCTTAGAAGTTTAGTTAGTTTTTGAGTATTGGTAGTAAACGAAACAATTTCATTTACATGATGTGTTATAGTTTGAATTTGACCTTTTGGTAGTTGAGACAAAACTTCAGTATAGGAAAGATACATATATAAATTATTAGTTCTAATTTTTTGAACAGCAGTAGCTGTGAGCTTAATAGTAACTTGTTGGAAATCAGTAATATTAAGAATATTAGCAAAGCTAAATGTATAGTCTGTTCCTTGTAGTAATGTTGTAGTACTACTTCTAAGAGTTCTTCCTCCTGTTACTAATTGAATATTAGTAGCTTCGAGTGAAGTAAAGGCTTGAATCGTAGTATTAAGAGCTTCTTCTCCACCAATAATAAGTAGGTAGGGATAGTAAATAATACTTTGAGTTGAGGAAATATCAACAATAGGATTCAAAGCAGGAGTTAAGTTGTTAGGATATGTTAATGAATAGATGTTTACATGTCTAGCAGCGGTAGTATCGAATGTAGTAGATGCTAGAATAGCTGGAGCTTTAATTATATCTTGAAGATTAGGAGGAAAGTTAGCAGAAAATGTTATAATATTTTCACTAATAGATTCAGGAGTATATTCTTCTTGTGTGGTAAGATTTAGAATTCTACTTACATCAGAAACTGGATTATTAATTACTGATACCTGATAGTCGGCTACTCTAACTCCTACCTCAGAAAATACTTCTACTTGTGATTCAAATAATTCAGGAGCTGTAAAGTCAATCTTATAACTATAAGTTACATCAAGACCATTTTGATCAATTAAACTACTAAGTGCAACCGCAGCTCCATCAGCAAGAAAGTTTATTTGACCTAAAGTATAATCAATAATATAGTCACTATTTTTTATAAATGCAGGGATTGTAGAACCCTTAACTGAAACAACTTCAGAGCCGGGAACTATATTACTATGAGCTAAAACTACTGGTGTTGATATTTCTTGTACCATTTAATTGCCAACGTTTAAGGTAATTTGTTGACCGCTCTCCTTTTCCATTTGCTTTTTAGTATGTAGAACCCAATCTGTTCCTAAGTAAAGATGGCATTGATCCCATTTAGGAATGGACGTTATTGATCCGTCTTCATGAAAGACATCCATTCGATTGTATTCTGGATGAAATTTATGACCAATTGCTTTAATTTTGTTTTTAAAGAAGTATCTTTTGTATTGAAAATAATAATGCATTTTTATGAAACCCTTATAATGTATTGAACACTAAAATATTGTGGTCTGCTATCAAACTGAGTACCAGTAAAAGAAAAGTTAGATCCATTAACGGCATTACTACCTGTATTGTCACTAGTATCTGTAGTGTTTTGAGATGTTGTAGTATGACTATGGCTTGCATTGTAATTGGTGAGAGCATAGTCAGTATCTGGAGCAGATGCAGTAACATGTCCAAAACTATATGCACGATGTATATTGCCGGTTGCCGTGTGGGTAGGGACACTAGCATTTGTAACATAAGTGCCATTTGCTGTAGCTCCAGCCCATCTATTATTACTATAGTCATAGACACCAGCTTGTCCAACTTGTCCCATGGCCCCATTAGCTCCAGTCGGACCAGGTGAGCTATACTGGCCGCCGGGGTCATAAGGGTAACCTAACAGAGCAAATGCATACCAATGATGATGGGAATCTGTTGAATGATAGTGATTCAAAGAAATGGTTCCTAACTGACTATTAGTAGTATGAGTATGAGCAAAAGTATGATGATGCTGAATACTTTGGCTTCCTCCTATAGATCCTACTGGAGTAATCAAATTTGTGCCACTAGCAGTTCCTGCAGATGAGCTTCCCATTAAAAAGCGATTATCTGTTAAGTTTGGAGTGTTACCAGAAAGAGTGTTGCCTCCAGGAATTGCTACTCCATTGCAAAGTTGCCAACCCGAACTTACAGTTCCAGATACAGGAATTGAAAAGCTTCCAGAAAGATTAGAGGCAACCGGAACAACTGCTCCAAG
>Ga0315284_10014209_pt1 | contig 11342 bp, 7 predicted proteins | sample YL17G09_16_MG_FD_203696 | JGI IMG/M metagenome (GOLD analysis project Ga0315284, IMG submission 203696) | Sediment microbial communities from Yellowstone Lake, YNP, Wyoming, USA - YL17G09_16 | ecosystem: Environmental > Aquatic > Freshwater > Lake > Sediment | place: USA: Wyoming | collected... | reverse complement strand
TCCGGCCCGGCACCCCGCCCAACAAGGCGTGCCGTTCGTAGAGGTCAACGACGACGCCCTCGCGCCGCAGGTAGTACGCGACCGCGAGCCCGGCGGGCCCGGCTCCGACGACCGCGACCTCGCCCTGGCTGCGCGGCTCGGGGAAGACCGGCTTGATGCGGTCCTTGATCGCCATTTCGCCGACGAACCGCTGCAGCTCGCCGATGGCGATGGGCTTGGCGAGCGCCGTCGCCGAGCAGCGCTTCTCGCACAACTCGCCTTGCGGGCAGACCCTGCCGCAGCTCGCGACCAGGAAGTTGCTGTCGCGGATGGCCGAGACCGAGCCGCGCAAGTTGCGGTTCTTGAGCGCGCGGATGAACTTCTTGATGTCGACCCCGGCCAGGCACCCCTGCTGGCAGGGCGGGTCTTCGCACATCAGGCAGCGGCTGGCTTCGGCGATTGCCCACTGGAGCCGCTGCGCAGGAAACGCGTCGTCCATCGAGGCTCGGCGAGCCTCGGGAGCGATGTATTTGGTGGCCATGACGCCGCCAGTATTCCAAGCGCCGACTCGGCTTGGCAAGCGGTCCCCCCGGGCGGAATGCCCGAGCCGCTTTCGCGAAGCACTCCTCGAGTGATTTCAAGCGCCGCCGCTCCGATGGGCGACACATGGCCCGCCAGGGCTTGGCAGACGCAGTCGCCGGTCTCGACCAACGGATCCGCCCGCTCGACCGAACGCGACCGCTCGAAGGCACAGAGGAGTGCGCTGAGCAACTCCATCCCTTTGTCGTTCAGCGACTGAATCCCGAAGTACAGGTGGGGATTCACCCGGGCGGCCTCAGCCGAGACGCTCAACTGCGCGTGGAACGTCGTGCTCGACATCTCGCGAGCCATGGCGCCCCCTCGCCCATCTCCGCCGCGACCGCATGCCGACAGACCACCAGGGCGAGGAGCTCGCGGTCAATCGCGCAAGCCGGAGGCGCGGGGGGCGACGAGGTCCATGGCCGCCGAAGCCAGAGAAGCCTGCCGTGAACGGCAGGTGTCCGGACGTGCCCGGACTGGAGGCGGCACCCGGATTCGAACCGGGGAATAAGCGCTTTGCAGGCGCTCGCCTTACCACTTGGCTATGCCGCCTCAGAGGCACTCAAGTTAGCATCCGGCCGTCGGGCCCGACAAGCCGGCCGACGCCCTCCTACCACGCGTCCTCGAACGATCCCGTCCGCACGTCACCCGCGACCACGCGGGCGAGCCGCCGCCCGGTGTCCGCGGCGCACAGCGCCTCCGCGATCTGCTGAGCGTCGTCCCGTGCCGCCGGCGCCGTCACCTTGTTGATGAACGCGATGACGGCACAGTCCGGCGCGACCCGCGCCAGCCAGCCGTCGTGCCGCAGCACGATCGCGGCCACGTCCGCCGCGGTCACGAGCGCGCCCGCCGGCCGTCCCAGCCGCTCGCACAGAAGCGCGGCCCGGTGCACGTGCGCATCGTCCAGGGGCACACCCAGGCAATCCACGCCGATGACCGCGATCACCAGATCGGCGCGCGGCGAGACCACGGGCTCGTGGTCCGCGTGCGCCTTGAGCGGGCGCCCCGCCGAGCCGTCGGCCTCGACCAGCACGTGGTCCGCGACCTGCGCATCCACCAGCGCGTCGAGCACGGCGACCGGAAGCCCGACGACCTTGCGCCCGCCGGCCGGGTCCGGGGCCACCGCCGTGACATGCCGGTGCGTCGCGAACCCGCTCCGCACGCGCTCGACCAGGGACGCGCGGTCCGTCCCCAGCACGACGTGCGCCGAATCGGCGTGCCCGGGATACAGGATCCGCGTGCTCGTCGTCGTGAGCACGCGCCGTCCCTCCCCCGCGAGTGCGTGCGCGGCGGCGAACATCAGCGTGGTCTTGCCGCCGCCGCCGATCAGGTGGACGTAGCGCCGATCGCGCAGTCCGAAGAAGTCGAGCACTCCGCCCGCGCTAGCGGCCGGCATGCGTCACGACGAGTTCGAGCACGCTGCCGCTGATGGTGCGCGCCTTGTCCGACAGCGTCTGGCACAAAGCGGGATCGCCGCGCGGGTCAACGTCCGCCGCCTTGAAGCCGGCCGTCACCTCCAGGCCGGGCCACAGCAGGCCGCGCAGCACGCCGGCGATGCCGGCCCTCATCTCCACTCCCGCCACGATCCCGACGACGTCGCCGGCCGCGAGCCGCTCGCCGATCCGGCGCGCGCTCTCGAACACCCCGGCCGCCGGGGAGCGCAGCAGGCGCTCACGCGTGTAGCCGCCGATCTCGCCCGGCTCACCTGTGTCGCGCGACGAGCGGCCGCTCGCGATGACGCGGCCCAGGTCGTGCCCGCGCATGGTCTCCACCACGAAGTGCACGTCGCGTCCGGCATCGAGACCAGGCCCCAGGCCGATCACCAGGCCGGCGTCGTCGAGCCGGTTGTCCAGGTTCGTCTTGAGGATGCGCGCGTCCACGATCACGTCTGGGCGCCAGAGCGCGACCAGCCGGCTCCGCGGGTCCACGCAGACCGGGACGTGCGGCCATCCGGCGTCCGCGCGCCCCGCCACGTCCTCGACCCGGCTGCGCGCGCCACGCACGCCCTCGATCTCGATCTCGCCCTCGTAGATCGCGGAGCAGAACGAGACCGTGCGGCGGATGGCGGTGGGCCGCTCCAGGTCGGTCATCACCACACTGTAGCCGCAGCGGAACAGACGGTGCGCCGTGGCCGACGCCTGCTCCCCCGCGCCCTTGATGAGCACGCGCTCCCGCGGCCTGCTCACGCGCCACCCTCCCCCGCCGCGAGGTCCGCGGGCGCGTCCACGTCGTGGACCACGGCCTCATCGTCGGTCTCGAACTCAGCGACCCAGCCCGGGTGCGCGCTGAGGATCTCCCGCGCTCCGGCGTCGCCCGTGACCGCGAGCAGCGCCTCGCGCAGCCCGGCGCGGATCATCACGGGATGCCCCCGGCGGCCACCGCAGACCGGGACCACGATCGGCTGGCCGGCCGCGCGGTAGCGCGCCACCAGCGCGGCGACCAGCTCCGCAGTGATCCCGGGCATGTCGGCCAGGGCGATCAGATAGGCGTCGGCCGCCTCCGCCGCGCGCACACCCGCGCGCAGTGAGGAGCCCATGCCCTCCTCGTGATCCGGGTTCTCGACGAAGCGGCAGCGCGGGCGCGGCGGCGGCGTGGCGAAGCCCGGCTGCACGACCACGACGGTCGCGGCGATCTCCGGCGAGGAGGTCAGCGCCGCGAGCGCGTGCTCCCAGAGCGGCCGGCCCCGCCAGGGCGCGAGCAGCTTCTGCCCTCCGAACCGTCTGGCGGATCCCGCGGCCAGCAGGATGGCGACGACGCGCATCGGGCTACCGGTGGGCCCCGGTGCCCCGCAGCTCGGGCGCGGTCCGGCGGTACTCCGCGAAGAGCTCCGAGAGCCGCTGCGCCGCGGCTCGGATGCCGGCCGGCGTCGCTCCATCGGTGAACGGCAGGATCCGCCCGCCCTGCTTGAGCAACCGCCCGCGCGCCACGACCGTGTCCACCTCGCTGCCGTCGGCCGCCCAGATGAGGTTCTCCATCAGGTTGTCGAGGCGCGTCGGCGTCAGGTTGGGCCGGTCGAGGTCGAGCAGGATCCAGTCCGCCCGGCGCCCCGCCGCCAACTCGCCCTGCTCCTGCCGCAGCATCCGCGCGGGCACGCTGGTGATCATCTCGAGCAGTTGCTGCGAGCGCAGCAGCGTGGCGTCCTGGTGGCGCGCCTTCTGGTACTGCGCGGCCAGCCGCGCGGCGGCCAGGATGTTCTGGTTGTCGGCCGAGCCCGAGCCGTCGGTCGAGATCGCCACCGGCACGCCCGCGGCGAGCATCTCGATCACCGGCGGCATGCCGGAGCCCAGGATGGTGTTGGCGAGCGGGTTGTGCACGACCTGAGCACCAGTGCGGGCGAGGATCCCGACGTCGCGCGGCCCGCAGTTGACCTGGTGCGCCAGCATTGTGTCCCGGTCGAGGATGCCGATGGACTCGGCAAACTCGACCTCGCTCAGGCCCGGCTCGACCTCGGCGCTGAACCAGCGCGTGGTGCGCGGCTCCTCGGCGCTGTGGATGTGGAACAGCGTGCCGTGCTCGAGCGCCCAGCGCTTGAGCGGCACCAGCATCTCGCGGCTGTTCGAGAAGAACTGGTCGGGCCCCGGGCAGAAGCTGGTGCGGGCGAGGTCCGGCAGGGCCACGGCTGCGTCGAGGCGCGCGAGCGCCTGCTCTGGCCGGTCCAGCGCCTCCTTCACGTAGTTGCGGTCCTGCCCGCCGATGGCCACGATCATGGTCGTGCCGGCGGCCTCGTTCGCCTGCGCCAGCTCGGCTACGTGAAACTTGTTGAAGTTGCAGTGGTGGACCAGGCTGGTCGTGATGCCGTAGTGGATGTCGCAGAGCCGCGCCAGCCGGTAGGCGACGAGGTGGGGCGACACCCCAAGCTCGCGGCAGAGCCGCTCGTGCTGCGTGCTCATGAAGCTCGTGAACGGGTTCACCGCATGGTCGAGCCAGTCGGTGAGCGGCTCGTCCTTGGCAATGCCGATCAAGGGCTGCTCGTGGTCGTGCCCGTGCGCCTTGACGAACGCCGGCATCAGCACCGCGCGCAGCCGCGGCGGCTCGGCGCCGGGCGGCGGATCGCCCATGACGCGCAGCGCCGCGCCGCAGGCCGCAAGGATGCGCGCGCCGATCGCGGGCGTGTACCGGCCGACCTCGCGGAGGGTCTCGCCCTCGCTCAGCAGGTAGCCGTCCTCGATGCGCTCGCCCCGGTCGGGCGCGGCGAGCGGCAGCAGGAACTCGGCGCGGACCAGCGTGAAGCGCGGCGCCGTCACCGTTTCGCGACCGCGTCCAGCCGGCCCAGCGCGCGCAGGAGTTTCTCGGCGCTGAACGGCCAGCTGCGCATCCACACGCCAATCGCGTCGTGGATCGCCGCCGCGATGGCGGGCGCCGCCCCGTTGCAGGCGATCTCCGACACCGACTTGCTCCCGTACGGCCCGAAGGGATCGGTGGTCTCGACCAGCACCGCCTGGAACTCGCCGGGCAGGTCGTTGATCATCGGAACCTTGTACTCGGTCAGGTTCGCGTTGCGGCACCGCCCCTTCTCGTCCAGCAGCATCTCCTCGAACAGGGAGTGGCCGATGGTCTTGAGCACGCCGCCGTACATCTGGCCGAGCGCCAGCTCGGGGTTGACGGGCGTGCCGCAGTCCTGCAGCGCGTAGTACTTCTGCACCTGCACCGCGCCGGTACGCGTGTTCACGGCCACCTGGCAGTAGTGCGCGCCGTAGGGGATCGACGCCTTGTCGGTGGTGTAGCAGGCGGAGCTGATGAGCTGCCCCGTGCCCGTGCCCGAGACCGTGAAGCGCGAGACCTCGGCGTAGGTCACCGGGCGCTTCCCGCCCGTTACCGTGGACGGGTAGGCCAGTTCCAGGCCCGCAACCGGCTCGCCCAGGATCAGCGCGGCCGTCTCGAGGAGCCTCTGCTTCATCCCCTGGGCCGCGTTCAACGCCGCGTTCCCCGAGAAGAACGTCCCGCTCGAGGCGTACGCGCCGTCGTCGTAGGGCGTCACATCGGTGTCCGCCACTATCAGCGAGACATCGCCGATCCCGGTGCACAGGCACTCGGCCACCAGCTTGACGACGAGCGTGTCGAGGCCCGTGCCCATGTCGGTGCCGCCGCTCAGCAGCATGAAGGTGCCGTCGTTGAGCAGGGCGACGGTGGCGTTCGCCGAGTCGATGCCCGGCAGCCCCGAGCCCTGCTGGATGATCGCCACGCCCCTGCCGATCCGCACGTCGGGGTCGTCGCTCGCCGACTCCGCGCCCCAGCCGATCAGCGCGCGTCCCTGCTCGAGCGCCGGCCCGAGGCCGCAGCTCCAGACCTCCTGCGCCGTGCCCTCGCGCCCCTCGCCCAGGCACTTGAGGATCTCGAGCCTCGTCCCCTCCCGCACGCGGTTCCTCTCGAGGAACGCGATGGGGTCCATGCCGAGCGCATCCGCCAGCTCGGCGCAGGCCAGTTGCAGGGCGTACGAGCCCTGCGGCGCCCCGTAGCCCTGGTAGGCCCCGCACGGCGGCACGTTCGTGTAGTAGCTCTTCACGTCGAACTCAACGTTGTCGCAGATCAGCAGCGGCAGGCTCTTCGAGCAGGTGTTCATCGGCACCGTCAGGCAGTGCGCCCCGTACGGACCGGTGTTGGCGCGGACGTCCATCTTCACGGCCGTCAGCCGCCCGTCCCGCTTCGCCCCCAGCGTGACCTTGATCTTCATCGGGTGGCGCGTGCGCGAGGCGATGAACTCCTCCTCGCGGGTGAGACGGAAGAGCACCGGCCGCCCCGTCACCCACGTCGCGTACGCCGCGACCTCCTCGAGGACCATGTCCTGCTTCGCGCCGAAGCCACCGCCCACGCGCTCCTTGATGACGCGCACCTGGTTCTCGCCCAAGCCCAGCACCCGCGAGACGATACGGCGCACGTGCCAGGGCACCTGCGTGGAGGCATGGATGATCAGGCGCTCGTCCTCGATCCGCGTGTAGACGACGTGCGGCTCGACCGGCGCGCATTGGACCTGCGAGGTCTCGTACTCGCGCTCGATCACGACCTCGGCCTCGGCGAGCCCCCGGGCGAGATCCCCGATGCCGCCGTGCACGCTGGCGGCCAGGTTCCGCCGCGGGTCGGCGTGGATCGGGAACTGGTAGATGACCCGGCCGTCGCGCGGATCGGCCCCGCGGTTGTCGAGGTCAGCGGGCGCGCCGGTTACGTACTCGATCGCGCCACCGTGCAGCACGGGCGCCCCCGGCGCCGCGGCGGCCTCGATCGAGAGCACGGGATCGAGCACCTCGTACTCGACCTTGATCCGCCGCAGGGCCGCGCGGGCGATCTCGGCCGACTCCGCCACGATCGCGGCCACACGGTCGCCGACGTGGAGCACTTTCTCGCCAAACATCTTCCGGTCGTAGGGCGACGGCTCCGGGAACCCCTGCCCCGCCGTGTTGTAATAGACGTCCGGGCAGTTCCGGTGGGTCAGGACCAGCACGACCCCCGGCAGCGCCTCAGCGCGACTCGTGTCGATGCTCTTGATGTACGCATGCGCGTGCGGCGACCCGAGCATCTTGAGGTGGCAGGCGTCACTCTGAGCCATGTCCTCGACGTAGGCCTTCTCGCCGCGCACCAGCCGAGCGCCATCGACCTTCTTCGCCGGCTTGCCCACGATGCGCAGGTCCTCGCGGAACTCCTGCCCCTTGGCGGCCGCGTGCGCCGGGTCGGTTCGGCGCTTCGCCGCCAGCTCGACCGCCGCGAAGTACTGCTCGTAGCCGGTGCAGCGGCAGAAGATGCCCGAGAGGGCGTCGCGGACCTGCGCGCGCGTCGGGTGCGCGTGGCGCGAGAGCAAGGCCTCGGTGGCCAGCAGCATCGCCGGCGTGCAGTAGCCGCACTGGACCACGCCCGCGTCGATGAACGCCGTCTGGATCGCCGACAATTCCCGGTTCTTCGCCAGATGCTCGACGGTGTGGATCTCCCTGCCGTCAACCTGCGGCGCCATGAGCAGGCAGGAGTTGACCGTCCGCCCGTCGAGGATGATCGAGCAGGCGCCGCAGCTGCCCTGGCCTTCACAGCCGTTGCGCACCGAGAGGATGTGCTCGCGGCGCAGCAGGTCGCGCACGCGCTCGCCCGGCTCGACCTCGAGTTCGCGGCGCGTCCCGTTGATTCTGACCGTGATCTTCATGGCCTCCCCCGCTTCTGCCCGACGGCGTCCCGCAGCGCCAGGGCCACGACCACCCCGGCCTGGTAGCGGCGGAAGGCGGCGCTGCCCGTGAGGTCGGCCGTGGGCCGGACCGCGCGGCTGACCAGCGCCTGCAACTCGTCCAGCGCGGGCAGGGGCTTCCCGTCGAGCGCGTCCTCGACCGCGATGAGCCTCACGACGCGGCTCGTCACACCGCCCAGCGCGATGATCGGGTCCCGGACCGCGCCACGTGACACCGTCACGGAGACCGCCGCGCTGACCACCGAGAGCGCGTTGGCGGAGGCCCGGGCGTTGCGGCAGGCGGTCATCCGCCCCGGCCCCGGCCGGGGGATGACGATCTTTGTGATGAGGTCCGCGACGGACCTGCGGACGTGGTCCGCGACGGGGATCGTCTTCACGCCACCAAGGTGCGAAAACCCGAGCTTCGCCTCCAGCGCCACCAACATGGGAATTACGTCGCTGTAGGGCGGGTTGGCGGCGATGTGACCACCCAGAGTCGCCGCCTCGCGGATGTTCCGGCTCACCACCTGCGAGAGCGCCGCCTTCAGGGGCACCGGGACCTTGCGGTCCTCGATCAGCCGTTGAAGCGTGCAGAGGGCCCCGAGGCTCACGGCGCGCTGCGTCTGTTCGACGTGGTCGAGTCCCAGGCCCGCGAGGCTGATGAAGTGCGCGGGGCGCAGGGCGCAGGGGCTCGAGCAGAGTGGCCGCATGGCCGTGGCACCGTGCTTCCGTTCGTTGCGATCGACTCCGAGGCCCGCGAGGCTGCGTCGGCGCTCGGGGCAGAGGGTGCAGGCGTTGGAATTGAGGTAGGTCCCGCCCGCAATGAAGACCGCTTGGTCCCGGAAGCGCTTCTTCAAGCCGAGAGCCTCCCGGACCGTCTGGGGGCGATGAAACTGCTCGATCATGCTCGAATCCTCTCGTAGGCAGGAGCGGAGTGAACGACCCGGTATTCTAAGAGGAGTGCCGGAAAAAGGGAACATGGAGGCCGGCGGCAAGCGCCGCGGCACGACCGGGACCGCCGGGCCCTCCCCCCCACCGGGCTCATCCGCGCGGACCCGATGCTCAGTTGGCCCGGGGCAGGCGAGCCCCACGCGGCCCCTTCCCCTGCCGCTTCGTCCCGCGCCCCTTCTGCCGCTTCTGCTCGCGCGCCTTCTTGCCGCGCCGGCGGACCTCGCGCAGCCAGGCCATCGCCCCGGTGTCACCTGCCAGGCCTTCAGCAGCAAGGCCGCCGCGATGACCGCCTCGTCGTCCGTGCCGACTCGAGCAGGCGCGGCAGGACCTCGCGCACACCATGGGCGAGCCCGCCGCAGACATGGTATCCTCAAGGACGGTTTCCGGGCACTTAGGACAAGCATCCAGGCCCCCTCGGCACAAAGGGACACTATGCTCAACGCTACCCGTGTGCGGCACGCTTCCATCGTGGTCCTCACCGCCGTTCTCTGCGCGGGCCTGCCCTCGACCGGCTGGACCTGGGGCTCCGTGGGCCACCATTACATCGCGCAGAGATACTCGCAGCACCTGCCTGCCTACATCGACGGCCTGTGCACCTACGACGGCACGGTGGATGCGCACGTGACCGACCCCGACTCGCGCAAGTCCTATACCCCCGGCGAGGCCGAGCGGCACTACATCAACATCGACTACTACCCCGAGTTCCTGGCCGGCACGCTGCCGCGCGACCGGGCTGCGCTCGAGGCGCTGTACAGCCCCGCAATCGTGATCGACGTGGGCGTCCTGCCCTGGGCCGTGACCGAGGTGACCGCCACGCTCACGCAGAAGTTCCAGGCGCAGCAGTGGAGCGCCGCCGCGCTGACCATCGCCGATCTCTGCCACTACGTGGGCGACACCAACTGCTCCCTCCACGTCACGCTGAACTACAACGGCCAGCTCACCGGCAACACCGGCATCCACTCGCGCTACGAGAGCACGATGATCTCCAACTACCTCAACCAGCTCAGCACCCCCGCGATGACCGTCGAGTACTACGCCAGCCCCCAGGACGCGATCTTCGACGTCATCGCCGCTTCCTACGCCGGGGTGGCTCCCATCCTCGCGGCCGACAACACCGCCAAGGCGGCGTCGGGCGGCTCGTACAACTCGACCTACTACGCCTCGCTGTGGAACAGCACCCACACCCTGACCCAGGCGCGGCTCGACACGGCGACCGTGATGACCGCCTCGTACGTCTACACCGCCTGGGTGAACGCCGGCCGGCCGACGGTGCCCGGCTCCAGCGCCCCCGTGCCCGCGCTCGACGTGCCCCCGGCGCTCGCCGACGCCGGCGTGCGCCTGAGCGCCGGTCCCTCGCCTTTCGGTGAGGCGCTGACCGTGCGCTTCGCCGGCGGCGGCCCGCTGAGCGTGGACGTGTTCGACGTGCGCGGCGCGCGCGTGACGCGGCTGGCCGACGGGGTCACGGGCGAGGGCAGCGTGACGTGGCGGCCCGGCTCCTCGGGCGCGACGGTCGGCCCCGGGCTCTACTTCGTGCGGCTCAGCGGCCCCGGAACGAACGTGGTGCGGCGGGTGACGCTGGTGCAGTGACATGAGACGACCCTGAGTCAAGGCACTTGTCCTCGGGCGGCCACCTCCACTGCGGAGTGGCCGCCCGGCGTTCAGGGCCGAGGGTCGGAGAAGGACGGGCCTTCGACGATATGACGTGCTGACATCCGCTACTCCCCGGCCGCGAATCAGATGACGCGAGACGGTCCCGGGCAGTCTTGGCGCCTGACGTGCTACTCTCAGGACGGTCTCATAAGCACTCCAGACAGGCATCCAGGTCCTCCTCGGCGCAAAGGGACATTATGCTCGACGCCACCCGTGTGCGGCACGCTTCCATCGTGGTCCTCACCGCCGTTCTCTGCGCGGGCCTGCCCTCGACCGGCTGGACCTGGGGCTCGGTGGGCCACCATTACATCGCGCAGAGATACTCGCAGCACCTGCCTGCTGACATCGACGGCCTGCGCACCTACGACGGCACGGTGGATGCGCACGTGACCGACCCCGACTCGCGCAAGGGCTCCACCCCCGGCGAGGCCGAGCGGCACTACATCAACATCGACTACTACCCCGAGTTCCTGGCCGGCACGCTGCCGCGCGACCGGGCCGCGCTCGAGGCGCTGTACAGCCCCGCGATCGTGATCGACGTGGGCGTCCTGCCCTGGGCCGTGACCGAGGTGACCGCCACGCTCACGCAGCAGTTCCAGGCGCAGCAGTGGAACGCCGCCGCGCTGACCATCGCCGATCTCTGCCACTACCTGGGCGACGCCAACTGCTCCCTCCACGTCACGCTGAACTACGACGGCCGGTCCACCGGCAACAACGGCATCCACTCGCGGTACGAGAGCACGATGATCTCCAACTACCTCAACCAGCTCAGCACCCCCGCGATGACCGTCGAGTACTACGCCAGCCCCCAGGACGCGATCTTCGACGTCATCGCCGCTTCCTACGCCGGGGTGGCTCCCATCCTCGCGGCCGACAACACCGCCAAGGCGGCGTCGGGCGGCTCGTACAACTCGACCTACTACGCCTCGCTGTGGAACAGCACGCACACCCTGACCCAGGCGCGGCTCGACACGGCGACCGTGATGACCGCCTCGTACGTCTACACCGCCTGGGTGAACGCCGGCCGGCCGACGGTGCCCGG
>Ga0315284_10014207_pt1 | contig 11344 bp, 6 predicted proteins | sample YL17G09_16_MG_FD_203696 | JGI IMG/M metagenome (GOLD analysis project Ga0315284, IMG submission 203696) | Sediment microbial communities from Yellowstone Lake, YNP, Wyoming, USA - YL17G09_16 | ecosystem: Environmental > Aquatic > Freshwater > Lake > Sediment | place: USA: Wyoming | collected... | reverse complement strand
GAGGTGCAAGGCTTGTATACGCCTCTGGCGTGAACGTACCCATACGTTCATCAAGTTTACGTACAGCAGCCATACCTAACGCTTGTCCAGGCGCATTCAACTTAGTGCCAAGTCTATGCTGTCCTTCAAACATAGAACCTAGTGCAGTCTTACCAAGAATCATCCACATAGGGTCACGTTGGTCAGCTGGCTTATCCGCATTCTCTTTGAGTGCAAAATAAAGGTCAGCAGAACCTTCAACACCACGTTCTGCAATATCACCAAGGAACTCACGCCCCGGTTCAGACTGAGCAAAGCCACGACCAAATGTAGCAGCAGCACCAACGCCAGGAATACGTTCAAGACGCTGACCTACAGCACGACCTGCTTGCATTACAGGTGTTGCAGCAAAACGTCCAGCAAGGCTATCAGCCGCTGGCATAGATGCAGCCGTAAGAGCAGCACGTCCTTCTTGTCCTAATCGAGTTGCAGTAAGTCCTGCCTTAGCACCACCAAACAATCCCTTTGGAAGTGTAGGAGTACCCATCAAAAGGTTAGGTGCAAACTCACCAGCGAATGCAGCACTAGGTGCAAGTTCAGTACGTTCTTGAGTAAACCTAGCACGAGCCTCACTAAGTGGACTACGTTGGATGTCAAAACCAAATCCTTCAGCAGCAGGTTTATAAGACGAACCCAAGGCAAGTTCTGTAAGGAAGTTCTGAGCTTGACCTACTCCAGCCGCAGTAAGTAAACCTGTTCCTATACCAGCAGCAGCACCAGCGATTGGACCAGCCACAAATGTAGTTGGAACAGCAGCAGCACTACCAGCAATAGTTGCAGCAACAGTTGCAGGGATAGCCTCAGTAGCCTTAATACCAGCAATCTGACCTACGTCAACACCAGTCTTAAATGGTTGAGATACATCAACTGTAGCCTCAGGGTAATAGGCTTTTGCAAGACTCTCATCAAACTGCCTAGAAGCCTCAGGATTGACCATCCCGATACCACGACTAATACCTGAAGCAATAGGGGCTGTAACAGCCTTTGCAATACCTACAGGGATAGATGCTAAACCACCAGCAGCAAGACCAGCGATTGTTCCAGGTTGATAGAACTTACTCTCACCCCTAGTACGCTCAAGTTCTTTAGCAGCCTTTTGTGCAGTAGGAATAACTTCCTCTTGGAACTTCTTACGAGCAGTACCTATAGGCGCACCTGTATCTAATGTGTAACCAGTAAAGAGTGGTCCATCAACTGAACCACCTTCCATCTGACCACCCGTCTTACGCAATAAGTCGAATGGCGTTACAGGTGTTACACGCTTCTCTTGAACAACTTGACCATTCCGCATAACGGGAATGGTTGTTTCCTTAGAGATAGGGTTACCTTGTGGGTCAAGTACGTTGACTTTACGTAGGGCAGTATCTCTCTGTTTAGCAAGAGTCTGATACTTGGTTACTTCATCTTTTGTAAGTAAGTTATTCTTTAAACCGTACGACAGAGACTCGCTGTATATCCGTCGAAGTCCACTATCAAGAAATGTTCTGTCATCTAAAGACAGGTCATTAAGAACTCTACGAAATCTCTGCTTTGGGTTTTCAGCCATTACTTTTTGCCGCCTGACATCATTCCTGCTAGTGCTTTAGCCTTATTTGAAATCTGATTCGGTTTTTCGCCAACACGAAGTCCACCAGGTCCAACAGGTAAAGCACTCCCATCACTCAATATAAACCTTGCACTACCAGCAGTTGTACCACCACCAGCAGGTGCTGGGCTAGGCAATGGTGCTGGACCCGGTGCAGGATATGGATAAGGATAAGGTGCAGGTGCGCCACCTTGCATTACTACTACAGGTGATTGCTGTTGTTGTGGATAATAACCACCGTACTGTTGTGGATAACTAGCACCACCCATACTGAATGCTGACATATCTACATCAACGTCACCTAGACCAAGACTATCCATAGATGACTTGAACATACCATAGTCAATATTTCCTGCTGCAGCTGCTTGTAACTTACCAACTTCGGCTTCTAGTGCTTGCGCTATAGAGTTAAAAGTTTGAACCTGAGATGGGCTTCCATCTCGTTTAGCTCTAGCAAGTTTCTCTTTAACAGAACGGAGTGATGCTTCAGCACTAGACACTTTACCTTGAGCAGTATTTTGCACCTTACGCATAAAGTCAGCCATTTTAAATGAAGTGGTAATACCTAACTTACGTTTGGCATCTTCACGAGCAAGTTCAGCTAAGTCTCTACGTAGAGCAAGTCCTGCACTTTTAATACCCAGACTAGCTTTAGCAATCTGAGTTCTTAGGGTGTCGTTTTCTATCTTAGCGAATGCCTGTTTTGTTTTGAGTTCAAGTTCTTCTGGACGCATCTTTATCTTGGAATCAATATCCTTGATAGCAGCCTCTGTCCTAGCGATATCAGACTGAGCCTTCTTGAGTTTTACACCCTCCATACCTGAAGGCATATACTCAGCAGTAATGTCCTTAGGTGGAGTGACGTAAGACTTCATCAACTTGCCACCCTGCTCGGTAATACGAACAGTCTGTCCAGTCTGAGGGTCTACAAACGTACTACCAGCACCAAGTCCCTTAGCGGTTAGTGCTTCTGGTTCCATTACTGGTGCTAATGGACTAACCGTTTCTTGACCTTTACCAACGACAGACCTGAAAGCAGGAAGGAACTTATCCGTAATATTAGGTGCAGCACCTAGTGCTTCAAGTGCATCACGACCACGCTGTACAAGGAAACTCTTAGTCTGCTCATCAGGTGTAAGTTCTGCTTCTTTACGATAACCCTCTGCCATCTTGATGATATTGGCAATATCCATAGAAGGCTTAGGTAGCATTCCAGACTGAATAGTAGAAGGACGCATAAGCTTGGTGATGTCACCAAACCTAGCAGTAAGTTCTTGCGCTGATTCAGGGTCAGCAGAGAACGTCTTTAGATACGCTTCATTCTCAGAACGCCTGCGCTTACGTGCTTCAAGAATAGCCTGACGGCTACCTTCATCCATACCGGGTACTTGAAGTGACTTGAGTGTATTCTCATCATCAAGGGCATCGAGTTCAGCGACACGACGAGCTTCCTTAAACTTAGAGTCAAGTTCACTTCCACGCTGTCGGCGTTCAGCAAGTTTAAATTGCTCATCAGCACGTTTAGATGCTCGCTGTTGTTCAACGAACTGATTACCTTGCTGGAATCCCTGTAGTAGACCTGTAAGATTGATAGCCATAGTTATTACCCGTAGAACGCACTAGCAAACCCTAATGGAGATACTCCACGCTGCCGTCTTTCCTCAGATTTAGTAAGCACTGGATTACCAGATATTGACTCACCAAGTAATGCAGGATTAGACCTAACATATTGTTTAAAGTACTGTCCAGTGGCTTGGTCTTTGTAAGCCATTATTGCCAGTCCATTACCTACATCTTTCATAATACGTTTAGCACGACTTGCTTCAATCTCATCTATTGTTCCAACGTCTGTTACACGCATCATCTCACCGGCAACATTTTCAGGTTGTGCTAAACCAAATGTTCCACGAAGTACATTCTGCACATTAAAAGCATCACCTAAAGGTGCTGAACCCTCTCCTATTGAGCGTTCAAGTTCACTTGCATCTCTAAGGTCTTGGAAGAAGTTTCCACTACGACCTACTACTGGAGCATTATTGAGTAGTGCGTCATATTGTGCTTTCTCATCAGCCAGAATCTCACTAGCAATCTGTTCAGAGGTTGGTGTGTCTGTTGGCATAAAGTCAGATGTACCAGGTGTCTTACCTCTAGTCTTCAACCTTTGAAGTTCAGGAGATAGCAAAGCCATTAACTGACCCACACTCTCCATCTCTTGTTGCCGTCTAGCACGAGAAGCAGCATCTTCCTGCATACGTAACTGACGCTCTTGAAGTGCTTGTTGGTTAGCCATTTGACTAGCCTGTAGGTTTAGACCTTGACCATACTGCATCTCACTAAGTGCTTGTGCGTCACGTTGTGCAAGCAGATTGGATGCCATATTCAACATCTCAGGACGTTGCTGTATCTGCTGTTGAGTAATAGCGTTATTCAAAGCAGCAGAACGCTCATTCTGAGAAGCTAGGTTAGCCTGTTCAACACCTGCTTGTACGCCACCACTAACACCCCTAGAAGCAAGTTGCTGTTGCATAGCAGCCTGAGATGCAGCACCTATCTGTCTGTTACGGGCTTCACCTGCACCATAGATAGGAGCAAGTTGCCTACTAGATAAACCTTGCGTAAGCATATCTAGGATGTCAGACTGCACCTTGTCCTGCATAGGACGAATAGCCTGTCGGCGTTCAGTTGCACCACGTATCTGCTCACTAGCAAGGTTACGCTGGCTTTCAACCTCACCAGTCATCATAGCTTTACGTGCTAAATCAGCCTCGTCGTATACAGGCTTCCTAGGATTCATCATCCTATTAAAGTTGATGCCACCACCAGTAAGTTGATTGAACGTCTTTAGCGCACCATAAGCAGGAATAGCAGCACCTAGATAAGTGTCAGCACCTGTTGTTAAAGCACCACCAATATCACCCTTAAGTGCCTTCTGACCTGCGTTCAAATAACCCATACCAGTATTAGCCTGATTGAGTCCTACTTTAGAGCCAAATTCATTTACGCCTTTGACTGAATTTGGATTGTATTTACCAAGCCTCCCTAGGAAGGCAAATGGGTTATATGCTTGAGCCATTATGTTGCACCATTACTTTTACGATTACTATAAACACGATTATACTCTTACGAAAAACTAAGCACCTGCCAACCAGGACTAGTGCCATCACTACACGCTATAAACGAACAACACGTATGCGTATTCTTCAATGTCGTAAAGTGAGATGGTCTCCACAACGTGTCACCAGTCTGCACATAAATGTCAACGTGATGAGAGCCACTGTCAACCTTAGCCAACCAAACAATACGACCTATACAAGAGTTAGCAGGTGGAAGAGTAACTGCCATATTTCCTGCTGTACAGTCACATCTTAGAACGTATGGTGCGTTATCCAAAGTAATCGTAGATGCAGTAGTAGTAGTAATCGTAACTTCAGCTGCAACTGCTTTAGGACGTTCGTTATATGTACTGAAGTCTCCTTCAATAACTAACGCACTACCACCCGGCAATATTGTTACTGATGGTACGCCTTGGTCACCCGGAGGTGTAACAGGAGCAGGTGTAGGTATCGACATTATCTATGCCTCTGTATTCCACTCTCAATCATATGCAGGTGTACTGCATACAACCTAAAAGGGAAGTCCAACTCAGTACCAGATAAACCTATCTGGAAGTTCACGCCAATCACATCACGATTAAGACCACGTATAACCCTAGAGGAATCTCCAGTAATCTTATACATACCTGTAGTCTGGGTATTAACTTCGTTTACTACAGACCAATCAACCTCAGAACCAACACTAGTCTTACCAACAGCGTGTAAGTCAACCTGATAAGGACGATTCTTAGCGTAGTACGAAACACCATCTGAATAAGCTTGACCAAACGCTCTAGTCAATACATTCCAATCAATAGCACCCTGCCTACAGAAGTTAGGGACAGTACTTACAAACGTGTAAGCAAGACCACCAACCGCTGTACTCAATTGAACACTATTATTAGTAACCGTTTTGACGTACATAGTTGCATTTAAAGCAAGACCACCACCAGCCTTAGTAATGATGACTGCATCATTAACTGCTAGACCAGTAGTGTTCGTAGTCCCTGAGAATGTAAGTGTTGTAGTACCTGCACCACCAGTAGGCTTATACGTATACAGGCTGTCATAGAACTTGTTCAGTATGTATATCTGACCGTCATTTCCACCAGCATAAAGGATACTACTATCGTTACTTGTATCTACAGACAGACCATCAGTAATCGTCGCAGGTGCATCAAACGATACCCATCCTGAATATCTTGTATCCCATACATATGCTTGTATGTTCTTACGATAGTCAATCGTGTCAGTCTTATACGCTCTAGGTGCAAACAGGAAGCACTTCTTGTCGTGCATCACCATAGCGGACTTTGAATACTGGTCAGCAGTAATAAAGTTATCACTACCAACCTGAACCCTATAAGGAGTAATAGACAATAGTCCATCAAGAGCAATAGACTTAGGTATTACCTCAGTACCAGCAAACTGTACAACACCCTTAGCATTCAAGTACCAAGGCTGACCAAGTACATTAGCCATAGCCCTTGGTGCAAGTAAACCAATACCAGGTTCTCGCAAGAACGCCTGAATGGTGTAGTTACTAGGGTCAAAGCCTGTTACAGGATACACTTCATTTTCTCGGAAGACGAGAAGAACAGCTGTCGTACTATTGTTACGTGACATCATATCGCCGTGGTACGACAACATATTTACGATGAACTCTTTGTCATCTTTCGAGGAGACATCAAACGATGCACCCTTGATTGCTATCTTAGGGTCAGTAGGAAGCGGGACGTGAGTAGTATTAATGGTGTACTCGTTGTCTGAATCAAACTGCCAAGATACCCATAAAGAGTTATTCTTACTTACCCATAATCGATTCTGGTGGACAGCAATAGCCGTAGCACCAGTAGGGAAGTTATCCTGACCAGACTCGTATACGTCACCCTGAGAACCCTTAGGTCCATCATCAAACGTAGCAGACTCAGCCACGTTGTCAATCAAAGTGATTCCACCAGACGAACTAAGTAGCGTTAGGTTCACGCCGTTGATGGTATTGTCACTAAGCTTGATAGAACCAAGACAACGATACAACCCATCAGTAAATGCAGTACTTGAGCGATAAACAATAAGATGCGTGTAACCAGTACCAGTAAGAGTCTCTCCTCCAGGATTCAACAGAATCTGGTTAGCAGACAACGCTTCACTAGTCGTAATCTCTTCACTTACTCCTGAGAGTTCACTCTCAAATCCCTTGAGGTAAACAGTTGATGTACCTGTACCAGTACCCGGTACATATGGAGCAGATGCACCATCTTCAGGATACCAACGAGAAAAACGATACGTATACTTAATGCCAGTAGATAGGTTACCGTTGACAACAATATCTCCAACGTACATGAAGTCTTCACCATCAACCAAGTCCTGTACGTCATCTTCAACTCTAAGGTACATCTGCCTTACAGCACTAATACGTGAATCAGTAAATCCACGCACACTCCAAGTCATGTAACCGTTCTTCTCGTCAAGGGTTCCGTAACCACCCCACTCGATTGCAGCGTTAGCCTGTTGAAGTCCAATCCTTAGATTAGGTACAGAGGTACGTATCTTTTCAGGTAACTGCATACGCATACTGACAGTGTCGTACTTACTCCAGTCCTTACCAGTAGCGAATGAAAACTTTGCAGCACACCCTTTAAGGAGACCAGCATAGCCAGATACATTAGTATTGTTCTGATACACCTTGACCTTTACGAGTCCTGTAATAGGGTCAGCAGCATCAGTACTATCACTATTCAACCTAGGACTAACAGCGTGTAAGTTTACGTTAGTAACGTAAATACCTCTCTGGTCACCGTCCTTCGCGTTGATGTTCTGTATGAGAATCTGGAACGAAGTAATCTGGTCTCTGAATGGACGGAAGTCACATAACAGATTAGCCTTTATCCAGTCAGTACCTGAACGTGCAATAGGTGGTGCAACAATAGCAGATGCATATGCACCCTGAATAGCAACACCATTCTTATAGGCTTGCAGGGATACTTTAATACTCTGTCCAGTAACACTATTCTGGGTATCTACGTTTATAGCCCATAGGCTAAGAAGATACATACCAACACCTTGAATGGTGAAGTAACTATTACTACCTGTAGCAGTAAACGTATATGCAGAATCACCCTGGCTAACAATCGATACAGTAAATGTATTGACTGTAGGTACAGTCAGAACCCAAGCTGGAGTGTTATTAGGAATACCTGTAGCACCAGCAAAGATAATCTTTTGACCAACCTTTAGGTTATGATTTGCACTTGTAACAGTAGTAGTAGACGCAACAGTACAACTGATAGCCGTAGAACTATTATCCTGATTAGTAAAGTTAATCTGCTCGTCAGGCACGTTAATGTACTGCAAAGCATGAGTATTACTACCAGCACTACCAGCAACAATAGCCGTACCACCAACAGTACTAGATACCGTAATGATAGATGAAGAAGGAGTCCCTACAACGAAGTATGTTGTATTGATAGCAAAGTTGGTTGGTAATGCTCCAGTCGTAGTGAACTCAATAGGTGTACCAGCAACAGGTACAGGAACAAACGTACCACCTATATTGGCACTACCATTCGTAAAGGTAACAGGCGTACTGGTATACGGTATGTTCTGATAGATACCATCATCCGTACCAGCAATCTCAATCATACGAGTTGCCCCTTGACCTAAAGGGGAAACAATCTGGGCTGTTACACCAGATGGAAAGTTACCAGCAGCAACAGTAAATGGAATAGCCTTACGTACTGGGTCACCTGAATACTTGAGCCACGCTGCAGCAGACGTTGGCATAGAACCTGTACTACCAGCAGTAAAACTCCAATCAGAGATAAGTGTTGTAATTCCACCTGTTCTAAGGATAGGACCAGCAGCAGAATCTATAAATGTATGTTTATTCGTACTAGGTACGGTGTACTCAGCAAACGCATACGCTCTTGCTGAAGGCTTTAGATTAGGGAATCCAGCGATAGTAGGGACAATCTGGATAGTTGAACCATCAGTCCTAAATAGACCAACTGGTGATTCAGTGCCATCTGACTTTAGTCCTGGAACACCATACACATACTTACCGTAAGCAACCATTCTGACGTTAGGACTATATAACGTGTCAAACGCACTGTCAGTCGTAAGGTTGGTATACGCGTTAGTAGTTGTATTGAATAGACGTACATCGCCAGCTGATGAATATACAAAATTACTTGTTACGCCAGATGCACCCTTGATAGGAATCATCTCGTAAACGCCATTAGCATCACTAGCAGAAGCATTCAACTCAGTTGGTTGCAGTAAGCCTTGCCAGCCATTCCTTAGAACAAGTGAACCACCATCAAGTTGAAGGTTGTTGATTGTTTCTGCATACCCTGTATCAAGTTTATTAGCGTCGTTATAGGTGTCAATACCACGCCAGACCTTATCGCCAACAACGAAAGGCTGGGCTGAGTCAGTAACCATACGTGTTGTGTCTGCCATTAATCACACCCTCTGCGCTTCCAGCTATTAGACTTACTGCCATCATGCTTAGTGCCAGAGACACCATTCGCATATCGTAACATTAGTGGACCTAGAGGGAATTGAAAACCTACAGGACCATACGTAAGGCAACCGTTGTCACCACGCCGTATCCACGTCTGTTCAGTTGTAGCCGGTACGAATACGCTACCAGCAGCCAACCTAAATATAGGGATGAATACACCACTACGGAATGAACCAGCAGGTAAATCATCTACCGGGTCAAACAAGTAATCAGGACATTCACAAACAGTGTAACCTACATCAAGGTCAACGGTTGCACTACCTGATAACGAAATACTTGCTTCGACTACACCACCAACAATAGGAATACTGTCAACAGTAGCTTTACCATTCAAGGCTAACGCAAAGTTTGTTACCGGAAGAGTTCCTACGGAAGCATTACCACTTAGTGTAAGTGATTGAACAAACCTAACCTGAGTCGTAGCAGTTGTTGTAGTACTGAGAGATACCGCTCTTATCTGAGCAGGTGTAACACTAGTCGTTGCACGTCCTGATAAAGATATCGTAGCGAAGACAGGTAGGGTTACAGTGGCTTGACCAGAAAGGCTGAAGTCAGAAGGAGGGACAATGATTGGAGGCTCAATCGTAATGACTGCATCGCCACCACCACCCTGACCAAAGTCAATTGGAGCAGGTACTGGTACGGGAATAGGAGGCAGTCCACCTTCTTCTTCTTCTGTAGGCATCTATTAATCCATAGATATAGTAATGCCAGCAATGTTGAACTGGAGGGATTGACCTGAAGTTACAGTGACAACACTATCAAAATTACCGTATAGCAGACAAGTGCCAGATGAAGCAGCAGTATAAAAACCCACACCATAAACAGAAGTAGAACCCCAACCTGAGTTAGTGAATGTAATAGCCCCTGTATTAGTAACTGCACTGCCACTTGTTGATGCTCCAAACGCAATCGCTTGACGAGAACTACCACTCATCTCAGTTTGTGCTGAGTCAGAACCAGCCGCACTCAAGATACCAATATACGTAACTTGACCAGCCGTATATCCGGTTCCATTCAATATAAGATTAATCAACGCACTCTCAAGAGTGTTCGTCATAGCAGTAGTAGTAGGCATCGCTTATTCCTTAGTTAGGGTCTATTCCACTTACGTTGGATGATACCGCAGTAGTCGTGACTGTTGCTGTCCACGCATCCGTAGTGTCATCTTCCTTCTTCACAACCATCTGAGAACTACCTACATTTACCTTGTTACGTAACGCACGTAGAGCAGAACGAACTGTACGCTCTTCAGCAGTACCAGCATTCAAACCACTACCAAGGTCTCGTGCAAGCATCTCATCTGCCAAAGCATTTGTCTGTAGCTTCTCACCAAACGAACCGGCTGCAGTATGACCAGTACGTTGTTCATCCCAAACGCCATCAATAATGTTGTCAGGGCTAGATACAGTTGCAACAGAGCCAGTAATGTTTCCAACTATGTTGCCAACTACACCACCTACGGTTCCTGTTACGTTACCTGCCACGTTACCTGTAACACTACCAACTGACCCTGTAGTACTGAATGACTGAGGAGTCGATAGTGAGTAGCCAGCCTTATCTTGTATAGATGCACCAATAGAACCAGCATTATTATGTGTTGATGCGACTGCATCAAGAACAGCAGATGCCGTCTGCGCTGCCGTCAAGCCACCAGATGAAAGCGTGACCGTCAGCACCGCGCCGTTCGTGCCGCTTGCACCACGCACCACAATAGTGACATCAGATGCGCCAGCAGCAAATGCCGCGTTAGGCACATCCAAACGATACACGCCCGGCACAGCACTAGAATCAATCTCTGCGAAGCCACCAGAAGCCCACGTACCCGTAGGTGTCTGCGTTACCAGCGCAATAGGCGTAGGTGCTTCTCGGTTGCGGACGTAGTATGCCGCTAGACCGGAGGTGCTGAACGTTAGCCCTGTAGCACCGAGGTAGAGTTCGATGCTTTGTGATGTTGAGGCTGGAGCGATGGTGATGGTAGACGCGTTCCGCTCTGATGGATAGTACGTCAAAGTACCCGCATCACTCTCAGTTTTTGATTCGATTGCACCTACAGTTGGTGTGCTTGTCCAAGTGTTGTTATATAGGTCAACAGTAGGCGCA
>Ga0315284_10014206_pt1 | contig 11344 bp, 10 predicted proteins | sample YL17G09_16_MG_FD_203696 | JGI IMG/M metagenome (GOLD analysis project Ga0315284, IMG submission 203696) | Sediment microbial communities from Yellowstone Lake, YNP, Wyoming, USA - YL17G09_16 | ecosystem: Environmental > Aquatic > Freshwater > Lake > Sediment | place: USA: Wyoming | collected... | reverse complement strand
GCAAGATCAGTACAATCGTACTGGCGCCTTGAGTTAGGTAGAGACGTGCGCGAGCATACTGCGGCGAAAGTTGCAAGGTGTGTTCCTGGAAGAGGGGGAGGAAGAAATTCCTCCTCCTTATTCGACGAGTATGATGTATGGGACAAAAATTCTGTATCGTTTGCGGAGCTGCATTATCCGAAGGGAAAAAATTCTGTGAAAGCTGCGGGACACCGGTGGACCCGGCAACACCGGCACCAGCTCAACAGCTTTCGCCCCGGCCATGCAGGAACCTGTCACCCTGCCACCCGCTGCATCACCCCCGCCACCGGGTCGTTTTGGGAAGATGCCGGAAAAATCATTGCGGGTATTGTTATTGTTCTGATCATCGCCGCGGTGGCAGTTTTTGTAGTACTGCCAAAGGTTTCAGGTGGATTTTCCCGGATCTCTCCGGGTCCGGTTTCAGGGACAGGCACCATCACCACCCCGCCAACGGTCCTGGTTACCGCGGTACCAACGACCGTTGTACCTGCACCCGCTCCTGACCCGTTCCCGAATGCTCTTCTTCTTAAAGATGGTTTCCCGTTCGGAGAGGGAAAAATTGCGAGCGAAGGTACCGTATATCGTATATGGATGAACGAAACGTACAGCTGGTATAACGATATGGATAATAAGTATTACCCCCAGAAACCAAAACCGGGCAACAAGTACCTGTTTGTTTTCATTAATGTTTTCAATAAAGGTGACACGCGTGTCTGGCCACCCACTTCCGGCAATATCGTTGTCCACTACAACGGACAGGAATATTCTCCCGATCCTACTCATTATCTGCCCGATAAATCCTCAGATCGCCAGGCAACAGCCATTGAAATAAAGGAAGTCCAGTATTTCTCCAAACTCTTTGGCAGCGAATACGTGGAGGATTTCGGGTACTCGCACGGTGCTCAGCTCGCCTACCTCTATCCCGGCAAGAGCAATGCGATTGACGGGTATCTTGTGTTCGACGTCCCCTCCTCACTTACGCCGGAAAAAGCGTATGCTGAAATTGTATTCAACGGAAATGAAGCGGGAGTCTGGAAACTCGCGTAGATCTAACCATTTTCACTCCATTTTTTATCAAATAGAAAAGAGATTTTAGTACTGCTGAACTTTTTTGAGGGTGATATCCATCACGCCGCGGTGAACACGGTAATAGCTGTGAATCCTGTCAATCGGGTGATTGAGCACGATGGTAATATCCCGGTTGTCAATACCAACATGTACACTGTCTGGCTGGATGTCAACGAGAGGAGCATTCTTTGGGTCGGCTGGCATCATTGCGGTGATATAGATCATATCTTCAGATTCCACGACTTCATACGGGATCTCCGCATCATCGTCTGGTTCGCCAGCATGGAAGTTCCCCGGATCACCGTTTGATGGGTGCCGGGTAATTATGGTGTATCCTACTATGCGTGCGTGCTGGCTGTCCGGCATGGTTTTAACGATCTCGTCAACGATCTTTGCGAGGTTGGTAAAAACATCGTCGTAAGGACTGTTTGGATTATTCTGCATGTACCCCCCGGAGTGTATAACGGTCTTTTGTTCTCCTTATGAGCCCTTTTCGCCCGAACCGTTTCAGGATCTCGGCAAGATCCTCTTGTGACATGTCCGTCACCTGCAAGAGTTCTTCAGAAGTAAGGGATTCATGAGCGAGTGCAATGATTACAGTAATCTCTCGATTGCTCCTGAATAAATCCTTATGGTTGCGGGCAAGGTCATTTATTTTTGTCTCGATATCATGGTTGACCTGTTCGAGATTGGAGAGGATCATATCATGGGCTTTAATCATCCTTCCCAGCATGGCGACCGGGTTTTTGAGCTGTTCTGACTCTGCATCATCATCACCTGCTTCGGTGAGCCCCCGCACCTGTTTGCGGCTGATGTCGATGAAAATGTCATTTGCGAGGTAATAATATTTACGGCGGCGATCATCGACCTGGCAGGAAAGGATTGCTTCGCGCTCCATCATCTGGAGATGGTCGATGACTGCTTTTGGTGAGAGTACAAGAGTCTCGGAGATCTCGGTGACAAAACAGGGTTTTTGTCGTAATAATTCAATAATCCGCCTTCGGTTCCGGTTCCCGAGGATGTCGAGCAGGCGGGATACCTCAAGAGCATCGTACATCTTTACGTAATGTTAGTCCGGGTAATATTTAGCATTAATTCAAAGTGGCATATTCATCCCGACAAGGGGTGAATACCAGGAAAATTGTATACCTGCATCTTCAATTCGCTTCCCATACCCTGATATGCAGGCTTTTTTGCCACGTTAGCGGAAACACATGACACGATTGTTAAGGAAAAAATGTCGGTTTTACCTGGAAGCCAGCTATCTCTCCCGGGTATTTTTGTATTCCCAATCATTATCTGTGAACAACACCTGTTATTATTGGTGATATAGACTGGAGAGACAACCCGTTGAATCATGTAACCTGAAAACGGTAGGTTATGATGAAACATTAAATAATTTAGAGATTGAGTTCCACTCCGGGCTGGTCTATCAATACCAGAATGTTCCTTCCCATGTCTATGCAAACCTGTTAAGTGCGCAATCCACCGGGACATTTTTCACTGACAAGATTAAAAACCGGTATCGTTCGAAGCGGCTTGATAAGATCGTCCTTCGGTAATTATCGGGCTGCACTAAACAAGGGTGTACGTTCAGCTCCTTTCACTTTCAAAAAAATTCCCCCCTCTTTTATGAAATTAAATCCAACATCAGGTATGGTACCACAATCTGTTACTCTCTATGGATATTTCCAAAACAGGGAATATCAAGAATAAACGCCTTTGCAGGCAAAAGACCTGTTAAAGATCTTTGGGGAAAATTTCAAAAAAGAGTATGGGATTATGCCGCACCGGCACTGTCATAAAGCAGGCAGACATAGCGTGCGATAAAGAGAGCCCATACAGGGATAAGACAGAGATAGATAAGCATGCCAAGGATCGGGATCATCATAAGGATGCCAACGATGATGCCAAATATAATCCCTGCGACACACAGGACAACGATTGCAATGATGTACGGAACCCAGCTGAGCTTGCCGATTGTGGCAAGGATTGCGTTGAAGTTAAATGCTTCTCCAATGCTTCCTGTCCGTGCAAAGCGGACAATACCAATAATCTCAAAGACTGCGATAATGATACCGATGACAAGCATGACTAACAGGCCGATAGCCATAGCACCAAACGCTGCCATCATTGCTGTAGCATCACCGGACATTATGGCAACTGCGGATGCTCCTATAACAAGAATCCAGATAATGATCAACGGGATTGCGTAGATAAGGGTGACGATAAAATATTTTATGCCGTCAATAAAGAGAGTGCCCCAGTCATCCACTTCAGGTGCAGGTTTCTCACCCCGCAGAATTTTCATTGCATATCCCATCAGGGGGAGCCCGAGAAGGATAGTTGCGATGATCAGCATTATCCATTTGTTCCACTTGCCAACGACAGCTTCCTTTGCATATTCAAAGGATTCACCAACCATACTACCGTAATCCATATATGTAAACCTCTTGAAAGGCAACTTCTGCCAATCATCCATGACCCATTTTGCCACAAACGATTTAAATTAGCTATGATCACCGGGCAGTATATAATTTTATCGCAAATAATGATGGAAAATTAAAAAAAAGAGCACAGGTTAGTGCCTGAAGTAGCGTACGCCCGTAAAAACCATTGCCATGTGGAGCCGGTTGGCTGCATCGATCACGTCTTTGTCGCGGATAGAACCGCCCGGTTGCACAAGGGCTGTCGCTCCTGCATCCGCTGCGACTTCGAGCGTATCCGGAAACGGCAGGAATGCATCTGAAGCCACGACAGAACCTTTGAGAGAGGCACAGGCTTTCTCAACCGCAATCCTTGCCGAGTCCACCCTGCTCATCTGGCCGGCACCGATGCCGAGGGTACGTCTCTGGTCGGCAAAGATGATCGTATTGCTCTTCGTGTGCTTGCACACCTTCCAGGCCAGCTGGATTGCACGCATCTCATCGGGCGTTGGATCGCGGTCGGTGATCACTTCCCAGTGCTCCTGGTAGGGGGGTGTTCGCTGCACGAGCACTCCGCCATCGATTGTCCTTATCTCATCCCCACCGGATTTTTCCGGAAGAACCAGTACCCGCATGTTCTCCTTTTTTGCCATGATCGCACGGGCATCGCTTGAAAAGGAGGGAGCAGCAAGGACTTCAACAAACGTCTTTGCAATCTCTTCGGCAACGTTTTTATCGATCTCCCGGTTCATGCAGACAACCGATCCATAGGCAGAAACAGGATCAACTTCACGGGCTGTGATGTAGGTATCAAGCAGGTCTGTACCGATAGCAACCCCGCAGGGATTATTGTGCTTGACGATAACGGCAGCGGTTTCTTCAAACTCGCGGAGAAGTGCGGCACCGGCGTTGACATCGAGATAATTATTATACGACATCTGCTTTCCCTGGATCGGCTCCGTTCCTGCAATACCGGTAGTACCATAGACTGCAGCCTGCTGGTGCGGATTCTCCCCATATCGCAGGGTCCTGCCATGATTGAACTGCACCGTGAACGTTGAGGGAAACGGGGCATCGAGCGAGTAGAGGTAATTGCTGATTGCTGCATCATAGGCAGCAGTCCTGGCAAATGCCTTTTTTGCAAAAGCGAGGCGCTGATCTGAAGAAATTCCACCACTCTGAATTGCCCTTATCACCGCCGGGTAATCCGCAGGGTCAACAACGACTGCTACCTGGTGGTAATTTTTTGCCCCTGCACGGATCATTGCCGGTCCGCCGATATCGATGAATTCGATCAATGCTTCAAGGTTCATCTGCTGCCCGGACATCTTCTCGAACGGGTACAGGTTTACGACAAGCAGGTCGATCCGGTTGATCCCGTGCTTTGCCATGACCGCATCATCAACCTGCCGTCTCCCCAGTAAACCCCCATGAACTTTCGGGTGCAGGGTCTTTACCCGCCCATCCATCATCTCGGGAAAGCCGGTATAACGGGAAACTTCGGTAAACAGTACACCGGCTTTTGCCAGTGCCTTTCCGGTCCCGCCCGAACTCAGGATGCTGAATTTTTGTTGTACAAGCTCCTGCGCGAGCTCGACGATACCGGTCTTGTCCCAGACAGAGAGCAGTGCCCACTTCATGGTCTAGTGTATGCAGGACAGGAAAGAAAAATGTATGCAGGTTAGTACCTGTCGGGAAAATGTACATCCCCCGATCATGGAATAAAAGCCTGTACCTTCCATTACCTGGTGTCCTGGTACCGGCAAATGGCTTTAAATAAATCCTATTAAAATGCCTGAATATCAAATTAAGCGAGTAATTGCGCCCATTTGTCAAAAACAGGTAATATTCAGCGGTTCCCTTGGGTGGATGATGTAAAACTATATATAGAACCATAATACAATAGATATTGAAACATCGAACGGGATGTACTATGCACGACGCAGAACACGGTACAGAACAAAACGGAGCACAGGATTCCGGTACGGCAGAAAATCCCCTGCCGGAAGCTCAGCTGCTTATAGCTGAGCTCGAAGCGCAAAAGAAAGGTTTCGCCGAATTAAACGATCAGCTCCTCAGGCTCGCTGCAGATTATGAAAATTTTAAAAAACGTACAGCTCGTGAAAGGGAGACCCTTATTTCGCTTGCAAATGAACGATTCGCCATTGACATTCTCGAAGTAGTGGACAACTTTGAACGGGCATTAAAAACGGATGACACCCACCTGCGTGAAGGTATCCTTCAGATCCGGCAGCTCCTCAACGTCCAGTTGCTGCGCAATGGTATAACCCCCCTGGATGCACAAAAAAAACAATTCAATCCTGCTGAACATGAAGCCATCGCTCATGTCATGTCAGATGAACCGGCGGGCACCGTGATCGATGAAGTCTCACGCGGGTATCGTATGCAGGATAAAGTGATAAGATACGCAAAAGTTGCCGTATCCAAAGGAAATCAGAAAGATCTGGAGGTATAAAAAAATGGCAAAAGAGAAGGTTTTAGGAATCGATCTGGGAACAACCTTTTCCTGCATGTCGATCATGGAAGCAGGAAAGCCGATCGTGATCCCCAATGCAGAAGGCGGGCGGACAACCGCATCGATCGTTGCCTTCACCAAAGAAGGAGAACGTCTTGTCGGCAGCCTGGCCAAACGCCAGGCGGTTACCAATCCCCAGCGGACTATCCAGTCGATCAAGCGGAAGATGGGATCGACTGAAAAAATCAGGATCGACGATAAGAATTATTCCCCCCAGGAAATCTCGGCTATGATCCTGCAGAAGATGAAAGTCGATGCAGAAGCGTACCTTGGTGAGAAGATCTCAAAAGCGGTTATCACTGTTCCGGCATACTTCAACGATGCACAGCGGCAGGCAACCAAGGATGCCGGTAAGATCGCCGGTCTCGATGTCATGCGCATCATCAACGAACCCACGGCAAGCGCACTGGCATATGGCATTGATAAAGAGCAGGATGCCACCGTCCTCGTGTATGACCTTGGTGGCGGTACCTTTGATGTTTCGATCCTGACCCTTGGCGACGGTGTCTTTGAAGTACAATCAACTGCCGGAAATAACGTGCTTGGCGGGGATGACTTCGACAAACGCGTAACAGACTACCTTATCGAGGAGTTCAAGAAAAAAGAGGGAGTTGACCTGCGCAATGATCCGTATGCCATGCAGAGACTGCGGGATGCATCAGAGAATGCAAAGATCGAGCTCTCACAGCGCCAGTCCACCAACATCAACCTGCCCTACATTACTACGGATACGAGCGGCCCCAAATTCCTCAACTTCGATCTTACCCGTTCAAAACTCGAACAGCTTATCGGAGACCTCGTCGAATCCACTGTCGGACCGGTGAAGCAGGCACTGAGCGACGCAAAGCTTGAGCCAAAGGATATCGATCACGTCCTCCTTGTAGGAGGTTCTACCCGTGTCCCCCTTGTGCAGGATACCGTAAAAAAGATTCTCGGCAAAGAGCCCGACAAGGGCATCAACCCCGATGAGTGCGTTGCTCTCGGTGCAGGAATCCAGGGTGCTGTGCTGACCGGGGAGACAAAAGATATTGTCCTGCTCGATGTCACCCCGCTCACCCTGGGCATAGAGACCCTTGGCGGTATCGCAACCAAGCTGATCGAACGCAACACCACCATCCCCACACGGAAGAGCCAGATATTCTCGACAGCCGCCGATGGTCAGACCAGTGTCGAGATCCACGTGGAACAGGGTGAGCGGGCTCTTGCAAAAGATAACTTCACACTGGGAAAGTTCCAGCTGACCGGCATCCCGCCGGCACCCCGTGGCATACCCCAGATTGAAGTCACGTTTGATATTGACTCAAACGGCATTATTCATGTATCGGCAAAGGACCTGGGGTCAGGCAACCAGCAGGCAATCTCGATCAAGGGAGATAAGAAACTCTCTGATGAAGACATCAAGAAGATGATGGATGCAGCCAAACAGTTCGAGGCTGACGATAAGAAAAAGCGTGAGGAGATTGAGCTGCACAACCAGGTGGATACTGCGATATTCACTGCTGAAAAGATGTTAAAAGAGAGCGGGGAGAAGCTTGAAACAGCTGACAAGCTAAAAGTTGAGGAAGGCGTTGCTGCAGCAAGGAAAGCGCTGGCTGACGACAACCTTGATGAGATAAAAAAGACCATGGAAGCGCTGACTGAAAGTGTCTATGCAGCAACAACCAAAATCTACCAGAAGATACAGGCAGAGCAGGCATCACAACAGCAGGCAGGAGCCGGTGCTGCACCACAAGCTGATAAAAATACCGATGATACTGTTGTCAATGCAGATTATAATGTAAAAGAAGAGTGAGCGTAAAAAATGAGTGCGGATGACTACTACGACACTCTCGGGATACCCCGTAGTGCTGATGATAAGGAGATCAAGAAGGCATACCGCAACCTCGCCCGGAAATACCATCCCGATGTCTGCAAGGAGAAGGGTGCAGAAGAGAAGTTCAAGGGGATCAACGAGGCATATAGTGTCCTCTCCGACGAGCAGAAGAGAGCACAATATGACAACATGGGCCACGAAACGTTTACCAATGCGTCCAAAGGCTCGTATACCGGTGGAGGCGGGTATGGGGGCGGAGGCTTCAATACCGACTTTTCCGGATTCGGCGATATCTTTGATTTCTTTGGCGGGGGTCAGCGGCGATCGGGTCCACAGCCCGGTGCAGACCTCCTCATGCGCATCCAGGTACGGCTTGAAGATGCAGTCTCCGGTGTGGATCGCGACATCGAAGTGATGCACACGGAACCGTGCCCGGCGTGCAAAGGATCCGGGAGCGAAACCAAACGGCTGAATACCTGTCCCCGCTGTGGGGGAAGCGGGCAGATGCGGCAGGCGGCTCATTCATCCTTTGGCCAGTTCGTCCGCATGATGACCTGTGACCAGTGCGGAGGAAAAGGAAAAATTCCTGAAAAAACCTGCAAAGAATGCAGGGGTTCAGGCCATTTGCGGGTAAAACGGAAAGTATCCGTGCATATCCCTGCAGGAATCGACAACGGTATGCGCCTCCGCATGGAGGGGTATGGTGAGGCAGGTGATTTCGGTGCACCCAATGGTGACCTGTTTATCGAGGTGCATGTCCAGTCCCATGAACTGTTTATCCGGGTCGGTGACAATCTTGAGATAACCATCGAGATCAGTCCTGCACAGGCAGCTCTTGGTACATCCATCGATATCGAAACGATCGATAAAAGGCACCTTGACCTGCGGGTGCCCCCGGGTGTTCAATATAACATGGCGTTGAAGATCGGCGGTGAAGGCGTAAAGCGCCGGGGAAATCCCGGAGACCTGCTGGTCCGGGTAAAAATTGTCACCCCAAGGTCCCTGAGCAATGAACAGAAGGAACTCTATGCAAAACTTGCCGAACTTGAGGGCAAAAGCACCGGTGCAGGAGGATTCTTCTCTGGGATCATGGGAAAAAAGAAAGGTAAAAAGTGATTGGGATCTCGCGTTTATCATTTTTTAATGATATTTTGGCTTGGTAGAAATCCGGCAGCTATCTTTTTTTTTATAAGGAATCTGTGAGGGTGACCCCCTCTCTCCCCCAGAGGGGGAAGCAGTCCAGGGGGAGCATCCCCTTGACCCCCATCCCTTTTTTTATTTCTGCTGTTTCTCCTCGAGTGTTTCTCGTCAATCTCCTGAGTTGCAATCAATTTTTTAAATGCCCCATCATCGGATTGGTTTTTTAAAAGTGCTAAAAAACCTCTCTGACCCGCCGTGCCCCGGAGAGGCCCTGAGACGGGAGTCTTCCTGAATAGTGACAATGTCGCGCATTTTCATGGATACCGGTACGAACTCTGGTTCATACACGTTTCCCAAGGGCCGATTTTACTTTTGCTGCACACTTTTTTTTAACCACCCGGGATCAATGAAATACAGATGAGACTGCTTTTTGAGTTGTCCGGTGAAAACCCGACACTTCCCTTTGCTGAACTTGCCTGTGTTGGGAAAGTACTTGATCGCCGTCTCCAGGTCGCCGTTGTTGAGGTTCCTGATCTCAAAGAAACACACCGGCTTGCCATGACGCAGGTTGTGGCAGAGTATCTTGGCGAATGCGAACCCACGCTTCCCGCATTCCAAAAACTGCTCAAAGATCTTGCCATAGAGACCCGGCAGACATTTGCAGGGCGGGCCAAAAAAGTTCATGGAGGGTGTCTTGTAAGAAATCCCTGTTCGCAAAGGGAGTTTGAGCGGTTGATCGGCACCATGATAGCGGGGCCTGTCTCGCTTGACAACCCGGCAACAGAATACCGTGCCATAATCTCGGAAGACCGGTGTTATTTTGGCAAAGTGCTCTTCTGTGTCAATCGCGGTGCCTATGATCTCCGCAATCCCGGAAAACGGGATTTTTTCCACCCGGGCGTGATGATGCCAAGGATGGCACGGACACTCATCAATCTGACCTGTGCACGAGCGGGAGATTCACTGCTGGATCCGTTCTGCGGAACGGGGGGTATCCTTATTGAAGCGGAGATGCTGGGCATACGCACGCTGGGGAGTGATTTTGACCCGATGATGATCGACGGGAGCCGGCAAAACGTGACCAGCTCAGATCTTCTGCTTGCTGATGCAACATGCCTGCCGTTTGATAACAAGTCTCTCGATGCCGTAGTTACGGATTTTCCCTACGGGCAATCGGTCTGCATCAAAAAAACTGATACGATGGCCCGCCTATATGCTGACTCCCTTGATGAGATCCGTCGTGTACTGAAAACAGGACACCGGGCAGTAGTAGTCACTCACCAGGATATTTCTGAAATTGCATCGGCTCACATGACGGTCCTGCAGCACCATGAACAGCGGGTACACAAAAGCCTTACCCGTCGCGTTCTCGTTCTGGCACACTGATCAGCCCAAACTCTTTTTTTTAGAATTCTTTATGTGGTTCCCGTACCAGATATATCCGGATACCATGAACATGCGGATCGTTACGGGAGCGGCAATTCTGGCCATCATCTTACTCTCCTGCACCTGCATTCCTGCCTCTGCCTATTCCAGCGATGCGACCGGGTGGTACGAACAGGGAAATGCGTTCATAAAAAATAAAAGTTATATCCCGGCTGTCACGGCGTATGACCATGCAATTGTCCTTGAGCCGGCCTATAGTGAGGCATGGAACGGGAAAGCGGATGCACTCAACCGGGCAGGAAATTTCACCGAAGCGCTCGCTGCGTCAGACCGGGTCATTGCGCTCAAACCCGATTATGTCCCGGGATGGATAAACCGCGGCTATATCCTGTATAACCTCGGCAGGTATGATGAGGAACTTATAGCCTATGAAACCGCCATCGCACGTGATCCCACAAATCCCGGTGCATGGTTCAATAAGGGATACTCCCTTGCCGGCATGAAAAGATATGATGAAGCCATCGCAGCTTTTGATAAAGTCAGGGCACTTGATCCCACGTTCCCGAATCTTGAGGCGAACCGGCGCATCGCAGAACAGAACCGTGATGCAACAACGCCGTTTTATATAAAATACGCAGCCCCACTTGGTGTTGCCGCCCTCGTTGTCATCGGTGCAATTGTGTGGTATAGTGCGGTGCGAAAAAAATATTAGGGAACAGGTCTGGTAACACTTCAGCATTTATTCCGGCTGGGAATTCCTCTCTGCAGGTGCAGGAGTTTTTATAGAATCCAGGGCTTTGTTGAAATCCTCTTTTTCTGTGTAATTTGCTTATTCTCTGCTGCAGCCAGGAGGGTGACCCCCTCTCTCCCCCGGAGGGGGAAGCAGCATGCGGGGAGCATCCCCTTACCCCCTCGTTTGTTAAGGTTTTTCATCAACCTTCTGATGATTATCGC
>Ga0315284_10014205_pt1 | contig 11344 bp, 7 predicted proteins | sample YL17G09_16_MG_FD_203696 | JGI IMG/M metagenome (GOLD analysis project Ga0315284, IMG submission 203696) | Sediment microbial communities from Yellowstone Lake, YNP, Wyoming, USA - YL17G09_16 | ecosystem: Environmental > Aquatic > Freshwater > Lake > Sediment | place: USA: Wyoming | collected... | reverse complement strand
AACAATTTTCGTAAACTCCGTTGGACAAGTATTTTCTGAATCTGATATCCTGAAATCTGCCAACTCCGGATCATATATCTTAGTACAAACATACCTAAGTGTTTCTGGTCTGCGGAGTCGTTTCAAGCCAGATGTATTATCCGTGGTAGTTATCCATGTTATACTACTACCATTTAAAAAATCAGAGACCATTAGCACTCCTTTAACCTTTCATCTATTTAGTTTTAAAGTTCTTCTTTTTATGTTTCTATCTTTGTCTTAGATAAATTAAAATTACTTGGATCTCCTTTTAGAGCTTAGGAACGTTTACCTTATCCCAATCCAGACCATCTTCTCCCCTGAATTGTCCCGGTGGATTTCTTGGAAGACCTGTTTCTTTAAAAATATTATGAGCAAGATTTCTAAGCGTTTTTGCCGTTGATGACTTAGAATTATATACGCTTGCATGGACAGTAAGTAAGTTCCACGGTTGTTTTTGCTCTTCTTTTTTAATTGATCGAAACCCTTGTAGTTTCTTAATAAAACGCTGATAAGCTTTTAATAGTGACGGATAAGAGGGAGCATTTGTAATTTTAGCATAAACATAGTTTTCTTTTTCAGTCTCTTCCTCAAGATTAGCTTTATAGATAAGCCTACCACGAGGAGTTTCTTGCCAACCTGGAGGATCGTCATTTTTCTTTTCACCAGCTCTGTTATACTCTTTTACAATTGTCAGTTTTCCAGTTTTAGTTTTACTTGAGTGAGACTTTACTCTAGATTTCTGTAACTCTTCAAATTCCTGATCGATAGTAACTACATATAATAAGGATTTTTTAATTTTCTTTTGCTCTTTAAGATGTCCGGCCAAATCTTTAATTTCTCCTTTTTTATCACTATAAAGTTTTACAATCTTTGCCATAACTTTTACATCTGGCTTTACAAAAACTTCATCCGCAACTGCATACGTTTTAGTAGAAACTGCCTTTGGAAACATGTTCATATCTACTACCATATCATCAGGATTAATTATAGCTTCAACAATTATACCATGATTTCCATCCATCTGTTTCCCAGATGCCCCCGTTTGTAACCATTGAAGTGTTCCTTGAGTTACATTTTTAGAAGGTCTTTGAGTTGCAAAGCCTCTTGGAGCATTCTCATTGTGTGACCAAGAAGAAACATAAGTTTTATGTTTATTCGGTTCAAATTCAAATTCTTCTCCTACTTTTAAATCAGTAGCTTTTAGAAAATCCAACCATCGTTCTTCAGAACCAAAATTTAATCCTCTATAAAGTTTTATAGGTTCTAATGGCCTATACTTTTTTAAAAAACTTAATTCAAGATCTCCTGGAACTTGAATAGCATAAGGCGAATCTATGGCCGTACTTATCCATTGAATTACACGTTTTGGAACAAAATCTGCTTTTCTTTTTATAACAGCCCAGCTATCAACTACTCTATCCTTAGAACTTTGATCTCCTTCCCATACCAATGTAATCTTACCCTCTGGAGATATACTTTTAACAGTACCCAGTAATAACTCATATTCTTTAGAACCAACTCTATCCCCTACTTTTATTCCTGCTATTGTTCTCTTTCCATCAACATCTTTAACTAACGATACCTTTTCCTCTCTAATCCCTCCTTCAGGTAAGGTAACTCCTGTTACCACAAGTCGATTTTTTTCATCATTATAATTAAAGCCCATAGCATCCAATAGAGGTTTAAATTTTAATATAAACTCATTATGTTTAGCTGCATAAACTTCTGTTTTAGTAGTCCACCCACCAGGTATCCATTCAAATGAAATACTATCTGGATTATTCTCAATATAGATTTCTATTCCTGACTTACCTCCTAAATGAAAACCTCTAATACTAGTAGATCCTCCCTCTTTATATCTTTGAGCAATCCTTGATACCAAAGTAGACAAGACATTATACTGAAGTTTAATCTTTACCCTCTGTCTCCTAATGGATTCCACCTTTGAAAAGTCCTTATCAACCTGTTGTTTTCTCCAACGAGCACCCCCATCCTTACTCCAAATTCCCTTTGTTTTAAGATCTTCTATTTTAAGTAAAAGAGACTTTTCATCCCTATCCAGTTTACTAAGTAAAGCTTCAACTTCTCCAGTAGTCTGAAGTCTCGGCAACTTCTCCACTAAAGGTGCCTTCTCTCCCGCTCTGCTATACTCTTTTACCATAGTAAGTTTTCCAGTTTTAGTTTTACTTGGATGAGCTTTAACCCTTGACTTCTGTAACTCTTCAAATTCCTGATCAATAGTAACTACATATAGTTTGTTCATCTTATTCCTCTCCAAAATCTAAACTTTTCTTAACTTCTTTAGATTCTGGTTTTTTACCCGTTGTTCCTGGAGGACCTTCTTCTGCTGTTTCTGGTTCTACCCCTGGTTTCGATTCTTGTTCAGGTTTTTCTTTATTCTGTTCTGGTTCAGATTCTTCTTCCTCTTCTTCACCAAAGTCCCAGTCTTGACCTCCATCTTCTTCCTGACCTTCTTGACCTCCACCTCCTTGATTCATCTGCTGCATTTGTAATTGATTTAAATAATTAAGATAAGCTGAATTCATAATTGTATCTCCAGCTTTTTCTTTACCAAGAGGAGGTAAATCAAAATCTGCTCTAATTTCATCTATTGTTTTAAAGTTTTGTCCCTCTTTAAGTTTCAACTCCATAAGCTGTTCTTCATTTTTAGCATCTAAACCAACAAACTCTAATTCAAACTTACCTTTATACATTCTAAAAATAATGTTTTTATTTAACTGAGTTTGCAGAAATCTTAATAAGGGCTTTAATCCTCTGTCCCTAGACATCTTCTGCTTAGCTTCATTTTTAGATTCAAACATGGGAGCCTGAGTTGTTCCTGCGCCACCTTTAAAGTCAAAACCTATCTCAGAAGGATCTATAAGAAATACAGCACAGCAAACTTTTATTAAATAATCCAGCCAGTTAGTAAATTCCATTTGCCTATTAGACGTGTGTAAATTTGTATACTGTAATTTAGCAGGAGCAGCTATAACAGGAGTTCTCCAAGAATTTTGAACACCCATTACCTGTGCATGCCATTGACGTCTAAAGTCTGTAAGTTGCTCCTGTGGAATATTACCCTCAAAATGTATAATTCCTTTTGGTGAACTTCCCTGAGAAAAGAATCTACGGTTATGTTCTTCCGCCCAGAGATGTGCCGTTATTGTGTTTACTAGTATTTCTAATTCACTAACACCGTATCCATTTTGTCTTATAAATGTTCTTGGATTCCTAACTCCAAAGCCAATTTCTTCTTCAGTATAGGTAGTAACAACCCTACCCATAAGAATTTGAACATATTTAATATCTTCAGGTTTAAGTTCTTCAAGTTTTCTTGTAGTCCAACCTACTGTAGGTTCTGGTTGAAATGGTTTTATATTAATATGCTTAAAAAATGCAGTAGTAGAAGCTAACCTTATTGAAGAACCATCTATTGCTAAAAATGATGAAGGTTCACCATTACGAGCATTTACAACTTCAAAAACTGATTGATCATAGCATAAACTATCCCTTGACACCTTTCTCAAATAGTCGTCAAAATTATCTCGCTCTTCAGATGGTAAATCAGGATCTCCAGTATTTTCTAAAAAGCTTTCTATTCGTTTTATTACTTTTTCATCGTCTTTAGTTGGTTTAGCTTCATCATCTCTAAGATTAATTCTATAGCCTACATCATATCTAGATTTAGGTGGGGTAGAAAAAGATGCAACCTGATTCACTCTTGTATTTATAATCGCTGCTATAATAGCATTCTTTTCAGACATAGACCTGAGAACATCATAACTAAGCATCATAGGACGTTCTTTATACATCATTGTTTCCATAAGCGCAAAAGGATCTCGCATAAGAGTTTTAGCTTCATCATCTTCATGCCTTTTAGATTTCTCTAAATTCTCCATCCACTGAACTTGAAGTTCCTGAACTTTTTCCGTAACACGTCTCTCAGAAAGATCTACCATTCGTTCTTCAACGGCCAGAATTTGTTTAACTAATTCTTCATTTTTTTGCTGTTCTATAACAACTAAATTCTTTTTAACCTCTTCATCAATTCTAGATTTAAAAAGCCTGTCTACTAACCCCATGAAATTCCTCCATCCTTCTATCTACCAATAATTTTTCAAGAGAATCTATATTCCAATTAGATCATCCTTATACTTTGATAAAATTTATTACGGCCTCTTCTGCGGTATCAAAACCATACCATCCAACCCCACCACGTTTTTTACCAATAGTTTCACCAGTTTTCCTATCTTTAGCAATCCAACCACTTTTAGCTCGATAAACAATAAGGTCAACATCTGGATAATTTTTTAATTTCACTTCATTTGCTTTCATTTTCACTGGAACTGAGGAAACACCATAGAAATTATTAGTATCAATCACTTTGGAACTGATAGTAAACTCTGAGTTCATCTTAGATTCAGTACCAGCTCTACTGTATTCTTTTACTCTGGTTAATTTACCAGTTTTAGTTTTACTAGTATGAGCCTTAACTCTGGATTTCTGTAATTCCTCAAATTCCTCATCAATAGTAACTACTCTAACTTCTTGCATTATTCTCTTCCTATGGACAATAGTTAATAAAGATTGTGCCTTACAGCCCTCATAAAAACTCAATTTAAACAAACCACATGAAATGATTTTTTCTTGTTTAAAAAATCTCTTTGTCCATTATCTCTTTTAATCCCCAAACTTTTTCTGAAAGATCTCTTAAGGCTTTGTGAACTGGACTGTTTGGAGCAGCTCCTAGATTTAGGTAAGAATCTTGAACCAGCATATTTACTAAAGCCTCTTCTACTTCTGCCTTTGGAATCTTTTGCTCCTTTGCTAAGCTCAACAAAGCCAGCTGAGTATAGTTTAGTTCTAGTTTCATCATACCCTCCTTCTGCTATTTTATCTATATTTTCAAGATGACTTTTTGGTAAAACTAAATCTGCACTATTTATCTTATAATCTCTTTCATACCATTTTTTCTCAAAAGTTTCATTAAATGTTATACCATGCTTTTTCTTTAGATGCTTTATATGCTGTTTTATAGTAAGCCGAAAATTTCCTCCAGTAAAAGAATCTGACATTTTTCTTACTAAATCAGAAACAGAAATTCCTTCTTTTAGACGTTTTTCTATAAAATCTAACTGAGAATCCTTTTGATGCCCAAATTCTGACCCACCTTTTTTTCTCCACTCTGGATTTTCACTCAATATTCTACTTCTTTTCTTTTCTTTAACGTCTGTTTTTTTACTAATTTCTAACAATTTCTGAAAAGCCTCAAACATACTCAACAGTTCAGTAGGTTCTTTACCAAAAGCTGTTGTAGCTATTTTGAAACAAGCAGGAAATAACTTAAATGTTTCCATTTGAACTGAATTTAAAGCTGTGGTGTAGTTTTCAGTATGTTCATACTGCCTTGAATGAGTTAACTCATGCTGAACCATATTTATAACACCTAACGCAAAAGATGTCGCAGAATCAAACCATCTTTTGTCTATATTAGCGTAGTTAAATCCTAATTCTCCTCCTCCATATTCAGCCCTAACCTTACCACCATCTTCGTCTTTAGATAACATACCATATACTTTATTTAATGGAGCACTAAGATCTTTTGCCATTAATCTAGCAATAGCTTCATAGGCTGTTATAACTTTTGCAGTCATAACATTTCCACCTTTTGGACCTTTATAGCCTGCATCTATTTTTACGGTAAGATGATCTAAACCCGTATATTTTGCATCTTCTTCCCTACCAAGTTGTTTAAATGTTTCTTTTATTACATCAGTAAGTTTATTATATCCCTTATCAGTCTTTATTTTTTCTATAGTATGAGTCCAAGATTTTATTTCACTAGTCATCATTACTTTGTAAAGAATTCCAGCTCTTTTAGCTGACTGAGGATCTAATGTCTTTTCTTCAATTAGTTGCCTAATAAATTCATCTCCACTTTTTAAAGTCATCCTTGAATCAGTTAATGGATATGCTGCATCGGTAGGTGTTGATTTAGTTACTATATCACAAACAATAGCACCTCTAAAATTACTACTTCCTATATTATTAATAGCCTGACTTAGCTTTGCTCCTGTTTTAAGATCATCAATTCTAATAACCATTTTAGAATCATAACCTTGAGGAGGTTTAGGATAATATGATATGGTATAGATATTTCCATTAAGCTCATGTGTTCTCGTTTCATGTCTTAAATTTTTAAAGGGGTATTTTAATTTTTCTCCATTATAAATAATGTTTATACTAGATGGAACTTCTGTTGTCTCTGCATATTGTTGAGGAGTCCACCCCATTATTCTATTGCTACTAGATACTTTAATTTTAGTACCTTGCCTATAATCAGATTTTTTGATAAAGTCATTATTGCTAGCCAATTCACCATTAAAATAGTTATCCCTTGACCAAAGTTCCCAATGTGCATATTCAGATGGACCAAAAATAACAGCTTTTGCCATTCCTAGCCCACCGAACCTGCCCTCTTTACTTTTTCCTTCACTTGCTCCATGAAGCATTAGTAAATTTTCATCTATAATCTTATCTGACATTCCTTTTCCGTTATCATCCACTTCATAACTCATTCTATCTTCGGAAACCGATATTGATATATTCCCTTTTTTTATAGCACCATCATCCAATGCATCCAATACGGCATCTAAACTATTTTGAATACATTCCCTAACGGCAATATCCCCCAAATATGTTGTATACGGGTATATTCTACGAGCTGAAGAATTCCAATCACGAATTACATCACTTTTATAAGTGGCTCTACGTTTTCCTTCTAATGATAATTCTATTTCATAGGATTTTCTTCCCGGAATTTCCCTCGGATACTGTTTTATAAAGGATAAGTGTCCTCCTCGTATTCTTACATGAGGTTTAACTTGAGTTTTAGACTTTAAAATAACATAAATGTTCAAACTGTACCTCTATAGTTCTTTGCTTAGACATGAGGACTATAAACGAATAACTTATTATTTATGGCAAAAAACTGTAATAACTCTAAATCTATGATTTGTACTTTTAACCATTCCTATAACAGCTTGCATATCAAAATCAGTCTTTCTATACATAGGGAGAACTTGATCAAGCCATACAACGTGAGTATCTTTGAGAAGTGCTTTACCTAATTTATCCACAACCTTATTTCTTTTTATCATAGTTGTTTGGTAACGTTCACAATCTTCAATACTGTAAGGAGGATCTGCTAAAATAAGATCAAACTCCTCAAGTGGTACAGACTCAAGGCTTTGGCAATCATCAATATAATCTGGGTTTGTATCTCTATTAATATCTACAGTTTTACCTGGTAGAATAGATAAGTCAACCTTACCACTAAATAAATGAAGAACAGTCTTCTTATCTGGAAACAGTGATTTAATCCTTTTTAAGTATCCATGAGGATACCCACCATAATAACTAGAGCTAACCTGATAATTGTTTCCCATAATCCAAGTTCCTACAACTCTTCCATCTTCTGCTATAAATAAACTTCTCGGGTATCCTGTTTGTATTACATAGTTATCAATTCTTTGTAACCAATTCAAAGTCACACCTCCTCCTTTGAGTTAGTGTTATGTAATTATAATTAGCCAAAATAACCCTCCATTATTCCGCAGCATATAAAACTTTGTAATATCCAGCAGGATAACTTACTAAGGAATCAGATAAATTAACTAAATCAACAATATATGTCCCTACAGGAATTTTACTATCAGGTATTGTAACCCCTGCCTGCACCAGTAATACACAGCCAGACATACCTACAATATACCCTAAAGATTCATCAGATGGCATTGAAGCTGGAATAATCCTTCCATCAGGAAAAGTAAGTACTGCAATAGCCGCACAATTAGAAGTAAGTCCTGAAATATTTACCCATAAATATGTAAATGGACTCCCATCAAACCTTGTACCAATCTCAATTTTCCATGCTTGTCTATAGTCTGTTGCACTACCATCCTGAGCATTCCCAAAAAGTTGTCTATAAGCTCCTTCATCTTGAACAAGTTTACTGCTAGAAGAAAACGTTGGAGAAGGCAACTTATATAGTGCGAAGGAAGAAGATGTTACTCCAGCATAACCTACTGGTGAAAAAGTTAAAGTAAAATAAAGTGGATCTAAATCTAATGGAAGCACTGCCCCATTATCCGGAAAGTTTGGTTTAATCGTTAGTCCAGAAAATACTGCAATACCTCTACTATTTGTTGCTACTGTAGTAACTCCACCTAGAGTACCATCGCCCGAAGCAATGGAGGCTACTACATTTATACCTGATTGATAAATATTATTATTACTAATATCTTGAAGTTGAACCACCGTTGCATTATTTAAAAATACATATCCATCATAACCATCAGGACTCCCTGTTACACTAAACCCAGGATATCTACTAACACTTGCTCCTGGTTGCATTATAATTGCACTCTTAGTAGGCAAAGAAGAAACAGAAAATGAAGCAGACACCGTAGGAGAAAGTCCTGTTGGTGTAAACATTAAAGTATGACTTCCCGTCCCAGTAATTTTAAGATTAGAAAATGTAGCAATTCCATTTGCATCTGTTACTACTGTTGTTGTTCCACCAAGTACTCCATCACCAGTTTTTGTTGCCACAACATTTATACCAGCTACCTTAATATTATTACTGCTAGCATTTTGAATTTGAACTACAGGTTGTGTAACAAAGATAAGACTACTTATTGATCCTCCTGGTTGTGTTACTATTGCACATTTAGTAGCTGGAGTTAACGGCGTAATAGCCCCTATTGAGTACATCCCTATATTTGCTGTAGTCATAGAATCACTAAGATCAAGCCTAGATATCCACCCAGATGCTACATCCGCACCACCTGGACCTTGATGAATATTTATCAAAAATATACTGCTATTTTTATATACAATACCATGATGTCCTTTCAAATACGCATTTTTTGTAGTTAAATCTACATATTCCCATCCAGAATCTAAAGAAGAAGTAACATCATGTCTTGCCAACCATCCGTGAATGGCATTGTCAGCTGTATTAAAATCAGGAGCTAAATATACGTAGTAAGATCCATCATAAGTAATATCAGAATATCCATAATGATATCCTGACGCTATAGGATGAGTATTCGAGTTTATAAATTCCCATGACGCACTATCAGAAAATGTAAGAGTAGTATTGTATCTAGCAATAACTCCAGATGTATTTCCTACAAAGTATATATAGGACCCTCCTTTAACACATCCATAAAATCCTTCAGCCCATGCATTAAAACTTTCTAAGTCTACAGTTTCCCATGAACTTGAAGCTGTAAACGAACCAGTAGTATCATATCTCACAACTTGCCCATGATAATTACTATAACTCTTACAAAAAGGAGAATAGTAAACATATCTACTCCCATCATAGCAACCTAAATGGTACCCACGTAACTCTCCTATATTACTTAAACTAAAAAACTGCCAAGAACCTTCAGATGTAAACGAACCTTGAGTATCAAATCTAGCAGTAAGTCCATGTTGCCCTGGATTTATGCCGTAGGGAACAAAATAAACATAACGCCCATCTGTAACATTTCCTACAAAGCCCTTCCAACCATAGTATTTTGGTCCATACGCTGATATACTAAAATTAGATATATCTACAACTTCCCAACTAGATGAAGATTCAAAATCTAATGTTGTATTATATCTCACTACGTGTCCATTAGACCACGTATCTCTACCAGTAAAGCTACTACAAGTATAAGCTACTGGTATAAGATTCCATAAAGGAGAATAGTAGATATAGTTCCCAACTACCACTGCTCCATGAAATCCTCTACAACCATGATCCTTATTTAATTCCGCATCAAAAAAAGTCCAAGAAGAGGACTCATCTATTCGTTTACTAATTTGATACCTAGCAAATTTACCATGTACTCCTTGATAATTAGCAGTATAACAGGGAGCTAGATATAAATAATCCCCACTAATGCACCCAAACGCATATCCAATATATGCTGGATCTATTGTTGCAAGATTTATATATTGAAGTTTAGATAAATCCATCTCTACTTTATTTTTCCAGCTAAAACTATAATTATCAACGTAGTATACTCTTGAATTTTCACCATCCCCCAATATAACAAACTCACTTTGATTACCAGTGACTGGATCGCCATCAACTCCTCCATAATAGTCGTTCAAAGTAGAAGTAGCAATTAATGTAGTCGTGTCACCAACTACTGTATATAATTTTCCCATGACTTCCATGTGAGAAGCTTCATACAACAATGTAGTTATTCGCATTAAATACACAGTATTTGGATCAATATCCGTACCAATTAATTTAGCATCATATAATGCATTTTGATATGCGACTCCCTTACCCCAAGCTTTTTCTATACAAAAGTACACATTTGTTTCTGTACCATCTATTCTGCTATCTCTACCAAGAAATGCAATATAACAGTTTACATCATTGGCAGTATAATCATCCGATTGTATTATTAATGGAAAATGATCGGCAATTCCATTAGAAGCCTTTACCAAAACCTGAGCTTCTTGATATTTTGTATTCGAAGCTAAAGTAGTCATTTGAATAGCCCAACTTCCACTACCCTCTAATTTAAGCTTACTGTTTAAAATATCATCATTTGCTGCCCATGAATAGTTACAAGGAACAGTAACTCCTGTTCCCGTTATTGTTAAACCTGAACTATTATTAAACGTAGTATGAAAACTGTCAGTCACCGTAATCTTCCCCGATAATAGTTAATGAAGATGACATATAAGATGTATCCCGATCCCAATTCTTGTCTTTTTTAAATTTTCCAAAATCAATCATAAACTGAATATGATGAATACTTTCTCCTCTTAGGCGGCTTATACTTACTCGCCCCTACACTACTTAGATAACTTTCAACCTGATCTAAAGTAACTCTATTATTATCAGCATCTTGAGCATTCAAAGCAGTTGCCACTCGAAAAGAACCCTCTATATTGTTCTCCAACCACAGATAATCTTTTGAACTTCCTTTTTTATACCTCTTATATGCTATATCCCCAGCTTCATTCTTATCAAAAACTTCTGTAAGTGCCCACTCCAGAGCCTTATGTGCAGCTCTGTCAGTCTTTTCTTTAGGGCGACTTACCCCTCTCCCCCACGGATTATTGTATGTAGGCTTCCCATCTCCAGCTCTACTATATTCTTTTACTCTAGTTAGTTTTACCGGTTTTAGTTTTACTCACATGAGCCTTTACTCTGGATTTCTGTAATTCCTCAAATTCCTGATCAATAGTAACTACTCTTGCTTCTTGCATTTTATTCTCCTTTGTTTTATCAGAAAATCAT
>Ga0315284_10014202_pt1 | contig 11345 bp, 7 predicted proteins | sample YL17G09_16_MG_FD_203696 | JGI IMG/M metagenome (GOLD analysis project Ga0315284, IMG submission 203696) | Sediment microbial communities from Yellowstone Lake, YNP, Wyoming, USA - YL17G09_16 | ecosystem: Environmental > Aquatic > Freshwater > Lake > Sediment | place: USA: Wyoming | collected... | reverse complement strand
TGGAAACTAATTGACCACTTTTTACTTTCAAAGCCTTGGCTTCGCTAGGTGAAACATGCAAATGCCGCTGGGCCACAATTACTCCCTGTTTAAGCATAATTTTCCCCTTGGGCCCGATTAAAACAGCGCCGGGCGTGCCTTTAATATCCCCGGAAACTCTTAGTACCGGTTTTATGCCCAGGCGATAACAATCAGTTCCTGCCAGCTCAACTTGCGTATCCCTACGCAATGGCCCAACAATTCTTAATTTAAATTCACCTTTAGATCCTTTAATTAAAACTTCTTCAACTGTGGCAAACTGTCCCGGCTGGGACACCTTTTTCATGACCTTAAACTTATAATTTTTACCAAATAAAATATCCGCGTCTTTTGGGCTTAAATGGCAATGGCGAGCCGAAACTTCAACTTGAATTTTAGACATAATAAAAAATTATTCTTTTTTGAATAAAATATATTTATTTTACCCTATTTGCCAGTGCGGCAATAATACATATGGGATAACTCGTTGGCCGCATAAACCGGGCAAGCGGGACAAACACAGCCGTTTGACTTTATCTCGCAGGGGCTTTTATCCTTGCCGCAATAAAGCAATTCTGTTTTCTCCTTCATACAATCATTGTAAGACGGGCAAGTCGGGCACAGGCATTTGGCGCTGTTTTCTTGGTTGTCTAAAACCATAAATTCATGAATAATGAAGAATAAAACTTAACACATATATTATAACAAAAAATCGCCCTGATGGCGACTTTTTCGCTACAAGCCTTAAGTTTAAATTGGCAGATTTAAATGCTTGATAATTTTTTCCAGCCTTAATTCCAAACGAGTCGCCTTCACATCAAGCGCTGCGTATTCGGCGGCATATTCTCTTTTTGCCTGCAGGTATGCCTCCGCTCTTATTTTATCTTTTTCTAATTCATCCATATTTTTAAGCTTCAATTTTTAAATAATTTTCAATCCTGTCCAGTCTTAATTCAAGACGATCTACCCTGTAAATCATTGCCGCTAATTCAGCCTGAAAATCTTTGACTAATTTAGTAAGGCCGTCAAAATTGGTTAGAACTTCATTTCTAAATCCCCGCATTTCGTCCTTAAATTCTAACATTTCATCTTTAAATTCTCCAAATTCATATTTGGTAACAAAATTATCCAAATCTTCCTTGGTCGCAAATCGCTCCAAATCTTCCTTGGTCGCAAAACCTTTCAAGTCCTCTTTGCTGGCCGCATTATCCTTGATAAAATTCACTGTTTCCAAGATGTCCTGAATGTTTTTAGTTTGATTATCCATAATGTATATTTTAGTGCTTTAATTATATAATATCTAACCAAACCAGTCAAACTAAGGCTTATTGTTAAACCAAAAGACCCCCCGCTTGCCTAGGCTGTAGCCTGGCTCACGCAGAGGTCTTTTTATATAAATATTCCTATTCCTAATTTCTAATTACCAATTTACTCTACTTACCTTTTCGCTCCAGAATACGCAATTGCCCTGACCACATCCCAAGCCGTGGCTTTGACCGGATAATACCCAAAAATCCCTTTAAAACTTTTAATGGCGGTCTTTTCAGAATCTAAATTCCTGGGTAACGGCCTTAAACCATAAGCCATCGTGGTCACAGCCGCATTATCATTGGCATTAGCCATGTTTGCATTGCGTTTATAAACTATCTTGAAATTTACATTGGCTAGTTTTTCCGCTGCAGCGCTTACCTGACTGGGCCAGCGGCCATTGGCGATTTTAATGGCGTCGCGCCAGTTTTCTTCTGTTTTGGGCAATTGGCCAAAAGCGGCTTTGTAGGAATTTAAAACGCCTGCTCTTTCCCCGGCGCCAAGCTTTAAAGTAGTTTTCGTGCCATAGGCCAGGAAATTAGTAACAGCGGCCGCATTGGATGATTCTAAACCAACTAAAGCCATTTTCACATTAGAACCTAAAATTGATCCATACTTACTGTTCATGCTTTGTTCCAAAGCCAAATCGCGGTTCACATTCATGTAACCAAGCAGTAAATCCATATCACCCGGCCAAATGTAATGGGCATCGTCAAAAATCTGGGTTAATTGCAATTCCCTGGGATCAACAATTTTTTCACCCAAAACCTGGCCTTGTCCCTGGCCTTCACCCAGAGTACCCTGGCCTTGTCCCTGGCCATTAGCGCAAGTTCTTTGCAGATCAGCTTGTTGGGCTGTGGTAAAGACACAACTTATTGGTAAAGCGCTTATCACGGTTCTGGTCTGTTGATCATTAGCGCAACTTGACCAATCGCTATAAACAATGTTCTCGCAATAATTGAGATAACTGCCCCCGCCTGAACTAACAGGAGGTGGAGCGCTATTTTTAATAATAAAAATACTACCGTTGGTTAAAACAATAGCATTATTAAAACTGCCAAAAACTTTTCTAATGGAAACCGTGGCCGGATTTATATTGCCGGTAGGCACAGCCAAATCATAGCTAAATTCAGTAGGGCTGATTTTAACCATGGCTTTATCATTAACTAAACCGTTATCCACATATAAATATACAAACTCATTGGCCGCAAGCGCTTTGCTAAAAGTAGCTTTGATATTTAAAGTGTCGCCGTTTTTAACTGTAGTGCTGGAATTATAACTAACGCCGGCGTCTTTAGAATATGTAATCGCGGCTGTCGGCAAATCGCAGCTTACCGGATTTGTTATAAGGGGAGAGGCAGCTCCTTGAGCTATATTTGACTTAATTTTAGCGACATCAGCCGGGCTTACAATTCCATCGCCATCTAAATCAGCCGCCAATGTCGGAGTTGCAATGCCTGCCATAATATCCATCACTAAACTTGTATCCTGGCCATCCAATAAACCATCTCCATTGACATCACCCAGAGTGCATGCTCCAGGCACAAAACTTGAAAAAACAACACTGTCAATAATATCAAAAGTGGAACCGCTGGTTAAAATAATATTATCATCAAAACTGCCAAAATATTTTATGATGGAAACAGTAGCATTTATATTGCCTGTTGGCACAGTCAGATCATAACTGAATTCAGTGGGACTGATTGCGACCATAGCCTTATTATCCACTAAGCTGTTATCAACTGACAAATATACAAACTCTGTGGCCGAAAGCGCTTTGCTAAAAGTAGCTTTAATATTTAGGGTATCTCCGCCGGAAACTGTAATGCTGGAATTATAGGTAAGGCCGCCATCTTTAGAATATGTAACTGCAGCTGTCGGCAGATCGCAACTTACAGGACTTATAATCAGAGGATTATTAATTCCTTGAGAGGCATTTGCGTTCATTTGAGCCACATCAGCTGGAGAAACTATGCCGTCGCCGTCCAAATCAGCTGCTAATGTTGGCGTAGTAATACCCATAACTATATCCACTACTAAATTCTCATCCGAGCTGTCTATAAAGCCGTCGCCATTAACATCACCCAAGGTACAGCTGGCTGTAGTGTATGAGGAAACTGCCTGAACTTTAACCGGCGCTATAATTAAACTGGATGCTAAAATAATCAGTACGAATAAACACATTTTTTTGCCTAACATAAGCGTAAATTTAAGATTTAATTATCCGCCAAGACTGGCCTTGGCTCGCATAAGCGAAACCTTTCCAGAATAGGCGGATCAGCCTCTGGCTGATAATATTTATTATAAGTTTAGCTGTTTTTTATTCCAACGCTATTATCAATATACACTATTTAACTCTCAAAAGCAAGAAAAATTAAATAATGATTAAAAGAACTAAAAGGCTGATTAAGGCCAAAGATGAGGCAATAATATGAGGATGTTGTTTTTTGATTTCAATAAAAATGTTGAGCAGTAAAGCGATTATGATGACGCTTAACAGCAACAAAAAGTAAATTTTACTGACAGTATTTAAAGATTTGACATCCGGAGATGAGCTATTTTTAATAAAAAGATATTGTTTGACCAATGACGGCTTAATTTCCTGATAATTTGCCCAGTTGATGTCGGTGCTGGACTCATTGCCGGCCTGGTCTCTTGCTGTCAAATTGGCTAAAACCACAGGGCTAAATATCTGTTCCGCCGTATCTTTGGCAATAATGCCGCTGCCGGTCCATTTGCTTTTGTCCAAAGAATCCTGGCTTAAATTAATAATGTAATTCTGAAAATTAACCTGGGCTGATACAACATCAAGGCTTAAATAAGCTTCAACCTGAATGATTTTATCCTGTTGCAAACCAGGCTGGCTCACCCAGATTTTAGTTTTATTTAAATCTACAGCCGGCGCTGTCAAATCAGCCAAAGCAATATTATCAGCGATTTTTATGCCTTTAACTTCTTTTTTTGCCACGGTGCTGGCTTTAGGATATTTAGGTGATACTTTGGGCTGGGGCAAAACTGCAACAGCTACAGAATTCGTAATAACTTTAGGCGCGCCAAAATACTGGGCCACCATGGTAGTATCATAAGTTTTAAAATTGCCGCTGACCATGGCCACGCCAATATCTTTAAAATCAGGGTCAATCAGATTGGCATAATGAGTTTTAGATTTGGTCCAGGCAGCGACCACGTCTTTGGCAGAGGAAAATCCCATGGCCAGATTTTCTCCGGCCGCGGCATAGCCATAGCCGGCTATTTTCAGCCAAGCAATCATATTTTTATTATCCGGGCTCATGTGAGCAAAATACTGGTTCACCATCATGTCCTGGGCTTTATCAAAAGCCGCCTGGTTTAGCAAAGCATTTTCCTGTAAAGCCGCCATGCCCATTTTCAGCCGTAAATCATTAGTCATGGTAATAATTTCCTTGCTCTCTCGGGTCAAAACATCGGGCGTTAACCAGGCGCCGGCAGGCAAAGCCAAAAGCGCAACTAAAACAACAGCTTTGACAACAAGCGCAGCCGCGCCATGAAAAAGCAGCCTTTTGGGGTGCAAAATCAAAGGCTTATAATTATTGGCTTTATGGGGTATGAATAGTTTTTTAAGCATATCTTTCATTTGGTTATTATACGCCGAAATCCGTAAAAAGTCAATGCCGCATTGAAATATTTAATTTAAGGCTTAATTCCAATTTGTCCGTCATTTATAGCGACTTTTAAATCTGACGAAGAACTACTGGCCAATTGTTTTAAAATAATAACTTTTGTCAACCAGTTCAACATGACTTAATTATAGCAAAAAAATTGCCCTTTGACCTGTTCATAACCTAAAAAGAGCCACGGCCTTCCAACCGCAGCTCCTTAAATTATTTAATCATTTTTAACTTCATACTTCAGCCTTCGGACTTCGTACTTCATTAGATAAACCCACCAGCCTGCAATTCCCATAATTTTTTATAAATTCCCGATTGCTTGGCAATTAAATCCTGGTGAGTCCCCTCTTCCACGATTTTCCCCCGGTCAACCACAATAATCCTGTCCATTTTCCTGATCGTTGATAAACGATGGGCAATCACAATCACGGTCTTATTTTTCATCAACTTATCTAAAGCATCCTGGATCAATTTTTCCGACTCTGAATCCAGGCTGGAAGTTGCCTCATCTAAAATTAAAATCGGGGAATTATGTAAAATTGCTCTGGCAATGGCCACGCGCTGGCGTTCGCCGCCGGACAATTTAATCCCGCGTTCACCAACATAAGTATCATAGCCTTCAGGCAAATTTTCAATAAACTCATTACAATTTGCCGCCTTGGCAGCTGCTACAATGTCTTTTTTAGTGGCTTTGGGCTGGCCATAACGGATATTTTCCAATAAAGGACGGTGAAATAAAATCGGATCCTGGGGAACCAAACTGATATTTTTCCATAAGCTTTCCTGGGTAACATGGCTGATATCTTGATTATCAATTAAAATTTTACCGGCTGATAAATCGTGCATACGTAAAAGTATTTTGGCAATTGTAGTTTTGCCGGCACCCGATGGTCCGATAAAAGCAATACGTTCACCGGGTTTGATTACCAAATTAAAATCCTTAAGCACTTCCCTGGTCTGGTGATAATTGAACCCGACTTCCTTGAATACAATCTCCCCTTTATTGACAACTAAATTCTTAGCCTTAGGAATATCCCGAATTTCTGGTTCAGTATTTATAATCACGGTCATTTCCTCGGCATCAGATAATCCCTCATAAATTCTGACAATAGTACGGCCAAAACCCCAAATGCGGTTGAAAATATTGATCAGATAAGCCTGAATCAAGACAAAATCGCCTAAGGTCAAGATGTTTTTCTGCCACAGCTTTATCGCCAGATAGAACATACCCATTTCCAGAGCAATCATGAAAATTCCCTGAACAGCATTAAATATTTCGCTTAAGTTCCAGGAAAAACGCATTAATTTCCTAACATTTTCCTGCTTAACTCCAAAACCCTGCTTTTCCCGGTCATAGGCATTGAACAATTTTACATTAGCATTGTTGGTAACAGTATCAGCCAAATAGCCGGTTGATTCTGATTGGGCCTCATTTCTAGCCAGATCGTATCTATACTTATATTTGGCGAAAAAATAATTCAAAATCATAAAAATCACCAGCCAGAGCGAAACAATAATCCCCAGATAAAAATTTTTCAAGAAAAGCACAATTATAATAAAAACTATATTTATAAATAAAGTGCCTAAATCATAAATGATACGGTCTGAAACATTTTCATAAGCCTTTACAAACCACTGAACTCTTTTGACCAGCGTTCCGACAAAATTATTATTAAAATAAGAAAAAGAATGCAAATGCAATTTTGCAAAGCACATATTTGCCAATTCAGACATTACTTTTGATGATAAATAGACATAGGCAAAGCCCATGATACGCCAGCAGGCCCAGGAAGTAACCTCCAAGATGGCTATAATTATCAGAACCCCGATTAATTTGCTGACGATTTCAGAACTATTTCCCAGAGACAAAAAATCAAAAAATTTCTTCAAATAAAGAGGCTCAATCAGCTGTAAAATAGTCGCGCAAAAAGCCCCTCCCAAAGATAAAAACAAGGGCAGTTTATGGCTCCAATTATAGTCCCAGTAAATTTTCAGGGTTTTTATTGTATAATTTTTCATAAATATAACTAACCGCCCTCCCGCTTAGCGGTAGGGCAGACACTATAAAAGACGTAAACTTGGCGAAAATGTTACAGAGACAAAAATCGCCACCTTGGCGACTTGGAGTAATTTTAGGCGTTTTAAAATTCTATTTTTGGCTCGTCTTGGCCGAAGCCAGGTCAAAATAATCCTGCAACCCTAAAAAAGTCTGCCCCGCCATAGCCTGCAAAGTCTGGGGTCGCAACTTGGGATCCACAAACTTAGTTTCGTAAATATAACCGTATTCAATCAAAATGCTGGCCGCATTAGAGGTATTGTTTTCGCCCACGGCAATCAGGCCCGGCTCATCAATAATGCCGCTTTTTTCCAACGAGAAATTACTGACTTTATATTTTTCAAGCAGCCGCGCCAAAACATCCTGGGCAATAGCGCGGGAAACTGCGCCATTATAATACTGGGGCGCCGGCACATAAATGGCAAAGCCGGAATATTTGCCAGCCCTGTTCCAGCGATGGCCGGAATAATCATTAAAATGAATATGAACCATGACATCCATATTATTTTCATTTGACCATTTGGTAATGCCATAGAGCCGCAAAGCCACATTTTTCGGCGCATTATTGTGAATGATGGTGGGAGTTGGCTTGGTCATTGAGCCGACAGAAATCAAATATTCCATTGTTTGGCGGGCTAATTTTTCCCAAGCCGCGATATCGTCCCAATTATCAGTAAAGTAATTGCTAAAAATAGGATTCCAATCCTGGTTATCGCGGGTGATAAAAACCTCATAGCTACCGTCAGCTTCCAAAAGTTTTTGCAAATCCTGTCCCAGCTCCACTGCCAGCTCATTTTCCTCCACCTTGCCAAATTCCGCGCCTCCGGAACCCGGCTCATGGCCAGGAACAATCAGAACGCGGACTTTTGTTTGTTCCAACGGAACAACTGCTGCCTGGACAACATCTTGCGGCTTTGGGGCGGATAATGACAAATGCCCGGCCGTAATGGAAATCGCGAAAATAAAAACAACAACTACCAAAAGAAAAAGCCTGACTAACTGATAATTAATCAAGCTTTTAACGTATTTAAAAATATTTTCCAATATTTTCATAAAATAATAAAGGGAATATTTTCCCCAAATAACTTTGCCCCTATATCTTACCAAAAAATCGCCAAATTGGCGATTTTTTTGTTTATACTCTAAGAAAATTTTCATTCCTGAAATTCTTCCAACTCTAGAAGTTTATCTGTCCATTTCCCTTCTTCAATGGATCGAATATAATCTTGTCCTGATGGGTTTTTCGCACCATAAACAAATATGCGTTTATTATCCGTACTAACAATATATGCCTTTCCTTGCTTATTCACTATCCAATCGAACATTAAGTCTCGAGAAGTTATTCCCGATTTTAAACTTTGTTCGTTAATCCATTTGAATTTTTCGATAGACAAATGAGCCGAAACTTTATCTGTTTGGGCTATCGCGGGCTTTGGTTTAATGCCTATTATTCTGACTGCCATATTTAAATAGTTTATATAAGTTTATTATATCAGCAAAACGTTATTTAAAAAAGAATATTATACCATTTTTTTTCAGAAATCCTCCTTAACTTATCAGCGGCCGGTGTATTATAGATGGATTCAATATCCTTTGAGATGGCCTCAATTAATTTTTTGGCTGGATCACTCGTTGAGAGACCACCAGTCCCAATTGCCACAGGGATATCCTCAGTCTGTGGAGTGTCTGTTTGAATAAATGGCTCATTCCTTGAATCAGATATTGATTTAATAACTTCATCAAGATATGTTGCACTTGAAAAAAATTTGCTTATTAAATCTAATTCGGATTCCGTTAGTACCCTAATAAAAAGATTTATATTTTTATGCCAACTATTGGTTGGTAAAATTTTTTCCGTAAAATTATAGCTATCGTAAGTTCTATAATTTCGCACTTTTTGATCAGCGTATCTTATCTCCTGCAGAATGAGTTTAGCGGCATCTCGCTTTGTATCGTTTCTTTGCCTCCAATAAATAAGCACAGCAAAAAGACCCACAAAAATGGTAACTAGCCATTGATGGTTATCAATAAATGATACTAATGATGCTAATTTTTCTAATATTCCCATAGCGGCTTTAGTATAAGATGCCTACTTATATTTTAAGCATAAAATCAAACAAAGTCAATAAAATGTATTAGTCAAGTTTTCTTAAACCTCTGTTCTATCTATAAAAAAGACAAGCTGGGGAGATAGGATTCGGACCTATGAATGGCGGCTCCAGAGGCCGCTGCCTTACCGCTTGGCTACTCCCCAAGGATGAAAAATAAACAATAATCAATAAACAAACTTCAAACAATTTTAAAAAATAAAATTTAACTTGCAGTCCTATCCGGCCTGGCCTTGGCCAAGACAGGCTTCGGCGAGGCTGTTATTTGGTAAAATATTTGAAACAAAGGATAATTTCAGCCGAGACGAGCCATTAGACGATCCCTGAATATTATTTCGTTTTTCGTAATTCGGCTACGATGCCCGTATCGTTTAGAGGTTGCTGTCTTTCGTCCTAAAAGATCACCTTACCATTTGACGCCTAACCATCCGGGTTTCGTTACCCTAACCGATAACCTCAATCAAATACCTAAAATCTATTCTACAATCTTGCCATGAAAAGTTTTAACCAAGGTATCAATCAAGGCCTGCTGATCCAAAGCCTCGCCCTGGGGCAGTTCCTCAACTAATTCCACCTCATCATTTTTCGTTTCTTCTTTAATTATTTCACTTTCATAATCAAGGGGCAACAGGCTGGTTTCAATAAAAATTTCTTCTCCAAAAAATTCTTTCAAAGCTTTTTCAATTGTTTCCTGGATTTTCGCCTGGCACACCCTTTGCCTGTGAAAAGCATATTTAAAACCAATTTTCAGGGCATTGCCGTTTAATTCCAAAGGTTCAGCCACTTTTAAAATAAAGACTAAAGAAGCATTCATATCCTGCAGCTTTACTAAAAAATTATGCCATTTTAATTTAATTTCGTCAAGAGTCAGGCTGATATCCTTAATATTTCTCGCCTTTGAGCTAGAATTTTCATTTTTTAAAGTGACGCTGTTTGCGTCACTTGCTTTACTTTTGTTCACTTTATCCTCCGAAGCTTTAATGTCAGCCGTAGCTTTCGTTTTTCCCGAATCAGCCGTAGAAGCGAAGGAGGACACCTTCTTTACCCCCAATTCCCCGCCTCCACCAGAAAACCCCTCTTTCCCATCTTTATCCTCCGGAGCTTTAGCGGAGGAGGATTTCCCACCTTTCCCTTCTTGCTCTTCTGACCGGCAATATTCAATAATCCCGATTTCCAAAGGCAACTGCGGAATTACCGCGGATTTTATTTCTAACCTTTTAGTCGCAATAATATTTATTAACCTGACCAAATCATTGACGCTAAAATTTTGAGCCAGCTCCAAAATCGCTTTTTCCATGGCATCATCCAGATCAAAAGCAAAAGACTTTAAGCCCCCGGAAATTTTGCCCAGCATTATCTTGCGTAAAAATTCAATCAGGTCATCGGAAAATTTTACCAGATCAACGCCTTCATCGGCCAGCTTATTAACCAAAGTAAGGCTGGTTTCCACATTTTTATAAACTAATTGGCTAACCAGATCAAAAACTAGATTATAATTGGAATGCGGTAAAACTAGGCTGGCTTCTTCACTGGTAATTTCCTTTTCACCCAAAGCTAAAATCTGACCGAGCAAACTTTCCGCGTCGCGCAAAGAACCTTCGCTATGACGACTAACTTCAACTAACACATCTTTGCTGACTTTGACATTTTCCTGCTGGCAAATCCAGGCCAAACGCTTCAATAGGTCATCAGCATTAACTTTTTTAAAATCAAAACGCTGACAGCGGGAAATGATCGTAGCCGGAACTTTATGAATTTCTGTAGTTGCCAAAATAAAAATCGCATGAGCCGGCGGCTCTTCTAGGCTTTTCAGTAAAGCGTTAAAAGCGGAAATGGACAGCATGTGAACTTCATCAATGATAAAAACCTTAAACTTTCTTTTCACGGGCGTAAAGCGCGCGTTGGCAATAATATTTTCCCTGACATTATCCACTCCGGTATGCGAAGCCGCGTCAATTTCCAAAATATCCAGATCATTACCGATTGTTAATTCCAAACAGGAATCGCACTTATTGCAGGGCTCGCTGGTCCCCTCTTTGCGATTTTCGCAATTGATTGCCTTGGCCAAAAGACGCGCAGTCGTGGTTTTGCCGATGCCCCGCGGTCCGGTAAAAAGATAAGCATGGCTAACCTTGCCTGATTCAATTTCATGCTGCAAAGTAACCTTGATATGGTTCTGGCCAGTCAGATCCTCCCACTTCTGCGGCC
>Ga0315284_10014201_pt1 | contig 11345 bp, 9 predicted proteins | sample YL17G09_16_MG_FD_203696 | JGI IMG/M metagenome (GOLD analysis project Ga0315284, IMG submission 203696) | Sediment microbial communities from Yellowstone Lake, YNP, Wyoming, USA - YL17G09_16 | ecosystem: Environmental > Aquatic > Freshwater > Lake > Sediment | place: USA: Wyoming | collected... | reverse complement strand
GTTGAAGGCGCCGTCCGTCGGTGGGTTTGTTTCGTTAGCGCTTCTCGATCTCGCCAAAAGACTCGGCCACGCGGGGGGGCAATCAATCACTCGGGCGGCAAAAAGGCCGATTCCTCGAGCCTTTTTCCAGCTCCAAAGGATCGCGCTTTCTCCCCCTCCTCGCGCATCTCGAGATCCAACAACGGCAGACGCACCGTCCTTGTCCCCGGGGAGGGCCGGAAACTCCACCTCGACGCGCCTCAGGCCGTCGTCGAGCGCCGCGAGGAGCGCCGCCGAGGCGTCGTCGACGAGCTCGTCAAACGTCGCCGGAGCGTAGGTGGCGCGTCCCGCTCGGGACCGTCGCGACGATGTCGATGCTGCTGCCGCTGCCGATGATGATGCCGACGACGACGACGACGAGGAAGAATCGGCCGAGGCGGCAGAGGCGGACGCGGAAGCAGAAGCCGAGACGGGAGAGGAGCGCCGGGTCGGCGATTTGAGTTTTCGGCTTTGACACGACGACGGAGGGGAGGCGACGGCCGCGCCTCGCCGCGGCGCCTCCGACGCCGTCCTCATCGGGGCGGCGACGACGCCCGCAGAGAGGGCGCGTGCCTGAGCGTGCGCCATTTTGATCAGAACGGAGAGCAACAGAGAGAGAACTGGAAAAGCAGCAGCCGAAGTTTCGATCTGTTTTGCTTTTTCGTGGGGGGGAGGGCGACGAAAAGAGGAAAGTTTCAAACGAAAATGAAGTCTCGGGGAGCTCCACTCTTTTTATCTTTTTTTCCTCCTTGACGAGCATCTCCCCCCTGGTTCTTTTTTCTCTTTTTCGAGAAGATGTCCGCGTCCCTCCGCGTCGTCGCAACGACGGCGCCCTCGAGGGCATCCTCGTCATCGCGCGCCGCCGTTCAGATGACTGTCGGCTGCCCCGCGACGCCGCCGGTGGCGGTCTCTCGTTCTCGCTGCGCCAAAGCCCTCGCCGCCGTCGGCATGCCGCCCCGCCGCCTCGCTTCCTCCGTCGCAGCCCCTCGCGCCGTCCGCGCGGACGCCCCCACTGAGACGCTCGACTCGGCCACGATCGACGCCATCTCGTCCGTCACAGCCGCGGCCAACGAGGCGCACGCCGCGGCGCTGGCCAGGGCGAAGGAGGAGGCCGCGTCGTGGACGCCCGCGCCGGCGGCCGATGCGAGCTCGCTGCGGGCCAAGGTCCTGAGCTCGGTGGCCGACGTCCAGCAGGGCCTCCTGGAGCGCGAGGTCGAGGTGAGAGGAAGAATTCTTATCTGCCTGTCGACGCCATGGGATTTGGAGAGAGAGAGAGGGGGGGAGGGAAAGGCGAGCGAGAAGCGGAGAGAGAGGCAAGAGCTTTGATGGCATCAAAGCATTGGCTTGGTCGAGAGAGAGATAAGGTTTTTTTTCGTTCCCTCTCTTCTCAACCTCATCCTCTTTTTTCCTTCTTTCTCTTTCCTCCAAGGGGGGAAATTGGGAGGAGCTGGAGAGAGAGAGTGCGAGAGAGAGCGAAACGCGCGCCTCGCCTTTGCCGCCTTTGCGCGCGCGCGAGAGAAAGAATAAAGAGAGCGGCAGGAAAGAGGCAAGGTTTTTTCTCAACCTCGTCGCACCAAACAAAAAAAAAACACAAAAATTAACAAGGTCCGCCTCATGCTCCTCGCCGCCCTCGCCGGGGAGCACCTCCTCCTCTTGGGTCCGCCCGGGACGGCCAAGTCCGAGCTGTCCCGCAGGATGGCCAAGCTGGTCGGGGGCACCTACTTTGAGAGGCTGCTGACGAGGTGCGACAGTGTTTTCCTTTCCCCCCTTTCCCCCCTTTTTTTCGCCCCCCCCCCCCATTCTTTTTGAAAAAGAAGACAAACAAGCGAAAAAAACTCATCTTGAAAAAAAAACCAACTTCTTCAGGTTCTCCGTCCCGGAGGAGCTCTTCGGGCCCCTGTCCATGAAGGGCCTCGAGAACGACGAGTACGTCCGCCAGACAAACGGCTACCTCCCCACGGCCGAGGTCGCCTTCGTCGACGAGATCTTCAAGGCCAACTCGGCGATCCTCAACGCTCTGCTGACCTTGCTCAACGAGAGGCTGTTCGACAACGGGTACAAGAGGTTGAAGGTGCCGCTGCTGACGCTCATCGCGGCGTCGAACGAGCTGCCCGAGAGCGAGGAGCTCGACGCCCTGTACGACCGCTTCCTGATCCGCAGGCACGTTGGGCAGGTCTCGACGCAGGCGCTGGGCAGGCTCGCCCTGCTCGCGGCGGGGCAGAGGGACGAGCGGGAGGGCGAGGGCGGGAGCGGCGGCGGCGGCGAGGGGGGCGAGGCCTCTCCCTCGTCCAAGGCGGACGAGCTGACGCTCGACGACTTCAAGGGCGCCGCCGCGGAGGCGTACGCCGCGGTGACGCTGCCGGAGTCGGTCATCGACCTGCTGGTCGGGCTGAGGACGCACCTGCAGGACCGGTGCGAGCCGCCGGTGAGTTTTTTTTGTTTTTTTTGACTTTTTTTTTTCCGCGCGAAGAACGAAAAGAAAGGAAAACCAACTTCCCCCCCCCCCCAAAAAAAAAACCCACAAAAACTTTTTCCAAAAAAAAAGGTCTACGTCTCTGACCGCCGCTTCATGAAGGCCGTCAACCTCCTCCAGGTCGCCGCCCACGCCGACGGCCGCCCCAGCGTCGGCGAGTACGACTGCCTCCTGCTGGAGCACGTCTTTGGCCAGCGGCCCGACGACGCGCGCAAGGTCCGCGACTTCGTGCTCGAGACGGTCGGGTCGGACCCGGGGCTCACGCAGGCGGAGCTGGTGCTGCTCGCGCTGTACGGCCGCGCGGCCCGCGCGCTGGGCTCCGGGGACGACGCCGGCGCGGGCGCGGCCCCCGCGGACGCGCAGGAGGCCGCCGAGGCCGCCGCCGACGCCGCCGACCTGGTCGAGCTGCTGCGCCTGCGCCACGCCGACCTCCACGCCACGCTCGCCAACGCCTTCCCCGCCCTGCGTGAGACCGTCTGGCAGTCCGCCGGCTCGGCGCGCGCGGCGGCGCAGGCGCTGGCGCCGGCGCTCGAGGAGAACCGGGCGCGCGCGGCCGACCTCCTGAGGGAGGCGCTGGTGCTGCGGGGCGCGCTCGAGGGCGGGAGGCGCGGGGTGCTGGAGAGGGTGCTGCCCAAGAGGGCGAAGCAGTACGCCAAGGGGGTGAGCGACAGGGCGTGAGGGAGGAGAGGGCTGGGGGAGTTTTTTAGGCAGAATGGGGAGGGAGAGAGAGGTGAAAAGAGAGGGAGGGAGGGAGGGAGGGGATCGCGAGAGTGCTTTATTTATTTCGTCCCTTTATTTCTGCTTCCTTTTCTTCTTTTTTGCCCACAACAACACAATGGCGATGCGTAGGGAGAGAGAAAACCAGTCTCCTTGAAACGATTTTCGTTTTTCGTGTTAACAAAGAGAGAGAGTAAAGAGTAAAAGAGAGTCGAGGTCGAAGAGGTGAAGGCTTCGTCTTTCTCCCATCACTTTTCTTCGTCTGTTTTCACCTCTCTCTCTCTCTCTCTCTTTCCGCGTTCCGCTCTTCCGCGGACGCGCCTGAGCAGGTTCCCGACGAGCTCCAGGGACGAAAAAACCTATCTCTTAGCTCTTCGTCGCCGATGGAGGGGAAGAGCAGCACAGGGACAGAGCAGGGCGCGAGCAGCGGCATCAGCAGCGGCAGCGTCGCCGACGCCATCGATCCCCCATCGAGAAATGCCAACGATGAGCCCGCCGCTGCTGCTTCCGCGCCCTCGCCCTCCTCCGGTCCTCCCGCGCCCAGCGAAGCAGCAAGCGGAGAAGCTCCTCCTCCTCTGCAGCCTCAACCACGGAAGACGGAGCCCCCGCGCCTCGCCTGCTCCCCTTGCGGCGTCGACGGTGGCGACGACGCCGAGGCCGTCGAGGGCGGCAGCGGAACATCGACGCCGCCGCCGACGCCGGCCCCGCCCCCCCTCGCCTCCTTCCTCGACCCGCGCGACGAGATCACCGCCCTGGCCGCCTCGGACCGCTGCGTGATCGTCGGCACGCGGCGGGGGTGCGTCCACGTGCTCGACGTCGAGGGGAACGCGACGAGGCGGGTCCGGCCCGGCGCCGGCGGCGCGGTCTCGGCGCTCTCGCTATGCCGCGGGGCCGAGGTCGTCGCGGCGGTGCTGGAGCCGCCGCCGCCCGAGGGAGGGGGAGGCGCTGCGGCGGCGCCGCCGTCGCTGCGGCGGGGCCAGAAGCCGCCGCAGACGCTCTCCCTCCCGGAGATCGCGCTCGTCTCGCTCCTGGACGGCGGAGGAGAGAGCTTCGGCGCCGCTGCTGCCCCGGCGGCGGCGACGCTGCTGCTGCGGCCGCCGGTGCGCGTCACCCGGATAGCGCTCGACCCGCGCTTCGCCGGCCTCCTCCCTTCTTCCTCTGCTCCCTCCGGCTCCTCCGCCTCTGCCTCCTCCGCCCCCTCCTCGGCGGCGAGGCGCGAGCTCGCTGTGGCCTCGGCGGACGGGCGCGTGTTCCTCCTGGGCGCGCCCAGCCCGCCGCCTCGCCCCTCTCCGTCGTCGTCATCGACGTCCTCGGCCGCCGTGGCGACTGCCGCCCGCTTGCTCGGCTTCGGACGCCCTCGAGCTTCCCCTCCCGTCGCCGCCGCCGCCCCCTCCGCCGTCTCCGTCGCCGCGCCCGTGCTCGCCGAGCTCACCCACGCGACCCCTTGCGGGGGCGGAGGCGGCGGGGGCGCCGCCGCCTCCGCGGGCGCGGGCGACAGCGGCGGGGGAGCGGCCGGCGGCGGCGGGGGCGCCGAGGTGGCGGGGATGGGCGCGGGCCCGGTCTTCGACCTCGCGTGGTGCCCCGGCTTCTCCGCCGCTCCGTCCTCTGCCCCTCCCTCCTCGCCCGGGACCTCCTCCGCGCTGCTCGCCGACGCGGACCGCCTCCTCGCCTGGACGCTCCCCTCGGGCACGCGCGTGGCGCACGCCGCGGAGCGGTGCGAGGTCGGGAGGGCGGCGAGGCCGGCGGGCGCCGTCGGCGCCGGGGCGCCGTCCCTGCTGTGGGCCCCTCCTTCGGTCTTCGGCCGCTCCGCCGAGGCCTCCTCCGAGGCCTCCTCTGCTCTCCCGCTGGCGGACCTCTTCGTGGCGTGGGGCACCTGCGTGCAGATCCTGCGGGTCGAGAGGAGGCTCCCGGCCGCCGCCTCCGCCGCTCGTCGCGGCAGAGGCGGCGGCGGCGACGGCGACGGAGGAGGCGACTCGGCAGCGGCTGTCGCGGCCCTCTCCGCCGCCGTCGTCGCCTCCCTGTCGCTCTCGGGGAGCGGCCTCGGGGGCGGCCCCTTCGGGAGCGGCGGCGACCCTTCTCTCTTCCTGGGAGGGGCCTCCGCGCTCCGCCTTGTGCCGGCGACGGCGAGGCCGCTCGCGGCGGGCGCGCGGGTGCTCGGCGCCGCGCCGCTCGGCGGCGGCGAGGGGGAAGTCGTCGCGGTCTGCCTGCCGCTCGACCCGTCCAAGGCGAAGCGGCTCCCGGGCGTGGGCAGCGGGAGCTGCCTGGCGAGGAGGAGCGACGGCAGCGGCAGCGGGGACGGAGGGAGCGCCGCCGTCGGCGCCGCCGCCGCCGCCGCCGACGACGGCGGCGGCGGCGGCAGCGGAGAAGAAAGCGCTCCCGCCCCTCCCTCGGTCGCCCTCCTCAGGGTCCTCCGCTGCGGCAGCGAGCGAGGAGGGGCCGGGGAGGACGAGGCTCCCGCCTCCTCTTCCGACATCTCGGTCTCGCTCCCCGGGCCCGCGCCGCCGCAGCCGCAGACGGACGGCCGCCGCAGGGCCCCGACCTCCTCGCCCGCCTCCGCCGCGCCGCTGCTCTTCGCAGCGAGCGTCGACGTTTCTTCGGGCTGGTCTTCGAGTGGCTCCTCCCCGCTCGCCCCGCTCCCCTTCGACCTCGCCATCTACCTCGCCTCCGCGCGGTCGCTGGTCCTCGCTCGACCCCTGCAGGGGGACGCGCTGGTGGAGTGGCACCTGGGGGCGGGGCAGCCCGAGGAGGCGCTCCTGGTCGCAGAAGGGAGGGCGAGGAGGGGGAGGGGGGGGAGCAGCGGAGAGAGGGGCGAGCGCGACGGCGGCGACGGCGAGGGCGACCCTTCTTCGCCCTCCTCCGCTGCCCCCGCCCCGACTCTCGCCCCCGCGTCCGCCAGGGCGAGAAGCAGGGCGGCCGCGGCAGTGCTCGAGTCCCTGCTCGCGCGCTGCGCCGCGGAGAGGGAGAGGGAGAGGGGGCGGCGGAGGGGGCGGGAGACGACGAGGGCTGCCCCTGCCGCCGCCGCCGCCGCCCCTGCCGCCGCCGCCGCCGCCCCTGCCGCCCCTGCCGCCGCCGCCGCCGCCGCCCCTGCCGCCCCTGCCGCCGCCGCCGCCGCCGCCGCCGCCGCCGCCGCCCCTGCCGCCCCTGCCGCCCCTGCCGCCGCCGCCGCCGCCGCCGCCTTCGAGCGGGCCGCCGAGGCCGCGGCGGCGAGGGCCCCGGCGCTCCTGCGGGACGACGCCGCGGCCTGGGAGCGCGCGGTCCACTCGTTCGCCGCCTGCGGGGCGCTCCCGGCGCTGGCGGCCTCGGTCCCGACGCGGAGGCCGACGACGGCGACGGACGCGCCGGCCGCGACGGTGACGGCGGGAAACGCCTTCGCCCCCGCTCCGGCTTCCACCTCCGCTTCCTCCCCCCCGCCGCCTCAGCCGCTATTCCTCCCGAGGGAGACCTACTCCATGGCCCTCCTCTCGCTGCTGCTGTCCCCGAGCCGCCACGGGACGCTGGCAAGGCTCGTGAGGGAGTGGCCCCCGGAGGCCGTCGACGCTCCGAGGCTGGCCGAGGCGGTGGCGCGCCGCGCCAAGTCCTCCTCCTCCTCCTCCTCCTCTTCCGGCACTTCTGCCGCTGCTGCTGCCGCTCCTCTGCTCTCCGCCGCGGCCGCGCTCTACTCGCGCCTGGGCCGCCCCGGGGACGCCCTCGAGGTGCTGCTGCGGAGCGGGGCGCGCGGGACAGCGGCGTTCGCGCGCGAGCACTCGCTGCAGCGGGAGCTCCGCGGGCGCGCGATCCCGCTGCTGCTCGACTGCGGCTTTGGCGGCGGCGGCGAAGGAGGGAGCGGGGGGGAAGAGGAGGACGGGATCTCGCTGCTCGTCGAGGGCGTCGCCGCCGCCGAGGAGGAGGCAGCAAACTCTTTCGGCGGGGGAGACGGCACCGACGGCGGCCCTTTCGGCTGCGGCGGCCCTCCTCCCCCCTCCGTCGTGCCCCCGGGAGAGGTCGTCGCCGCGCTCGAGGCCGCCGCCGCCGCCGAGGCCTCTGAGTCCCCTCGCCGCCGCCGCCGCCAGGAGCAGCTCCGCCGCTACCTTCTCGCCCTGCACGCCGCCGCGCCGCCAGCCGCCGCCCCCCTCGCGACGCTCACGGCGCGCCTCCTCGCTGGCGGCGACGGCGACGGCGGCGAGCGTCACTCGACGGCGGCGGCGGCGGAGGAGGGCGAGCTGGTCGCCTTCCTCGAGGCCTCGCAGTCGTGGTCGCTCGAGGAGTGCGACGCGCTCTTCGAGCGCCGAGGGATGCGGAGGGCGAGGGCCGTGGTGGCCGGGAGGGCCGGGGCGCACGCCGACGCGGTCAGGCTGCTGCTGGTGGTGAGTTCGTGCGTTTCCCTTTTTTTTCTTTCTCTTTCTTTTTTCGGGTTTTCGTGGCCCGACGCGCGGGAGGAAAAAAAACCCACCTTTTCCGAAACCTTCAACAACGACAAAAAAAACAAATCGAAAACACAGGAGCTCGACGACGCCGCCGCGGCCGTGGCCTACTGCGCCGCGCGGGACGACGGCGGCGATATCGTGGACGCGTCGGTCCCCGCGGCGGCGAGCAGCTCGGACGCCGCCTCCGAAAACGCCGCCGCCACCGCGGCCGCCGACGCCGGCGCGCAGAGCGACCCGAGAGACCCGAAAGAGGACCCGAAATCAGGCTCGAGCCCTCCCTCCTCCCCGCCCCCTCCCCCGCGCTCCATCTGGGACGTCGCCGCCGATGTGGCCGTCGCGGCTGGGCCGCGGGCAGTGGGAGCCCTGCTGGACGCGGCGGCGGCGTCGACCTCCGTCTCCGTCGCAGGCGGCGGCTGGAAGGCAGCTCCGCAGCCGTCTCCTCCGTCGCCGTCGCCGGAGGCGAGCAACGCCGAGACGGCCGAAGAGGCCGCCGACAGGAGCCTTTCTTCCCGCAACGCTGACCCCTCCGCCATCTCCGTCGACGCCTCCGCCGTCGTCCTCTCCCTCGTCCGCGCCCTCCCGGCCTCGCTCCCCGTGCCGGCGCTTCCCGCGAGGCTCGCGGCCGCGGCGGCGAGGGCGCGCGCCCGCGGCGAGCTCGGGCGCGGCGTCGCGCTGATGACGGAGGCCGAGGCCTCGGAGCTCGGGAGGCGGCTGTACGAGGGGGCGCGCAGGGCGCTGAGGGACGTCTCTGTCGAGAGCGACGGGAAAAACGACGCCCGCGCCGTGGCTATCACGTTTGGCGGCGGCGACGAGGAGGAGGAAGGGGGGGAGGGGGAGCGGGGAAGCAGGGCGGGAGGGGAGGGAGAGGGCGGCGCTGCTGCTGCTGCAGCAGCCCGGCGGAGGCGGGCTGCCGCCGCGGCGAGGAGGCGGAAGCAGCAGCAGCAGCAGCAGCAGCAGAAGCGCCGATCTTCCTCCTCCGCTCCTGCTGACGCTGAATTATTCTCCGCCGCGTCCCTGCAGCCTCTCGTCGGGCCGCGGAGAGGAGACGGGTTGGCGACGAGGGCACTGTAAAATGAAGAGAGAAGAAAAACGAAACGAAATTTTCCGGAAAAAAGAAAACCACTCTTTTCTACGACGAGCGCGTCCCCCGACTTTTTTTCGATGCCTCTCTACTGCGCAAGGTTGTGCTCCTCGGGGGTCACGCCCGTCGTTTGCTCTTCCGGGAGACCCTCCGGAATGACGGCGCCGATGTCGAGCGCCATCCCATCGATCAGGATCCCAGCGAGAGCGAGCAGCAGCAGCGGAGCAGCAGCAGCAGCAGCACCGTCATCATCGAGGGCATCGCCGACTGCATCGTCGCCAAAGACGACGCTGCGTTGGCGTTTCTTCTCTCAGCCGCCCCGACCTCCTCGTTCCCTCGTCAGGGCCCCCGCCGCGCCAGACCAGTCCGCCGGCGAAGCCGTCGCCGCCCTGCTGGCCGCCGCCGTCTCGGGCGACGAGACCACGCTCCTGGACTTTGTCGCGGAGGAGGCCGCGGTCTCCATCGCCGAGAGGACGGCGCAGCGGCGCAGGAGGGAGCGGCGGAGGGAGGAGGAGGCGGCGACGAGCGGCGGCAAAGGTGGCGGCGGCGACCGTGGCGCCGAAGGCGGCAGCGACGGGGGCGAGAAAAACAGCCAGCCCCAGCCCCAGCCCCCGCTCCTCCTCACCCCGCTGACCCTCGAGGACGTCGTCAGGACCGCCCAGCCGCACGAGCTCTCGCTCGACTCGTTCGCCGTGCGCTCGCTCCTGCTCTGCGCGAAACCCCTCCGAGGCGCCGTCGCTGTCTCGGGGCTGTCGCCGGCTCCGGGGAAGTTCGTCGCCCGCGCCGCGGTCTCGCTCCCTTCGGGCGAGGAGATGACGCTGACGCTGTCGCTGGTCGAGGAGGAGCGGGCCGTGGCGCACTACAAGTCCGTGCGGACGGAGAGGCACTGGGCCCTGGTGTCTGCGAGGTGCGTTGGCTTTTTATTTATTTTTTTCTTTCCCCCCCAGGGGGCGGCGGCCAAGAGGCCGGAGGAAAAAAAAAAAAAAAAAAAAACCCGGAAAAATCTCATTTTTCTTCTTTGAAACTCATTCTCCTCCAAAAAAAATTAGAGGCGAGCCCTGCTCATCAGCAGAGGAGGAAGAAAGCAAAAACGACGCCAAATCCGTCCGGGACGCGAGGCACGGCCCCGAGGTCGTCCTCGACGCCTTCCTCTCGGCGCTGAGCCGCGGCGACGGCGCGACCGTCTTCGGGCTCACCGGCTTGAGAGCTGGCGCGGGGGCCAGGGCGCTCGCCGACGCCGTGGGAGGGTCTCTGTTCGCTGCTTCGATTGATCAGGGAGGCGAGGAGGAGGAGGAGGAGGAGGGTGGCGGCGGCGTCGGCGGCGGCGGAGGCGGTGGCGGAGGCGGAGAGAGCGTCCCTCCCTGGCTCCGCGGGAGCGACAACGGCGGCGGCGACGACGGCGGTGACTCTCCCTCTTCCTCTCCCTCCTCCTCTCGCCGCCGCTTCCCTCGGGAGCTCGAGCCCCTCGTCGCCCTCTTCCTCAGCGGCTCCCGCTACGACCTCTTATCCGTCAAGATGCTCTCTGCGAGGCAGGCTTGGGGAATGGCCGGGGTGAGGCCCCTGGGCGACGACGGGTCCGGCTTCGTCCTCGGCGGCAGCGGAGCGGCGCCGCCCTCGGCTCCTCCTCCGTCCTCCTCCTCTTCTCCTTCTCCTTCTCCCTCCGTCGAGGAAGGCGGCGGCGGCGGCGAGCCCTCTCCGAGCCAGCAGCCGCGGCAGAAGCAGTGGCAGGACAATTTGCCGCAGCAGTCGGAGCGCGCCGCCTTCATCTTCCGCCTCGAGCTCTGCGCCGCGGACCGCTCCTGGGAGGTGCAAGACGTCGCCCGCGTTGGAGGCGGCGGCTTGAGCGGCGGGGGCGCCTTCTCGCTCGGCGGATGATGAAGGGGAACCGCGGTTTGATGCGTTTTCTTTCACTCCCGGCATAAAAATAAAAAGGATAGAGAAAAGATGGGAGATGGGAGAGGCAAAGCAGAGGACGAAAAGAGAAAAAACAAAAACAGGAAGGAGTTGGTGTCCCCTCTTTCTCTCTCTCTCTTTTCATTACACACGCAGATAGGAGTTCACTCGGATTTGCGTTAGCTTTTCGTTGATATTGTTGGATAACGGGAAAAAGAGGAAAGACACGCTGCGGAAAGACACGCTGGGGGCAGGGGTGGGGGCTCAAGGTCAAGAAGCAAAAAAAAAAGAGCAAGTTTGTATCATTTCATTTCTCTCTCCCCCCATGTTCATTTTCATCCTCTTTTTTTTGTAGCTCCCTCCACTTACTTCACGCGAACGCCAGCGCGCCGTAGTTATCCTCATGCTCCTCCTCCTTCGGCTGCTGCTGTGGAGGAGCTGCGGCGGCGGAAGAAGAGGCGAGCGCCGGCTTGACCTCCGTTTTCTCTTCCTTCTTCGGCGAAGAGACCGCCGCGGCGACGCCGGCCGCGATGCTCCCGACGCGGTCCGCCAGCGCGGCGCGCTGCGTCTCGAGGGCCGCGAACATGTCGCAGGTCCTGTATTTGTTTCGTCGTTGTCGTCGAGCGAGGAAAAAGAAAGAAGGTTGAGAAAAAAAGCGCGCCTTTCGTTTTTCGCCGACCCTCACGACCTCCGAGAGACCCCCGGGGAAAAAGAAAAAAGTAGAAGGGGGGGGGGGGGGGGCGGGGGGGGGGGGGGGGGC
>Ga0315284_10014200_pt1 | contig 11346 bp, 9 predicted proteins | sample YL17G09_16_MG_FD_203696 | JGI IMG/M metagenome (GOLD analysis project Ga0315284, IMG submission 203696) | Sediment microbial communities from Yellowstone Lake, YNP, Wyoming, USA - YL17G09_16 | ecosystem: Environmental > Aquatic > Freshwater > Lake > Sediment | place: USA: Wyoming | collected... | reverse complement strand
ATACTGTCCTTCTTCTCTCTGCCCGTCACCTATCAAGTAGACCCTGCAAAACAAGTCCAGCAAGTTTCCAATTGTCTGTATATGAATGTGATCAAAAGATAGAATCTTGCTTTGGGCTATACCAACACTATGGTCAGCTTCCAGCACCCTAATCAATTCCCCTATGCAATCTTGAGAGATTTCAATGTCATTATTTATCAAGAAAATGTAATCTCCGCGGGTGTGAGAGAGTGCCATATTGTTACCAACAGCGAAACCATAGTTCTTCTCGTTGATAATGATCTTGAGTCCTGAAGAATTCTTGAATCTCTGTTGAATGAACTTAACACTTTCATCCGTCGATCCATTATCAACGAAGACTACTTCGAAATTCGGATAATCGCTGTTAAGCACCGAAGACAGGCATCGAGAAAGTAATTCCTCACTAAGAATTTTCCTGCCATTAAAGTTAAGTACGACTATTGATACACTTGGATAGTTGGTTTTAAAGTCTTTCAATATGATCTTCACCTGCTTAAAATGGTGTCTCACTTTTTTGTTCTGAACAACTGATAGTTGGAGAATTCAGGGTTTTGTGTATACTTCTGAAGCACCATTAGTATACGCTTTGCTTAGATCTTCCAATAGTGGTTGGAGCATACTTGAATTCCAAGATGATTTTTCTCCTTCTATAAAATTGCTCAAGACGTTATTCGTGCTTAGGAAAACTTTTCCATCTGGCTTTATGACGGTTACATTAGAGAGAACTTCAATTCTGCCACCAATGTCACGATAGAACATGCCATAGCTCGCTAATACATTGAATACGGAGGACATATCAGCATAGACCGATGTTGTTTGTCTGTCAACGGTGTTTGATAGCCATGCTGACCCAAAAACATCCTGCTCTCGCACATAACAGAACTCGATAGTGTAGGGTCGTATACCCATTCTATACATACTTAGCGGCACCGTCCAGCTTTCGTTTTTTACGACTTCATAGACAAAACCTGATTGAAAGAGGAAATAGGAAATCAATGTAACTAAGACAAACATAGTGAACAGTTGCTTGCTGTATTTCATGAAAAAGGATGCTAGCACTTCACAGCCTATAGCAAAAATAGGTGCTAGAACAAATAGTGAAATGTGGTAGAATCGTGACATGTTTAACGACAAAGCAAATCTTGGCAGAAGAATACACAAAGCAAGCAACAGGCCAGCCAAAGCAACAAACAGGGTATATTCATATTCTGTTTTCCTCTTGGCTTTTCTGACTAATAAGAAAACCGCTCCTATCGCTGTAAAGAACTGTATCAGGTAGGCAAACCCTCTACTCAGCCATTGCCAAATCGTAGGGGCTTGTTCTAGTCCAATTCCTCTAAGGACTTCACTTCCTCTTGAGGCAGGGTTGAGAAACTCGTTAAGTCCAGAATACGTGTATCTTGCGAATTCCAATATGCTGTTGAATGGAGTTGACCAGTAGATATAGATATACCAAAGAAACATTATTGAGGCAAACAACAAAATTAAGTCTAATCTTATGTAAGCGCTCCTCTTCTTTTGTACTTGAAGCAATACCCATGCAGAAAATATGAAAAACAAAAAAACGAGCGCCATTGAGTAGTGAGAAGTCACAAGGGCAAAACTAAAAATCCCAAAAAGAGCAAAGCGAGCAGTTGAACTAGCTGACTTGTTAAAAAGGACCAACAGTAGCAAAACAAAGAAAAGCTCACCAATCATTTCACGAGCCAATCCGGCAATCAACACAAACGTTAGCTCGGACATAAACAGAAAGGCTGAGATGTAACCAATCTTGTCTCCAAAATGGATTTTGCTCAACTTGTATATACCCAGAGGAGTAAAAGCATAAATCAGCGGAAAGATTATCTTGTAGATCCAAGTTGCGTCAATGCTTAGCATATTTGAATATATTGTTGGCAAGACCGTCACGCTTAGCATTGCGTTGCTTCTTGCGTACCCAGTGTCAAAGAACAAAATCGATGGATCCCACAGTCCTTTCGTCTGAGTCAATCTGAAAAGATAATATTCCAGTTGAATGTCTGGACCATGAATATAGTTCGATATCATTGTTGCATTTAGCAGCAAACTAATGCTTATTGACAATATACTAATAACATATAACTTCGAGGGTATTTCTTTCAGCGCCACAATATTCAGTATACACATTATTGCGACTGTGGCTATCATGAAAAGCGATACTAGATTATTGCCATAGAAGCTTACCAAAAGCGCCCCAGCAACGCTGACAGTCAGCAACGCCACTGGGATCAGTATTGCCGGTTGAAAAATAATGTGACCATCTAGGGATTCCCACTTTTTATGTGCAAAACAAATCAAGAGCGTGAGCAGAGCAACTGAAACGTTGATTGTTACCGTCACTGGCAAGATAGACAGCGGTTCAGAGAGACCAAAAAACGGTCCAAAATAGTTCAGAATTAAACCCAAAATCATCATAAACGCAATGCTTAGCCCTGTTGAATACAGCAATCTTTCAACATGATCGAATTTGTTCAGATTCAACAGAGTGAGTATTAGAACGCCAGGGAGAAACGTCAGATAAAAGAAAATAGTCACCTGTCTTGCAACCGAAACATTCGAAAAGATCAAGAAGCAGACTGCCAGTTGAATAACAACAACCAGCAAGAGGAGATTCTTATGGGCAAGTGTGTCAATTCTGGATTTGATCAAGAGGCATTCACTTCATTCGAACATGAAAAAGCAGTTATGAAATCATTTACATCCCCATAGAAGTAATCTATATTCGCAAGGATTTTTTTAATGCTCCAATTCCACCAAGATATTTCTAGGAGCTTCGCAATTTGGCTTTTCGAGAATCTGTATCCAACGATTCGAGCAGGGATTCCAACAACTATAGCATATGGTGGTACATCGTGGGCTACTACAGCAGCAGCCCCGACCACGGCTCCATGTCCTATTCTAACCCCTGATAGTATGGTTGCTCTCGTCCCAATCCACACATCATTTCCGATAATTACAGGTCCTTTATTGTACGAATCCATCTCTTGATTCTTCAAAAACCTTGACTTAAGTGGAAAGGTCGAGACTCGATTATATCTATGCTCTCCTCCTGCAACTATCACGACATCATCTGCAATTGAACAGAATTTTCCAATAAAAACTATATCCTTATCACAAAAAGAAAGCACTTGAGGATCTCCATAAGTATATTCTCCGACTCTTACAATACCTTTAGAACTCTGAAATTTGGAGACAACTTGTGTCCACAGAATACCAGTAATTTTGGAAAACAATCGGATCATTTGACCTTCAACTCTTCAAAATGCTTTTTGCATATTTCATCATCGTCTACTATTCCAAGATGATTCTATAAAAGGGCAACCTCTTGAGATAATGCTATGGTTTCGTCATCTGTTATAGCAAGACATAAGATTTATTACGATGTTTGCTCTTTGTATACGCGAAGAGCATGTGAACAGAATGGAAGAAATCCGAAACCTTTTTGCCTATCGAATATCAATATTTAGGTTGGCTGGATAGAATTGCGAAATGATATGGCCCGCACATTATTCTTGATGTTGGTAATTCTTCTGGGAACATCCTGCCTTTCTCCTGCAATCTCGTTACTGATGAACGGAGTTGCAGTGAGAAGCAGTGGATGGATCTCAACCAGAAATCAATTGGCTTATAAAAACGAAATAAGAGGTGTATTTTTGCATTGCGCGACGTGGAACAGTCCCCCGAATTGGGATTTGATCGCTCAAACATTAGAAACGTATAAAATACAAGTCATTTTTGGCGAATTCCTGACTGTACACCTTGGTGGATATTATGACAGCCCCTATTCTAGCCTAATGCAATATGGTAATCAACTTGGCCAAGCAATAGCTGCACTTCATCCCCGAGGCATCCAAGTCTATGTTTCAATGGATTGTCTCCTCTCTGCTAAGGATGCAACCCAAGGAATCGTAGACGCTAGCGGCAATGTTGCGCTAAGTTGGACTTGTCCAACCAGACAGGCTTCAAGAACATGGATAAAGCTTCTTGTTGAGGATCTGGTCTCTCACTATGACATAGACGGTTTCATGTTTGACTATATACGATACAACACAGCAGATATGTGCTTCTGCGATGAATGCAAGTCCAAATTCATACTTGATACGGGATTGTCTGATGTGAATTGGCCAACTGACGTGAAAGATGGCGGCAGATACCGTGAGAATTTTCTCAATTGGCGACCAACTCCTGTAACGGAGTTGGTTAGAGACATGAGGAATTGGATGCTAGCCATAAAACCCAACCTGAAATTCACAGCAGCTGTTTTCACTTCTTTTCAAGATTCTCCGATATACTGGAAAAGATGGATAGGACAGGATACAGCAAACTGGGTTGCAAAAGATTACCTAGACTTCGTAGCTCCCATGATGTATACTGATAGCGCTACAGAAGTGGAGGACAACTACCAATCAAGCAGGAAGTATTTCGTAGGAGGACCGGAAGGAAAGATACCCATACTTGCCTTCATTTCGACTGGTGTAAGCTCTACATATGACCCAAACAAATTCAAAGCAGTGGTCGACAAAGTGAGAAGCCTAGGTGCCGACGGGTGGATAATATGGTCATACGGGGGGCCAGGTTGCAGCTACAACTTTCCAGACATACGCAACTATCTCTCATTGATAAGCTTGCCTGACACATTTTCAATAGGAAACATACAAAGTATCACAAATCAGTCAAATTTGCAGGCGACTATTTCTTGGACAACAGATCTACTGTCGACAAGCAGAGTTGAATATAATACATCTCAACTATTCATAGCTGTCAACAAAACTGGCTATGCTGGGATACCGACGAATTACTGGCAAATTGAACATCGACAAGGGATAATCGTGGAGGATTTGGCACAGAAGAAAGATCATGCTCTTTCTTTTGCCGTGGCTTCCAATCAGACATATTATGTTCGAATCCAGAGCCAAGACCCATCAGGGCTTGTTTCATCATACGTTTTCCAATTCACCAGTTAGGACTCCTTCAGTTAATTGTTTTAATTTAAGAAACCAGTTCGATGCCTAGTGCCTTATTCTTGAGATTCTTAACTAGTTCGTTTTCTCTAATGTCCATATCCATCAGAATGCGCTCTTGCGAAACCGAATAACCATGCGATTTTTTTGAATGTTTGTTGAAATGGAAATAGAAAAGCAACTTTTTGACGTGTGAGTTTATAGCCAATAAATAAGTAATATCTTAGTCTAGTCAATGCAAAATTGGGTACGACAGGTTTGATTTTTCTGTGAGACAAATAGTGCCCGCCATAGCCATACCAGAAATTTTCTCTCCAAATTGCTTTCCATGTTTTCTTACATCTATGATAAAATTGAGCTTCAGTTCCAGCGTAAAGCAACCACCCCATTTTTGTCAGCCTACGTTCGGCATCATAATCTTCTCCCGCCCCCTTGATATTTCTGTCAAAACCTCCCGCATCTCGAATTGCATCAACACGATAGATCGAACCCCCTCCCCCTCCACAAAAATGCCCCATCGTGCTGTCTACCATCTTGCCTTGCATTTGGGAGTAGCTTACTTCCCATTCTATACCTTCAAGGGTCGAAACAATGTTGGTTTCAGGTCTGGACTTGAATCTTCCAGCCGCCATTCCAACCTTCGGATTTTTCTCCATAAATTTCACTTGTTTGCTCACGTGATTCTTGAACAGGAGATTGTCGTAGTCTACCCAAATTATGTACTTCCCAACAGCATTTTTCACAACTATATCTCTGGAAAACCCAAGACCTTTCCATTCATGATGAAATATCTTACTCTTTATATCCATTTCCGCAACAGCCTTGCTAATTATTGACAGTGTTCTGTCAGTGCTTCCATCATCAACTAATATTATTTCCATGAGTTTATGAGGGAAATCTTGATCGGCAACGCTTTTGATAGCTTCTCCTATGTAGGTTTCACCGTTCTTGACACACATGCCTATGCTTACCAAAGGTCTGAGATCCAACTTTCTCACCATTGTCGATTTAATTGTTGCTAGGTTTCTTCTAGTATTGGAGGAATTATGTCTCCGCTGAGTTTATGATAAGCTTTTAGTAGCCAGAATTGAATGCCCCACAAGTATTTTGTAGCCACAAACCCTTCTATGGGAAAAATTTTCTCGAACTCTGCGATATTATTACCGCAAGTCACAATTCCATGAGGATCACCAAGTTTCTCTTTAATAGCCATTTTCAAAAACCTGACGCTTGAGGGTTTGTATCCCATAATTCGGGAAGCAATCCAATCAACTGAAAATCCGTCAACACCAGCCATGACAAGATCTAGTCTCTTAGGAAATTTGCCCAAACCCACTAATCCATCAACAACAGTAACGTGTGGATGCACCACCATATTCATTCCCACAATAGCCTCATCCAAAACCTCATGAAACGTGATTTTTCTCGCAAAACCCATAGCACCAAAAATGTTCTTCATTGCACATGTAATTTTTGTGGCTCGCATTATCTTCAGCTTCGGAACGTTAATAACTAGATCAGATTTCAGCAATACTTCAGGAACTTTGAATTGCAACTCACGTCCATTAACCTGAACATTCTTGTCCACCAAGACGTCCTCTGAAAGATTCAACAATTCGATTTTCTTCGCTTGAGCAAGTTTCTCATATCCCAACACTTTAAAGGCATACTTTGTTCGCATAGCCGAAGCGTCGGCCTCAGCAACCTTAATCTCAATATCTTCGCCACATTTTTCACGAACCCAATCGATTAAGGCTGAAACAATCAAAGGATCAGTTGTGTAACCTGTTGCAGCATTCCAATAATAGCACAGATTCGGCTTAATCACAGCAGACTTAACAGAAGAACCTGGTTTGAAACCGATAAGATCTAAAGCCTTAGTGACAGAATTCCTAATCTCTTCTACTGAACGCCCACTATGTACTAGACTGACTGCGCTACCCAATCTCAAACACCACTCTTCGGTTCAAACGACTCCTTGTGCCACTTGTATGCTTCATGAATAAGCTCAACTGTCCTCAACCCATCAACAGCAGAGACAGAAGGCTCAGAATCAGCTCTAATACAACCAAAAAACTCCACCATCTCTTTGTAAAACTGCTCATAGTAATATGTATAAGACAAAGGCCGGATTTTCCTCCCGACTACTCTTCGGAAAATGTTTTTTGTACCTTCTTTCACAGCATGAACATAAAGACTACTAGGCATCAAATCATCACTAGAAACATATCCAGCGGACCCGTGAAGAATGACTCGGAAATCATATTGCGGAAAAACGGTCTTCTCATACCAGCCAATATTGATTATACCTTTTGTCAAAGAGTCATGAGACTTAAGCATAACGATTGCTCCATCCTCAACAGGAAGGTTAAACTTGTGATCAAGACTAGCAAAGATGACCTCTGCTTCACCAATAAAAAACCGAAATAGGTCAATCATATGATAACCTATGTCAAGAAGCGCGCCCCCACCCGACTTCTTCGGGTCAAACCACCAATCTGAAACCGGAGCAGGATGCCTAGGATGTGCAAATGGACCATTAATAATCTCTTCAATAGTTGCCACTTCCACGTTTCCAATAAGCCCATTCTCTACGTCGTCTTTCATCTTCTCCATAGCAGGCAGAAAGCGCATACAGTGACCCATCATGAACTTGCGACCACTATTATCCACTAACCTTACGATTTCTCTACATTCATCAACTGTGTTCGCCATAGGCTTCTCTGCGAAAACGTTCAACCCAGATTCCAATGCAAGCTTCACGCTTTCGAAATGCATAAAATTAGGCAGAGAAAGAACGGCAGCATCTATATCAGAAGAATGACTAAACAGATCGTGGTAATCAGTGTACACTTTCTTGATGCCCAACGCTTCAGCTTTCTTCAACGCTTTCTTAGAAGAATCTGCAACGGCCACTACTTCGACATCATCAATCTTCAGACAGTTCATCAGGTGCAACATGCCCATTCGGCCGAGACCAATAACCCCGACTTTAATCATCTTGATTCATGCTCTCCTGATCAACGATTTTCCCATGAAACATATCTTTTTCCAAACAAAAATGAAAACAGCGCATAGACAAGAACCAGATTGTCAATAATCACTTCCAAGAACAATCTCCTAACAAAAACCAACATACCCAAAACGAACAGAACAAGCACTAGAGAAAAGACTGAAAAAGGATATAAAATTACTGTCGTCAGTCCGGTAGCAATCAGTAGAATAAAGAAAATCGGATTCACTATGAAAAGAAGTATTTCAGGAATCGCGATTTTTTTTGGAAGCTTAAGTTGCTTTCTTAGCATCAATCTAAAACACTTAACCCATAATCCGATTAGCTGAGTAGCTCGCCGCACTTTTATTCTCAATTTGCCTCTCAAATTTGCTGGAAACCAAGTATAAAATACAGTTTCCGGAATCAGAATAGCGCGCAAACCATTCTGAACAACATCCAAAGCTGTCCCAGAGTCATCAGCACCGGACTCACTATCAAAATGATCGAATGCATCTTTCTTGTATGCACAAAAACCTCCTTCAAATCTTATTGTTGAATGCATCTTTGATTCGCCTAGCCTGATCAAAGAAACAAGATTCAGATAGAGGGCTTCGCCGCTGGTCACCCACGACTCTTTTTCATTATTATTCACGCCGACACTGGTTGCCGCACCAACTGTGGGATCAGCCAAATAGGGCAATGCCTTTTGGAAGATATCTTTAGGCCATAATGTATCAGCGTCAGAAACTACGATAATCTGGTTTGAAACAGTTTTCAAAGCCTTGTTTAAGGCCGCTGATTTTCCTACGCGAGGATTCTGCTTAAACACCTTGATGTCAAGATTATTTTCGCGGTTGACAAAATCTTCAACAATCGACAAGGTTTTGTCTTCGGAACCATCATCAACCACAATTATTTCGAGCAAATCCTTCGGATACAAAACTTCACTAATATTTGCTAGTTTCTTCGAAATTGTGGCTTCTTCATTATGAACAGGGATCAATACTGAGATCTTGGGATGAAAATCCGAATCAATCTTTAAATTCCAAGGTTTTTTCGCGTTATGTCTAACTGAAACAAAATAGAAGGCATATACTGCACAGAAGAAAGCGCTGAGAAAAAAGAAAGATAGAACGAGAAATTGGAACATCTTGCTATTTCAATCCTAGAAAACAAATAAAGGAACTTCAGCTTTTGGTAAATCCATAAAACCAAGCCAACATCTTCAAACTGAAATGGGGTGGCAACAAAAATACGATCTTTCGTCCAGTTACCTTATAGCCGTTCACAGCGTAGAAAACACTTGCCACCATACTTGCGAAAGGATTCATCCTTGACAAAGAATAGAATTTGTTGGTCCTAGTATAAAGCAAGCGACTTTGAACACCTTGATTAACACTTCTCTTCAGCAAACTTACCCAGCTAGAGAGGTGCCCATGCTTTTCGTAGAACACACCTTCACCCCGAAGAATCAACCAACCAGATTTTTTTATTCTCAACGCAATGTCTATGTCCTCGCCTACACCGCTTATCTCTTCATCAAAACCACCCACTTCCCTTGCAGCAGCAACTCTATAGGTAGCTCCCCCAGTTCCAGGAAGTTTGGACTCGCTTGTCCAATCCTGTCGCGAATATTCCACCACACTTGGTAACAATTCAAGTGTAAGGATAAGATTCTCATCGTCCAGAATGCCCAGCTTGCCTGCAACAATTCCCGCTTTTGGATTTTGGTCAATCAAATTTGTTTGTTTTCGCACAAAATCTCGTGTCAAGATCTCATCTGTGTCCACCCATACGATGTAGTCGCCTAGAGCGTTGTAAATCACAGTGTTTCTTGCTTTTCCTAAACCTCGCCATTCATCGGAGAAAATCCTTGCAGAAATGTCCATTCTGGAAAAGCATTCTTTGACCACGTTCAAAGTGTTGTCTTCGCTTCCATCATCCACAAAAACAATCTCCATTTGATCATGTGGAAAATCCTGCTGGGCAACACTCTCAAGAGCGTATCCTACAATGTTTGCACAGTTTCTTCCGCACATTCCAATAGTAACTTTTGGATTCACAAACCACTCCTCCACGAGATACTCTTTTTCAGATCAATGCAGAGATTCCAAAGCAGAGAACACACCACGAGTAACCTTTCCAGCATCCTTCAGACTCATTTCCACATGCATGGGCAATGTGATTGTCTGCGCGAGCGTTTTCTCAGAGACAGCTAAATCTACTCTCCTCATCGCAAATTCATTTCCAGCATATGCTGCTTGCATGTGACATGGCGGATAGAAAACGTTTCCAGTCTCAACTCCAAATTCCTTGTCAAGTTTCGCTGTAAACTTTGTCTTGTCAACGCGGGCACTCAAAGTTAACGGATACTTGTAGTAGCTGCACCTGCTACCTGAAGCGCATTGCACTGTTCTCAGAGAATCCAACTCGCCCAACTCCTTATTATAGATATCCGCTATTTCGTTTCTCTTCGCTATGAACTCTTCAGCTCTCTTCAACTGATAAATCCCAAGAATGGCTGAGACTTCTGGCAACATCATGTGTCTGCCAACATTAACGAAGCTTGTCTTTCCCTTTCCCGAACCATAAAACCTGAAACTCCTAGCCTCCTCATTCAGCTTCGCATCGTTTGTCACCAGCATTCCGCCTTCTCCCGTTGTCAAAACCTTTGTCGGAGTAAACGCGAAAACCGCCGCACATCCAAAAGTGCCCACCTTCTTTCTCTCGTACAACGCGCCTACGGCATGCGTAGCATCTTCAATCAAGAATAGCCCACGATCATCACAAATCTCCATTATCTCCTTAAGATCCGGATTGGGAAATCCAGCTATGTGAGTGACAACTACTCCAACAGTCTTCTCGGTTATGCATTCTCTGAGGCTGTTCGGATTCATCGAAAGCGTCTCCGCCCTGATATCAGCGAAAACCACCTTTCCTCCAGCATACACGACACTGTTCGGCATCGAAACAAAACTGTTAGTGCAAACCACAACCTCGCGACCCTCAACACCATAAAACCTTAAGGCTGTTTCGAGAGCATCGCCATCGGAGTCAAAGGCAATAGCGTTCTTGACGCCAATGTACTCTGCAAAAAGCCTCTCAAACTCGGAAAGGTTCTTGCCGTTCCTGAGTCTGCCTGTCTCCAAAGCCTCTCGAATGTCCACGAGTAGATGGTCTATGTCTTCTTTCGGAAAATACGGCCTCGAAGACCGAATGATTTTCTCGCTCATGACAACACCAAGATCGTTCTAAAACTCGTACCGAATCGTGAACAAATGCAGAGTCTCATCAAGAACCGCATGCAAAACCTGCCAAACCCCCGTCCGATACAACCTATGAAAAACAAAC
>Ga0315284_10014196_pt1 | contig 11346 bp, 10 predicted proteins | sample YL17G09_16_MG_FD_203696 | JGI IMG/M metagenome (GOLD analysis project Ga0315284, IMG submission 203696) | Sediment microbial communities from Yellowstone Lake, YNP, Wyoming, USA - YL17G09_16 | ecosystem: Environmental > Aquatic > Freshwater > Lake > Sediment | place: USA: Wyoming | collected... | reverse complement strand
GCGGGAGATCGGGCTCGTTGGTGATCATCGCATCCGCGCCGCGAATGGCGTCTTCCGCGACCACGGCCCCCGTTCCGCGGTCCCTGGAGCGGATCACCGCGACCGACGAGCCATGGACCTGCTCGGCCACCGTAAACGACTCCGGCTCGAACCCCAGGACCTGGGCAACGATCGCGCGATTTTCGAGAACCGCGTCGGGATCGTCCCCCACGTGAAGACCGAGGTTGAGACTCTCGTACGGAGACTCGCTCCGGCCGCGGACGCGCGTCGTCACGGCGTTGGTTACGTTGAGGTACGGCTCGAAAACGCCGTACGTATAGAAACGAGCTCCCGCGGCGTTGTGCTCTTTCATCGGGTGGCTTTCTGCGGACACGAGCGCGAGGTCATGCCCCGCGGAAAATCGTATCCTCGCGGTTGAAGATCCACGTACAACCCCAAATCCCGAGCGCCGCGAGGACGGCGAGCGACACATAAACTTCGATGAGAACGCCCGGCGATATCGACCCCGCGATGATCGCCTTGGTGGCGAGCGACACGTTGAGTATCGGAATCAGCGCCGTCTTGCTGTCGAGCGTCATCCCCGGCATGAGCCCGATGAAAGCGGGAACGATGATGAAGACCATGAGCGGGGTGATCGTGCTTTGGGCTTCTTTGAAAGACTTCGCGAAGATCGAAAGCGACAAAAGCAGCGCCGCAAAGAAAATCGACAACGGCAGCAGGAGCGAGATGAGCAGCACGATGGATCCAAACTCGAGCATCCCGAGGACCGCGTTTAGTACCTCGGGCGGGATCTCGGGGCTCTGGCGGATCCCGATGTACATCCCGAAGATGGAGACGAGCGCCGAGGCGACCCCGGTGAGAACGACGACCCCGAACTTGCCGAGAAGGATCTCCAGCCGCCCCGCGGGAGAAGTGAGAAGCGTCTCGAGCGTGCCCCGTTCCTTCTCTCCCGCGGCGAGGTCGATCGCCGGATACATGCTCCCGGTAAAGCAGAAGATGATGATGAGATAAGGGAGAAAGCCCCCGATCTCCTCGGCGAGCCGCTCCTTGGTCGACGCGAGATTCTGTTCGGAGACATCGATCGCGTCGACAATCGAAACATCCAGGGAGAGGGACTCGAACCTCGAACGGCGGAGGGTCTCTTCGTACGTGTCGAGAAGATCCCGCACCCGCCTCCTCTCGATAGAAGAGCTCTCCGCCGACTTGTAGTACAACGCGACCGGTCCCGCTCCGTGTCCCGCGACCTTTTCTTCGAACCCCGCGTCGAACACGACGAAGGCGTCGAGACTGTCCGAGCGGACGAGCGCCGTTCCTTCCGCCACCGAGAGCCCCTCGAAGAGCTTGACGTCGCCCCTGGACGAGAGCATCTCCACGAACGCCTTCGCGCCGCCGTTCGTCACGACGCCGACTTTCAGGACCTTCTCCTGGGCCTTTCTCGCGTGCGAGATCAGCATGCTCGACGAGATACTGATCATGATCGGAAAGAGAACGAGCGGGACGAAAACCATCGCGACGAGAGTCCGGCGGTCGCGGAGCGAATCGATCAGTTCCTTCTTGAACACCGTGAGGATCGTCTTCATTGCGGAGCTCCTTCGAGGAGGCGGATGAATTCTTCTTCGATCGAGCGTCCCTTCATCTGTCGCGCAAAATCGGCGTACGCTCCGGAGAACACCAGCTTGCCGTTATGAATGATCGCCATGTCGTCGCTCAGCAGGCTCACCTCGCCCATAATATGGGTGGAGAAGATCACCGTCTTCCCCTGCTCCTTGCAGCGGCGGATGAGGTCGATGATGTTCTTCGCCGTGACGACGTCGAGGCCGACGGTCGGCTCGTCGAAAACGATGATCTCCGGATCGTGGATCATCGTGCGAACGATGGACACCTTCTGGCGCATTCCCGTAGATAGTTTCCCGATCCGCCTCTTCGCGAAATCGTTCATGCCGAGAAGCGTGAAGAGTTCTTCTTTTCTTTTATCGAACGTGCTCCGCTCCATCCCGTGGAGATCCGCGTAGTACTTGACGAGCTCGTTCGCATTCAGCCGGTCGTAGAGTTTGGTAGTGCCGGTGAGGAACCCCAGCCGGCGCCGCACTTCCTGGGGGTTTTTGACGGCGTCGATGCCGGCCACCTCGATCGACCCCGACGAAGGTTTGAGCAAAGTTGCGATCATGCGAAGCGTCGTTGTCTTCCCCGCGCCGTTGGGCCCAAGAAGGGAGAAGATCCTCCCCGGCCGGCAGGTAAAGCTCACCCCCGCCACCGCGTCGACGGTCCCGTCGCCCTTCGAACCGGGTTCCACCTTGATTTCCCGCCGCTGTTGCCGGGAGAGTTTGAACGTCTTTCGCAAATCCTTGACGACAATCATCCGTTCTCCTTCTTGTCCTCGTCTCGTTCGTCTTGCTCGGACCGCCTGTCGCGCCAAGCGGACTCCCGTTCCCATGACTCTTCCGGGAGTAGCGCAAGGTCCGCTATATCCTCGCCCCGCCGATCGTGGCGTAGGTCTCGAAGAGCGGAGGATCGAGGATGTGCTTTTTCACGCTGCACAGCTCGGCCGCCCTCACCACCGGCCCCCGGTATCTCTCGGGAAACTCCGCGGGGAGCTGGATCTCGATCGATATTTTCCCGACCATTCTCTTCTCGGGGTTGGGCTCGACACGCACAAAAAGCCGGACGCCGCCGGTGGGAATTCCCCGCGTCTGGCAAAAATCGAGAACGTAGTACCCCGAGCACGTGGCGAGCGACGCGAGAAAAAGATCGAATGGAGACGGCGCGGATCCTTCTCCCCCGCCGTCCTTCGGCTGGTCGGTATCGATGCGGATCCCCTTGATCTCCGTCTGGACCTTCTTGCCGCCGGCGAGCGTGACAGCGATTTCCATATCTCGGGCCTCCGGTGTTCCATCCGGGCGCGAAAAGAAAACGGCCGACGCCGGCGCGTCTCTGAAAGTCGTTCCGTTGTCCGGCGCGGCTTGACGCGCTATGCTAGCGCAGCCGAAGACCCCCTGTCAACGCGCGCGCCGGATTTCTACGGGACTCGGTCGATGCCACGGCCGTTCGGCCGGGGTCGCCCAACTACCGCTTGCGGTGGAGAAGATTCTTGACTACTAATTACGGAGTCGAACCCTGATGGCCGCATAATCGAGAACCTCATCGAGAACGAACATGTTCGAAGGAATCACCGGGCTCCATCCTGTCGTTCAAGCGCTCCTGGCCACGCTTTTCACCTGGGGGCTGACCGCCGCCGGCGCCGCGTTGGTGTTTCTTGTCCACAGGGAAAACAGGAGACTCCTCGACATCATGCCATTACGCTTCACAATATCCCCGAAGGGGCCGCCGTGTCGCTGCCGCTCGCGCGCGAGGGGGTCTCCAAGTTCAAGAGCTTCTGGTACGGACAGCTCTCGGGGATGGTCGAACCGGTCGCCGGTGTCGTTGGGGCGGCCGCCGTTCTTACTTGGAAGCCGATCCTTCCTTATGCGCTCGCCTTCGCCGCGGGCGCGATGATTTTCGTCGTCGTCGAAGAGGTGGTCCCCGAAGCCCAGGACAGCGGCAACGCCGACGCGGCGACGATGGGTTCGATACTGGGCTTCGTCGTCATGATGACACTCGATGTCGCTTTGGGTTGAAAGACCGGCAAGACCGGAAAGGAAACCGATGAAACGAACCGTGATCGTTCTCGCGATTCTCGTCCTCGCGTCCGCGGCCCGCGCCGGGCTCGTGGGGAGAGCCGTGGAGTACTCACAGGGCGGGGCGGCCCTCGAGGGCTATCTTGTCTACGACGACGCCGTGCAGGGCAAGCGCCCCGGCGTCCTCGTCGTTCCCGAGTGGTGGGGGCTCAACGACTACGCGAGAAAACGGGCGGATGATCTCGCCCGTCTTGGATACGTGGCGTTTGCCGCGGACATGTACGGTAAGGGCGTGGTCACCACCGACGCGAAAAAGGCCGCCGAGCTCTCGGCCCCCTTCCGGGGGACGCCGCTAATGCGCGAGCGGGCGAAGGCGGGGTACGACGTCCTTGCAAAACACGACTTCGTGGATCCCGAGAGAACGGCCGCGATCGGTTTTTGTTTTGGCGGGACCACCGTGCTCGAGCTCGCGTACAGCGGCGCGCCGCTTGCCGGCGTGGTGAGTTTCCACGGCAACCTCCCCGCTCCCAAACCAGAGGACCTTCCGAACATCAAGGCGAGTATCCTCGTGTGCCACGGGGCGGATGACTTTTTCGTCGCGCCCGAGGACATCGACGCTTTCCAGAAAGCGATGCGGGAGGCCCGCGCGGATTGGCAGATGGTGAGCTACGGAGGAGCGGTCCACAGCTTCACCAACCCCGACGCGGGGAAGGCCGGGATCCAGGGGGTGGCCTACAACGAGAAGGCGGCGCTGCGGTCGTGGAGACACATGGAGGCTTTCTTCGACGAGATCTTCGCGCGCCGTTAGCCCACGGCGCGAAGGGCCGGAAACATGATCATGCGGCTTCTTGCCGACTTCGTCGTTCTCTTCCATTTCGTCTTCATCGTTTTCGTCGTTGCCGGCGCCTTTCTCGTTCTCAAGTGGAGACGGGTCGCTTTCGTCCACGTCCCGTCGACGCTGTGGGGGTTGAGTACCGAGTTTTTTGGATGGTGGTGTCCGCTCACGCCGCTCGAGAATTGGCTCCGCGAAAGAGGCGGCGGCGCGGCGTACGCTGCCGGTTTCATCGAACACTACATCATGCCCGTGATCTACCCGGTGAACCTTACGCGGGACCTCCAGATCCTTTTCGGAAGCATTGTCCTCGCCATCAACGGGGCGATCTACGGTATACTGTGCCTGAGGCTCCTGAGAGAGCGCGGGCGCAAATCGTCCACCGGGGGTGATCGGTGAGGGGCCGCGTGTATGACGAGGGAAGAATGATTTTTCGCCGCAGAATCGCCATGTCGATCCTGGTTGGGGGGGCGGCCGCCGCGCTCATCTTCATCGTTTCCGAACAGAGGAGAAGCCCCCGCATCTCGACCTGGGACCCGGACGGGACCTCACTCGGAACGCTGGCCGCCAAGGCGGCCGTACCCGCATCAACCTACGCGGAGGACGCCACAACCACCTGGAAACCTCCCAAGCCCCGCTCCGGACGCTCCCGCGCGGACGAGCGGGAGAAGATGGTTCTTCATCAAATCGAATCACCCGGGTGGACCCGGGACGCCGTCACGGATCCCGCGGTTCTTCGCGCGATGCGGGATGTCCCGCGGCACGCCTTCGTCCCCCGCGATCTGCGCGAGCAAGCCTACGATGACACACCGCTCCCCATCGGCCACGGGCAGACGATCTCGCAGCCTTACATCGTCGCCACGATGACGAAACTCCTCCGGCTCGCCCCGGGGTCGAAAGTCCTCGAGATCGGGACGGGCTCGGGGTATCAAGCCGCCGTTCTCGCGCATCTGACGCGCCACGTATACACGATCGAGGTCATAGAGCCGCTCGCAAAGAAGGCGGCCGAGACGCTCGCCGACGAGGGGTACGACGATGTCCACGTTCGCCGGGGGGATGGCTATTTCGGGTGGCCGGAGGAAGCGCCCTTCGACGCGATCATCGTCACCTGCGCCGCCGGTCACCTTCCTCCGCCGCTCTGGGATCAGATCAAACCCGGGGGCAGGATCGTGATCCCCATCGGAGGGACGTTCGCGGTCCAGCGTCTCGTCGTCGTCGAAAAAACGGCGGACGGCAAGAGGAAGACCGACTCCGTGATGGACGTCCGTTTCGTCCCGATGACGGGGCGCGCCGCTGGAGAATGAACGCACCACCGAACCCATCGCTCCGCTTGTGTCTCTCGATTCTCCTGCTCTCCTGCGGCCTCCTCGGGTACGAACTCTCGCTCATGCGCGTTCTTCTGTACGCGAGCTGGCACCACTTTGCTTTTCTCGTCGTCAGCATCGCTCTTCTCGGTTTCGGATCGAGTGGGACGGCGCTTTGTCTCGCCGGAGAACGGTTCTCGCGCCACGGCGACTCGGCGATTTTCGTTCTCATTCTTTTCACGGCTCTTTCGTTACCCGGCGCGGCGTGGGTCACGGCGCGCATCCCGGTCGAGGCCCGTTTCGTACCGGTTCTCCTCGGAAAACAAATCGCGTGGTGGATCCTCTACTGGGCCGTTTTGTTTGTTCCCTTTTTTCTCGGCGCAACCGCGATCGGTCTCGCCCTCATCGTCTCGGGGACCCGTCTCCCCACGCTTTACGCCTTCAACCTCGTCGGAAGCGCGCTTGGAGCGTGCGCCGCTCCGATCGCGATGCGCCTCGTCCATCCCGCTTGGCTCGCCGTGATCATGGGCGCCGTCACGCTCCTAGCGGCCCTGCCCCTTCGTACGGCGCGATCGAAACCCGGGGCGCGTTCGATCGCCGCGCTCGCCGCGGCGATCCTCGTTTTCGTTCTTGCATCGCCGCCGAAGATCCGGATGGACTCCTTCAAGTACGCAAGCTACGTCCGCGATCTGGAGAAGGACGGGCGGGCCGTCGAGGTCGCCCGCGCGTACAGTCCCCGGTCGGTGGTGGAAATCTACGCGGGCGACGTCTTTCACGAGATCGCTTTTTTGTCGACTACCCGTGTCCCGCCGCCTCTGCTTGCCGTCACCATCGACGGCCACTGGGCCGGATCGGTCCTTCGCGTCGACGCAGCGGCAGACGCCGTTGTCGTGGATCATACGATGATGTCGGTCCCCTACACCTTCGTTCCGGCCAGGCCGTCGGTTCTTCTTCTCGGCGAGACCGGCGGAGCAAACGTCTGGCTCGCCGCGCGCCGGGGCGCGCGTTCCACGGTCGTTGTCCAGCCGGATAAGGGGCTTTTGCGCGTCCTCCGTCGCGCGCTTCGCGACGACGGAGGACGCGTGTTCGAGCTCCCCGGAGTCGCCGTTCGGGGGGAGGAACCCCGCCATTTCGTCGAGCGTTCCGCCGAGCGGTACGACCTCATACAGCTTGCCGGACTCGAATCGTGGGCGGTTGCGGCGGGCGGTATCGCCGGGCTGCAGCAGGACGATCTCGTGACCGTCGAAGGTCTCGAAGCGTGTCTCGAGCGGCTCTCGAGCGATGGGATCCTCACCGTGTGCCGCGCGATAGAGACTCCCCCCCGGAGCAACGCCAAGATACTGGCGACCCTCGTCGAATCTCTCGTGCGCAGAGGGGTTGAGCTCCCGGCGGACCACGTCGTGGTGCTGCGCGACTTTCTCGCGGCGTGCACGATGGTAAAGGCGTCGCCGTGGACACCCGGAGAGATCGCTCGTATCCGCCGTGCCTGTGAAGATCGCGAGCTCACTCCGGTGTACTTCCCGGGGATACGAGACGACGAGCTCAACCGCCCCGACCGGATCCCCGGTCCGCCGGGGAAGCCCGGCGACTGGCTCCACCACGCCACGGTGGCGCTTCTCTCGAAGGACGCAAAAACGTTCATCGAGAAATGGCCGTTCGACATCCGTCCCCCCACCGACGACCGCCCCTTCTTCGAGAACTTCGGAAAGCTTCGTTCGCTCGGCCTTTTGAAACGGGTTTACGGCGATCTTTGGCCCACGCGAACCGAGCTCGGTTTCCTCTTCGTCCTGTGCGCGATGGCGATCATCGTCGTCGCGGGAGCGGTTCTCACGATCATCCCGCTTTGTCTTCGCCATGAAATCCGCCGGGCGAAAGGGCGTGGCGCGACGGCGGTCTACTTCGCCGCCATAGGGCTGGGGTACATGACCGTGGAAATCACGCTCCTTTCGCGCCTCGTGCAAGTGGTCGGGGATCCTGTCCTCGCGGGGGCGGTGACCATCGCGGGATTTCTCCTCTTCTCGGGGGCGGGGAGTATGATCGCGCAGCGCCTGGACCCGTCGCGGTCTACGCTTGTCCGCGCCCTCCTGGTGGCCGCCGCCGGCGTCTGCGTAATAGTGTTGACCGTCTCAGGGCTTCTCGCCGGGTGGGCGGTGTCGCTTGGTCTCATGGGTAGAATCGGCGCGGCGGTGCTCGTGATCGCGCCGCCGGCCTTTCTCATGGGCTTCCCCCTGCCGTTGGGGCTTCGCCGCGTCGAAGAGTCGGCGCCGGTCCTGGTACCGTGGGCCTGGGGCGTCAACGGATTTGCTTCCGTGCTCGCTCCGCCCTTGGCGACGGCGATCGCGCTATCGATCGGTTTCGCGGCGGCGGGCGCGGTTGCCGTCGCGGGGTACGTTCTCGCCGGTCTGATTTACGCCGCGCTCCCCGGCCGGAAGTCACCGGTGTGATATTGGAAAGGAAATCGAACGAAGCTCGAGCACGAAGAACAGGCGTTCGAGAGACCGGACTGGGTCGGCGAGGAAGTGACGGAAGATCCCCGTTACTACAACGCAAATCTCGTTGCCAAACCCTATACCTCATGGTAGCGTGCTCACTTCACCATGAGCACTGATTCACTCAACGCAGTCATCACCCATCGGATCGACATCAACGACGGTCTCGCGATATTCCGCGTGGTCCCCGACGGGTGGGAGCTCCCGGTTTTTTTGCCGGGGCAGTTTGCCGCGTTGGGTCTCCCGCCGGAGGCGAATCGCGTCGAAGGCTCCGATCTCGAGGGAATCATCGAGGGCACGGGGCCGCTGATCAAAAGGGCGTATTCGATCGCATCGTCTTCGGTGGCGAAGGAACACGTCGAGTTCTACGTCGCTCTCGTCCCGTCGGGCGCCCTCACCCCCCGTCTTTTCGCCCTTCAGCCGGGCGACAAGATCTGGATGTCCCCGAAGTTCACCGGGATGTTCACGCTCGATCAGGTCCCGCCGGATAAACACGTCGTATTCGTCGCCACGGGGACGGGGATCGCGCCGTACATGAGCATGATTCGGACGCACCTCGCGAGCGACCGCGGGCGGAAGTTCGCCGTGCTCCACGGCGCGCGTCATTCGTCGGATCTCGGGTACCGTGTCGAACTCGTATATATGACGCGTTCGCACAGAAACATCGTCTACGTCCCCGTGATCAGCGAGCCCGAAGGCGAGACACAGCCCTGGCGGGGGCTGACCGGCTTTCTCCAGGACTTCTGGGCCACCCGTCCGCTCGACGTGCCGTGGGGGTTCCGTCCGGCGCCGGATAACTGCCACATTTTTCTCTGCGGCAACCCTCTCATGATCCAAAACATACTCCCCTTGCTCCAGGAAGAGGGGTTCACGGAGCACACCAAGCGCACACCCGGCGAGATCCACTTGGAAAAATACTGGTAGGGTTGGGCGGGGTTGCGGGCCATCACGGGCCCAGCGCTCCACTTCGCTCGGCTTCCCGCCGCGGGTGACGCTGATTGCCCCGCTCATGCTCGCGCGGGTGGCGGCCACGGGCGCCCACGCCCGCGCGGAGCGTTAGCGAGCACGGCCGTGGGCGGATGGCCGACAGGACCCGCGCGACTTGACGCGGCGGGCGATCCTCGCTCGTTCCCGCGAAGGGCCCGTGATGGCCCGCAACCCCGCCCAAGTTACAACGAAGACGCCCCGTCGAGCGGGCTACTGTCCGACTCAGATCTGCGCGTAGAAGTCGTTGCCCTTGTCGTCGATCACCATGAACGCGGGGAAGTCCTTCACCGTGATTTCCCACACCGCTTCCATCCCGAGCTCCTCGAAATCGAGGAGCCGCGCGCCTTTGATGTTATCGTGGGTGAGGATCGCCGCCGGTCCCCCGATCGATCCGAGATAGAAACCGCCGTTCTCCTTGCACGCCTTCGTGACAGCGGCCGAACGGTTCCCCTTGGCGAGCATGATCATCGACGCCCCGCGTTTCTGGAACTCGTCGACGTACGGATCCATCCGCGCCGCCGTCGTCGGTCCGAAGCTCCCCGCCGGCATCCCCGGAGGGGTCTTGGACGGCCCGGCGTAGTAAACGGGATGGTCCCTGAGGTACTGCGGTAGTTCCCCGCCCCGATCGAGTGCCTCCTTAAAACGGGCATGAGCGATGTCCCGCGCCACGACGAGCTTGCCGTTCAAGCTCAGCCTCGTCTTGACGGGGTACTTGGAGAGGGTGCCGAGAATCTCCTTCATCGGGCGGTCCAGATCCACGCCGACCGCTTCGCTCTTTTTCAAGAACTTCGGATCGGGCAGAAAACGCGCGGGATCGATGTCGAGTTGTTCGAGGAAGACCCCGTCGTGCGTGATCTTCGCCATCGCCTGCCGGTCGGCGCTGCAGCTTACGCCGAGACCGACCGGAAGCGACGCTCCGTGGCGGGGCAGGCGAATCACACGGACGTCGTGCGCGAAGTATTTTCCCCCGAACTGGGCGCCGAGTCCCAACACCTCCGCCCGCTTCATCACTTCGGCTTCGAGCGCGGGGTCCCTGAACGCGGTCCCCGCTTTGCTCCCCTTGGTCGGAAGCCCGTCGTAGTAATGCGACGAGGCGATCTTGAGCGTCTTCATCGTCATTTCGGCGGAAGTCCCCCCGATGACCACGGCGAGGTGGTACGGGGGACACGCCGTCGTGCCCAGCGTGCGGAGCTTTTCGCCGATCCATTCGGGGAGCCGCTTTGGGTTGAGGATCGCCTTCGTCTCGTGGAAAAGGAGCATTTTGTTGGCGGAGCCTCCCCCTTTGGCGATGAAGAGGAGTCTGTACTCGTCCCCTTCGGCGGCGTGGATATCGATTTGCGCGGGGAGGTTCGAGCCCGTGTTCGCTTCCTCGTACATCGTGAGGGCCGCGTTCTGGGAATACCGGAGATACTCGCCCGTGTAGGTCTTGAAAATCCCCCGGGAAAGCGCCTCCTCGTCGTCGAAATCCGTCCACACTCGCTGGCCCTTGTTCCCGAACACGATCGCCGTCCCGGTGTCCTGACAGCTGGGCAGGATCCCCGCTGCGGCGATCACCGCGTTCCTGAGCATCGTGACCGCGACGTAGCGGTCGTTGTCGGACGCCTCCGGGTCGTCAATTATCCGCCGGAGCGATTCGAGGTGCGCGGTGCGGAAAAAATAGTTGATGTCGCTGAAGGCCCGGCCGGCCAGATCGCTGAGCGCCTCGGCCTCAACCTTGAGAATCTTCTGGCCCTCGAAGGTGCCGGTCGATACCCCTTCCTTGGAAAGCAGCTTGTATGGCGTCTTGTCTTCCCCCAAACGGAACATAGGTTCGTAGATGAACTCAGCCATAAAAACTCTCCCGTGGATAAGTGCGCGAGACAGCCAAAATGCCGTTGGGGGACAGTATACGACAGAAACGCCGGTCCCATGCATCATCTTTAGAACCCTCATTTTGTCCTATACGGACGCGGGTTTTCGTGATATAATGCCGCCCGGTGTAGTGGCGACCCGCTTCATCGTCCAATTGCGGCAACCGATCTTCATTTCACGATCCTCAAAAGGGGGTAGCAGCATGCGAAACCTCGCTCGATTTGTTTCTCTGGTTGCGGTCTTGGGGCTTCTGGCCTTTGGCTGCAGCC
>Ga0315284_10014194_pt1 | contig 11346 bp, 16 predicted proteins | sample YL17G09_16_MG_FD_203696 | JGI IMG/M metagenome (GOLD analysis project Ga0315284, IMG submission 203696) | Sediment microbial communities from Yellowstone Lake, YNP, Wyoming, USA - YL17G09_16 | ecosystem: Environmental > Aquatic > Freshwater > Lake > Sediment | place: USA: Wyoming | collected... | reverse complement strand
AAAAAATATTTTTTGTTCGAAATCGACCGCGAACAGAAATTATTTTCGACGATATTAAAATTAATCAGTTGATTATTAGAAATAATTTGCTTCGACAATTTAACAAATATATTAAAAATAAAATTGAACCTTGCTAATGTTTGGAGATACATTTTTTTTATAACATTTTTAAACAATAAAAAAACCCGCTCTTCTTTATCGCTAAAGCGAAAAAAGCGGGAGTGTTTATAATTGACCTGAAACTATTTAAATTTTTCATTATTTTGTCTTCGTGATCAGATCAAAGATCCTCTCACTCAGGAAAAAACTTTTTACATTAGTATTATCTAATTATATTTTTATCAAGATTGCCTGTCAAGAGGCAAAAACAAGACAAAACACAATATATGGTTTTGCTCCGCGTACGGGACGATGTTCAGTCCAATCCGGATGCACTTTTTTTCCTAAAACCGGTGCCGAAGAATTAATTGAGCGGCTGGTCAGCTTTAAAAATGGAGAACACAACGATTTGGCAGATGTATTTTCAATTTTCCTTATGAAAATAATTGAAATCAGCATCCGTCCCGAGCCAAGAATTACGATATTTTAAGGAAAATTAGTTATCAACAATTAGAGTCTGAACTTACTTGTATGGTTGCGGCATCCCTGCCCTGTATGAATAACACCAACTATGGCGTTGATAAGGGGCTCGGCAGACTCTCAGGCTAAAAAGATGCTCCAGATCGCCAGAAGAGAAGGCCTGGAGATTATGTCGATATCGACAGGTTTATTTGATCAACTAAAATGAGATATGAGGCTTTATTAAGGTTTTATAAAGATTAAAATTATTAAACATTGACAAATTTCCAAATAAGACGGGAATCTCATTCGGCCAAAGATTTGGGACAGTGTCCCCCGGCTGGACGATGTTAGAAACCTGTCTTACTTTTCCTTAAGCCATTTCAGAGCTTCTTCTTTATCAGAAAATACTTTCATCTTCTGGCTTTTCCCCGCTGCCAATATAATAAAATTCACTATTGTTTTAACAACAATGCTCGAGGTAACCAAAGCGGCTTTGTTTAATTGTTTATTTGCCGATACTTGAGCGCCAATTTTCCTGGTTCGAGAAGAAAAACCTTCTGCGCCCATAATCTTACCCGCTGGTAATAAATCAAGAAAAAAATTATAAATTTTTTTAGGATTTCCATCAAAAATTTTAGATAATCCATTTTGCACCAATTCCATTGCGCGACCATTATCTTCGGCCTCTTTCTCAAATTTAAAACAAACTAAATTAATTATATCGTTTTCATCAATAAATAATTTGAAAGTCTGTATTAATTCTTCATCAGATTTCATAGTGTTTGTTTAATTCTATCAGAAAACCGCCTAATTGGCGAAATTTATAAAACCCGAGATAATTTTAAAATTCTGTATCAAAAATAATTTTATCTCCAACCTCTAAACCAATTTTATCTGTTATTCCTCCGTTTAATTCTAAAACATACTGTGCTTTTTTATCGGGATTAATAATGGAACAGGGGTCAGATTTGCATGGTTGAGTATTTTTACTGATAAAAACCACTTCTTCATCTTTATTAATCCAGATTATATCCAAATGTATTAAAGTATTTTTCATCGAAAAAGAATATTTTTCTTCATTTTCAAAAATAAAAAGCATGCCTTTATCTAAATCTAACTTTTCTCTAAACATCAAGCCCCGAGTTCGTTCTTGAGTGGTTATCGCTAATTCAACGGTAAAGCAATTATTCTTAAAACAAACTTGGTTTTTATTTTTTTGATGAAAATAAAATAAAATTATTACGAATATCAATAATAAAATTACAGATAAAAAAACGGTAAACAGAAATTTCTTTTTCATTAAAATTATTCTACCAAAAAACCGCCAATCTGGCGATTTTTTGCTCCTATATTGCGCTCCGCGCACGGGACGATGTTAGAAACCTGTTTTACTCTTCCTTAAGCCATTTCAGAGCTTCTTCTTTATCAGAAAACCATTTTATATCTTTACTTCTGCTACTTAAACGAATGACAAAGCTGGCTATTACTTTTAAAATTATACTTGAACCAATTACCGCACATTTTTTTATTTGTTTATTAGAAGCTAAACGGGCCCAAATCTTCCTATCTTCAACAGAGGTATAAATATTGCCTTTTCCCAATGGTAAAAGATCAAGGGAAACCCCATATTCTTTTTCGGGGTTTTTATTAAAAATTTCTAAAACAACTTCTTCTATTAATTCCAGTCGCCTAGTGTTATCTACTGACCCCCTTACTTCCTTTAAAATAATTCCTTCAAGAATACTTCCTTGATCAACAAATACTTTAAAAGTTTGCTTTAATTCTTCGTCAGATTTCATGGTGTTTGTTTAATTCTACCAAAAAACCGCCCCTTGTACGAGGCAGCGGAAATCTTGGATTGCCCTGAACGAACGAAGCGAGTCGAATGGGCTCCGTCTACGGAACGCATTGCCCGTCCGAAATCTTGATGAAGGAGGAATGTTAGAATCTGTCTTACTCTTCCTTAAGCCACCTTAGAGCTTCTTCTTCAGTTTTGAAATGTTTAATATTTTTTAAACCAGAGGCCGTTATTATAAATAAGGCTGAAATCCTTTGCATTGCTCCTCCTCCGCATATTGCTATTTTTTTAAATCCTGGATTTTTCAATACCTCTTTTATAACCTCCAAAGTTTTTCTTCTAAATAATGAAGATGGAACGTGGGGAACTGGACCCAAAACAGCTAAAACTTTTGGTTTTGTTGATAATTTATTTGCAGCTTCTAAAAAGTTTTCTTTCAATAACTCAAGAGTCTTCTCATTTATTATTCCCCCCATTTCTATGTGGATAATTCCATCTTCTCCTAACCAAACCTTGCTTTCTTTATCGTTTTTTAATTCATTATTACCTGAAACCATATGTTTATTATTCTATTCTACCAAAAAACCGCCCCTTGTGCGAGGCGGATGGAAGATTAGTTACCGGGGAATGGTTCGAGGGGTTTCCCCGAGGTCTCGGGCTCTCGAACCGCGTTCAGAAAATTAATAATTTACAAAATAGCGAATCTTAACTTGCGACTTCAGGGTAGCTATCAATGTATTGCCCTCTGTGCTCAGTTTTTGATTTCTCAACTCATTTTTTATCTGAGCAGTAGTCGTCGCTTCCTGCCCTTCTGGAATTGAAATCGCATTATCTATAATGTATTGCGATACTTCTTTATCCGTAACGTTTATTTTGTCTGCCACTAATTTTTCTACTTCCATTTGGAAAATAATCTGTTTCTTTAAATCTTCCATAGTCATGCCCTGCGCGGCGAGCGCCACATCAAGCGTAGAACCCTGCGCCGCGAGTTGAACTTGGATGGTTGTTATTTGCGTATTGATTTCGTCATTGCTTACAGAAATCCTCTTTGCATTCGCCTCGTTCTGAATGAGCTTTTCGGTGATAAGGGAATCTAATAAACTTTTGCCTGACGCTTTCTCGAGTTTTTGAATGACAGTCAGCCGGTTTATCGGACTGCCATCAACGGTTGCCGCAATGAATAATCCTTTGCAAACATAAGCTAATACGCCCAATGCGATAATCACAACAATAATAATGGCGGTTTTTATGCTAATTTTTATTTTTATTGATTTTTTATCAGATTTTTGCTGATACTCCTGCGTGCTCAATGATTCTGTTTGAGTTTTATTGTTGTCCATAAAATTAAGGTTAAAAATTATTAAAATTACTTAAATGGCTGGGAGTTGCTGACGATTTTCGAATTGCTAATTGGATGGAAATAATAAAATATCCTGAATTAATCATACAACAATCGAGATAATTATTGCAAACTATCTGATATTTTTGCTCCGCGTACGGGACGATATTAGAACCTGTCTTACTCTTCTTTAAGCCATTTCAAGGCTTCTTCTTCGGCCTTAAAATACTTAATATTTTTTATCCTTGAAGCTCTTAAAATAAACGATAAGGATGTCCTCATTATTATCTCTCCTCCCCATAGAGCTACTTTCTCTAAAATATTGTTTTTAAACAAATCTATTATAAGTTCCACCATTTCTCTTCTAAATATGGAGCTTGCAACGCTTGGGGCGTTATTCACGTCAACTAATACTTTTACTTTGGGCGATAGTTCTTTTGCAATATCCTTCATTTCTTGAACTAAAGTCTTGGCTATCTCCATATTCATAACTTTTTCTATCTTTATCCTTATAATTCCGTCATCTCCTAACCAAACTTTGGATTTTTTATTTTCTTCTTCCATAACCTTATTCTACCAAAAAACCGCCCGGCCGTCAGGCATGGAAGAGTAAAATGGAAAATTGTAATTTAATATAGCTTTATATATAATAATTTAAGATTAAACTATTAATACTATGTTTACTTTTTCGGTATTTTCCTACATGTTTGCCACTTTTGTATGTTGGCTTTATAGTTTCAAGCTTTACCAAAATTACAGATTTAAAAAAACGCCAACATTTATATTTTCGTTTCTTGGAGAATTTTTAATTGGTTTGGGCGGTTTTATTTTTGGCGTTTCTTCTTTTTCTGCACCGTTTAATCTTTCTATTTTAAAAGTGGGCTATATAATAGGAAGTGCAACCTTATTTATTGCTTTTGTAATAATAATGAAGGGGCTTGTTTTTCTCTTTAATGAGAATAAACTTTTAAAAATTGCACCGGTATCGATCTTGTTATTTGGTATCGTTTCAACCCTCATCAATATTTTTTACTTTCCCTATGCCAATCCTCACATAGACGAATATAAATTAATCCACTGGGGACAGCATTTTGTTCCTCGGATAATATTCCTTATTTCAATGGTGATAGCGGCAGGTATTGTTGGCATATCGTTTTTAATAAAAAAATCCGAAGAAAAAAAACAAAAACTAAAAAGTTTATTTATATCTCTTTCTTTCATTCTGGCTGGATTAGGAGGAGGACTAATTATTTTCTTAAATGATCCCTTGGGCTTATTTATAGCCTACTCTATGCTTATTATCGGATTTTTGTTCGGTTTTCTTATTTCGTTTGTTAAATACTTATTTTGATTTTATTTTAAACAATCTATCAAAAAAAAACCGCCCGGCCGTCAGGCATGGGGCGGTTTTTTGCTCCGCCTACGGGACACGCTTACTCGTCCGTATCCGCCCAGGACGGAGAAGGAAAGATGTTAGAATCTGTCTTATTCTTCTTTAAGCCACTTAAGGGCTTCTTCTTCCGTTTTGAAGAATTTCACATTTTTCTTACGAACGGCTACTAAAACAAAACTCATCGTTACTCTCAACACGGTAGAAGTGCAGACTACCGCAACTTTTCCAAAACTCATAACTTTTATTGCCTCAGCCATAATCTTCCTTAACCTTAAAGAAAAAATGGGCTTTGTTACTTTTACCGCATTAATTAACCATCCTTTTTTCTTACCGTATTGCTCAGCTATCTTAATGCTCTCTTTGGTTATTTTTAATGACTCTTCTATTTGAATCTCTCCGCTAACAAAAATTCTTCCAATGCAATTTTTTTCGTCCCACCAAATTTTATATTCTCCCCCCTCGCCTTTAAAAGATAATTGGTTATTTGCCATAAATATTATTTCACCCCGCTAAAAACAATATTTCTAAGGAAGTTTACTCTTCTTTAAGCCATTTAAGAGCTTGATTTTCTTCTTTCTTTGTAAACCATTTCATTTTTCCATCCTTACCTGCTGCCTTAATAATAAAATTAACTATCACTTTTGAAACTATATTTGAGCCAATAACCACGGTTTTACTTAATCGTTCGTCGGAAACTATTTTAACAGCAATTTTTCTTGAGTTGACGGAGAAACGCTTTCCTTTTTCTTCGGCAATAATATTAACCAATAATTTATATCTCTTTTGAGGATTCTTATCTAAAATTTCGGATATAGCTTTATTTATTAATTTTACAAAAACGTCTTGGTCATCAAGATTTGGCTGAAGCTCTAGAATAGCTAAATTAATTATATTATCTTTATCAACAGATATTTTAAGTGCTTGTTCTAATTCTTTTTCAGATTTCATAAAAGTTTTATCTTACTCTATTCTACCAAAAAACCGCCCGACCTGAAAGGCATAGAGCGATTTTCTGAAGTAAGCTCCCCCGACTGGACGCATTGCCCTTCCGTATCCGCCCAAGGCGGAGAAGAAGGGATGTTAGAACCTGTTTTAGTCTAAAAACCTAAAAGTGGATAAAGAATAAAATAAATAGCTAAAAAAGCATAAACTAGGATTAAAAGTCTAAAGGGTAGATTCTTTATATTTTTACCAATCAAAAATAACCCGATGAGGTGCAAAGGAAGAATAATAACTAGATTAAGGAAAAAGAAAAATAATCCTTCATCACCACCAACAGAATGAAAATATAAACCAATTAATAAACTTCCTATTGCTAAGCATAGCCCCCATTTTAAGCTTTTTTCTATTTTAGGTAAATTAATATTATAATTTTTCATATTATCTCATTCTACCAAAAAACCAGTATATTAAAAAGATAGTATACCGGTTCTTTGCGCTATGGTGAGGGTAGGAGGCAAGAATTGCTGCAAAAAATCCGCCCCTTGTGCGAGGCGGCGAGCTAAATTTTTAACTCAAACTCTCATCTATTGTCCCGTCTGGAAGTTTATTATTGGGATGGGGTATTCCTTCTTTTGCTTCTTTGTATCTTATACAGTTAGACCAGTTTTTATCTGTGCCACAAAATTCCTTATTCCATTTATCACTTATCTTTCCCCCTTTCTCAAACCCTCTTAATGGACAAATATCATAGTATTCGCAAGTCATTTTATTTATTTTGTTTGTTAATTATTATTCTCCTATTCTACCAAAAACCCGCCTGATTGGCAATTATTTTATATTTTTAGCCATTTTCTTATAAAAAAATACATAATAATATAGATTGCTCCGATTAAAAGAGAAAGGGGAAGGTTCCATAGCGATATAACCCAGAGAATAAATAATCCCCCGACCATATGAAATATATAAAGATAAGTTTGAGACATTTTCATCCTTTTAACTATTAAGAAAATCGCTGCAATAAAAACAAATGTTAATCCGACTGCTAAAAAAATAATCTTAAATGTGGAAAATAGGAAGGCGAAAAATGGTATAGCAGATTGGATATAGTTTTTATTGTTTAGCATCAAAAGTAAATTTATATTTTCGAGAGCGTCAAATAATCCTGCAATTATAAAAGAGAGAGATATTATTAACCCTAAATTCTGTAATTCTCCCTTTAATTTACGCGAAATTATTAATATTAAGCCCGTTCCGAACAAAGTATAAAAAAATATGGCTAAATAATCCAAATAAGTTATGACCGTCTGTTCTTTTATTTCGTTCGGACCCCAGGCAGTAAATATCTTATTTATATTCTGTGACGTTCGGGCAAGCTCAAAATTTAATACGCCGTAACCCGTTGTAGTTTTTAATTTATATTCGTTAATTATAAAAAATGCCGTCATCAATATGAACGGAACAAAAATTATCGCAGTAGCAATAACCAAAGATTTAGTCTTTGAAAATTCTTTTAATTTTTCTAAAAACATACTCTGTTTAATTCTACCTTATTTGTTAAATTTTTTAAGTTTGAAAATTCTTTTAATATAATATTTCTCTATTCTACCAAAAAACCGCCCAAATAAATAGGCGGAAATCTCAGCTCCCCCGACTGGACGCATTGCCCTTCCGTATCCGCCCAAGGCGGAGAAGAAGGGATGTTAGAACCTGTTTTTAAACGTTTACTCAGGGGTATGAAAAAAGCAGAAAGAACAAGAGCTCACTTAGGGTGAGCTCTTGGGTTTAAACCGCTATATTTGTCAGTTTAACTTTGGTGTTTATAAGTTAGCGTTTTTCCTTTCTGTGAGCCATCGAGGATGTGAAGCACCTCAAACACTTCTGAAAGAGAAGGTCCCACAAAATTATAAGCCCTACGAGTAGCGCAGATTACCCCTGTATTTATGTTTACAGACTGGAGAAGTTCCGAGTGGACCGTGATCTCGTGGAGGTCTCCATCCTCATCTTCTATAAAAATAGCGCTCATACCTTCTGATAACCTTATTCGTTTTATAACACCTATAATTAACTGACTTTTAAGTATGTCCGGTTTTGTGAAAGTACGCACGATATCCCCCCCCCTCTCTTACTGATTATACTTCTATTTCCATTCTACCAAAAAACCCCAGCAATAGAAAGCTTCACTTTCACTACGGGGCTAAGCCGCTAAGAAAAGTTAACTAAGAACTAACAACTAAGAACTAATTTTTGCTCCGAGGATGGTACAATATTAGAACTTGGTTTACGGGTAATTTCCCAAGTTTGGAGACAAATTTAAACCTTTTGTCTAAATCATATTAGAACTTTATTGCCTCAACTCCCAGACTTTCCAAAGCAATCCCTTGATATTGCTGTTTACTGATTTCTTTGTTTTCCGATAAAATATTCACCTTAAAGCCCACATTTTTTATCTTGCCCAGGTAATCCTCTTTTTGCAAAGCTCCCGCAACACACCCAGACAACAGGTCTTTGTCATTCTTCTGCTCTTCTGTAAGTTCTCCCAGCAGGACAATGTCTGATAGATAAATTCTGCCTCCTGTTTTTAAAACCCTGTAAGCTTCATTGAAGGTTTTTGTTTTATCAGGAGTAAGATTAATCACGCAGTTTGAGATTATAATATCTATTGAATTATCCTGAATTGGCAGTTTTTCAATTTCTCCCAAAACGAATTCTACATTTTTTATGCCAAGTTTTTCGGCATTTGCCCTTGCCCTGTCGATCATTTCCTTTGTCATATCTACGCCGATAACTTTACCGGTTTTGCCGACTTTCTTTGAAGCTAAAAAGCAATCAAATCCAGCACCGCAACCCAAATCCAAGACAGTATCACCTTCTTTTATTTTGCTGATAGCTACTGGATTGCCACAACCAAGCCCTAGATTTGCTCCCTCCCCCATCTTAATATCTTCATCCGAATATCCAATTTCTTTTGCAATATTTTGACTGCTTTTGCAACTGCAACCGCAGCCCGAATCCTTAGTGGCAATTTCTTTATATTTTTCTTTAACTATCTTTTTTATTTCTTCTGGTTTTTTTATAACATCATCTTACCAAAAAACCGCCTGATTTATTTTTCTTTTATTTGTGCTTTAACGTATGGTGTCAAGGTGGTGTTCCAGAATTTATACATCTTTTCATATTCAGATTGGCAGCGTTCTGCCCGATCTTGGGGCAAACCATAAGTTCCTACGAAATAATTAAATTTTCCCGGATTGCTGCCGTAAACCCAGCACAGAATATTATAATAGCGCTGTTGATTCAAGGCATGCTCGTCCCAAAAAGCATAACCCGGGCCTATTTCAGAACTTGTGATATAAAAATAATTAGCTCCAGTAATCGCAGCTTTAGGTCCGTCTTCGCCCCAACCTGTTAAAATTACGGAGGCCAGCTGGTCAGCCACATCTTCCTCCTTCCCGGAATAAGTTAAATTATAGACATCTATCATCCCGTGCCCCAATTCATGGAAAAGAATAAAATAAGCGGCACCGCTCACAGCCCTATCCACTTCCTCTTTTGTGTTGACGATGTAGGCAAAATTTTGAGTAAAATTTTCTAATAATTCATCGCATATAACTATTTTCTTTTCGTCGGAAGTGTAATAAGCGTTAATAAAACCGCACTCTTCAATAACAATTGGAAAATCATTCTGCAGTATAAATGCATTATTCAAAAAAGCAGCTATACTTTCAAAGAAGCGGGAATTTTTAAGAATTTCATTATATTCGGCGTATCCGGGATTCTTCGCTTCGCCATAAACAATTTTGAAATCACCCGTATCTTCAAAGGCAAGTTTTCTAAATGAGCCAAGCTGGCCGTTTTGGTCTTCAGTTCCTATGTAATAAAAAAGCCCAACCACAAGAATCACAACTGTCAAAATAATGCCTTTCTTTTTACTCATATTGCTATATTTTACTGCGTCTATAGGTAAATAACAAGATTATAAAACCAAAAAACCGCCCGATTGGCGATTCTTTGGTTTATCTAATATTCCTTAGATAAAAATTATAAAGGCAAATCAAGAGCAAAATTATCGCTTATGACAGGCTTTTGTCTGCTTTTCAAATAAGCAGGGATATGCGCTTTGGCATAATCAAAAGCTTCCTCTACGGCTACAATCGTATCTGTTGCTTGAAGGGCATTAGACCCGTCCGCTAATCCTTGCAACATTCCTTCGTTGGCAAAATAACGGCTGAATACTCCTTCCCCATCCTTAATTCCGTTTTCATCTACATCTTCTCCGGCAGTTGAATATACATAAGCAGATTTACTTTCTTCAGCTGCCATATTAACTACCCTACCTGTATCTGCTACATCATTCATTCCTCCGGCAAGACAGGAATCAAAAACGAAAACAATCCTTGTAGCGTTAAAACCATTAAACCAATCTTTTAATTCTCCGTCCCATATGTAAGTTATATTATCCTCCACATCTGCTTCATTATTCCAGACAACAATACTTTCATCTGTAACTTCACTGTCTTCGTCCATGGCCGTCCCATTGGCTCCGTGGCCGCTGAAAAAGAAAACTACTTCATCGCCAGCGATTGCTTTATTTTTGATATCCATTACGGCGTTATAAATATTCTCCCGAGTCGGAATGCCATAAACAACATTACTAAGGGTTTGTCCGGTGGTGCCTCCGCCGTCCTTTAATAATTTAACATTCTCTGGTTTATATCCATAAAGCGTGGTAAGAGCTTTGTACATATGGAGCGAATCTCCATCGGATTGGCAGAGATCAAGGCCTGTTCCTGGATAATCACAAATCCCGATTACCACAGCGTATTTATTGCCCGTTGCTTCTGCTCCTAAAGTTCCCGTTGCGGCTCCTGAATAACCTTTTTCCTTTCCGGAAGGAGAAGTTGGTTTTCCCTTCGTTATTTCATCTGTTATTGGAATTTTCTTGACTATATTAATATTACTCGCGGGTATTGGCTTTATCTGTTGATACGTTGGTTTTGCTTGGGAGATCCCAACCAGACCCAAAACTACACTTCCTATTACTAAAATGATTAAAATCTTTTTCATATGTTTTAATTAAACTTCTAATAAAATAATTTTTAGACCTTTGTTTTTATTGCTCACTTTCATAATATAATCTCTAATTAAATAGTCAAACCCGAGAAAAGTTCTCTAGTTGAAAATCGTAACTCCGCGGGTAGGATTCGAACCTACAACCTTCTCGTTAACAGCGAGCCGCGCTACCGTTGCGCCACCGCGGAATGCATTTTTAATTCTAACAGAAATTGAAAATTTTTCAACTAATATCCTTGCAAC
>Ga0315284_10014193_pt1 | contig 11347 bp, 15 predicted proteins | sample YL17G09_16_MG_FD_203696 | JGI IMG/M metagenome (GOLD analysis project Ga0315284, IMG submission 203696) | Sediment microbial communities from Yellowstone Lake, YNP, Wyoming, USA - YL17G09_16 | ecosystem: Environmental > Aquatic > Freshwater > Lake > Sediment | place: USA: Wyoming | collected... | reverse complement strand
GCCCGATGACGGCCAGCATCTCACCCTCACTGACATCGAAACTGACGCCTGAAAGGGCTGCGACTCCTCCAAAATTCAACCAGATGTCGTTGACTCTTAATTTGGCCGAAATCTTTTTATCCTTTTGGAGAGGAAGGGATTTAATGGTCTCATCCTATAAGATCGGATAGTTTGATGTCAATAGAAAAAATTGACAGTTTTTGTTGAATTATGGTAAATAGAGTTTCAGCCAGGGCGATTAGCTCAGTTGGATAGAGCGTTGGCCTCCGGAGTCTAAAAAGGTCAACGCTCTTTTTGTTTGAAATCATTGATATTTCGTTAATATCATTGAGAAAACTCCATTACTGAAACATCACTCTATAACACAGAAAAACACACAAAATCACTACCAAGTGACATCAAATTTGACGACACTTTTTTACCCCGAGCGCCGGCGTCTCATTATCTCTTTTTGTTGTTTAAGAAATGCTTTATATTTCCGAGGATGATTTACTCTTAACTCCTCTCTCTTTTCCTTTTGAATGGATCGACCGGCGCAGGACGGAGTGCAGAATACCCTCTCCCGCTTCGATGTGTGGAGAAAGTAATGGTGACAGCCCTTACAGTTTCTTATGGAGTCCAGAGGAAGGCCGTTGATCATTTTGGATAAAAGCCATGCGATAGAACGACCTACCCGTTGATTTTCACTCGCATCGGGAGGATGAATCGGGATCTGTTCAATAACGAAACGGCCATGATCAACGTAAAGACCAGAGTGTGTCTTTACACCATAAAGAATTATCGGATGGGAGGGGCCTGGACTTCCATCCGATAGAGGTGGCGATTTTTTCCTTCCCATGTACTTCAACACCTTTCGTATCTCTGCCTGGACAACGGTGAGATCGATTGCTGCGTAATGACTTCCTGTTGATTTCCAGACTAAATCAAAACTATCCTCATCAAATAAATGAAACTCTTGTTCTGGATTAGATGACAAGAACCCGATAGCCTTCCAGTATGGAATGAGTCTCTCTTCCTTTGAGAAATCCGTTTGAGCAAAGTTTAAAAGGAAGGGAACCCACTTCTTTCTGAAGGCCATTGATCGCTTTTTCCAAGCATCATTTAATACTTTTTTCCAGGCATCTTTTGATTTTTTCATTTTTTTACCCTCCAGATATATTTTAATCAATGCTTCGATGTTTGTCAAGGCTTTTTTCATTGATTAACGATTAACCTTTAATATTATATACTTGACAAGTCTATCTTGTAGGTGTATTGTTCTCAGTAAGGTTTAAATTTCTATAGGAGGTTCAAAGATGAAGATTTCTGAAGCAGCAAGGGTAAAAGGAATAAGTGTCACAACTTTGCGTCAGTGGGAAGGGAAGGGGTTGCTTTGTCCGGCCAGAACCCCATTGGGATATCGGGATTATGGGCCGAGGGACCTGATTCAAATCGAATCCCTGATTAAGGCACGCCAGGGCGCGAAGAAGGGATAACAAAATTGAGTGGATCCTATTTCGACGTTGATGGACTTACAAGTTACATACACCGCTCACCGGGTGCGGTCAGAAATCTTGTCCTCAGAAGGGCAATCCCGTTCCGCAAACCTGCCGGTAGACTTCTTTTTGATAAGGATGAGATTGATCGGTGGATCAAAAAATCACCGGGGATTTCATATGAAGAAATTGCGAATAATGAATAGAAAAAAGCTGAAGAGAATCCGAAAGGGGATCTTGACACTTCTTGACCGGAAGAAATGGCCCTGGGACCCGCACCTGTCAAACCTTCTTTGTCAGATCGACGCGGCACTTTTTGGAATGAGGTCAAATATTGAATAACGAAATTGAAAATTATCTAAACTCCAAAGAATGGACCTTCAAATTTAAGAACGGTGAATTTGCCCTTGACCAGTGCCCTTTCTCAGGATGTGGCCCTGGGCACTTCTACATCAACCAGGCCAAGGAATTTTTCTATTGTCACAAATGCGGGGAGCGCGGACACCTTCTTTCATTGAAGAAACGCTTAGGAGACCTTCCATCAATCTCTCATATCTCAGAATATTCGAAGACCAAAATACCACCCAAGGTTATTGACCTGTCGATCGTAGAGAAGAACCATAAAGAACTCTTGGAGAATCCGGTAGCCATGGCTTATCTCATGGATGAGAGAGGATTCGCTCAGGACACAATTAAAAAATTCAAACTCGGATTCAATGACGGATCGATCACCATCCCATATTTCAAGCATGGTCTTTGTCTCAATATCAAGTTTCGATCTTTGGGAGTGGATAAGAAATACTTCCGGGAAGAGGGTTGCGCTTCGATCCTTTTCAACCTTGACAGCGCCATGAAGTATCAGGGTTCAATCATCATTACAGAGGGTGAACTTGACGCCATTGCTTATGAACAAATGGGATTCTCAAACGTGGTATCCGTCCCAAATGGCGCTGAATCCTTTTCAGACCAGTGGATTGACGATCTTGAACGGTTCAACGAGGTTTATATCTCTTTTGACATGGATGAGCCAGGGCGGAGGGGTGCAGAGAGAGCAGCCGATAAACTCGGGCGTTATCGATGCCTTAATGTGCTTCTTCCCTTGAAAGACGCTAACGATTGCCTCAAAGCCAGGTTTACCAATCAAGAGATATCCGAACTTTTAGCCACGGCGAAACCCTTTCAATCAAATATCATCAAAGGACCGGAGGCTTTTTCAAATGAGATTTGGGACCTCTACAATGGGCAATCGATAAGCGAGGGGATTTTAACCGGATGGCGGTCTTTTGATGACCTCTTGGGAGGCCTCAGACCAAACGAATTAACGGTCCTCACCGGAGAAACCGCCAGCGGCAAAACGACTTTGGCCGCTAATCTTAGTTACAAGCTTTCAGAAAAACAACACCCGGTCCTTATTGCCAGCTTTGAGATGAAGCCCATTCCTATCATCAAGAAAATGATCCAGATGGGCCAGGGACGGCCATTCAGAGACCTACCGAAAAATGAAATCGAAGCAGCCCTCCAGTATATTTCAACCCTTCCCCTTTATTTCATCGATGTTTATGGAGAGATCGGAACGAATGAACTGAAGGATGCTATTTATTACGGGAAGAGGAGATATGGTATTGAGTTTGTGATCCTTGACCATCTTCATTTCTTTCTCAGGTATTCAGGCGATCAGGAACGCCAGGCAATTGATCAAGCCCTCCGGGATATCAAGTCCTGGGCCATGGATTTGGGAATCCATGTCATTCTCATAGTTCATCCCACAAAGCTCACATACGATAATAAAGTGTTTCATTTGAATGACCTCAAAGGCTCCTCCGGTTTGAAACAGATACCCGATAACGTTCTATCAATCTGGAGACCCCGAGATGGAAATGATCTGAAAAATCCACAGAATGAAATCGTCCTTTACATTTTGAAAGTTCGGGATGATTCGGGTGACGAAGGAAAAATAATTTTAAATTTTGATAAGCGGTCACAGAGTTATACCGATTCGAGGCCCGGTTTTGCGAGACCGGCTGAGGGGAAGGCGAGCCCTGAACTCCCTTCCCCAAGTCCTCGATCCTTTTCAGGGAAGGACTGGCACAATGGATACGATTCATGATGAAGGTTGGATTAAACTCCACCGAAAGATACTTGATAACCCAATTATGAGGAATAGCGAGGCGTTTCATTTACTTGGTTATTTTCTATTAAAAGCGAATCACAAAACAAATAGATTCCTATTCAACCAGCGGGAAATCATAGTGCAACGAGGGCAGCTAATTACTGGACTCAAAAGAATATCAAAGGACACCGGGTTAACCTCCCGGCAGATCCGCACCAGACTTGCACTTCTGGAAAACCTTAGAATTTTGACACGCAAAACGACAAACAAATTTTCAATTATAACTATCTGTAATTATAGCCACTATCAAGATCCAAAAAGTAATGAACGACAAGCAGATCGACAATCAAACGACAATCGAACGACAACAAACAATAATGATAAGAATGATAAGAAGATAGGTCGGTCAAAAGAATCCGACCCGAAGGTTAAAGAGTTTCAAAATTACTGGGGGGAAACCTTCCGGAAAGAAACTGGGCAACCTTATACCTTCAGTTTTGGCAAAGATGGGAAGCTGGTTAAAGACCTCCTCCAGGTTCATTCCCTTGAAACCCTCCAGGAAATGACAAAACTCTTTTTCAGAGACGAACAGTGTAAGCGCCGGGGACTTACCATCGGGATTTTCCGAACTGAGGTTAACCGGCTTATAGGCCTGAAAACGGGAGACCCACTTGAAGAAGCAAGAAGAGAATTGGGAGTGACAAGATGAGACTTAGCAACGGGTCAACGGTGCAGGTCGTTAGGATGCAATCGAAGAGGAAGGGGATGAGATGAGTATTGAAATTACAGTCGGTTCGGACTTTGAATGGGCCGTCAAAACTTTTTGTAATCGCTTTAAAAAGAGTGGGATCTTAACAGAACTAAAACAGCGGGAAGGCTTTGAGTCGCCATCTCAAAGGAGGCGGAGGGAGAAAGCGGAAAACATCCGGAGGTCGAAGCGAAGAGAACTGGCGACCGAAAAAAATCGCGAGTATTTGCTGATAGAAAAGAGAAAGACGCAACAAGATTACGCAAAACAGCGAAGAGAGGAGGCGATGAGGACGATGGTGTTGGCGTTGCCGAAGGAAAGTTACGAGATGATGTAATGGAAAATGCTAATGATTTCAATGGGGTGGCAGGGGTAATTCCTTAAACGTTATTTTTAAATTAACCGATGCGGTACTCCAACACGTAACTTCTATCATAGGGAAGCGGGGGTCACGCTCATAAGGAGGTAGGGGTCAAATGAAAAGGGGTCAGCGTCCTAAAAGTGTTGTGTTAAAGCTCCTGGAGGGCAACAGAGGACACCAGTCTATTCAAAGATTGCGTGAAAACGAACCAATTCCGCCGTCAGAAGTCCCTGCTCCGCCTGGAACCCTCGATGGGTATGCTCGTGAGGAGTGGGAGAGGGTCGCTCACGGCCTGGCTGCTCTTGGGATTCTGGCGGACTTAGATCGGGCCTTACTCAGTGCTTATTGTTCAGCATGGTCCACCTTTAGGCACGCGGAAGATGAACTCTCAAAACTTCGAGCTGGTAAAGGTGGTGAACTGGCAGCCTTGATCCATTTTACAAAAGCTGGGAATGCGATTCATCAACCTCTCGTGGGAATTAGGAACCGGGCCGCTTCCGACATGGTCAAGTTCGGGGATCTCCTTGGTATGGGTGAGAGTGCGAGGGCGCGGCTGGGGATCGAACGCAGCCGGGGCAAACCTTCAAAATTCGCTGGGTTGATATCGCCTCGATGTTCAGGGGTGCAGGGCGGTCAGGACTTGGGAAAGAAATAGAGATTGTCCCATCGTGGGGGAAATTCAACCCTTAACTTTACAGGAGGATTTTAAAATGAGCTTATTTAAGACGGAAGACAAATGGCGGGAAAATTCCAAAAAGAGTATTGAGGGCAAAGAAAAACTTTTGAATCATCGGGCCACCTACCCACAGGCTTTGAAAGGCTACGACAGCGGCAGGGCGGCAGTTCAAAAGATTACGGAGGAGATCGAACAGATTCACAAGATGGGTGGGTCTGCGCTGGAGTTAAAAACATTGAACGAAAATCTCCAGATCGTGAAGAGGGAGAGGGATCGGCCTCTTCATAATTACAAATTGATGGAAGCCTCCATCCTGCGAGAAATGGAAGCCTTAACTTCTGGTTTTATTTCTGAAAAGCACGTTGCCTGGCGGGCGGAATTGCAAAGCCTCCCTTTCGTGACTTTCCGGGAAGTAAGCCACACCCAGGACGTCGAGGGCCACCGGGTTTTTACCATCGAAAGCAATATGAAGGCGATGGAGGCTTTTAAGCAAAAACTTTTATCTTCTCTCAATACACTCCGGGACATGAAGGATGATTCTATCCCTTCGATAGAAGCGTTTATTTCGCGGGTGGAAAATGAATTAAAAAAACTGGATTTAAGTGTCGAGACTTTTGAATTATCCGAATTGCAATTTGCGGATATGAAGGAGGGTTTGGTTCAACGTCAGGAAGATGTCAATCCCGATATTGGATTTGGCTTAAAAGACGGGATCGTACTTTTAGAAAAGGGCATGGAAAAAGGAAAGAAATCGTCGTTGGTTCAAATGCCGGCGGAGGCAGACAAAAATCTATTCGACAAAGCTGCCGCAATGATGGATCGCTACAAATGAAAGGAGGAAAAAATGGACACGCGTTATTTTAACGACGGAATCAAGATGTCCCCGCATGTCGCTGCTAAAGACGAAGTTTGCTTAGTTGTGGATCCAAAGTTATCCTGGGCAGTTCATTTCCAAAGCGAAACAGCAGCCAGAGAGGGTTATTCCGGGACTGTTTTTCAAATGTGGACCACCCAGCTATTCGGTGTTCAATTCTTGATCCTTTCGCCGATCCAGGTGGCTGAAGAGGCGCCTGAGACCAAGAAAAAAGTTCTCTGTGGTGCGATCGGCTGGTGCCTGGCCCAGCTACCACAGGGTGAGGCTGGGATCACCCGGGCAGAGCATGACAAGATTCATGCGATTCAAAAGCTGTGGGGGGGCTAATCATGGGCCATACCAGCACGAGAAAAGAACTTATCAGGCAATTTAAAAAAATGATGAAGGCCAAACGAAAGAAGTCTGGAGTCGAGAAAGGAATCGCACAAGGCCCAGAAGGAAAAATCATTGATGAAAATAAAAGTTAGAAAATGTCTCTCCTGTGGTCGAAAGTTTGAAGTTCAAGATGATCTGCATATCTGCACAAAGTGTCACGAAAAATATATAGAAGATTTTGAAAACTGCCCGGAGGGGAACCTTCAGGATGGAATTTACTGGACGTGGCGCGGGGGGCCATCTCCCCGGAAGGGAAGCGGAGAGGATATTGGGGGTTGAACAGGGAACGTTAAGAAACTTAAAAAGTTTAGCAGAGACGAGGGATGACAATGGAAGAAATATTAAATGTCAAAGAGATGGCTAAATGGCTGAGGGTGTCCCCTGTATCACTTTATCGGGGCCTTAAAAGCGGGAAGGTTCCTATCGGGACTAAGGTTAACGGTCAATGGCGATTCTTAAAGAGTGAAATAGAGTCCTGGCTGAAGTGGGGAAAGAAATAGTCTCTCTATGCCCAGAAACGATAAAAGTTATAGAAAAAGATAAGTCTTGACAAAGGTAGAATGAAAGATTTATCATGAAATTGATATTAACTAATACGGGTCGCTCCCGCCTTGGGAGTTTTTATTTTAACCCGATTGCCCAAGATTCTTTCATCCGTGAGGGTGGGAGCGGCTTCGTATTAGGCCGTATCAAATCTTGGGCATTTTTATTGGAGGTTAACTGAAAATGAAAGAACTTAAACGAACTACATTTGAGATTAGTCGAGAGCTGGAGTTCTTTGATGAAAAAGAACTAACGATGCAGATTGGGCATGAAAAAGAGAGTTGGCCCTTATGTGTCCTAAAAGAATTGATAGATAACGGCCTGGATGCCTGTGAGACGGCTGGCATACCACCGGAGATTGAAGTCACCATTGAGGATGATTCTCTTAGTGTCCGGGATAATGGCCCAGGATTGCCCACAAAGGTCTTAAAGAAGTCTCTGGACTACTTAAAGCGAGTCAGTGATAAGTTGTTCTACGTATCACCTACACGGGGACAATTGGGAAATGCCCTCAAGACCGTCTGGGCCGTCCCCTTCGTGCTGAATGGAGAGTGTGGGGAGGTAGAGGTGTGGAGTCAGAAGCTGCACCATACCATAACGGTTGAATTGGATAGAATATCCCAAAAGCCGGCCATTGATTATGGGAACGAAGCTGATCCTTCTATAAAAAAGGGAACTTTAGTTAAAATCCATTGGCCGAATTTAGCAGAGGCTTAATTGAGTCAGAAAATGATGATTTGTACAATACGCTGCGAAATTTGGTCATAGACTATGCCGCATTTAACCCTCATGTGACCTTCAGGATAGGAGAGGAAGTCTTTGAAGCCAGTGATGTCCATTGGAAGAAATGGGGGCCTTCTGACCCAACGTCACCGCACTGGTACACAACTGAGACATTAAGAACCCTTATTGCCGGTTACATTTCAAAGGAGCAAGGTGGTGGTGAATCCAGAACCGTTCGGGAGTTCATATCTGAATTTCGGGGTCTGTCAAGGACTGATAAGCAGAAAGAACTCCCGGAAAAGTTCAAAGACGTTTACCTTCACGACCTGATAAAAGATAGAGATATAGATTTAGACCGTGTCAAAGACCTCCTGGATGTGATGAGGGGGCTTTCCACCGCACCTAAGCCAGCGATCCTGGGCATTATAGGAAAGGAGCATCTTAAAAAATGGCTGATTGATTATGGGGGGATTACGAAAGAAAGTTTCAACTATGTTAAGACGGTTGGTTTTGAGAATGATTTGCCTCATGTCCTGGAAGTGGCCTTTGGGATTCACGAGAAAGAGGAACGAGATATTATTACAGGATTGAACTGGGCGCCTTGTCTGGAAAGTCCGATGGAAGACCTGGACTATTTACTTGGTAAAATGCGGATTGATGAGTCTGACCCAATAAGCGTGATTGTTCATATCGCACGCCCCAGGTTTGATTTCGTTGACCGGGGGAAAGGACGGATTGAGCTATGAGCTTAAAGGATGATCTGGGCAGTGCATTAAAAAAAGTAGGTGGAAAGTGGAAAAAGGCGAAACGTCACGCCGATAAGAATGACCGGGTGACTGCTCCTCGGATGCATCGGATGAGATATTACACTGAACCCAAGGAAAGCATCCGGGGCGTGGCATTTGAAGTGATGGAAAGCGCCTACATGAAGGCATCTTCAAACGGTAAGTATCCGGCAAATGCAAGGCAAATTTACTATGCTGCCAGGCCGGAAATATTGAAACGGCTGGATAAGGACGAATTGAATTCTCAATATTTCACTCAAACGCTTCTGAAGGACTACCTGGAGGAGCGTAGACCGTCATGGGATGTTGTTTGGGATGCCCGCGGTCACATCATGGAGCCTCATACCCGTGAGGTTATCGGTCTGGGCGGGTTAGAGGTCAGGGATTACATCAAGCGATTTACATCGAAAGAGATCAATTCAACGCCTACCCTTGAACCAGATAGATTGCTACAAACCACGGGGCCGGTTCACCGTTTCAGCAATGTTCTATTCATTGAAAAAGAAGGATTCAATCCATTGATGGAAGCGGTAAGCATTCCCGAAAAATTTGATATTGCAATCACGAGTAGCAAGGGAATGCCGGTTGCCGCTCTCTGTGACTTGCTTTCAAAGATGGAAGAGTTAGAGGTAACGGCTTATTGCCTGCACGATTTTGATGTATCAGGATTCACTATTTTAAAGACATTGAAGCGAGGGGCCAGAGGGTCCCATGGATCGGGCAAGGTTATTGACTTGGGGCTTCGTTTTGATGATATCCAGGGTTTACAATCTGAGCCAGTCACACCAAGGGGGAACATCTCCCGGACGTTAAGACAAGCGGGGGCCACAAAAGAAGAGATTGAATTTCTGCAAGGCGAACGGGTTGAGTTAAATGCTATGACCTCCGAAGAGTTTATCCACTGGCTTGAAGCGAAGCTGACCAAAGTTGGAGTCAAGAAATATGTGCCTGAAGAGGTCTATTTGGGTGAAGCGTATAAGCGCGCCCTGTACTTAACGAGACTTGTGGAAAGGGAGAAGGAGCTGCGGGAAGAGTTTAAGAAATCAGAGATCGTTATTCCAGACAACCTGGTAGAGGACGTTAACGAGGCATTAAGTGATGATTCAGAGAAATCTTGGGATGAAACTATATGGGATATTGTAAATCCCAATGGCACTGGTGATTCTGAACCTGCCAGTCCAATCCCCACCGTAAAAACTGAACCACCGGAAGAATCTGCACCTACTTTCTCTGAACTCGGCGTTAGTCCCGAAGTCGCTGATCGATGTATCAAATTGGCCAAGATACCGGAAGCCAAAATTGACACAATCTTAGATAAAATGGGCAAGAAAGGCTTAGATATAGATATGGAACAACTCATGAACGCCCTATTCTTCACGAAGGAAGGACAAAAAACAATTATCAAGGGAAGGAAGATCAAGAAGGATTAACGGAGAAGGAGGTGAACCCTTAACCCTTAACCGGCCAATGGCCAGGGAGGAGGTAAGTTGAATGGGAGTTTATCTTAGAGGGAAGTCCTGGTATTTCAATTTTTATTATGAGGGGAAGCGTTACAATGAAAAGATCGGGCCTGTTAGCGAGAAGGTTGCGGAAGAGAAGTTTTATATCCGGAGGTCAGAGGTCATCCGGGGGGAATGGAAACCCAAGAAGGTTCGCGCTCCGTTTGATAAATTCAAAGAGCAATACCTTGAATGGTCGAAGGGGAATAAGAAGCCATCATCATCATTAAGGGATGAAAGCTCTTTAAAACATCTCTCCCGGTTCTTTGGAGGGAAGGCATTGTCAGAGATAGGCCCTTTCATGGTCGAAAAATATAAACTCACTCGAAAGGAAGAAGGGGCGGCGCCGGTCACAACCAATCATGAATTGGGTTGTCTCCGAAATATGTTTAACATGGCGATCAAATGGAAGAAGGCACAGGTCAACCCGGTGAGAGAGGTTAAATTTTTTAAAGAGCCAAAGGGAAAAGACCGAATCCTTAGCGAAGAGGAAGAAACCAATCTCCTGGAGGTCGTTAGAGCCACAACAAAGTCACAACACCTTGAACCGATCATCATAACTGCCTTGCATACCGGGATGAGAAAAGGGGAAATCCTCAATCTGAAATGGTCAAATGTGGACTTCAAGACTGGCCATATCTTAGTTGAGGAAACAAAGAACGGAGAGATCCGTAGGATTCCCATGAATAAGAAATTGACAGAGACCCTTCAAGGTGCTAAAAAGTTATCAAAAAGCGAATATGTCTTTTCAGAGAATGGGAAGCCATACGGAGATGTTAAGACCGGATGGTGGTCAGCACTCGAAAAGGCAAAAATTGAAGGGTTTAGATTTCACGACCTCCGTCATACCTTTGGATCACGGTTAGGAATGGCAGGGGCTGACATTAAGACGATAGCCGAACTGATGGGCCACCGAGACCTCCAGATGACTATGCGATACAGTCACCCGACCCCAGAACACAAGCGCAAGGCAGTTGAAATGCTGGTTGGAGTGACATCAAATTTGACGACAGGGGGGGTTGACAGGGAAGAGAGAAAAGTTGTAAATATAGGAAATCGTTAGGTTGGGCGATTAGCTCAGATGGATAGAGCGTTGGCCTCCGGAGCCAAAGGCCGTGGGTTCAACTCCCGCATCGCCCGCCATCTTTTTTGACGGAAAATGCCCTGAAAACCCTGAC
>Ga0315284_10014192_pt1 | contig 11347 bp, 10 predicted proteins | sample YL17G09_16_MG_FD_203696 | JGI IMG/M metagenome (GOLD analysis project Ga0315284, IMG submission 203696) | Sediment microbial communities from Yellowstone Lake, YNP, Wyoming, USA - YL17G09_16 | ecosystem: Environmental > Aquatic > Freshwater > Lake > Sediment | place: USA: Wyoming | collected... | reverse complement strand
CCGTCATACGCAACACCCGCCAATTCCCCCGTCTTGTCCGACTTGTGGCTGTCCTGGAACCACGTGAAGCTCGCCCCAAGGTGCTCCGACACCCCAAACCTCAACCCCTCCTTCTTCGCCGCCTTCTGCCAATCCCCAACCACGTCGCGCTTCGGGCCCATGTTCACCGCATTCCATTTGTGCAGCTTCGAGTTCCACAGATAGAAATTGTCGTGGTGCGAGCCCATGCTCACGAAATATTTCGCCCCCGCCTTCTTGTACATCGCCATCAGCCGGTCCGGGTCCCACTTCTCGGCCTTCCACAGCGCAATGATGTCCTTGTACCCCGCCTTGGCCGGGTGCCCGTACGTCTCCAGGTGGTGCTTGTACTGCGGGTGCCCCTGCACATACATGTGCTTGGCGTACCAGTCCCCCATCATCGGCACCGACTGCGGCCCCCAGTGCGCCCAGATCCCCAACTTCGCGTCCCGAAACCACTCCGGACACGTGTACCCCTTGGCCAATGACTCGTATGTCGCCTCAAACGTTGCCGGCGGAACCTGCACAGGCTCCAGCTTCGGCCTCGCCTCTTCCGCCGCACACCCCCACGCCGCCAACATCAATCCCGCCGCCACGGCCGCCATTCCCATCGTGCTTATATGAGTCATCATGTGCAACCTCTTCCTGCTCACAAATCCAGCCCCTTCAACAGCCGCCCACAACAATACCCGCCAGCTTACGAAATGGGAACGCAATCGCGCTCAGCCGGACGAGCCCCCCCTTGCGGAGTCGTGGGGATTCGATAGAATGCGATGCGTCCCTTCAAGGAGGTATGACCGATGACACGTCGTCTCCTGATCGCGGGTTTCATCTGCGTTGTTGTTATATCGGGATGCAAGAAAAGGTCTGCGAAGTTGCCGGGCGATGCTCGTGCGAAAGGCGGAGACGCTTCGGTCGAGGAGTACATGAAAGCCAAGGGGAGCGACACTACGGAATCATATCTGGAGTTTATGCGACGTTTTCCAGATAGTTCTGTTGCCGCTGACGCCTTGAGTGCGTATCGGCGTGCGATGGCGAGACAGCTTCTTGCGAGGATAGGTGGGGATGTGGGCTCGGCGATTTCGTCGGAGGCGGGTGGACGATTGATCGAGATCCGGCGTATAGGAACGGGTACGGATGCTCCATTGCTGTTGAACTTTCTTCTTGAGCTGGTGCGGACCCAGCCTCGGGAGGAGCGATTCGTGATCGCATCGGTTCAGGCTCTCCCGACGCTTCCCCGGCGGGAATCCGCAACAGCAATCGCTCGCAAGATCAAAGGGGCCGTGAGCAGTCCGCTGGAGCCGGGCGTCGAACGGGCGGTGAGCGGTCTTTATCTGCTGCGGAAGGGGTCGGACGCACTGTTCCTCCTGGCGGTCGACGGCCCCCTGGCAGTCGAGAGCCCCGGGGCGTGGTTTGCCGGGGTGCCGGGGCAGGTGACGCTCGCATCCCGACCGGGAGGTGGAACTTACCTCCGTGCAGACATGCGAGAGGAAGTTGTGCTCCTTGGGTTTGACTGGCTGGGTGCAACAGAGCCCGTGGTGCCGGCAGCTTGTGGCGCAGTGATCCGTATTGCGGGGCGATTGGACAACATTTACGCGGGTTGGGTCTTTGAAGGCAGCGTGGAGGATCCGATCACGTTTGTGTTTGCGCAGGAGGGATTGACGTATGTAGGTGGGAAGGGGCGTATAGTCACGCCAAGTGAAAAGGAGTACCTCTTCCCAGCGGCGGTCAGCTCTCTGCGCACGGTGGAGGGCAATCCGGCTAATCTGGAGCGGGCAGTGGCGCCCATCGTTGCCCGCTTGGAGACTGCGCCCCGTGTCATGACCATCGATTCGGGAGAGTCCTTGCTGTGGGTCAGAGATGCAGAGACGGGAGAGGGCTCTGCTCTCGCGGCCCTCGACCTTGCTCATACGCAGACCCGCTCGGGAGAGGTTTTCGTACGGGTTGCCAGTGGTGCTGCCGCACTAAAGACTGCCGACCGCGAACCAGAGGTACTGATCGACGAACACGACACATGGATAGCAGCTTCGTCACTTGAATGCGACGACGCGTGGGGCCGGTATTGGGATGCCAGTGGCAAGCGCTCCTGGTATCGTCGGAGAACCGACGAAGAAATCCTTGTGAGGCGATTCCTGAAAGACAAGCGTTGGGCGTTTGTGCGGGAATACTCGAAGGAATCCTGGACACGGGCTGAGCCTTCCGCCAAGAAGTCCGCGTTCAGGGAGGAGATACAGATCAAACTGGTCAATCAGTTTGCGGCGCCCGGGTATTCGGTTGGGTATTCGGGCAGTCTCATGACCACCCACTCCGGGCAACTGCTTCCGCCGGTTGCCCCGCTGATCCATCGTGGTCTTTCGCACCCGGACATCGCAGCGTGGCTCAAGAAAGGCGGTGCTGACGCCGATCCGCAAACGATCGAGGAAGTGAAGCGCCTTCGGCAACTGGTAAAAGACAAGGAGGAGTCTCTGACTCTGACGGATCTGCGTCTCGGATTGAACGCGTGCCCGCGCTTTCGCCGGTTATTGGCCAACCGTCAGAAGAATTACGTGCAAACCCTGGCCGAAGCGGTGGACGAGCGCGCCGGGGACATACTTTTCAGCGAGGGGCTTCCAATGGGAAACAATCCGGGAGATTGGCAGCCGTTTCAGATTGTGGACTCGACATACACGGTGGGTCTGAGTTCCCGGACTCCATATCCGCTGGGCCCGAATCTGGAGATTTGGGGTGGAAGCATCGAGGTCGTTCCCGATGCTGACGGACGCCCCTCAAAATGGGTTGCGGACGGGACTCATTTCCGCTTATTGATGATGCAACGGCCTGTTGGAGTACGGTACTGGGCCGGTCCACTACTGTTCAGTTTGGAGGGGGTGTATGCTGACGGGCGTCGCAAGCACGTTGGCATACTCCAGCGCATGGAGCAATACAGGACAAGCCCCGTCCGTACGATCATTGCGGAGGGTCTCTATGCCGACGGCTACCCGAAGCACGTCGCCACACTCCGCCGCATAGGGAAATACCCTGCAGGCCCGATACTTGCGGAGGACCTGACATTGCACATGGATCTAGATGTGGACGCGGTGCCTACGAGCCAACGATTGATGTTCAGCAGATTCGGTGAGACGTTAGTGGTTCCGGGAGGTCAGGACCCGAGCGGGGATGCGCCTGTCGCGTCCGAGTCGATTGGGGCAACCCGGCCGTCGGCTAGGGGGCCGACGTCGCACCCGTAGGGTTGAGCACGGGCCGGATAAGGGGAACACTGCGCATGATCGAAGAGCGAACGAAACCGGGGCGCAGCTAGTGATCGCAAGCTGACAATAATGTCTGTTGCACGTCCCTTGTCGCACGTGAACGGCAACTGGTCTATCCGCTGCCGCCCTGGCCCGCCGCCTCCCGCCCCCCCCACAACAACCCCCTCGGCAGCTTCCCCCTCCCCGCGCCCCGCTTACCGGCGCGGCCGCAGGTCCGCTCCCTTCTCCCCCCATTTCCCTCCGATCTTACCCCCGCCTGCTGACACCCGGCCCGTTTACCGATAATCTCATCTGCATGAACGTCGTCCTCATTGGCTATCGCGGCAGCGGCAAAACAACCGTCGGCCGCAAACTCGCCGACCGCCTCTGGCAAAAGTTCTACGACGTCGATGACCTCATCGTCAAAAACGCCGGCCAATCCATCCGCGAAATCTTCGAGCACCACGGCGAAGAGCACTTCCGCGACCTCGAAACCGCGGCCCTCCGCCAGCTCCTCCAGATCCCCGACTACGTCCTCGGCCTCGGCGGCGGAACCCTCGGCCGCGAACAGAACCGTACCCTCCTCCGCGCATCCGCCCGCAAAATCTTCTACCTCCGCTGCGACCCCCAAGTCCTACTCAAGCGCGTCCAGAACGACCCCAACTCCGCCGACACACGGCCCAACCTCACCACCCTCGGCGGCGGCATCGACGAAATCCGCCTCAAACTCGCCGAACGCGAGCCTATCTATCGTCAGGTCATGGACGCCGAGGTTGACGTCACCAACCTCACCCCCGCCGACGTCGTCGCCTGCATTGCGAGGATGCTGTGATTCACCTCCTCTTCTGCATTTTCCTTTTCGCACTCGGCGCGTCCCTCGGCAGCTTCCTCAACGTCGTCGTCTGGCGTCTACCCCGCGGCGGCCTCGCCTCCCTCGTCTCCCCGCCCTCCCACTGCCCCAAGTGCGACCACCGCCTCAGTTGGCGTGACAACATCCCCGTCTTCGGTTGGATCTTCCTCCGCGGCCGCTGCCGCTATTGCGCCCACCCCATCTCGGCCCGCTACCCCATCATCGAATTCCTCACCGGCTCCCTCCTCGTCTTCTACTACCTCATGTTCTTCGTCTTCCAGGTCTCCCCCTGCGCCCCTCAGCCCATCCCCATGCCCCCCGACATCTTCGGCCGCATCCTCTACCAGCCCCGCCTCATGTCCGACCTCATCGCCGACTGGCCCATCTATTCTCTCTACATGTTCCTCATCTGCTGCCTCCTCGCCGCCAGCCTCATCGATGCCGAACGCTTCGAAATCCCCCTCATCATCCCCTGGTTCGCCGCCGCCGTCGGCCTCGCCGTCCACACCCTCATCGACCGCCCCACAATCCCCGGCTCACTCAACCTCACAGACACCTCTGGCATCTCCGCCGCCCTCGCCCTCGGCGGCGCCCTTGGCCTCATTCTCTCCATCGTCCTCTTCCAGAAAGGCCTCATCCCCGAAGCCTTCCCCAACGGCGAACCCGGCCTCGAAGTCGACGAACCCGCCTTCCAGGCCGCCGCCGATCAGGCCAAACGCCAAGGCCACGAACCCCCACCTCGCCCGCCCGTCTACACCCCCTCCCAGATCCGCGCCGAAATCCGCAACGAGATCCTCTTCCTCCTCCCGCCGCTCCTCGGCTCCCTCCTCTTCGTCCTCGCCACCCAACTCCTCCCCCCCCTCAAACGCCCCTGGCTCGCGCTCCTGCAATACCACTGGCTCACAGGCCTCCTCGGCTCCGCCCTCGGCGCTCTCGTCGCCGCACTGACCGTCTGGCTCGCACGTATCCTCGGCACGCTCGCCTTCGGCCGCGTCGCCATGGGCCTCGGCGATGTCCACCTCATGTTCGGCGTCGGCGCGGTCATCGGACCAGGCCCCTCCGTTGTCGCCTTCTTCATCGCACCCTTCGTCGGCCTCCTCATCGGCCTCTACATGCTCATTACACGCCGCCGCCACGAACTCCCCTACGGCCCCTACTTGTCTTTGGCCACCGCCGCAGTCATGCTATTCTACTGCCCGATCGCCGAGTACCTCCGCCCCGGCATCGAAGGCCTTGTGCAAACGCTCCGAAACCTCTTCACCGCCTCATGAAAGCGAGGTCCTATGGGCAACCTGTGGCTCAAAATCACCGCCTGGGCGAAAGTCACCGCCCTCGTCGCCGTCGTCGTCCTCGTCGTCATCTTCATCATCCTCAACCTCTCCGCCGTCGTCGAACCCAAACTCTCTCTCATCTTCATCGCCTACGACCGACCCAATCTCCTCCTCGTCCTCCTCCTCACCAGCATCATCAGCATCGTCGCCTGGTCCCTCATCGGAACCGTCGTCAAGACCGTCCGCCAGTTCCGCGAATCCCGCCGCCGCGGCTTCGAGGTCAAACTCGCCAAGGACCTCGGTGAAATGAGATCCAAAGCCGCCAAACTCCAAACCCGCCCAGACCCCAACAATCCTCCCCCCGGCCAATCCGCCTGACCCCCTCCTCCTTGACCTCCGCCCGTTTTTCTGTAGCATTTTCCCATCAACAACACCCGGTCGTACCGAGTGAAAGGAGTCGATGATGTTTAGCTTACGGACAAGCGCTCTGGCCGCCCTGTTGCCCTGCTTCATCTCTCTCGGCTGCTCCGCCAGCAAGAACGCCGACGAACTCGCTCAACTGCGACAGCGGAATCAGCAGTTGCAGGCTCAGCTCGCCGACGCCGACACCAAGCTCCGCGCCGCCCCTGACGCCACCCAGCTCCAGGCCCTTCAGAACGAGATCGCCCAACGCGAAACCCGCATCCGCGACCTCGAAGCTCAGCTCCGCAAACCCGAAGCCGGCGCCGCCGCTGACCCCCAGCTCACAGGCATCACCGCCACCTACGACCGCGGAAAAGGCGAGCTCACCGTCCATCTCCCCGGCGACGTCCTCTTCGCACCCGGCAGCGCGGACGTCAAAGTCTCCGCCAAGGCCACCCTCGACAAAATCGCCCGCGCCATCAAAAAAGACTACCCCAACAAGCGAGTCCGCGTCGAAGGCCACACCGATACCGACCCCATACGGGCCAGCAGCTTCAAGTGGATCGATAACCTCGATCTCTCCCTCAACCGCGCCGCCGCCGTCACCCGCTACCTCGAAAAGCAAGGCCTCGGCAAAAAGCTCATGTCCACCGTCGGATACGGCGAGAACAGCCCCAAAGCCACCAAAGCCGCCAGCCGACGCGTCGAAATCGTCGTCGTCACCGGCTAAAATCCCCCCTGTGGCGCCCCCTCAACCGGCGCAACTTGTGACTCCCATGATCGCCATCCTCGATTACGGCATGGCCAACCTCCGCTCCGTCCAGAAAGCCTTCGAATGCGTCGGCTTCACCGCTCACATCGTCTCCACACCCCAACAAATCGAACGCGCCGACAAAATCGTCCTCCCAGGCGTCGGCGCCTTCCAGGACGCCGTCGCCACCCTCCGCCAAAAACGCTTCGTCGACCCCATCGTCCGACACATCGAGCTCGATAAACCCTTCCTCGGCATCTGCCTCGGCCTCCAAATGCTCTTCGACACCGGCTACGAGGACGGCGCCCATCAGGGCCTCGGCGTCCTCCGCGGCAAGTGCGTCCGCTTCGACGTCGACAAAACCCTCGGCCTCAAAGTCCCCCACATGGGCTGGAATCAGCTTCAGTTCAAAGCCCCCTCCCCTCTCTTCAACGGCCTCCCCGACGGCTGCAATGTCTACTTCGTCCATGCCTACCACGTCGTCCCCGACGACCCCTCCCTTGTCGCCGCCACCACCGACTACGGCCGGCCCTTCGTCAGCAGCGTCCGCCGCGGCAACCTCGTCGCCACACAGTTCCACCCCGAAAAAAGCCAGAAAATGGGTCTGAAAATACTGGATAATTTCGCCAGAATCTGACCCGCCCAGCGGCGCGGCCGCAGGCCCGCCCCCCCCGCGTCTACAACTGCAGCGTCGCAAAACCCACCCGATCCCCCCGGATCACTCCCACACGCGCCTTCGTCCCCTCACGCAGATGCCCAAGCAACGTGCCAGAATCCTCCAGCGATGACACCCGATACCGCCCCAGTTGCACGATCACGTCACCCGCCTTCATGCCCCCGCGCGCCCCGATCCCGTCCCTCAAAACCTCCTTCACCAGCACCCCGTCCTCCGTCTCCAGCCGGTACTTCTCCGCCAGCATCGGCGTCACCTGCTCAACGACCAGCCCCAGCCGCGCTCTCGCCTCCACCACCGTGCTCGGCTGCGGCGCCGGCCCGATCAGACCGCCCTGCTCCACCGCCGCCGGCAGGGGAGCGTAGTGGATCTTGCCGCACCGCACGCACTGGTAGGCCCCGGCCTGGTGCTCCACAATCTCCACCGGCCGTCCGATCAGTTCGGCCTGCTGAATCACCCGCGCCGGCGCCGCGGCCGGCCTGACCACCCCGCCGCAGTCCGGGCACTCGTGCAGGATGTGTTTCTCCACCCGGTCGATCTGTTCGGGAGCGAATGGCTCCCGCTGATGGGGTGGATGCCCCGGCTGGCCGCCGACATGGCGATTGCGGCCTTTGGAGCCGGGTGGCTTGGGCGCCTTGACGATGTCACTGGAAGGCGGCTTGGAGGAGGTGGAGGAATTCTTCAAAAGGCGGGCCACCTGCGCGGCCAGGTCGGCGACCTGCGTTTCCAATTCGCTGATCCGCCGGCGTTGCTGCTTGAGGACCTGTCGGCCAGCTCGTTTGGTCGGTGGGATCATGGGCCGCTGTCACATTCGACAGAGCTATTATCGGACTGGCCACACGAATCACCGCAGTTTTACCGCACGTTTTGTCGAGAATTGGCTTGCGTTTTGCGGGGGGGGATACTCTCTGTTCGTCGTCAGGCTCATCGGGAGCCTGACCGGCCACGAGGCCGTGAACGGCTACGATAATTGGACCATCGCATCATCCCGCCCCCCCCCCCAGTGTTAAGGTTGGCGAGCAAACTGACGATATCAACGATGATAGCCCTCAACTGGGGAGGGGGCAGAGGGGTCGTTTCGATCCTCAGCATGATCCCGCCGCGAGAGGCACGATGAATGGAAGGGAACAGCATGGAAAAACACCGAAGACTTGTAATTTGCACCATCAGTGTTGCCCTGTTAATGACCCTCATCCCCCCGTGGCAGGTTCGGGAGCGAGAGCAGGCAAGGGGATCGTCGCGACGGACATACACCCCGTTCGGCCCCGAGCACGCGGGCGGATACTCTCTCATCCTGATCCCTCCCGAAGAGATGGAGACGGCGGGGTATAATGTTTACTACGCGGTGAAGGTTGCACGCCTCGATATTGGCCGCCTCCTGTTTCAGTACGTGCTCCTGGCTCTGGCAGCAGGGGTGTGGTATTTCACGGCGGGAGTTCGGGTTGCCTTCCGCAGACAACTCGCAAGCGAATGTCCAACACTTTTCCCATTATCCTCAACGCCTCCACCTCCATCCCTGCCGCCATCTCCACATCTCTCTTGCGACTCCCCTGAGAACACAGACCACAGGGGTATCGCAAGCAGCAGCAATCAGGGAAGTGAAGGAGGGGGAGAGGGAAAAGGAGATGCCCCCAAGGCAGCGAGTGCCGCCGATCCCTCGCCTCTCATTCTTCCCCGACAGGCAGCGAACATAGAGCCGAGGAGAGCAATAGGAGCAGCGACAATGGCCCCCCTTCTCTCTCCTCTTTCTCCTCGCAAGAACAAAGTTGTGGTCAAGCTGAGTCCGTGGTGGAAATACCAGTCTCTTAGTTCCATCGGGTTCACAGCATCGTCCGTATCCCTGTTGGTGGTGTTACTGCTGGCAGCCCTGGACATCTGGGCTTTGTCAGACCTTGCGGAGTGGCAGCGGACCAGTCGGGCTACTCTCGTGGGCCGGTTTGTTGGATGCTCGCTGACCTACTTCGGCCTGTCCCTCTGTTTCAGTTACGCGGTGTGGATATTGTCAAGACGGTCGATGGATTGGGCCACGGCAGCATTCTGCGTTGGGGCTGTCGGTCTGTTCGTTATGCAGCAAGTGGGCCAGGCTAAAGAGACGGCCCAAGCGTCCGCAATATCACGGCGCAACCAACCGCCGAGCACGGCGATGAGGAGACCCAACAAGGCTTCCACTTCCCCGCAGGCTAAACCGTCAGCGTCATCGGCATGGTGGGAGAAAGCCCCCGTATTGACTCAGCAACCCGCTTTCCCGGTGTCGCGGTCAATTGGACTGGATGATTTGTTGCGGGAGCAAGGGGGCGTAGTAGACGTTGCGCGTACGAATCCGAAGTCTTCTCCACTCCCGGCCCCGATTCCGAAATCCGCTCATGGACAGCCAAAGGGTGACATCTTCGATCAGATAAACCCGACTCAACCGCAGGGTCAACAGGCCGCCCCCGTCTCCCGAGCAGAGCAGCAAGCCCCTAAACGGCAACCGCCCAAAGACCAGAAGTGATTATCTCTCATAACTCTCTCTCTCCCGCGCACGAGAAGACGATCTGCCTCTTGCTCCTTGTCCCATACGTGGAGGGGGAGAGAGCGAAGTCAGATGCGGGAGGGAGGGAGGAGTCGTCACTCCGAATATGCAAATGACAAGGAGTTCTCCTGTGGACACACAGACCGCAACTGCTGAAGACGCGGGAGCCGAATTGGCCCCCAAGACTCGCCTCCGTTTACACACGGGCGGGACGTTAATTGAGGACAATCTGCTCTCCCCCGGCTGGTTCATCATCACGAATAACGACGGAATCCCCGTCGATCTGCCAGCCTCCTACGTGTCCGATGTGGTTGCGTTCATGCGAAAGCACGGAAAGAAAGACCCCAAACGTCGTGCGAGGAGACTCCCCCTCCTCTCCCGCCTCTCCCGGCACGAGTACATCGAAAGTAGCATGGATCAAGAGTGCCCCTCTTGCGGCTGGCGATCCCTGGGGGCACGACTGGAATTTGAAACTTGCTGCGTGTGCGGAGCGGGTCTGAGTGGGGCTGATTGTTCTTTGGTGTTCGATGTCATGAGCATCAGGACTTGGCGGCAGGGTTTCATCCTCACGAATGATCCACTCAACGATTGCGGCGATGAGGGTGTGAAGGTCTGGCACGCCGACGCTGACGAAGTGGCGGAATGCCTGCAATCCGCTCTTGCCGCACCCGTAGACGCCGGGGACGGTTGCGAATGTGGGGGTATCCCCTTCTTTCTCGCGACGTTCGCTGCTGTCATCATGATGGTCGCCCCAATAATGCTCCTGATCGCCCTTCTGCCCATGCCCAACGGGTATTACAGGGTGCTCCGCTGGGTGGTCTGTATCACGGCGGGAGCGCTGGCGGTCTGCTTCCCTGGTCAGAAGGGCACCCCGCGATCACGATGGACGTTCTTTACACTGGTATCGGTAGCGGTGGTCTTTACACCGTTCAACCCCATTCACATGCCTCGCGGAATTTGGGCATGTGTCGATATCGCGACAGCGGCCTTGTTCCTGTTCATCCCTGCGTATGCTCGCCGATGTCAAACCGCTTCGCGTCAAGGTTAACAGAGCAGAGCAGAGTTGAGCGAGGAGGGAAGAGGGCATGGCCTCGGCAGAGAGTCGGGCCAGAATGCCATCGGGAGCCTTTCAGAGAGCTTCTGACACCTCCGGAGCATACAAAGGGGACGGGAGTCATTGTTTCTCTTTCCGGGGCCGGCCGCGATTTCGGAAGCTGTGCTCCAGGCCCCAAGCGGCCGCGGTGCGGGCCTGCCGCGGAAACGGTATCAGGAACCGTTCCCGAATGTTGTTGGGCGGTGTCAGGGGCGCAAAGCGCGACAGGTGCGCTTTTCATCGCCTCGCGCGCGGTGCGAATCGGGCCAACCCCTCGCCACCCCCCCCGCCCCTGCCACGTCACCCGGCCTGCCCCCCAAACCCTCCTGGCCTCTCCCGCCCAGCTTGCCCACCCCGCCACCCCCAGTCCCGACTTCTCCTCCCCTTCGTGCCTCCGTGCCTTAATGCCTTGGTGCCTGCAAAAAAAATCCCATTTTTCGGCCAAATCCCCCCGCCGGCGACGAATACCTTATGGATAGCGGCCCGGCCGCCCCTCCTCCTTTTGTTCGGAGGAGATGTTCTTTGACAATTGCATACCGCCTCCTCCGCG
>Ga0315284_10014191_pt1 | contig 11348 bp, 6 predicted proteins | sample YL17G09_16_MG_FD_203696 | JGI IMG/M metagenome (GOLD analysis project Ga0315284, IMG submission 203696) | Sediment microbial communities from Yellowstone Lake, YNP, Wyoming, USA - YL17G09_16 | ecosystem: Environmental > Aquatic > Freshwater > Lake > Sediment | place: USA: Wyoming | collected... | reverse complement strand
GTCCGTATGCGAATTCTGGACCCCATACGGATACGTACACAGATACTATCCATAAGGATAAGTACACGAATGCTGGAGGTGTATATTCAAATGTAGTACATGTTAATGTAGCGTATGTAGATTCGTATACGAATAATGTTTATACAGATATCGCACATTATGATGTGTATACTAATAGTCCGTATACGAATAATGTTTATAGCAATACTGCACATTATAATGTGTATACTAATAGTCCGTATACAAATAGTGTATATAGCAATACCGCACATTATAATGTGTATACTAATAGTCCGTATACAAATAGTGTATATAGCAATACCGCATACGCGAATGCTCATAATGATAATGCGTACACAAATAATATTCACACAAATGTTGCTTATGTTAATGTTGCCTATATTAACAATATTCACACAAATATTGCACATACAGACAATCCGTACACAAATAATATTCACACAAATACTGCTTATGTTAATGTAGCATATTTGAATCAACCGTTTCCAGTAGGAGTGTAAGTTTACTGATATTTAACAAGTTTACAGGAGGGTGTATGACAATAGAAGTTTGTCCGTTAGCATCAAAATGCAATCTTTCATGTCCATATTGTTATGAAAATGTAGTACGTGATACGAATGATATAGATACTGTATCATATGATATGGAGAAAATGAAGGCAGCATTATTAAAAGTAGGAGCATCATTTACTATTTTTGGTGGAGAACCCTTATTAGTTCCCATTAATGATTTAGAAGAACTTTTTAAATTTGGATTGGAAAAATTTGATAATTCTTGTCAAAATAATTCGTCAGTAAATACCATTCAAACAAATGGGGTATTAATTACTGATGAGCATATTGACCTGTTCAAAAAATATCGGGTTTGTATTGGGGTATCTATGGATGGCCCTGATGACTTGAATGATAGCCGCTGGAGTGGAACTTTAGAAAAAACTCGTGAGACTACTAAAAAATCATTTGAAAATACTAAGAAATTACTGGCAGCTGGTATTCCCACCAGTATGATTATGACATATTATAAGAAAAATGCGCATCCAGATGTTCGTCCGCGTATGAAACAATGGTTCAAAGATTTAGAAGCAGCCGGTCTTAAACAGTCCCGAATACATATTATGGAATGGAGTTGTGAGACTATAAAGAATAATATGGGAATTGCAATAGATGAAATGGCGACTCTTTTATTAGATATGGCAAATTTTCAAAAGAATGAGTTAAAAACATTATCTTTTGATCTGTTTACAGATATTCCACCGATGCTAATGGGGCAGGATAATAATAGCACTTGTGTATGGCATGGATGTGATCCAATGCATACAACTTCATGTCACTCTATATCTGGTCAAGGTGTTTCAAGCAACTGCGGGCATGTTAATAAAGATGGTATAGAATGGTTACGAACTGAAGATCATCGGTTAGAACGCAATTTAGCGTTATATCACACTCCACAGGAATATGGTGGTTGCAAAGATTGCAGATTTTATCTAATGTGTAAGGGACATTGTATAGGTCCTTCAATAGATTATGACTGGAGAAATAAAACACGGTTATGTGAGGTATGGAAAAGTGTATTTGAATATCATGAAGCACAACTTGTTAGAGAAGGTAAAGAACCATTATCTCTTTCAGTATACAGAAAATCTGTTGAAAATGCATATATCCATCATGTTGGGGAAGGAAGGCATCCATTTGTATCTCTAATATATGATGCGATTAAGAATAATAAAGATGCGCTATCTATAGATATGGTGCAAAATTTTCAGCATGGTGATCATAATGATTTGGGCCATCCAAATAATCATAATGATGTTCATAATAATATAGCATATGCTAATTCTGATGGGGGCCATATTGATAATCATATAAATACTCATGCTGATGGTCATGGTGACGTTGCACATGCTGATGGTCATGGTGACGTTGCACATGCTGATGGTCATGGTGATGTTGCGCATGGTGATGGATATGGATTACATACCGATGCTTATAGTAATGATCATGGTGATGTTCCGCATCGTGATGGATATGAGGCACATAGCGATGGCCATGATGATATTCCGCATGGTGATGAGCAGTTGGGTGGTAAGAAACATACCGATGCAAGTCATTCTAATCTAATTGAAGCAATGCCCTATCATGGAGATAGATTAGCGGGAATATATAGTAATGCAGGAATTCAAAAAAATAATCACACTAATATAGCACATGAAGATGTGCCACATCAAGATTCAAATATTATAATGGTTGAAGTTCAACAGGAGTGTAAAAATGGATAGGTTAAATTTTCGGTTGCCTGAGTGGAGTAGAATGGCATGGGTTTCAGAAGAAGCTAAATTTGTTTGGGAACCCAGAATGAAAAAAATACAGATTATGTGGGAGGATGTAGCAAAGGAGTCAGTTTATCATGGACTACGTTCATCAATATTGACTACGGTGGGACCTGAGAAATTAGTAGATTGTGTTAAAGAAGCAGCCGCTAAGGGATTTGTTGCTGTTCCTTTGTCGCAGCAGGGTATTCATTCAGAGTATCGCTCCAGATCAGTAAACGCAATAATAGGTGAGCAATGGGAGTATAGAATTGCTATAACCAAATCAGAGTTACAGAATGAATGGATAACTGCATGGAATATAATGGATAATGATAAAATAGGCGAGTTGCTGGGATTTCCTAAATGTTGTAGAACATTTTTTACTAAGTATTGGTCTGATGAACAATTTCTTGATACATCGTGGCCAATGTATGAGGAATCTGAGCAAAATGCAGAAGGACCTCCTGAATGTAATGTGCTTTTAAGATGGGCAGGATTGCGGTTTGTTCAACATCTTCCCCATAGTTTTCAATGTGAGGAATCTGTTAAGATAGGAAGGCAATTTGCTCAGTTGGGAAATGTATTAGGTTATCATGATGAAGTTGCTTGGTTGTATGAGATGCTATCGTGGCCCGTTGAGTGGTCGGCATTACATGGCATTGGGGAAATATATACTCCAATTTTCAAGATGTCAGTATCAACAGACGCAACGCCAATTAAGTATATTATACAGAGAAAAGGAATAACGTATCCAGAAGAAGGAGCATCTGGTAACAAATTTCCATGGGTTAATAAACGTAATATGTTGAAGAAACAACAGGATTCACGTTTATGGGCAGAAAATGGATTTGGAACATTGGAGAAAATGAATAGTTATCATGAGTTAGTTATTTCCGCAATAACAAAAAAGATGGGGCAGGAGGGTGGGTATATAATGGATGCTGGATGCGGTAATGGACTATTATTGGAAAAAATTTGTAATGGATATCCAAATTTAATACCATATGGAATTGAAGTAGGTAAAGATGCAGCAGAGAGTGCTAAAAGAAGATTGGTAAATGGTTTTATTCAATGGGGAAATATATTTACCGAAATGTCGTGGGATTTAGCAGAAAAATATAAGTTTGTCATTTTTATGCCTGGCCGTCTATTTGAAGTAGAGGAACAGTTGAGATTAGAATGTGTAAATCGTCTAAAGAGAAAGACGGATACTTTAATCATATACATATATGAAATAGGAAAGCTCGCTTTACAAGACCTATTTGAAAAAAGTGGGTTATCCGCTGATTGGAAAATAGAGGAAATATATGAAAGTTCGGATGCTTTATGTGCCGCCTTCCGATGTAAATTGATTATTTGAAGATATGTATAGATAGTGTAAACTTTGGAGAAAAATCATGACCAGATATTATAGCGATATATTAGATAACAATCCAACAGGATCGGCTGCCAATGGTGGTCCTTTGTCATACGGTAATTGGGTTAAAGTTCCTTATTTGGGCCCAAATTCAGATGTTGATGATATAGCCGCTATGCGAGTGCGCATTAATAATAGCTTACAGATTAGCTCAAATCCTGGTTTTGTATATACTGGTGGTGGTCAGGGGGCATTTATTCCAGAAGATATTATTCAAATTGATAACGTAACGATGTCTGGCAGCGGAGATTTTTATTATTTGCAAAAGGGTATACGAGATCCAGTAAATCCGACATTGAATGGTATGTTTCCCACAGCATCTAATGCAGGAACAGCTAAACCAGAATTTTACGCAGGTGATGATGTATGGATAGATAGTGAACCTGGATCGCCACGATTTATGAGTGGCAGTAAATCACGTAATGCAGCAATATCTGTTGATGGAACGATTTATGATCCTGCAAGTGCTAATTTGAGTTGGAGTTATAATGAGCAAGTATCTGCATCAATTGCGCTTCAATCATATCTTTACAATAGTTGTTCATTTGATTCTTATAACGGAATTGGGCCAATTGAAAAATCTAAAACAGTGCAGACAGTTGAAATAACAGATGATGTAAGTTGTTTTTATTGGGAAACTGATCCACCATTACCAGTAATTAATTGGTGGATATGTTCAACAAAAGGTTGGGAATCTGGTCCTGGTGTTGATTCATGGACGGCATCAATTTCGCTGAATGGTGGTGGAGCTACCCCAGAAGAGCAAGCGTATTATAATTTGGATATTTATACCGATTTGAATGATGTTGAGGATGAGTATTGGAGCACTAACCCTCGCACATATTTTATAGGGTCATTTCCTTATAATGCTAATATACTTTTGTTGTCTGGTAGTTGGAATCCATCAAGTGTACGTCCTAGAACTGAATCTAGATTAGAACTTGGAGTATCAAGAGCGTATCCTGATCATAGTAATACTAAGCAGGTATATTTTGTAACATCTAGTAATGATACCCCACGTTTCACATCTAACCATGCTGTTATTGAAGGAACGTGGGCCATCGTTAGTGGATCTGGTTGTTGTGATGCTACGGATGGAACAATGCAATTTAAAACTATCTGGGGAGTGGATGTAGGAAAGACAGGAAAAGCTTGCACTGTAATTATTGACGGAAGTGAAATTGCTGGCGATGTTCCGGCAGTAGTACATGCTGAGGTAAATGCACTTGATGGAATATGGGGTTCAGCTTGGGACTCTATAAAATGGATGGAGAACTGTGAGGGAGGGTGGTGTACGGGTGGAAATTGTGGTGTCTACAACACAGTTGACAATCCAACAATAAATTTTAAACTTATTGATTCAATTACACGCGAAATTTATGACAATAAGAATATTGAGCTCGCTGGTGGTAAGTTTACGTGGGCTGTTCCATTGTTTGGTTGCTAATGATAAATCCAGTTGATATTGGTTGGGAATTAGGAGAGGCATTCGTCAATTTTTTGATGGAAGCTGAAGCGCCCGTTGTAATTTACGGTGGGCGCTTTCAGCCGTTTCATGCGGGTCATTATTCGGTGTATAAGGGATTAGTTGAAAAATATGGAGCGGATAGAGTATACATCGTAACAAGTGATAAAATAGACCCTGAAAAGTCTCCATTTAGTTTCAGCGAAAAACAGCAAGTAATGACTTCTATGTTTGGTATACCACAAGACCATGTAGTTCAAGTTAGGAATGTATATGCTCCTAAAGAGTTGACAGCTCAGTTTCCAGAAACTACTCCTGCTATCTTTGCAGTATCTACTAAAGATGCAGAAAGACTCTCAAGTGGAACGTACTATTCCTCAGTAGATGCAAATCCCACTTTAGACAAGGGGTATAGGGAGCGCGGATATTATACGGTAGTTCCTGAATTCCAGTTATCAGTAAATGGAAAAAATATCTCGGGAACAACCATTCGTGATCTGTTTAGAGATACCCAAACTTCCGAAGAAACTAAGCAATCATTATTTACGCATATGTATGGAAAATTTGACCCTAATATGTATAAACTGATTTCGGATAGACTGTCAGGATACGTTCCTGCTCCGCCGAAAGTAGCGAGAAGAGCACGCCAACCCGCAGTAGCTCAACCAGTTGTTGACATAAATTCTTTGATGGGAACGAGAATCAAAAACCCAGAGACAGGAAACAACATTCTTGTACGAACTGCATTGAAATATGATCCAACTAGTAGGGTTTATATGGCTGCTCAAGCATTTTTGAAAAGCAGGAATATCAATGAGAGTGTTTCTATATCAAAATCTGATAATATCAAGAAATTTATCCAGTTTGTGATAGAAGTCTTGGAACTAGAAGAGCAGCCAAACATAGTGCTAATGCATGGTAGAGATTATACCAGCAAAATGCGGGTACTTGGTCAATTTGATGAAGCTACAAACAAAATCTATATCGCAACTCATGGTAGATTGACCGCAGACATTCTACGAACCGTTGCACACGAATTAGTGCATAGGAAGCAAGTTGAAATGGGTGTGGAATTGGATGGAGATACAGGTTCCGATGATGAAAATCTAGCTAATGCTGCGGCTGGAATCGTTATGCGATACTATGGAAAAATAAATCCGACGATATTCAATGAATCGTTGCTAAAGGAAGGTGGTGCTGCTGGTCACTTGGCACATCCATATGAAGATATAGATTTGACATTTGCAGATTTGAAAACAATGGTTCATCAAGGGTTGGTGGGAACATTTGGAGAGCAGCCTAGTGAGAAGTTGGACGGTCAGAATATTATGTTCACCGTAAGAGATGGGCAAGTAGTGTTTGCTCGTAGTACTGGTCATATAAAGCGTAAAGGTCAAGCAGCATTATCTGCACAGGAACTACGAGATAAGTTTGCCGGCCGGGGAGCAATAGAGCAGTCATTCGGCGATGCAGCTGATGATTTACAAGCCGCGATTAGTAGAATGCCTTCTCAAGAACAGGAAAAGATGTTTGGTGGAGGATCTAAGTTTGTCAATGTTGAAATCATTCATCCAGATACCGAAAGCGATATTCCTTATGGAAGTCAAGTATTGATATTCCATAATTCTATTGAGTATGATATTGATGGTAAAGCAGTTGGCATAGATACCAGTGCTGGGAAGGGATTGTCAGATATTTTACGAGGGCTTGACGCCGACCAGCAACGTCAGTATGGATTACGTGGTCCTAACTTATTGACATTTGCCGACGGAGATAGCGATGACGGTAAGTATAAGAACAAAGCAGCAGAACTAATAGGTAAGCTAGAAGAAGCTCAGAAAGAGTACGGGTTGGGTGATGGGTCAACTATTGGTCAATTCAAAGAAAAGAAGTGGATGGAGATATTAGAGGAGGCTCCTGGTAATCTAACTCCCGAGCAGAAAAAATTAATTGCTCGCCGGTGGGCTTATGGTGAAAAGTCAACGATTTCAGCAAAACATTTGGATCCAGATGCAGCTCAATGGTTCAAAGAAATGGAAGTTCAGTCTAACTTTTCAAAATACAATGATAAAGTATTAGATCCAGTCAAGTCGGTTATTCTTCAAACTGGTGCATATACATTGGCTCGGGCAACGAATCTAGTCTCAGCCAATAATCCGGGAGCTACAGAACAACTCAAAAATAAAGTAACGGCAGCTATACAAGCGGTCAAAGACACAGGTTCCGAAAAGCAGATAGCTGAGTTGACTCGTCAAATGAAGCATCTTCAGGACGTTGGATTTGATTCCATAGTTCCAAGTGAAGGTGTAGTGTTTATGTATAATGGTAAACCGTATAAGTTTACGGGTGCATTTGCTCCGATGCATCAGATTCTTTCAATCATGGGATATAAAGGTGGACAGGCATCTCTTCAAGGAATGCCCGAACCTGCACCAGATCCTATACTTGCACCGAAAGCTAAACCGATAGAAGATAAACCATCTCCACAGAAAAAAGTAGTACCTCCGGTAGTGACAAAACAACGTGCAACTCCTATGCCCGTAGCAAAACGTCGAGTTGTGCAAGCTCCTCCAGCTGCTAATCCGAGGGGACCGGCTGCTGATTTAGATGCAGTCATTCTCAATCCTGAAACACGGAATAAAATCAAAATTAGAACGGCGTTACAGTATCCACAGACGCATCCAGCATATAAAGCAGCTAGACAGTTCTTGGCGAAAGCTTCATTACAGGAAGGTGGGCATCAATTTGGTGATCCAACTTCTGCAATACCGCGCCAGCAGGTTCCAGCGGTTATTCAGAATGGATTTCGTGAGCTAGGTATTGACACTCCCTATGTATTAGTAGGAAATCACGATAAGGAAATGTTCAATGATTTGGATGTTGCAATAGATAATTCCGCGTTTACCGAAATTCTTGGAATCTCATATGAAGACGATCCAAAAGAGTTCTGGAATAGACTAGAACAATTTTCAAAAGAGAAGGTCAAAGCTACAGGACGCATGCAAAAGGGGTTGGGAACCTATAGTTTGTTACTTCCTTTGCCCGATGGAAAGTCCAGTGCGCAGGTTGACTTTATGATTGGTCGTTTACCGTGGATGGAAAAGGTATTACAAGGTTCAAATGGTAGCCAGTATAAAGGAGCTCATCGTAATATTCTTTTGATGAGTATCCTTGGTCAGACAAAGCAACCAACAGAACAACCTGGTGTCTTCAAAAAGTATCTTGCACATTTTAGGAATGGACTATTTTTAGGAACATTCACCGAAGATAAACCAGGTAAGAAAGTTTACTCCTCTCAGAAACTAGTAACTGCCGATGCAGATGAAATGGCATCTATGTTGTTTGGAAAAGGAGTAATGTGGGATGACATAAACACCTTTGAAAAGATGCATGCCGCAATGAAGTCCCCAGGATTCATTCTCAAGGGTAAAGAAGATGTGATTATGGCAGAATGTGAAAAGGCATTTATTGTAAATAAACTACCAGTACCAAGTGAGATATCAACAGGTAGTCAACCAGTAGCTCCTCCTGTAGCAAGGCAACCCGCTGCACAAGCTCCACAACCAGCGGTGGCCGGGAGACAAGCTATGAATTTGGATGGTACTATTGTCAATCCTGAAACAGGCAACAAGATTCAAATCAAGACGGCGTTGAAGTATCCGCCAGCGCATCCAGCATACAAATTGGCTCGTAGGGCGGCAACAAGTAAGTAAACTAAGGAGGTTGCATGGAGTATTTCAAACCAGGTGCTAAGGACGAACAACGAAAAAAAGTCCATAGCCAAATGAGTGTGGTCAGAGAGAAAGTAAAGAAGTGGGCTGACAAAGTGGTGGTTGGTGGTTTCAATGAGAAGCATGAGATAGTTCGCAAAGAAGGTGACGTTTGGGAAGATGATGGAAAGACTTGGACGGTAAAGCATGGTGTCAAGCAAACCATCAGAAAAAATCAATCTGCCGTGACGCCGTGGTGGTGCCCGAAGTGTGGAAAGACTTTGACGAGCAAACTCGACTCAAAACTTTATACGCTACGTGGTGCTTGCCACGATTGTGTTGTTGTATATGAAGGTAAGATGCGAGTGGATGGGGTGTGGGATGCATATGAACGGCATCATGTGAGAAGAAATGAGATAGCATTTCTTACCAGTAAGATTAGTGAAATTGAAGATTATATCCGAACGTTCAAAGAGCCGCAACTACATTTTTCGGATGGCCGTTGGGAAAAAATAGCAACGAAAGATATGTTTGAAGAGCAATTCAATGAGTATCGTAAAGATATAGCTCATATCCTACTAAAAATCGCAAGTATACTAAAGGAAGAGGAAGCCGATGCCGATAAATATAGAGAATTTGAAGAGTGGGAGTCAAAAAATTCTTGGACAAGTGAGCCAAATAGTCCAGTTGATAATAGCTAACTTGAAGTGGGGTGTTGCTCTTATTGCTGTTATCGCAGTTACATCTGTATTAGTCACTTATAAGAATAATGGTAAGTGGGAAGCAAAGTATGCAGCTTATAGAGACTCAGCGCAAGCTGTTGCTACTATATGGACTGATAGCATGCGGCGTGAGGTTTCTAATGCTCTCTATGAAGCTGAAACATACAGAAATGTTGCGAATATACAGACTGCCCAGCTCCAGCATTTACAGGCAGAAAATACGAAAATGAATATGAATAATCAAGAGTTGAATTATACATTGGACAGTCTTATTGCAATATATGGACCTATCAATCCTATTGTTTGTAGGATGTGTTTGGCGGTACGAGATTCGTTGAATCGTCAAATTGCAGGGCTAAAGAACCAAATAATAGTTTTTGATCATAGAGATTCAACTCGACTGCTGGAAATTGATGCAGGTAATCGTGCGTTTGTAATAGAACGGCAGATAAGTGATTCGTTGAGAGCCGTTATTATGGTTATGCCAGAACCACCCAAACCAGCACGACTGTTTGGAATATTTAGGATAAATTCCAATCAAGCGTTTGTGGCAGGTGCGTTTGCTGGAATTGGTTCACTTCTTGTATTGAGAAGATAAAATGAGTAATAAAGTTGATATACGTGAGCTTATTCGCACTGAGTATAAAAAATGTGCAATGAATCCGGCCTACTTCATGAAGAAGTATTGCTATATTCAGCATGTTATTCGGGGTAGAATGCTGTTTAGTTTGTATGACTACCAAGAGATTGCTGTTCATACACTTGAAAAGGAGAAAGATGTTATTGTTCTCAAAGCTAGGCAGCTTGGTTTCTCCACCGTAGTTGCGTGTTATGCGTTATGGCTGACCTTGTTTCAAAAAGATAAGAACGTTATCGTAATCGCAACTAAGCAAGACACCGCAAAAAATCTAATTACCAAATCCCGATTCGCATATGACCATCTTCCTCAATGGTTGAAAACAATTTGCGTAGAAAATAACAAGCTCAATATGAAGTTCACGAATGGCTCGCAAATTAAAGCTGTTAGTTCAAGCTCTGATGCAGGCCGTTCTGAAGCAGTGTCTCTACTAATCATTGATGAAGCAGCCTTCATTGATGAGGCTGAGGATATTTGGATTGCAGCACAAGCAACTCTCGCAACTGGTGGTAAGTCCGTTGTTATCTCCACACCCAATGGAGTTGGTAATTTCTTTCATAGAATGTGGGAAAAATCAGAAAACGGAGAAAACTCATTTTGCCGTATCAAACTAAATTGGAGAAACCATCCAGAACGTAATAACGAAACATGGCATAAACACGAATTAGAGGTTTATGGTGACCGTGGATTCCGGCAGGAACACGAAGCTGAGTTTATTGGGTCTGGTAACACCGTATTTGATGTGGATCTAATTCAATTTTATAGAGAAACGTATAAGCAGGATCCAGTTGAGAAGCGAGGATTTGATGGCAATCTATGGATATGGGAGCAACCTAACTATACTAAACCCTATCTCGTATGTGCTGACGTTGCACGAGGAGATGGACTTGACTATTCAGGTTTTCATGTTATAGATGCAATCACTTGTACACAAGTAGCTGAATACAAAGGCAAAATTGACACTACAGACTATGGACATATGTTAGTTGAGGTAGCCACCAAGTATAATGACGCTTTGTTGGTAGTTGAAAACGCTACACAGGGCTGGGCAGTTATTCAGACTATCAT
>Ga0315284_10014190_pt1 | contig 11348 bp, 8 predicted proteins | sample YL17G09_16_MG_FD_203696 | JGI IMG/M metagenome (GOLD analysis project Ga0315284, IMG submission 203696) | Sediment microbial communities from Yellowstone Lake, YNP, Wyoming, USA - YL17G09_16 | ecosystem: Environmental > Aquatic > Freshwater > Lake > Sediment | place: USA: Wyoming | collected... | reverse complement strand
TGATCGCCGCGTGATCCATGATCCGCAGGCCCTGCTTGAGCACATCGTCGTAGGAGAGTCTCGTCAGGAGCGTCGCTTGCGGGTTCTTCTTGGGATCGTCGCTGTAGACCCCTTCCACCTTCGTGGCCTTTACCAGCAGGTCCGCGTCGAGCTCCGAGGCCCGCAGGGCGGCGCAGGTATCGGTGGTGAAGAACGGGTTGCCCGTCCCACCGGCCAGGATCACCACTCGCCCGCGTTCGAGGTGTCGCAGGGCCCTTCGCCGGATGAACGGCTCGCACATGGCGGAAACCTTGATGGCGCTCAAGACCCGCGTTGGCAGGCCCAGCTTCTCCAGGGTCTCCTGCAGGGCGCAGGCGTTGATGATCGTGGCGAGCATGCCCATGTAATCGGCCGTGGTGCGCGGGATATGGCTCTTCTGGGAGAACGTCTCGCCGCGGATGAAGTTGCCGGCGCCGACGACAATGGCCACCTGGGGGCCGAGCTTGCAGATGTCCACGATTCGCTCGGCAAGGGATTCCAGCGATGGGCCGTCAATGCCAAAATCACCGGGCTTGCAGAAGCTCTCGCCCGAAAGCTTGAGCAGAACCCGGTTGTACTTGCATTCTGCCATCGATTTCCTGAACAGTTAGCCGACTTCGAATCTGACGAAGCGTTTGATGCCGGCCTTTCCGCCGGCCTGCTTTCCTGCCTCGGTGAGGACCTGGTCCACCGTCTTGGTATCGTCCTTCACAAAGGGCTGCTGCAACAGGCAGTAGTCGGCATAGAACTTCTTCATCTTGCCTTCGACGATGCGAGTGACGATCTCCGGCGGCTTATTCTGCACCTGGGCGGCGTAGATGACCTTCTCCCGTTCCACCACTTGCGGATCGAGGCTCTGGACATCCAACGCCAAGGGCTTGCTTGCCGTGACATGCATGGCGATGTCGGAGGCCGCCTGTTTCACCGCGGCAGAGGCAGCGACCTTCTCGTCGCTGGTGTCGATCTGGACCATGCTGCCGACCTTGTGATTGAAATGCACGTAAATGCCGATGATCCCTGCGCCCTCAAGTCTGAACCTCGTGTAGTCGCCGACCTGCATCTTCTCGCCGGTCTTGCTGACGCCATCCGTGACGACCTGCCGGAAGTCCCGTCCGCCGACGACCGTCTGCAGAAGGCTTTCAGGGCCCTCAGAGCCCCCGGATGAAGCCATGTACGCGCGGATGGCCTCGACCAGGGCCAGGAAGTCGTCGCTCCTAGCCACGAAATCGGTCTCACAGCACAGGGTCGCCAGGGCCGCCGACTTGCCGTCCGGGCTCTGCCAGGACACGACCGCCCCTTCGGAAGTCTCGCGTTCCGCTCGCTTGGCCAGCGTGGCCAGCCCCTTCTTGCGGAGAATCTCCATGGCCTTGTCCATGTCGCCGTTGGCTTCCTCCAGGGCCTTCTTGCAGTCCATCATGCCCTGCCCCGACATTTTCCGCAGTTTTACCACCGTTCCCGCTGAGATTTCCGCCATTTCATCAACTCCCGTTTCTATGCTTGGCGCGTTGTCTGCCGTCTATCGCAGGTTATGTCAAGTTTTCTACGTCCCGGAAGCCTGATCGCCTTGCTGAGGGGCGCTCTCTTCCGGTGGAAGGGACACTTCACTCTCTGCCGTCTCTTCGCTGACCGCCGCCACCGCGGACGATTCCTTGCCGTCGGACCGCACCATGGCAGGCCTTCTGGGCCTGACGTGTCGCGGAGGCCGCGGGCCGGTTTCCTGCTGACGAGTGGAAACCATCGTCTTGCCAATCGCCACCGCGTCCGCCAGCTCGTTGAGGATAATCTCCACGGCCCGGATCGAATCATCGTTGGCTGGAATGGCCACATCGACCGTGTCGGGGTCCGAATCGGTGTCCAGGATGCCCACCGTTGGAATTGTCAGTTTGCCGGCCTCTCGCAGGGCCAGGTATTCCTTCTTGGCGTCCACGACGATAACCGCTCCCGGCAGGCGAGTCATCTTCCGCACGCCGTCCAGGTTCGTACGAATCTTGCGCATCTCCCGCTTGAGCCGGGACGCCTGTTTCTTGCTCTCGGACTCCAGCGTTCCGTCCTGCTCCATCGCTTCCAACTGCTCCAGACGCTGAAGACGCAGACGGATGGTTCGGAAATTGGTCAGCATGCCGCCAAGCCATCGTTCCGACACAAAGTGCATGCCGCATCGGTTCGCCGCCGCCTCCACGGCTTTTTGTGCCTGACGCTTCGTCCCGACAAAGACAACGTCGCTGCCCGATGAAACGATCTCAGCGAGCAGCTTCTTGGCGATCAGCACGCCCCGGAGGGTCTTCTTCACGTCGATGATGTGAATATTGCCCCGCTTTGCAAAGATGTAGGGAGCCATCTTCGGATTCCACCGGCTTACGCCGTGTCCAAAGTGCACTCCCGCGTTGATGAGTTCCCGCGCCAACTGTTTAGCCACAAATACCTCCAAATCACCTGTGAATACGATTACCTGCGATGCATAGACGGCGAAATTCCAAGAAATTACCCGAATCGACCAAGACTGTCAAGCAGTTTATCGGGATAATTTGGCCGCAGGCGAACCTTGCGTCTGTCCCTGCGCCGGCCTGCCGGCGCAGGGCAAGGATCGGGCGAAGGCCTGCATTGTCCACAGTACGGCCGACCGTGTCCGTGTGTGCTTGTGAATTACGGATCGCCCGATAAGAGCCGGGTTCTTGTACGCAGAAACAGCGGTTGGAGGAGCGGCAATAGAGGGCTACGCGATTGAACACGTTGTGTCAATGGCGTCCACCAGGGGCGTCCGGGTTGCACGGCCGGGGTGCAAGAGCTTCAATACCATACCGTGACCAGAATGTTGGGCTCGGTCTTCTTGTCCACAATATCGCCCGTGGTCACATTGGTGTGCTTGATGATGACCGCAGGGTTTTCTTTGAGCCAGCCCGTGATTTGATCATCCAGGAACTTGATGGCGCCTGGATGGAGCTTGGTAAAGAAGGTTTTGCAGTTCGCGATTCGTCCCGCCGGTGCGGGGGTCGCCGCCACGGGTCTCCGGATAGGAACCTGTGGCGCCTGGACTCTTGGCATGGGCGTTGGCGTCACAGCGTGCGCAGCCGGGCCCACCGTCACGGGGCTTGACGCCGGCGTGCTCGCGCCGCTTGCACCCAGATTCAGGGGAGCACGAGAGACCGGCGGCGCGCCGCCGACCGGACTTCCCGTCGCAGGAGCATGACTGCTCGGCCCATTCGCCGGAGGAGCGGACTTGTCGGAGTTGCCGCTTTGAGAGCTGTTGTTGCCCAAGTTGTCCATATATCATGCCTCCAAACAGGGTAGCGCGTACGTCAAACACAAAACGTTCACAGGGCTGCTCAGCGATCAGGAGGGATATCAGCCCTGCTTCTGCTCTTTGGCCTTACGGGTATCCGCTTGGGACTCTTGAGCCTTTTGCTCAGCCGACTTCGGCTGTTCACTAATCTTGTTGCTGAAACGAGGCATGCTCCTTGGGGGCATCCGCCTTTGATTGCGCAGGCTGCTCCTTGGGTGCTTCGGCCTTCTGCGGCGCCGGCTGCTCGGTCTTCGGCGGATCGGCCTTTTCTTTGTTCTCCGCAGGTACGACCTTGGGTGGTTCGGCCTGGCTCTTGCCCTGCGCGGCCTGCTCCTTGGCCTGCTTGGCTTCTGTGGCCGCCTTTTGCGCCTCCGTCCTGGCCTCCTCGGCCTTCGAGGCCGCCACAGCCGCCTTTGTGGTGATCTGCTCCACCTTGACCTTGGTCTGCTCGAGTTCCACCTGCAAATCCTCGATCTGCTGGCCTGACTCCATGGCCTCCAGGCGGGTTATGGTGGCTTGGGACTCGAACTGCAGCCTCGCCTCGCGGGCGTTGTCGAGCTGGCGGTACTGCTCTTGCTCGCGGGCCTTGGTGCCCAGCGGGTCCATCATCTTCTCCTGGAATGACTGGCTCATCGGTGAGGAATGCCGCTCCCTCAGTATCTCTACCATTTCCTTATTGGGCCTGCCACCCGTCGAAATGCTGGGCGTGAGGATGAAGATCACTTCTGTGGCCCGTTCCTCGAAATCCCTGCCGGAGAAGAGGAGACCGAGCACCGGGATATCTTTCAGGATGGGGACGCCACGAATGACATCTCGCTTTTCCGACTTGCGAATGCCGCCGATGATCAGGCTCTCGCCGAGCCGGATCCGATTGTCCTTCGTCGTGATCGTCCGCTCGGTCACGATCGGGGTCTGCTTGATTCCCTCCGGCGTCAGATAGGCGGCGATCTGCGCCTTGGTCTCCAGGGCGATATACCCATCGGCAAACACGTGGGGTGTGATTTCAAGCGAGTCGATGATATCGACATATTTCGTCTCTGTGCCGAGGATGAGGCCGCCCGCCATGAGGCCGCCCATCTGATAGGTGACCTGCTGCAAAGGCACCTGCTGCTTGGACTGGATCTTGGAGGTCTTCCCATTCACGACGTCCAAGGTCGGATTCATGAGGATCTTCAGATAGCCGCGGGAGACGAGGATATCGACCAGGGCCTTGAAGTCGTCTCGATTGACGCCGACCTTGAGGCCGAACTTGGCCCTCGCCGGGTCGCGCAGGGCTGCACCGGGGAAGGCTGGCAGCAGATTACCCGCGGCGTCCGTTTTTCCGCCCAGTGCGATCTGCTCGCCAAAAAGGTTCTCGATCATGAGCGTTGTCTCGCGGTCCACGGTCAAGTCGGCGTACAGTTCCGAGACCATGCAGTCGATACGGACCTGGATCGGCGGGATATCCGTCTCCTTGATGATCTCCATGACGGCATCAATATCCTGCTCCAGCGGGCATCGGACGATGAGCTGGTTGGTGGCCGGGTTTGCCGTAACCGTGTAGTCGGTAACGTTGGTGCTCTTGCCCTTTTCGTCAAACAGTTTGGTGGCAAACTGCTCGTTGATGATCAGCTTCATTTCGTCTGCCGTGCTGTATTGGCAGAAGTAGATCAGCTTCCACTCCTCCCCTCCGCCGACGACCTGTTTGAGCTTCTTGGGAGGCGACCTGTAAATGGCGGGTCCTAGAAGGTTGGGGTCCGGGATGGTCTCAATTCTGCTGAGGTCTCGCAGGATGTTCTGGGCTTCGATCGCGGTAGCGCGCTCATCCGGCCAATCGTGGCAGCCGGACAGGCATAGCGATCCGAAAAAAAGAAAAGCCACAAACAGTCCCCCGATGCGGCTGGTTGTGTGGCTCTTGTTTCCCATAGGCGTTCCACCAGTCGGTTCTTTGATGATGCACAATCTCGGTTGTTCTACCCTCGAACCTCCTTTCACGCAGGTAGACGGTAGCGTAGTCCATTGTATTGCATCTATTCTTATCGTCAAGGCTCTTTTCTTCGGATTAGCAAAAATGAACCTTTTCATCTTACCCATCTTAAAGATGTTAGACAGAATATCACTTTCCTGCTAATGTGGGCCTTCATGACGAGAAAAACACGAAAACCCATGACAGTCGGGTTCATTGCCCTGGGCTGTCCGAAGAATCTCGTCGACAGCGAAAGAATGTTGGCGCAGATTGCGCAGGCGGGCTTGCTGATTGCCGCGGAGCCGGAGCGGGCGGACATCGTGATCATCAACACCTGTGGTTTCATCGCGCCGGCGAAGGAGGAATCCCTCGCCGCCATTCGACAAGCCGTCAAGGCCAAAAGGAAGGGGGGCGTCCGCAAGGTGATTGTTGCGGGTTGTCTGCCTCAACGCGTCGGCGTCGAGCTGCTTGACGAGGTGGAAGGCATCGACGCGATCCTCGGCCTGGAGCAGCGTGACGCGATCGTGCAGATTATCGAGGATACGCTGGGCGCGGCAACGCCGTCGGCCTATCTTGGGCCGGCGCCGTGCACGGTGGCGGAAGATCGGACCCGATTGCGCATTGGTCCTGCTCATTGGGCCTACCTGCGGATCAGTGAAGGATGCAACCATCGTTGTTCCTTCTGCACGATTCCGGCAATTCGCGGCCCGTATCGAAGCAAGCCAGTGCCGCAGATTCTCGATGAAGCGAGGGAACTCGTCTCCTCCGGGACGGTGGAGCTGAATCTCATCGGGCAGGACACCACAGCGTACGGCCGGGACCTGGAGATGCGGGACGGACTCGTTTCTTTGCTCGCGCAAATGGAGCAGATTCCTGACCTTACGTGGATTCGCATCCTGTACGCCTACCCCACCGGCATCACGGATGCTCTCATCGAAACCATCGCCCGCAGCAGAAAGATCGTTCACTACCTCGATATCCCCATTCAGCACGCCGGCGATGCGATTCTCAAGGCCATGCGACGGCCCGACACCAATCTGCGGCTTAGAAAGCTCGTGGAGAGCCTCCGCGCGGCCATTCCCGACATCGTGCTGCGCACCACGTTGATCGTGGGGTTCCCGGCAGAGACGCAAAAGGAGTTCGATGAGCTTGTCGAGTTCGTCAAGTGGGCCCGGTTCGATGCGCTCGGGGTATTCACGTTCTATCCTGAGCCCGGCACGCCGGCGGCTCAATTCCCCAATCAGGTTCCCGATGAGGTCAAGCAGGCCCGCCTGGACGAGCTGATGTTGACACAGCAGGAGATTGCGTTCGCCAGGAACAAGCGGCGTATCGGCAGCCGGCTCCTGTGCCTGATCGACTCCGTTGAGAGTCGCGACGTCGCTCGCGGTCGGTTCTACGGCCAGGCGCCGGATATCGACAGCGTTTGCATCGTCAAAGGCCGCTCTCCGGCTCGACGCAACTGGCCGACGTTGGCGCCGGGGCAATTTGTGCAGGTCAAGGTCACCGGGACACAGGACTATGATCTGCTCGTCGAGCAAATTTGATATTGAAGCGGCTTGCCGGCCTCAGTACACTCTCGGCCATGTGGAAACATGTTCCGAACATCCTGACCTTCATGCGCCTGGGGCTGACAATCATTTTCCTGGGCATGATTCTCTATTTCCCATACGTGGCGAACCGCACGTTCTTTCTGGATACCGCCTTCGTCCTCTTCGTCGTGGCCGGCCTGACGGACGTCGTCGATGGGCACGTGGCCCGGCGGTTCAACGCATCGAGCAAGTTCGGCCGGATGGTCGATCCCCTCGTCGATAAGGTGTTGGTCTGCGGCGCCTTCGCCTGCTTTGCGATCGTCGGCATCCCCCGGCTCTTCCATTGGGGGCCGACGGCGCTGGCCGTCGTTCACTGGTCGGTCGCCGGAATTCTCATCCTGCGGGAAACCTATGTCACGGTCTTGCGGCACATGGCCGAGGCGAAAGGCATCAATTTCGCTGCCGTGGCGTCCGGCAAGATCAAGATGTTCCTCCAGACCTTTGCGATCGGGACCGTACTCGTCAAGACGGCGCATGTGCCGGATGCCCCGTGGGGGCAATGGTTTGCCGTCATCACGTTCGCCGCAATGATCGCCATCACGGTGTATTCCGGCCTGAGCGCGACGCGACGGACTAAAGCCGTACAAATCTAAGGTGGCAGGAGTGATTATGAAAAGCCCATCGCTTTCACGAGCCGCACTGTCTTTGCCCCTGCTCATAGCCTGCTTCGCACTTTCCACATGTGCGGCGTCTCAAACGGACCAGGCTGCTGCAAACGAGTTCCTGCCTCCGCTGCCCGATGGAAAAAGCTGGCAATTGGCCTGGAGCGACGAGTTTGACGGCAAGGCGGTGGACCAGGCCAAGTGGGAGTTGCTCGGGGATATGAAGCGCCGCGACGGCTACTGGGTCAAAGAGGACGCCTATACGGATGGCGAAGGCCACCTGATCCTCCGCACGAAAAAGGATGGAGATCGTTACACGTGCGGGTCGGTCCGCACACGAGGCAAATTCGAGCATCGGTACGGCTACTGGGTCTGCCGATGCAAGTTCCCGAAGCAGCAGGGGCATTGGCCCGCCTTCTGGCTCCACGCGGACAGCGTCGGCAAGATCGGCGATGGCGGACGCGACGGCACCGAGATCGACATTATGGAAAAGCCGTGGCTCGATGATCGCACGACCCAGAACCTGCACTGGGACGGCTATGGCAAAGAGCATCAGAGCCAGGGCACCAAGTTCACGGTGCCGGGCCTGAGCGATGGCTGGCACACGTTCGGCCTGCTTTGGACGCCCGAGGAGTACGTGTTCTTTGTCGATGGCAAGGAGACCTGGCGCAGCAGCGCCGGCGGAGTCTCCCAGGTGCCGCAGTATGCCAAGCTCACCGAGGAGATCGGCACGTGGGCGGGCGACATCAAACAGGCGGCTCTGCCCGATTATTTCGTCGTCGATTATGTGCGGGTATACGATCCCGTCGATGGGGCCAGGCCCGCACTCGACGAGAAGAAGAAAGATCTGATCGTTCGCGCGGCCGAGGTTCGGCCCTCGCCGCAACAGTTCGCCTGGCAGCAACTGGAATTCATCGGGTTCATCCATTACACGGTGAACGCCTTCACGGATAAGGAGTGGGGCGAGGGCACCGAGAGCGAGGCCATCTTCAATCCCACCCAGCTCGATGTCCGCCAGTGGGTCAAGACCTGCAAGGACGCGGGGATGAAGATGGTCATCCTCACCGCCAAGCACCACGACGGCTTTTGCCTGTGGCCCAGCAAGTACACGGAGCATTCGGTCAAGAACAGTCCGTACAAAGGCGGCAAAGGGGACGTCGTCGGCGAGCTCGCTCAGGCGTGCCGCGAGGCCGGTCTGAAGCTCGGCTTGTATTTGTCTCCGTGGGACCGGCACGAGCCCACCTACGGCGACACCGAAGGCTATAACCGGTTCTACAAGAGCCAGTTGCGGGAAATCCTCACCAACTACGGCGAAGTCACCGAGGTCTGGTTCGACGGCGCCAAGGGCGAGAACGCCAAGGACATGGAGTACGACTGGGCCGGCTATTACGCCATTGTCCGCGAGCTCCAGCCCAATGCGGTCATTTTCAACGGGCCGGACATTCGCTGGGTGGGCAACGAGCGGGGCTACGCCCGCGAGAGCGAGTGGAGCGTTGTCAACAGCAACGGCTCACTGTTCGGCATCGTCAACTGCACCGCGAAGGACCTCGGCAGCCTCGATGCCCTGGGCAAGGGCGAACGCCTGGTCTGGTACCCCGCCGAGACGGACGTCTCCATCCGCCCGGGCTGGTTCTATCATGCCAGGGAGGACGGCAAGGTCAAATCCGTCGAGCAGTTGGTCGATATCTACTTCAGCTCCGTCGGCTACAACAGCGTGCTGCTGCTGAACCTGCCGCCCGACCGCAGGGGCCTGATCCACGAGAACGACGTGCAGAGGCTTCATGAATTTCGCAAAGTGCTCGACGCCATCTTCGCGGAGAATCTTGCCGCCGGCACCAAGGCAAAGGCGTCAAGCGTCCGGGCGAACGATCCCGCGTTCGCCGCCGACAAGATCACCGACGGCGACAAAGAGACCTGGTGGACCACCGATGAATGGACCACGGCCGCAACGGTCGAGCTCGACCTGGGCAAGTCCTGCACCTTCAACGTGGCGGAGCTGGCCGAGCATATCAAAACAGGGCAGCGCATATCCGCATTTGCCCTCGACTCCTGGGACGGCGGCGACTGGAAGGAATTTGCCCGTGGCACGACGGTCGGCTACAAGCGGCTGCTTCGCTTCGCCGATGTCACGACCCAGAAGGTTCGCCTGCGAATCCTGGACAGCCGGGTCTGCCCGACGCTCAGCGGCTTCGGCTTGTACCACGCCCCGCCAATCGACAAAGTCCTCGGCCGCTGAACACGCAGTTCGTGAGGCGTGAGGCCGGTTCTCTTCGCCTCCCCTACGTCATTGCGAAGCGAAGGAATCACCTCAAAGCACGGCCTCGATCATCTCGCGAGTGACGATGACCTTCCCCTCCGCGCAGAGGGCGCACCTGCGGACGATCCGCGCGGGCAGGTCCCGGCCCGCGGCGATCGGACCGCCGTAGATGACGACGTCCGACCCGATCACATCCTCCAGGTCAATCTCGTTCACATGCTGCTCCGGCCCGGTGCACGGCACCTTGACGATCTTCGCCATGGACGTGTTCCCAACAATATAGACGTTGACGTTCCTCTTCGACTCGCGATTCGTGTGCACCGAAGGTGGCAGACTCAGCCCTCAATGGCGTGTCCTTGAGTGACTCCAGAATACCGTGCCGCCGCATACCTTCAATAGAAAACTGTCCACCCTCGATTCTCGCTGAATATCGCCGGTTGCAGAGGCTCCGGCGCGGCGGCACGCGCGCCGTCGTTCTCACAGCCGCCAGCCGTCGCGGTAGGGCTCCTGGACGTACTTGTTGGCCTCGTCGTCGTTCGTGAACTTCATGCCGGCGGCGTCCCAGTAGAGCTTCCTGCCCCGTCGGATGGCGATATTGCCGAGCAGGACGACCTCGGCGAGCAGGCCGCCGACGTCGAAGTTGCAGCTTGCCTTCGGGCCGCCGCGGCAGGCGGTGATCCACTCACCCGTCGCGATGTTCTTGTAGTTCGACCTGGGCAGCGTCTTGGGAGGTGGCGTATAGCCCTGCATTTTCGATTCGGGAATGATTCGCCCGTTGTCTACGTAGCCGAGAATCTTACCTTTGCTGCCGATGTACAGGTTGCCCTCTGCGGGCCAGTCGCGGTTGTCCTCGAGTTCGCTTGGCCGCGGCGGCTGGATGCCTCCGTCGTACCAGTACACCGTCACGGGCGGCATGCCCTCCCGGGCGGTGAACTCCCAGGCGACGGTCGAGGCCAGCGGCGTCGCTTCGGGCATTACCTTGGTCGAGCTGGCCCAGACGCTCGTCGGATGCCCGAGCTTGAGCGCGCGGAACAGCGTGTTGAAATGATGACAGCCCATGTCGCCGAGTGCGCCGGTCCCGAAATCCCACCAGCCGCGGAAGTTCCACGGATGGTACACCGCGTCGACCGGATAGTTGTCTTTGGCTTGCTTCATGACCAGGCTGTCCCGGCCCCATTTCTCCTTGAAGGGACGCATCGGGGCCGGGCCGATCCACAGGTCCCAATCGAGGTTCGCGGGCACGGGGTCCGAGCCTTGCGGCCGGTCCATGCCCTGCGGCCACAGCGGCCGATTCGACCAGCAGTGCACCTCGTGAATCTCGCCAATCGCCCCGTCCCAGATCATCTCGCAGAGCCGGGCGGCGCTCTCGTTCGTGGAGGAAGCGGCGGTCACCTGCGTCGCCACGCTGGCCTTGCGGGCGGCCTCGACGACCGTGCGGGCCTCGTGGATGGTCCGCGTCAGCGGCTTGACGCACAGCACGTGCTTGCTCCTTCGCAGCGCCTCCATCGTGATGACGGCGTGCGTATGGTCCGGCGTGGCTACCAGGACCGCATCGATGCCGGACTCCTTGTCCAACATCTCCCGGTAATCACGATATCGCTTCGCCTGGGGGTACTCGTCAAACACCGGCTTGGCGTACTGGCTATCCACATCGCAC
>Ga0315284_10014189_pt1 | contig 11349 bp, 10 predicted proteins | sample YL17G09_16_MG_FD_203696 | JGI IMG/M metagenome (GOLD analysis project Ga0315284, IMG submission 203696) | Sediment microbial communities from Yellowstone Lake, YNP, Wyoming, USA - YL17G09_16 | ecosystem: Environmental > Aquatic > Freshwater > Lake > Sediment | place: USA: Wyoming | collected... | reverse complement strand
TTGGGGGCTTGTGGCGGCTATCGTTGCCGCTGCAGTGGGAATCGGGTTTGCGCGCCATCTGAGCAATCCCATTAAGAAATTTGCCCAAAGCGCCCTTTCCATTGCCGCAGGGAATTTCAACAGCCGCATCGAGGTAGGGACCAAGAATGAGATTGGACAGTTGGCAGAGACGTTTAATTACATGACCCGCCAACTGGAGATTTACGATGAGAATATGCGAGATATGTTCTTGAGCACCGTAAGGTCGCTGGCCGCTGCCATTGACGCAAAAGATCCCTATACCAGAGGTCATTCGGAGAGAGTGACTCAATACAGCCTGGCCATTGCCGAAGAGATGAAACTCAGCTCGTGGGAGAAAGAGAAGATCAATATTGCAGCCCTGCTGCACGATGTGGGAAAGATCGGGATCGATACTGGGATCCTGAGAAAGCCGGGCACCCTCTCCGAGCAGGAATATGCCCTGATTAAACAGCATCCGGTTTTGGGTGCGAATATCATGGCGCCCATCAAGCAGTTAACGGAGATTGTTCCCCTCATGCGCCATCATCATGAATTTTATGACGGGACCGGTTTTCCGGACAGAATTCATGGTGATCGGATCCCTCTGGGAGCCCGGATTCTGTGCGTCGCTGACACCTTCGATGCCATGACCTCCGATCGCTCCTATCAGAAGGCGATGGAAGTGAACTACGTGGTAGGCCAGATCATCGGCTGGTCCGGAACTCGCTTCGATCCCAGGGTGGTAAACGCCTTTCTCAGTTGTTTCAAGAGTGGCCGCATCCTAAAAAACAATTAACAATTAACGAGGAAACCATGGCTCGCCCGACTGCTCCGCCTCAAAGGGATCGCCGTCGAGGGCGCCTCCGAAAGCTTCTGGATTGGAAAGTGCTGGTTATTTCCAGAAAGGCGCTCTACACCTGGATAGGCGTCATCTTTTTCCTCCTGCTCCTGACAGGATTTTCGGTCTATTATCTCAGAGGATCCAGCATAGAGGAAAGGGCAAGGCAGGCGATCGTCTCCGCGGAGAAGTCCATCAGCAAGGCCATGAGCGCAGGAGCGGAGGTATTCGCTTACGACAAGTACTCGCAGGCATGCCGCGAACTCTCAAAAGCGAAGAAATCTTTCGATGCGGGAGACTTCAAGACCGCCTATGATTATGCAGTCAGGGCAGACTCGTTGGCCCGCCGGTTAGAGGTGGAAATGGTGGAACAGAACCGTGCCACCACACGATTTGCCACGATCTCTGCTTCGTCTGGCAAGGTGGAAATCAAGCGGCCCAAGGATCTGTCCTGGCAGCCTGCAAGCCCGGGCATGAAGCTTTCCTCAGAGGATCAGATTCGAACTTTCTCCAACTCTCAGCTTCAGATTACCTTCGATGACGCCAATATCCTCCGCGTGAAGCCCAATTCCCTCATCGTCATGGGGAATCTGTCGGAGGACATAGTCACCCGGACCAAGAGATCTTCCATCCGTTTAATGGCTTCGCATATCGAGGCGAAGATCAAAAGGTCCACCGCCAAGGCTTCAGAATTCAAGATCGAAACGCCCACCGCCGTGGCGCGAGTAGAGAGGGCCGATCTGGCGGTCGAAGTCACACCCGAGAAGGAGAGCCGTATACGGGTTTTCTCCGGCTCTGCCGATGTCACCAGCGGAGGGAAGCTCGTAAGGGTAAGCAATAACCAGGAAGTGACGGTTACAAAGGAAAACCGGATCATCTCTGCCTCCGTCCCCTTGGTGGGAGCCCCCATCCTCATTTCCCCCATTAACATGAAGGAGCTTACCTTTCCCAATCCGCAACAGGGAAAGGTCGCCCTGGCCTGGGCAGAGAATTCGGGAGCCAAAGCCTATCACCTCGAGATCGCACAAGACCAGTTCTTCTTCGATCCGATTTTGGATCTGAAACCTCTCGCCACGGTCCTCTATGAAGTGGAGAAGCTGGAGGCGGGAATCTATTTCTGGAGGGTAAGCAGTCTCAACGCCCAAGGTTCAGAGGGAACTTTTTCCGAACCCGAGATCTTTCAATTGAAATACGCGGCTGAAGGAATACCTTTTAAAATAGATAGCTTACTGGTCCTGAGGGGGCCTTCCGGGAATACCCTCCACATCCAGGGGACTACCGAGCAATTCGCGTCCGTATCCATCAACAAGACATCGATCACGACCGATGAGGAGGGCCGATTTCGTATCACCTTCAAGGGAGTGCCAGAGGGCATGTTCGTCGTTAATATCTTGATTCAGAGCAGGAAGGGAAATTCGGCGTCCTTCCAGAAGCAGATTCCCGTAGGAATTTGAAAGTCAGCAGATGCGAGGTAATGGCTCTCCTATGAGCATATCCACCACTCGAGTTCCCCCAATCTTCGTTTTCAAGAACACCATGCCCTTCGGATCTTCGACTACCTCTCCGATAATCTCCGCGCCCTTTCCGAGCGGATTTCTCTTCATAGCCTGCAAGATGATGCTTGCCGCCTCCCTTTTCACGATTGCCACTAACTTTCCCTCATTGGCCAAATAGAGCGGATCGAGGCCCAAAAGTTCACATGCCCCTTGCACGGGCTCCCGAACGGGTATCTTCGACTCCTCCACCATGATCCCCACCTGCGACTGCGCCGCAATTTCGTTCAGAGTCGTGGCCAACCCTCCTCGAGTCGGATCTCTCAAGACATGTATCTTTCGGCTCGCTTGGAGCATATCCTGAACAAGCCGATTTAAGGGAGCCATGTCACTTTCGATGTTCCCTCCCAGAGAGAATCCCTCTCTTTGAGAGATCACCGCAATGCCGTGATCCCCGATGCTTCCACTCAGAATGAGCTGATCACCCACCTGGGCGTTGTTCCCGGAGATAGAGATATGCTTGTCTTGAAGTATCCCTATTCCCGCAGTGTTGAGGAAAATCTTGTCCGCGCCCCCTTTCTCGACCACTTTCGTGTCCCCTGTTACGATGAGAACCTCCGCCTCCCGGGCAGCTCCTTGAACTGAGCGGATGATGGTCCGTAGCTCCTGGAGGGGAAATCCTTCCTCGATGATCAGGGAGAGGGAGAGATAGAGGGGTTTGGCACCACTCATGGAAAGGTCATTCACCGTCCCGCAAACCGCCAATCTTCCGATATCTCCTCCGGGGAAGAAGGGGGGATCCACTACATAAGAATCGGTGGTGAAGGCCAGCCGGCAGCCCTTCATCTCCAGAACGGCCGAATCGTCCATCCGCTCTAAATGGGGATTCGAAAAGATGGGAAGAAATTGATCCGCGATCAATTGATGGGCCATCCTTCCTCCGGCGCCATGTGCCAACAGGATCCGATCGAGTTCGGAAGAAGAAGCAGTTCCTTTTGATTTCATCGGGTGTCCTTTTCCTTAACCAACGTCAAGATCTCCCCCGTTTGCTGAGAAGCACCTGCAAATGGGATTTCAGGCTCGGGAATGATAGCGGAAGTAAGCAGAACAGGTTCCTTCAGAGGAGACCATACAGGGCCCCAACGGGTTTTCCGGGGTACAGATCTTGCTGAAGAGGGGACACTCGGGAGGCAGAAGGGTTCCCCTCAGCACCTTACCGCATTGGCAGCGTGGGTCATCCTTTGCCGACTCGGTAGGAAAATCGAAACTGCCCTCGGCATCCCATTCCCTCCACTCCTGCCGAAGCTTGAGACCAGACTGCGGGATGGAGCCCAGGCCACGCCAACAGTCGTCGACCGGTTCGAAGATCTCCCCCAGCCACTGCAATGCCCTTCGATTTCCCTCCGCGGAAACCACCCTCTTGTATTGAATCTCCACCTTCGCCTCGTCCCTTTCCGCTTGCGCCACCAACATCCATATCGACTGGAGGATATCGAGAGGCTCGAAACCAGAAACCACCGCCGGGATATGGTTTTCCCGGGCCAGGAACTCATAAGGACCCGTGCCGATGATCGCGCTCACATGGCCAGGAAGAATAAACCCATCGATCTCGATTTCCTGGGAGGACACTAAGGCCTTGAGTGCCGGAGGAATCAACTTGTGGACGGAGAAAACAGTAAAGTTCTTGATCCCGCTATAAATAGCCTTTTTCAGGGTTGCGGCAATCAAAGGGGAGGTGGTTTCAAAGCCTACCCCGAAGAAGACAATCTTCTTTTCCGGTTCCCTGCTCGCAAAATTCAGGGCATCCAGGGGGGAATAGACAATTCGGACGTCGGCCCCTTGAGCTCGGGCCTCTTGCAGGCTGCCCGATGATCCCGGGACTCTCATCATATCTCCAAAGGTGGAGAATACCACACCTGGCGTGCGAGCCAAAACAAGAGCCCGGTCGATATCCCTTGCGGCAGTTACGCAGACCGGACAACCAGGTCCGGACAGCAGGCGGATCGTTTTCGGCAGGAGATTTCGAATTCCATGGCGAAAAATGGAGACCGTGTGACTTCCGCAAACCTCCATCAGGCTGAGAGGTCTCTTGGAAAGCATGGAAATCTGAGCACCAAGGGCTTGCGCCAGCTTTGCGTCCCTGAATTCCTCAATATACTTCAAGGTTCATCCCTTTGATCAATTCGAGGGTTTCCAGCGCCTCTTTTTCATCCAGCCTGCGGATGACAAATCCCGCATGGACGATCACGTAGTCACCCTCTCGGACATCCTCCTGCAAGTCCAGGCTTGCCTGACGCATGCTACCCCCAAAAGAGACAAAAGCTACATCCCCTTCAATTTTGGTCACCTTCCCCGGAACGGCAATGCACATAATCCCTCCTCTGTCGTCCTTCCCAACTCCTCTTAAGGCCCTGCCAATCGGGCATTGGCAATAGCAACTTGCCCCAGGGCAATCCCCCCGTCATTGGCGGGTACTCTCTGGTGAACGATCGGAGTCAAACCCGCCTCCATTAGTCCCTTCCTCAGCCTCTCCAGAAGATAGACGTTTTGAAAGACCCCACCACTCAAGATAACCCGGTTCAAACCCGTCTCCTTCGTCATTTGCTCCGCAACTTCCAGCAAAAAAAGGGCCACGGTGTTGTGAAACGATGTGGCAATCCGGGCTGCACTGACCCCCGCCTGGAGGCCTTCGATAATCCCTAATATCAAAGGGATAGGATCTATGATGGTTCCCTCCGGCCCCCTTTCCAGGCCATACTCATAGTGCCCTTCCCATCCTTCTTCCACGGCCATCTCCAACTCCAGAGCCGCTTGCCCTTCAAAGGTGACTTCGTCCCGAATTTGCAACAAGGAGGACACGGCATCGAAGAGTCTGCCCATACTGGAAACCATGGGCGAGTTGAACCCACTTTCCAGAAGCCTCTTCACCACACGCACTTCCTCACCGGGGAGTCTCTGGCAGAGGGACAATTCATCCAGAGACTCCCCGAAGATGGCATACAGGTAGCTCAGTGCCATTCGATACGGCTTCTTAATCGAGACCTGGCCGCCGGGCAGCGGGATATATTTGAGATGACCGAACCGATGGAAATCGAGATAGCCCCCTACCAGGAATTCGCATCCCCAGATCTTCCCATCCGTCCCATATCCGGTGCCATCGCAAACAATCCCCAGGCAGTCTCCCTCCAATTGGTGTTCCGCCATGGCGCTACAGAGATGGGCATGATGGTGCTGGATCGGCATCTTCTCCAGGCCTTCTCGACTCAGTGCATATTGGGTGGAGAGGTATCCGGGATGTAAGTCAAAGGCTACTGCCTCCGGCTGTATCTCGAGTATCCGCTCCAGGTGGTGGACGGTCTCTTGGAAATAGGCTAAGGTTTCGTAATTCTCGAGATCCCCGATATGCTGACTGAGAAAGGCATTCTGCCCTTTGTACAGGCAAACGGTATTCTTCAGTTCCGCGCCAGTCCCCAGAATCCGCGCCCGGGCAGGAGACGAAACGCGGATGGGCTTGGGAGCATACCCGCGCGATCTCCTCAAGATCATCTCCTGGTCAGCGACAACTCGGACCACCGAATCATCCGCTCGCACATGGATCTCTCGGTTATGGAGGAGAAAAAGGTCGGCGATCCTTCCCAGTCTTCGCTCTGCCTCTTCGTTCCAGTATGCTATGGGCTCCTCGCTCAGATTGCCGCTGGTCATTACCAAGACCAGGGGCTTTCCATCTTTCTCCTCATCGAAGGAGAAGAAAAGAGCTTGGAGTGGGGTATAGGGGAGAAAGACTCCTAAGAACTTGTTATTGGGAGCCACCTGCTCGGAGATCAGAGGAGTCGGGCGCTTCCGCAGCAGGACGATAGGCCGCGAGGGCTGCAGCAGGGCTTTCTCCTCCTCTCTGCTAACCTCACAAAATTTCCTGATCGCTGCTACGTCTTTGACCATGATCGCAAAGGGCTTCTCCTCTCGCCCCTTTCGTTCTCGCAGGCGCTTTACCGCCTCGGAATTCGTGGCGTCCACTGCGAGGTGAAACCCGCCCAAGCCCTTGATGGCCAAAATCTTCCCTTGCTTCAGGAAGTGATAGGTCGCCCTGATCGGCTCCTCTTCTGCTGCTGGTTCGTCCTTCAGCCATAGTCGGGGCCCGCATTCCCAGCAGGCGTTCGGCTGCGCGTGAAACCTCCGATTGTGCGGATCCTCATATTCGGCACGACAGAGAGGGCACATTGAGAAAACCTTCATGGTGGTTCTCTCCCGATCATACGGCACATCCTGAATGATGCTATAGCGAGGGCCACAGTTGGTACAATTCAGAAAGGGATAGGAAAACCTGCGATCCTCAGGAGAAAAGAGCTCGCGGAGACAATCCGGGCAGGTCGCAATATCGGGCGAGATGAGGGCGGTGCGCTCAGCCCCCAGGGGGCTATTCAGGATAGAAAAGTCCTCGTATCCCTGGGGGAGCATTCCATCGGAGACCACGATTCGATCGATATAGGCCAATGGGGGAGCAAGCCGCGGGAGATCCTTTACAAACTCATCCAGGATGACTTTTTCTCCTTCTGCTTCGATCTCTATTCCTCCGGGAGTGTTGGTAATCCATCCCCGGATCCCCTTCTCCTCAGCCAGCCGAAAGACATAGGGACGAAATCCAACGCCCTGGACGATGCCCTCTATTTTTATCTTCCGGCGTGCTACCACCTCACGGCTCCCGGTTCTTCCTTTTTGCCTCTAAAGTCTTTATGAGCCAATCCAACCACTCCCCCATCCCTTCGTCCTTTAGCGAAGACACCTCAAATACCGTCAGCTTCGGATTAATCTTCAAGGCATCCCTCTTGGCGGCATCCAAATTGAAATTCGTAAAGGGCAGAAGGTCTATTTTGGTGACAAGCATCACCTGGGCGTTGAAGAAGGCGCTGGGATATTTTCCCGGCTTATCATCCCCTTCGGTGGTGCTCAGCAGGACCACCTTCATATCCTCTCCCAATTGGAAGCCCGCGGGACATACCAGGTTTCCCACATTCTCGATGAACAGAATATCTAAGCCGTTAAGATCGAGGGAGGCGAGCGCCTTCTCCACCATCCCTGCGGTCAGGTGGCATCCTCCCTCGGTATTGATTTGCACCGCTCTGAATCCCGCTCTTTCGAATCTTTCTTTGTCTCGCGCGGTCTGGACGTCTCCTACGATGACCGCCGTATTAGCCTTCCCCCTTAGTCTTCTCAGCGTTTCCTCAATCAGCGTCGTCTTTCCTGCCCCGGGGGAACTCAGAAAATTGAGGGTCAAAATGCCTTCCCTTGACAAGAACCGGTTCACCTCGGCGGCAAGGCGATTATTTGCTTCCATGAGATCCTGTTTCAGATGGATCTCCATTATTCCACCTCCATCTTGTCCATTAGCATCTCCGTCCCTGAAACTACCTCAATGTCCCGATTATGGCAACCAGGACAGACGAAATCGACCTCCTCCAGATTGAACTCCCGCCCACACTGACGGCATTTCCCCCGGATGGGAAGCAGATCCACTGTCAGGTCAGCCGATCGGGCCATCGTCTCCGCGGACAGAACCTCGAAGCAGAAACGCAAAGACTCAACCTCTATCCCGGAGAGCCTCCCGATCTTGAGATGAACAGAAAGGATCCTTTGGAATCCCCTTTCCTCTGCGTGGCGTAAGGCACTGTCTAATATGCTCTGGGCAACGCTCAATTCATGCATAGGAAACCCGACCGCACACTTGCAGGATGACGCCTGAAAAAGGAGGATGATCAAAGTTTCCCGCAGCAAAGCCGCGGGGATTGCGCCCGCTATGCATTTTGAGATTCTCCCAGAAACCGGGAGATCTCGAGGTGTAAGGAATTCTTGATTCTTGCCTGGAGATGATGGGTTCCATTGATTCGCTCAAGCAAGTCCGCCATAAGCTGCCATTCTTGAACCCATAGCAGAGCTATGGTGCATGCATACCAGACTTCACCTATATAGATGCGCAAAATGCAACCATGGCCAAGGCGAGGCTGAATAAATCTCTTGTCCCTTCAAGAAACCGATATGGGATTCGGGAAAGGTGAGTGTTCGAAAGGCGCCGGCGTTGCGAAATTCGCCGGGGGTCCATGTCGGTTGGCGGTTCGGACATTCCATCTGGTCTGGATGATATCCCCCCAATGGGTGCCAACCGAGGCCCCAGACACCACTCACTTGAGCTCAGATCAAAATGATCAGCTGTACGAGTGCAGGCCGCTGAGCAAGAGATTCACCCCCAGGTAAAGGAAGATCACCCCGAAGAACCCAACAATGGAAATGACGGCAGACCTTTTTCCTCGCCATCCCCCCACGATGCGCGCATGGAGGAAGCCGGCATAGATCAGCCAAACTATCAAGGACCAGGTCTCCTTGGGGTCCCAACTCCAGTAAGACCCCCAGGCGTAATGGGCCCAAATGGCCCCGGTAAGGATCCCCAGGGTGAGGAGCGGGAACCCGACCGCTATGGACTTGTAGCTATACTCATCTAAGATCTGGCTATCCGGGAGCCTATTGCCTATCCCCTGGCTCTTCCCTATCCTCTCCTGCCTGATCTTGATCAGGTACATGATGCTCATTCCGCAGGAAAGGGCAAAGGCTCCATAGGCCAAGAAAGAAACGGAGACGTGGATCAGGAGCCAGTTGCTCTTGAGGGCAGGAATCAGGGGCTCGATCTCACTGGAGAGAATCGTCGTATAAGCAGCGATCAGCGAAGCGAAGGGGATTATGAATGCCCCAAAGACAGTGTTCTTGACTTTCCACTCAAACAGCATGTAAATCAAGACGATGCACCAGGAAAAGAAGACCATCGATTCGTACAAATTGGAGAAAGGGGCATGGCCCATTCCCAATTGGTATGATCTCACCGTCCTCCAAATGATGGCGATCGTTTGAGACAGGAATCCCAATTGGGTGAGGAAAGATGACGTCTTCCCCAAGGCCTGAACCCGAAAGACAGCGTAAGAGATATACGAAACAGATGCAAGAACGTAAATTATGACAGAGGCTCCAAAAAGGTGCGAATAGCTCATCTCGCTGCTCCTTATGGTTTAAGGGTCAGATATTCATCCAGGTGCCGGGGATTCCATATTTCTATCTGTATTCGTTCACCAACCCCGGGGGCAAAGCTGCGAGCATTGCGCTCACTGTACATTTTCAAGCCTTACCCTCCAACTCGCGGCAAATTGTCCCAAATTCTCGGTCGAAGACCTCTTTCGCTCTACGAGATTGCCCCGCGAGCTGCAGTTTCCATTTGCCTTCGCCCTCGGAAATCTGAACCCATATTCTCCTCTCTGCCATAAAGAGAGAGATTCCCAAACCAAGGACCATAAGCGCGAACCCAGCCCAAACCCACCCGATTCCGGGATCGTAGCTTACTTGCAGGCCGGTATACTCTGAGGCCTTATAATCCGATAGCCGAAACCGTAGATTCTCTCCTCCCCTTGGGCCGTGAAACTCCCCAAATCTGGCAAACACCCACGTCCGAAATAAGGAACGGCCTCCTTTTCTGATTTCAATCTCCGCGGCAGGATTGTTGAACTCCTCGGAACGGGAGAATGCGGAAAAATGCTCATCCAGGGCGAAATCGGGAAAGAAGCGAAGCATCCGGATCGAATAATCGGTCTCTTCCAGCTGAAAGGACTTTCCGGCAGGGACCTCGAAATGAAGGGGCTCTTTCCGCGACGGATCCTCCAGAGAGAGGACAATAGACTTGACCCCCCCGGTCTGGCCGAAGCTCGATTGGTAGAAGTAGATTCCTTTGTAGGACAAAGGATCGTTGACCACCAAGGCTTTTTTCAAAACCTCCTTACCCCCTTCGATCACCGTAATCTGGCTCTTAAATTCCTTGGGGCGATGAGTCCCCTCGTAATAGGAGGCTTCAAAATCGTCGCACCGCAGGCTGAAGCCCAGTTTTCTCCAATCCTTTCCATCCTGTGATCGAAAGGAGTCTACGGTTTCCCCCTCGGGGATATTGACGTAGCCTCGAAAACCAAGAAGGGTTCCGATGGTGGCACCCAAAAGGACAAGCAGGACACTCAAATGCACGATGTAGGGCCCAAGTCTCGTCCATCGGCCTTTGCTGGCCAATGCATAGGCAGGAGATTTCTCGCCTTCCCAGCGAAGCCGATAACCCCTTTTTCTGAACACCTCTTCCAATCGAGCCCGCGGATCCTCCCCCGAATAGGCAAAAGAGCTCCTTACAGGTAAGAGCTTTTCTTGCCTCTCCTCAATCTTCACGGGAGGAAGGCTTATGACCTTTAAGAGGGACGGGAGCCTCTGAAACGAACAAAAGAGCAGGTTGATCGCGAGAAGGCACAGGATGGCGATAAACCACCAGGAGTGAAACAGATAGAAAAGACCAAAGAAACGCAAGAGGGCAAACGTCCTCTCTCCATAGTGCTGTTGCAGCAGGGCCGGATCGGCCCCTTGGGGCAAGAGGGTTCCGATAACGGAACTGACGCCCAAGACCAAGAAGAGGAAGAGGGCAAGCCTGACCGAACCCAACCCCTTCCATACGCCGGCCAATCTTTCTCCTTTTTCATTCTTGCTATTTGTCATTCGAGCGATCCTTTTTCGAGCTATTCTCCCGGCAGCGTATCAGTTCAGGAAATCCTGCAACCTTCGAGACTTGGCGAAGATGCGAAGTCGCCTCTTCGCGTTCTCTTCAATTTGTCGAACCCTCTCCCGGCTCACTCGCATCCGTCTTCCGATCTGCTCTAAGGTCAGAGGGCCTTCTAAGGACAGGCCGTAGCGGAGTTCGATTACTCGACCCTCTCTTGGTTTCATTTTTTTTGAGTATTTCCTCGATCTCCCGGCGGAAAGACTTCCGAATCAGCACCTCGTCGGCTCCCGGGATGGCCTGAGTTTTTAGGAGGCGTAGCGTACGGAAGTCTTCTCCGATAGAGCCGCCGGAATTCAGGGAAGCGTCCAAGGGCGTCCGCATGATCTCCTCTAACTCCTCGGGCTGCAAATCCAATTCCTTAGCCAGATCTTCTTCGGTAGGGCTTCCTCCCTCCT
>Ga0315284_10014188_pt1 | contig 11349 bp, 5 predicted proteins | sample YL17G09_16_MG_FD_203696 | JGI IMG/M metagenome (GOLD analysis project Ga0315284, IMG submission 203696) | Sediment microbial communities from Yellowstone Lake, YNP, Wyoming, USA - YL17G09_16 | ecosystem: Environmental > Aquatic > Freshwater > Lake > Sediment | place: USA: Wyoming | collected... | reverse complement strand
CGCAACAAGCAACTCGATCCAGTTCCAGAACTTCCACCATCCGGAGCCGCTGACGGAAAACTTCCCCGGCGAGGCCGCGTGGATGGACAATCGCTACAAACTTCTCACGGACGGCAAGAAAACAGAGTTGTTCGATATCGTAGCCGATCCGCTCGAAAAAAAGGACCTGGCGGAGGATAAATCCGGAACCACCGCCAGGATGAAGACGCAGCTCGAAGCATGGCAGGCTTCCGTCGAGAGAAGTCTCGCCGGACAGGATTATTAGTGAAGAAGGGGCTGTTGAAAAAAGCAGGATTGCTTCGTATCGAAGTTTGATACTTCGATGCCCTGAGGGCACTTTCACAATACTGCTCTTGGACTGTTTCAACAGTCCCAAATCCGCTCATATTTTATCGTGCTTAACCGCCCCGGGGCGAATTCCTGTTTTTTACCTGTAAAGCCTGTCAGCCAAAACCAGCTTCACATAGGAACCATACTTATCTAATACCGCATTTCACAAGTTTAGCAACTATGCCGTCATTTCGACAGTGCGAAGCGAGTGGAGAAATCTGTTAAAAAATGCAATATTCATTTCCTCATAACCAAACTATTTATGAAACGCTGTACTATCAAGCTGCTCCATTGAGATATGTCATAGCCAATGCGGCTCACACTATCGTTGATCGTAGTCATCCGACTACGCGCCTAATACTGTCGCCAGGACTTACTGCACACAAGATAACACTGTTTTCTTTTTAAAATCTTCCAGAGACAACGATATGAATGCCATCGTTTGTCGTAGTCATCCGACTACGCGCCTAATACTGTTGTTAGGGCATACTACGCACAAGAATGCACTGTTTCTTTTCAAATCATTCGGAGATAACGATTTAAACGCTGTCGTTCGTCGTAGTCATATGACTACGCGCCTGGTACATCAAAATGATCGGCTCTCGTTGTCATTTATTGTCGGGGGTATTTGATCCACAACTGGAAGCATGTTTCTTCATGAGATGATACTGAAGTGACAGGTAAAGCAACTTGCCTGAGGGGCGGGAGCCTGTTTTTGCCCATAAAAGGCCTATCGTACCCTGTCGACCAAAGCCCGTTTCATCCCGAAACCGTCCCTGCGAGGCAATTGAGTCGGCTGCCGGGAACTCGGATTGTCTTTTTATCGGTCGATTCCCTGTTTGTTGTACTTACGTACCCGCTTTGCTGAATCGTACGGCGGGCAGCCCCTGTAATAGTCAGGATTTGAGGATAGCTCAATTCTTTGGCGGCAAGATATACTGCGTGCAATCTCCAGGTGAAAAGCCTTGCATCCTTCTCTGAGCGATACAGTCTTTTCAACTCTTGTTTTATGCGATGACCTTTGAGATTAACAATAGCCGTCGTGCTTAAAGATACTTTCAATTGACCGCTCTGAACCATGCCGGTTCTTATATGTTCAGCGCATCAATTAATCGTGGGAAATATTACTCAAGGTCGGGTGAGTTTTAGTCAGGGTGCCCCCAGGCCTTGGGGACTTTGAAGTCTTTTGGCATTTGGTTCGGCGGGACATTAGGCTTGACGGCCCGGCTCGCATAGGATTCCAGGCGGCGCTTAAGCTCACGGAGCTTCTGCGGATTTTTCTCGCTCAGGTCGTTCTTCTCGGATGGGTCTTCGGCGAGATTGAAAAGCTCGAAGATGTTTTGACCGGCTTTTTCGCCGGCGTTATTGGCGCCAATGTCACCATTATGGACCAGCTTCCAGTCGCCGCAGCGTATTGCACCATTGGCGGGCGTAACGTTCAGCAGGATCTCATCGTGAGGCGAGGCTTTGCCCTCGGCAATCGTGAGCCAGGCATCTTTGCCGTCGAGCGGCAGCGATTGCTTAAGGTTGCCGCCTGCGAGCTTGATAAGCGTCGGATACATGTCAACGATATGGAGCGGTTCCTGAACTACTGAGCCGGCTTTAAGCACTCCGGGCCATGTTGCAGTCGCCGAAACACACACTCCACCTTCGTAAAGCTGTGCTTTATGGCCGCGCAAGGGCCCGTTGTCCGCGACACCGGCGACTCCGCCGTTATCTGAGCAGAAAATTATAAGGGTGTTTCGCCTCATGCCGCGCTTATCGAGCGCCGAGATTATCCGCCCGATGGCATCGTCCATACATGTCACCATCCCGGCATAGATTCGCTTGTTTTCGGCCTTTATGTCCTTGTACATATCGATGTAAGGCTCCGGAGCCTGGAACGGCGAGTGCACGGCGTTGAAAGGGACATAGAGAAACAGCGGGCGGGAAAGATCGTGCTGCTCGATCAGCCTGACGGACTCATCGGCAAGCAGGTCGGTCGTATAGCCTTCCTCTCGCAAAGGCTCATCGTTCCTGTGCCAGTCCAGTGCGTTGTCGCGAATGTGGGTATAGTAATTAATCGCACCGTTGTAATGCCCGTACTGATGGTCGAATCCACGGGCGGTCGGCAGGTACTTCGAATTAAGATGCCCCAGGTGCCATTTGCCGCAGATGGCCGTTTTGTAGCCGGCCTCCTTGAGCGTCTGGGCGAGCGTCTGTTCCTCTAAAGGCAGGCCGTACCCGGCCCAGGGTCGAACAACGCCCACCTGCAGACCATATCGCATCGGATACCGGCCCGTCATGAGACTCGACCGCGTCGGCGAGCATACCGGCTGGACATAGAATTGCTCCAGCCGCACCCCTTCCGAAGCGAGCTTGTCAATGTTGGGCGTCTTGATGCTGCCGCCGTGATAGCCCACGTCCTTGAAGCCCAAATCGTCGGCCAGAATAAAAACGATGTTCGGTTTGTCCGTAGATTTCATGGCGAAGCCGGCGGCCGGCGAAAAAGCGATTGACGCCGCACTTAGTCCAATAGCTTTTAGAAGGTCACGGCGTGTAAGATGATATCCGATCATATTTTTTCCCTTTGCTCCATTGCACTAAATTATGAAAATGTCACTAAATATGCCACGGGCAGCGCATGGCCCGGCCGAGCATGCGAGTTGCCGATGGGTCGCCGATTATAATAAGTACCTTATTCATTTCGCATTTGAATATAGAGCCCCGGCACGCGATTGTCAACTCCGAAGATGCCCGTTTCTTTGCCGAATATCTCTTGACAGCACACACACAAATAAGCCATAATCCGGCGGATTATGAACGAAATAGAACGACTCGCAAAAGAACACAGTGACCTTACCCGGCGGTACTTCCTGCAGCTCGGAGTGGCGGGAATCGCCGGCTTGAGCATTTCCCGCCTCCGGGCCGGTGAGCCCAATGCTGAATCCAACGCCCTGCTCGCCGAGGCCATCTCGAAGCTGGAGTATCTAACGCAGGAAGAGAATTTTTCCAATGCCGGCCGGGGCGATCCGCCGCCGCACACGCTGCCGCTCGAAAAACGCCGCGAGGTGGGCCTGGTTCCCGAGACCTGGCAGCTTGAAGTCCTGCCGGACCCTGAGAGCAACGCCGAGGTTGAGCAGCCTTTATCCAAAGCCTCCGGCACAGCTCTCGACTGGGCCGGGCTGATGAAACTTGCCGAGACGCGTGCCGTGCGATTTATGAGCGTGATGACCTGCACGAACGGCAAAGCTCCCTTCGGCATGGGTTTGTGGGAAGGCGTGCCGCTAAGGGACGTCGTCTGGCTGGCAAAACCGACCGCCAATGTTCGGCGTGTTTTCTACTACGGCTACCACAACGACGACCCGAAACAGCGGTTCCAGAGTTCCCTGCCCATAGACCGGGTGCTGGAAGACCCGCCGGGCGAGAATCCCGTCATCCTCTGCTACAAGCTCAACAACCAATGGCTCACACCGAAACGCGGCGCCCCGGTCCGCATGATTGTCCCCGACGGCTACGGCAACAAATCCGTCAAGTGGCTCCAGCGTATCATCCTGACCAATAATCCCCAGGCAAACGATACTTACGCCACATGGAACAACGACACCGTCAGCCATATCAAAACCTGCGCCCGTTTTATCCATACGCCGGAAAAGGTCAAAGCGGGCCAGGCCGTGCCGATAACTGGACTCGCACAGGTAGGCATGTCCGGCCTGAGCAAAGTCCAGTACTGGCTAATCCCAGAGGGCCAGCCACTTGCAGAAGATGACCCTTATTTCGACAAAGGCCAATGGAAAGATGCAGACATCCTGCCGCCGCCGGAGCACTGGGGAGGAGACCTTCCCGAAGGCAAGCTGCCGCCGATCCCGCGCCAATTCGACGCCGCAGGCAAGCCACTTCGCTGGCCGATCCCCCACACAATCGTCCACTGGGCAGCCGTTTTGAAGACCCCGGGCCCGGGCAAATACGACCTTCGCTGCCGGACAATCGACGCCAACGGCATAACCCAGCCCATGCCGCGCCCTTTCCCAAAATCAGGCCATAACGCCATACAAAAAGTACAAATCGTCGTTGAAGAATAACCACACCCTCACCGTCTATGCTTCCAGGTCCAGCTTTAGCAGATAACGTATCGTCTGTAGAATCTCTACGAGACCTTGGACGTCCCGAAGAGAAGCATATTCCCTAACAAAGCGAATTAGTTTGGACTTTCCATCGGTAGTCAGATCGTAGTGATGTGCGGACCCTGATATATGTGGCTCGGACTGCAATGAATTCGGGTATTCATCGATAAAAAGTTCCAGTAATTCTCTTGTGAGAAGATCTTCGATTTCACAATCCAGTTCGCTCCACTCGCTATTCTGTTCCCTGATGTACTTTCCAAACTGCGCCGGATCTCTTGTTGAGCGAGGCATTTGTCTGTGCAGCAAGAACACATCCTTGTTGAGCACGAAACCTGCATCTTTAAGCTCATAGCATAGCCTCTTTCCTGCGTAGTCATTATCTAGCAAGCAAACGACGCGAAAACTATTGCCGTACTTATCTTCTGGGTCGATGCGGAGAATCTCGCGGAGTAACTCGAACTTCCCCCTAAAGTTGTGGGTGCCCCCTTGCTCACGTCGACCTACAGCGAAGAGACTAAGGCTTTTGTCCAATAGCGTTTTGCTGTGTTTGTTCATGTACAAAGCATTAGCCAACTCAAAGTATTGAACGTCAAGCTCCCCCTCAACCATGATGTTATTAGTTGAGAGTGGCCAACCATAGCTGCTGGCAAATTTAGCCGCCAGACTGCCGGGAAGATACTCTCCGGCGGGTGAACCTTCGTCTCTATGGTCACCTCGTCTGCGTCGCATTGGATTCCCTATGTTGTGGATTTGATAAATGGGCCGTTAGGACCAAAAGTAATTTTACACGTGAAATATTCACCTACTAGCATGCGTTTCTTCCCAAAATCCCTTGGAATGAACGGTATTTTGTCGCGGCCAAACTCTTGGACATATGCTCTGCTGCGGAAACCACGTTCATCCACCACCACCGCTTGGCAGATCAGAGGCTTCTTAGTCACTGGATCAAACAGGACCCGCATTCTATACGGAACTGTGACAAATGCGTCAGAATCAGCAATCGCACGCCTTATGACTCGGAAAAGCTTACTGCCCTCCTGACTTCTGCCATTCTGATACAAAAGAACAGCGTATTCTACTTTCATTTGTAGGTCGGCAAATACTCTCGTTCCCTGAAGCTCATCCAATACTTCAAGTTGCTCAGAAAACTCGAATGGTCTGAGAGTAGCCAACAAGTTGTACTTCAGGCTCAGATCGTACATGCAACGTGACGACTGAGGCACTCTGTCCAGCACACTCAATGCTTCTTCGCATCTGTCCTCAGGTATCTGACTGAAATCGGCCGTTAACTCAACTTCATCCTTGCCTTGAAGAATAAGCCAGGCCTCCGCGACATATCCCAAGGAATTACCATTCTTCCGTAGTTGAGAACTTATCTCTTTAAGATGCTCCTGTTTCAGAACATCTAAACAGTCCTTCATCAAAGCCAACAAGTTGTCCTTTCGATACACACCAGACTCAAGAGACAGGGCTCTTTGTATCAGCCCAAGTGCTTCACACGCATTCTCTGTGGAATGGAGTGTGAAAAGCCTGGATTGTTGAATTAGGTCATGCGCCAAAGTCTCAAGCACATACGGATTATTTGGATCCTCTCGGGCTGCTCTGCGAACACAGACCGTGGCTTTCTCACGAAGGCCTTTTACTTTCGCCGGATTTCCACCGGCTTTGCTTTCAACATCTGCGAGATCGTGATATGCCCTTGCGAGGGAATTCAATATGTTGAGATCCTTTTCATCTTCTGTATCAAGCTTATCCCTCTCAATCGTCAATGCGTATTCCAAGTGCTCAATAGCGAGTTCAAGATTTGTTCTCTGTTCATCCTCGGATGGCATGAACATTTGGTAATCCACGGCACTTCTGCGCCGAGAAATAGCAACATGGTGATTGAATGTTCTACTCGTATCCCAGACACTATCGGGCATTTCTTCGAGAATTTCCAGCACGCGCCGCCACTCCAGGAAAAACTCTCTATTACCTTCCCTGTCAAGCTTCAGTATGCTCAGGGCAAATTCCTGTGCAAGAGGCAAATACCTGATAGTTCCGATATCCTCATGAGTAGCCAATTGACGAAGGAGCTCCAACCTGAAATGAACAATACTCGTACATTCAGCAAATCCCATATCCTTTACAAGCCTTCGATCTCGAAACGCAGCGGTTAATAGGTAGCGTGCCAGCAATGTATGGGATATGAACCATTGTAGCCCAGTCCGAGTCCGGATTGGGATTAGCCCCAGTGCAGGGATATCTCTACGAGCCTCTTCCAACTGCACAGAATATGGAAAAGCATTCTCAGGCGAAACGGGAAGCAGTCCCTCTGGATATGATTGACGGTGAAGACTCAACTCGGCTATTGACAAAATGATCAGACGTAGCTCGTCACTCAGCTCTGCCCGTGAGAACTGGTTGTATAGCCATGTCTGAATTGAATCCGTCAAGTCTAGCTGACGTCTCAGCCAGAATTGTAATGACACCCAGAAAGAGGCCACATTGCCCGCTACGTCGCCCATCTGAGGCAAATACATGCGCCAGAACGCAAGCCATTCGTCGGGAGACCTGTCACGTTTTTTCAGCTTCAAAAACATGTTCAGATGGTTGCCCAAATTCAGCGCATCATCTTCTGTTAGACTGTGAGTGAGCGTGTCGCTGACAAAAGCATCCGTAGGTAACTCTTGCACCAAACCAGCCTCCACAACGGCAAGCACCACCACGGGTCGAGAATCTTGTCTAAGCCGCCCCATAAACATGCGTAGTTGTTGCTCCCGGCCTTTCCAATGAGGTACATCAAAAACTAGCAGGGCTGGTGTCTCAGGGGGAAGCTCATCAGCGTTTTCAGAGCCAGTCACCGCAGAGTTCCTTTCAATGAAGACTTGGCGGATCCGATATAGAAAGCTCGTGAGTTCTGTAACGTCTGGTACGAAACTGAGTTGTTTAGCAACTAACGTTGGAAATCCTTCTTTCGCCACCTTCCACGCGATGCTGTGAGCCAGGGTGGTTCCGCCTGCTCCAGTCTCGGACGCTATCAAGCACAATTTGTTCTGTTCATAGCCTCCTGCTGCGACTTCCTCAAGCGCCCGCAGTACTTTGGCAGTTGCTTCTTCACCCCTTGTCCATGGTATGCCGGCTGCATAAGGCTTCCAACTTTCAGAGGATCTTTCGAAGAAGCTGTTAATGTCGTCGTCAGAAAGGTCTTCGGCGTAAACTGGTGTCAGGTCCCTTGCGAGCACAACTTCATACCGGTCCAAAATGGGATACTCAACGTTTTCACAACTAGTGATGTCCAATTCAACGCAGGAATCCTCTACATCCCGATACCGTAACACGTACTGATCAGGCTTCAGCACAGCCTCAGTCTTTTCGATGCAGTAATTCGCAAATTCAGTTGAGGGCAGCGACACGACCTGAACGAGCGGGGGCCCCGACGACTTGGAACACCAGGATTTCAAATCAGCAATCTCATCCCTGCTTTCTGTAACGTAGACTATGTACGATCTGAGCCCTTCTTCCCAGGCATCTTGTACTGAGGCCAACACGCTATGTTCACTGCAAGACATGACGACGAGCATCCGTGGTTTTTCATCGAGCAACCTCTCAATCATATTAAGACGTCGTCTTTGAGCAGCAGTGCCGCTCAACCTATTCGATTCGCTAACAGCGGTGGCTCCTTCACAACCGTTCAGGAGGTAAACAGGCAAAGAGCGTACAGGGCATATAATGTTTCTTGGGTCCCTGGATATCACCTTCACAAAACCTCGCTGGCTCGCCAAGACATCTTTCTTGCTGCTGAACTGAGTTAGCTGTGAGGCCAAAATCCCAGAGTTCTCCTCGCACAATACTAACCTCCACGGTAGGGCAATAAGCTTAGTGAGCATCACCGCCTGCTCTTCTGTCACCACAATACCTTCGCAGATCCACAGAGCGGCATCGCGATTAAGAAGCTCGTGGAGGGCTGTCTCTGGCAGTATTTTGTGCTCAACCACTCCTTTCGAGACTATTCGGTCCATTTTAAAAAATCCTCGCAATCATAAGTATTTGGAACACCGCTGATTCAAGCCCGAAACAAGAATCCAAACGGTTCTTGCCTACTGGCCTATAAATTAGCAATTTAAACTGCTCCAACTGCAAATGCAAGGGAAAAACCACCGTCTTATTTGAACTCTTATCATCTACTTTATTCGCTATGCTCCGATGTCCATAATCGAGTAACCAGTATCCGGAATCCAGCATCCAGAATCGACTTTAGAATTGAGAATGATAAGAAACAAGGTAAAAACAGCCGTCCGTCGCTCGGGTCTTAGCCTGCCCTGAGCCTAGTCGAAGTGGGGCACGAGACACGGATTTTAATCCACAGGCCGGCTTACGCCAACGCCTGCTTTATTCGTTCCGGGGTCATTGGCAGCTGGAACAATCTGGCGCCGGTGGCATCGTGGATGGCGTTGGCGATTACGGCTCCCATGTTGATAATGGCCGGCTCGCCGCCGCCTCTTGCGGGCTGGTTGCTTGCTTCTATTAGCACCGTTTCGATTTTCGGCACCCAGGAGAAACGCGGCGGCTCGTATGTGTCGAAATTCAGATCGATGATCTGCCCGCCCTTGAAGTGGACTTCCTCGGTCAGCGCGTATCCCATTCCCATGGTGATGCAGCCTTCGACCTGTATCGTCGCTCCTTCGGGATTGATCACGAGGCCCATATCCTGGGCGCAGACGACGCGTTTGACCTGAACGTGGCCGGATTCTTTATTCACCTCGACCTCTGCGATCAGAGTCACCGGCACGTTCACATCGATACCGCAGGCGATGCCGATTCCCCTGCCGCTGGGGGTTTTTGCGGGTTTGTAGCCGAATTTTTCCGCCGCGGCTGTCAGAACGCCCCGCATCCTCGGATCGGTCAGGTTCTTCAGGCGAAATTCCAGCGGGTCCACCCCCGCCTTGGAGGCCATGATGTCGATGTGCGATTCTCTGGCGAAGCTGTTGGTATTATTGTCGGGCGCGCGCCAGGGGCCCGTGCCGAAAAGGTGCATATTCTTGCCGTCGGCAAGCCTTCGGTAGAGGGTCGTGCGATGATTCGGCACATCGTAGAAAACATCGGCGCCCCGCGAGCCCATTCCGTAGATGTGATAGTCCCAGAGGACCATCTTGCCGGAGTCGTTCAGGCCGGACTTGATTTTGACGACGGCCGCGGGCCTGAACGTATCGTAGAAGAATTCATCAGCCCGGCTCCAGGCGACCTGGACGGGCTTGCCTGAGATTTTTGCCAGCCTGGCGGCGTGGATTGCCTGGCCGCCGCTTGATTTGCCCCCGAACCCGCCCCCAACGAAGGGAGTAATAACGCGGATGTTCTCGGCGGGCATTTTCATCGTTTCGGTAAGCTGCCTCTGAATGCCGAAAGGCGATTGGGTCGACGCCCAGACCGTGAGCTTGTCGCCTTCGAACTGCGCTACAGCGGTGTGGGTTTCTATCGCGGCGTGAGAAACGTAGCTGTTCAGATACGCCTGCTCGGTTATATCCTTAGCGAGCTTCTCGCCCTGACCGATATCGCCGGCCTGTTTTCCGACCTCGCCGGCCCCGGCGTTCTTAAGGAAGTAATCGAAGATACTCTTGTCGTCGAAAGGCGCTTCCGGAACGTCGTATTCGGCCTTGATCAGATCCAAAGCATCCTGTGCCTTGTCGGGCTTTTCGTGCAGGACGGCGACCAGCTCGCCATCCCGGATAACCCGGGCGCCCTGGATTTTTTCAGCCGCCGACGTATCGATGCTTTTTATCTTGGCACCGTGAGCCGGAGGCTGCAAAATCTGCGCATAAACCATGCCGGGCACCCGGATATCACCGGAATACTTGGCCTTGCCCGTGACTTTTTCGACGGCATCCATCCTGTTATGAGGTTTGCCGATGACTTTGAGCTGCGAGACTTCTTTCAGCGGCGCTTTCTGCTCCAGGCGCTTTGTAATCTTTTTGCCCTTGGCCAGCTCGGCGTAGGTGACTTTCTGGTCCGCCTGGGTCTTGTTAAACACCGCTCCGTCTGCGGCGTCGAGTCTTTCCTTCGGCACCTTGAGATGCTCGGCGGCCAGCTCGATAAGGACCGCCCTGGCCTCGGCGCCGGCTGCCCTGAGGACCGGCCCGAAGTAAGGCGTGCTCATCGAGCCCCACGTCCCGGCGTCCCAGGGACAACGGTCAGTGTCGCCCATGACCATGTCAACGGACTGGACGGGCACGTCAAGCTCGTCGGCGAGCATCTGCGCCAGGGACGTTACAACGCCCTGCCCCATTTCGATCTTGCCGGTGAAGCACGTGACCCTGCCGTCCTCGCCGATAAGAAGATAGGCGTTGAAGTCGGGACGTTCGCCGTCGCCCCGGCGGCCCTGGGCCGTCAACATCTCGCCCGTCGTAAAGAGAATGATGATACCGCCGCCGATGGTCTGCAGGAATTCCCGGCGGTTCAGCGGCGGCAGAATTTCGTTGCAGCCATAGTCGATAATTTGAGATTCGTGCTCGTTCATCTTTACACGGCTCCTTTCATTTCCTGTGCGGCCGATTCGATTGCCCGGATAATGCGAAGATGGGCCCCGCACCGGCAGAGGTTGCCTTCCATGCCGCGGATGATGTCGTCGGTCGTAGGCTCGGGATTTCTCAATAACAGGCCGTACGCGTTGAGAATCATGCCCGACGTACAGAAGCCGCACTGCAGCGCATCATGTTTCGCGAACGCTTTCTGGATCGGATGCAGTTGTCCGTTCTTTGCCAGGGCTTCGATGGTCAGCACCTCTTTTCCCTCGACGCTTCGCATGGGAATGACGCACGATCGGACCGCCCTGTCGCCGAGCATGACAGTGCATGCCCCGCACAGGCCTTTTCCGCAGCCGTACTTCGTCCCCGTAAGCCCAAGGTCGGTGCGCAATACCCACAGAAGCATTCGGTCCGGG
>Ga0315284_10014187_pt1 | contig 11350 bp, 7 predicted proteins | sample YL17G09_16_MG_FD_203696 | JGI IMG/M metagenome (GOLD analysis project Ga0315284, IMG submission 203696) | Sediment microbial communities from Yellowstone Lake, YNP, Wyoming, USA - YL17G09_16 | ecosystem: Environmental > Aquatic > Freshwater > Lake > Sediment | place: USA: Wyoming | collected... | reverse complement strand
CGGGCTGCGAAAACGTCGAGCACGTCACCACGGCGCCGCTGATGGGGTTGCGGGAGTCGCGGTGCGTGCTGGGGGAATACGAGCTGAGCCTGCCGGACTACAACGCCCGGCGCAAGTTCCCCGATCAGATCGGCGTGTACAACTACCCGATCGACATCCACGTTTACGACACGTCGCCGGAGCAATACGCGCGGTACTCGAAGGAATTCCGCGAGACGGGAAGAATGAAGCCGGGCGAATCCGTGGGGCTTCCTTACGGAATGATTGTGCCCAAGGGCTGGAAGAACCTGTGGGTGACGGGCCGCTGCGCCTCCATGGACGTGCAGGTGCATGGGGCTTTCCGGGTGCAGCCGGCGGCGGTGATGATGGGGCAGGCGGCGGGAACCGCGGCGGTGCAGTCGGTTCGCACCAGCCGGCCCGCGGCGGAGATCGACACCGGGGTGCTGGTAACCACGCTGCGCAAGGCCGGAGCGTTCCTCCCGCAACAGACCACCAGCAAGCGCATGACCCGGAGGAACGCATGAACCGGCGATTATTCGGCTTCGGTCTGACCGGCGCCCTGGGCGCAACGGCGTCCGGAGCCCAACCGGACGGCGGGCAGGCCTTGGAACTCGCTGTGCTGAGCCGCTTCAACCCGCTGCGCCGTATTCTCTTCTACGACGATTTCGACGAAGGCATTAACGGCTGGGCCGAACTGCAGTCCAACCACAGCGGCAATCTCGACGACCTAAAGCCCAACATGCGCGACATGCGGCCGGCACAACTGTCCAGTTGCACCTTCTTCGATATCGGCACGCACGGCTCCATGAGCGGCACCTACGCGCTGAAACTGGCAACGCGGCCCAAGCCATTCCACAACGCGGCGGCCATCAAGCGAGTGACTTTCACCAAGCCCGGCCTGGTGCAGTTCGAGACCTGGTTCACATTCAAGGCCGAACAGACCTTCGGCGCGGCCGCCGCATGGGACGGCAACGTGTCGCCCTCCGAGCGCGACTTCGGCGATTTCACCATCAGCAACGACGTGTGCGAAGGCGAGAACGGGCCGCGCTACATCGCCGCGCTGCGCTACCAGAACACGGACTTCGAGGGACGGCCCGCGCAGAAGTGGATGCACAAGACCTCGCTGCACGTGACCACGAAAATGGCCCGCGAAAAAGGCCTGCCGCAGGATCGCGACTTCCACGTCGCGAACGTCAACGACTGGGCCGAGGTTCCCGGCGGGCGCCAGCCGCTGTGCTTCAACGAGACGGCCACCAAGATCAACTGGCACTATCTGCGCTGGCTGTTCAGCATCAAGGACCGGCGCAACGTGGAGTTGCAGGTGAACGACCTGGTGATGGATTTGCGCGGCATCAAGGTGCTGGCCTACGATCAGCCCTACCGCGCCCTGAACCACCTGCTGAATCTCCTCGTGGACGTGCGCACGCACCGGAACGTGCGCAACTTCCTGTTTCTGGATTCCGTGCTGGTGTCGGTGGACTGGTGAGCCATATGGTACGGCGATCATTCACCGCGGTGATTGAAAAGAACACCACCTGGACCTCGGACTTCGAGACCGAGCCCTACGAAACCGGCTGGGCCACCGAAGCCCGCTGGTTCGTCCGCATCCTGGAGATGAAGGGAAACGACGCGGCGCTCTCGGTGACGCCGCAGATCTCCCCGGACGGCCTCTTCTGGTGCGACGAAGGACGCGAGCAACTGGTCATGCGCGGGCCGGGTCTCTACTCCTTCGCGCTGCGTGATTTCGGGAACTGGCTGCGCCTGAGGGCGCGGGTGTCGGGGGGCGAACCATCCGTCAAAGGTTTCATCTATCTTGCGTTGAAGGAATAGCGTCGCCGCGATGCAGCACCTGGCGCTGCGCCGCAAGTTTCTTCACCAGCGCCGGAATGTCGAGTTCCTGCACCGGTTTGTCGGACTTCGCGGCCATGGCCGCGGCCACGCCGGCTGAATGACCGAGAACCATGTAGACCGGCTCCATGCGTATCGTGCAGATTGCGACGTGCGTCGCCGACACGCACACCGGCACAAGCAGGTTCCGGCACTCCTTCGCTCTGGGTGTAAGGCTGCGATAAGGAATCTCGTAGGGGTTGTTGGCCAGGTTGATGGATTCGTCGAGATGCCCTTCCACGCGGACGGAACCCGTATCGTTCTCGAAACGCCGCACCCAGTGCGAATCGAGCACAAAGGAACCCATGCCGACCGAATCCGTCTTGGTCTTGTTGGTCAGGATGTCGCGCTCGGTCATGACATACTCGCCGATCATTCGCCGGGATTCGCGCAGATAAATCTGCCGCGGCCAGAAGCCCGAGTCCGCCCACTCGTCCTTTGCAGGGCCCCAACTGTTCACCTCGTCCCGCAGATCCTTGGGCACGCGCGGATCGTGCGCCAGAAACCACAGAAAGCCCTTCTCGTAGTCCTGGTGGTCTTTGAGCATGCGATCCCGCTTGGCGTAACCGGCATCCGGATAGCCTTGATTGCCGCCGATGTAGTCGATGGAGAAAGGCCCGCTGGCATTCAGGTCGAACTTGCCGTTTGGAATCGCACCGAGATGGACCAGCCGGGCGAAGGCGATGCCCGGATGAGCCTGGACATAGCGCAGCAGCAGTTCATAGCGTTCGGGGTAGTAGTGGTCGGGCTTTGGCCACGGCGCCTTGAGATCGCTCCGCTGCGTCGCGATCAGCCGGTAGCAGTACGCCTGAATTCTCTTGTCGGCCGAGCCGGCCGGTTCGAGCGGCCCTTTTTCAACACCCCGGAGCAATCTGCCGCTGTCATCGCGGGCGGGGATGTCGGCCCCGAACTGCCCGTGGTGCATGTACTCGATGCCAGGAGTCCCGTAAACCTCTTCGCTGTAGTTCTTCACGAAATGCGGTTCCCGAACGCCTGCCAGTTTCTCGCCGTGCTCGAGCGCGCTCTCGCGGCCATAGGTATAGGAGACCCCGGCGCGGGCCATGAGGTCGCCCTCATAACTGGCATCGAGGAAAACCTTGCCGGAGAGTTGCGTGCCGTCGGACAGCTTGATGCCAACGATCCGGAGGTTCCGCTTGTCGACCGCAAGAACTCGTTTCCCGGTCAGCAGTCTGAAACCGCCCTGGCGGACCCAGCTCTCGAAGATCCGGCGGCCGGTCTTGGGTTCAAGGTCCCAGGACTTCGGTTGCCTCCACGGCAAGCCGCGCCCGCGAAATTCGATGCGCGGCGATTCGGGAGTCGGATATGCCTTTCGGATCTCACCTGCCACGGTCTCAAAGAACTCCCGGGCGAGCCCGCCCACCAGATGCGGAGTTCCTGTGTCGGTGACTGCGATGCCACCTGTCAGCATGCCTCCGATATGCGTTGTGGGCTCGACAACGATGACGGAGGCGCCTTCACGTGTCGCGGCGACCGCGGCTGACAAGCCGGCCGGCGTACCTCCGTAAATCACGATGTCCGCGCTGGCGCCGGTCTCTTGAGCGCTCACACAGGAAAGGGCCAGGACAAAAGCCGCCGCCGCGAGTCCCCGGCGCGCGATTACTCCGGGGTTTTGCCGTCTCATGAGGAACCCAGTCTAGCATGCGTATCGGATACTCTAGGAGGAGCCAGGTGAACCATGATACACAAGGTTTCTTTTCTGCTTCTTCTTCCCTGCCTGTGGATGGCGGCGCAGGACTTCGACGTAGTTGTCTACGGCGGAACGTCCGCGGGTGTTGCCGCCGCGGTCGCCGCGGCGCGCGAAGGGGCTTCGGTCCTGTTGCTGGAGCCCGGCAGGCATCTTGGCGGCATGACGTCGGGCGGCCTGGGCGCGACCGACACCGGAAAGACGGAGACCATCGGCGGCATTTCTCTCGAGTTCTACAAACGCCTCGGGCGCCATTACGGCGAGCCGGTTTCCTGGCGCTTTGAGCCGCGCGTGGCCGAAGACGTTTTCAAGGCCATGGCGGCAGAGGCGGGAGTAACGGTCCTTTACGCACACCGCTTGGAAGAAAAGAGCGGCGTGCGAAAGAGGGGCTCGCGCATTACGGAAATCCGAATGGAGAACGGTACGTCCTTCCGTGCCAAGGTCTTTCTGGACTGCACCTACGAGGGCGATTTGATGGCCTTCTCCGGCGTCTCCTATACGTGGGGGCGGGAGAGCGCGAAGCAGTACAACGAGACCTTCGCGGGAGTGCGTCCCCTGGACAAATATCATTACCATATTTTTCCGGTACCTGTTTCCGCCTACGACGAAAACGGAAAGTTGCTGCCGGAGATCAGCCCGGGTCCGAGAGGCGAGTTGGGCGCTGGCGACAAGAAGGTGCAGGCGTACAACTTCCGGATGTGCCTGTCGAAGGACAGGAACAACCAGGTGCCGTTTCCGAAGCCGTCGAACTACGACCCGCGGCGGTACACGCTGCTGGCGCGTCTGATCCAGGGCCTGGAGAAACGCGACGGGCGGGCTCCGCGCATGACCGAGTTGCTAATCGTCTCGTTGATGCCCAACAACAAGACCGACATCAACAACAGAGGAGGGTTCTCCACCGACTACATCGGCAAGAACTGGGAGTATCCGACCGCCAGCTACAAGCGGCGCGCCCAGATCTGGCAGGACCACATCGACTACACAAAGGGGTTCTTCTACTTCCTCGCGAACGCCCCACAAGTCCCGAAGTCGCTCCGCGATGAGTTCAACGAGTGGGGACTGGCGAAAGACGAATTCGTCGACACGGACAACTGGCCCCACCAGCTATATGTGCGGGAGGCCAGGAGAATGCTTGCCGATTTCGTCATGACGCAAAAGGACGCGCAAACCGATCTGGTGAAAGAGGACTCCGTCGCCATGGGTTCGTATCAGATGGACTCCCATAACATCCAGCGTCATGTAAACGCGGACGGCACGGTTCAGAACGAGGGCGATACGGAGGTGCCTTCCAAGCCATACCAGATTGCCTATCGCGTCATGACGCCGAAGAGCAGAGAAGCCACGAACCTTCTGGTACCGGTCTGCGCATCCACGTCGCACATCGCCTACGGGACGATCCGGATGGAGCCGGTTTTCATGGCGTTCGGCCACGCGGCCGGCGTGGCGGCGCACATGGCTGCGCGGGGCGGGAAGTCCGTGCAGGAGATCGATGTGCGGACTCTGAGGAGCAGGCTGCGGCAGCAGGGTGCGGTGACCGAATTGCCGGTCCGGTAGCGGGGCTTATACAGGGGATGCTGTGCGATACGGCCGCGGACTGTCATTGCTAAAATCCCCATCTGCACCCTCGGCTAGCACAGATTCCATTGGGAAGTGGAAAGGCGGTAATGGTTGTGCAAAACGCGATGACGATCTTTGCCGGCGGATGAACGGCCAGGTGCTGCAGCAAGCCCTCACGCGGGCTCACTTGCCGACTGTGCCTCTCGTAAATCCCGAACTATCCGAGAAGATGGAAGTCGCGCATCCTTCGCCAATTCCTTCGTTCGATGTTCAGAGTGCCGCCGGCGCCGGCTGCGGCTCTTTCGTCACCGCTCGAATCGCGAGGCTCTCTCGAACCGGAAATCCTCGCACTGCGCCACCAACCCGGCGTATTGCGGCGCTCAGAAGCTGTGAAAAAATGCCAGGGCGCCAGGTCAGGGACCCGCCCCACGCTCAGGACTGACTCCTGAGTCCTGGCTTCCCCCCGCTTCCTGCGACAAATCCTTGAGCACTTCCCGGCCCTGGCCCGAGCGCAGGTCGGCATCCAGGCGCCGCAGGGCCACGCGCACTACGTCGCGGTGATGGAGCTTGGCGCCAAGGCCCTTCTCGCTGAGTTCCAGCCACAGCCTGTGCAGCAAGTCCAGGTCGTCCGGCCAGAGCCGCGGCGGGTGCGGGCCCAGGTTGAAATAGAATGATGCGCCCTTGCGAGGGTCATGGATTTCGAGCGACAACTGCGGGCGGGGCTGGGGCAGAGTCTCCCAGGCGTCGCCGAAGGCTTTGGCCTGCTCGGCCGCCGGCATCTTCCCGGAGAGGTTCATGACCACCAGCGAAGACTGGAGCCTCTGCGCGGTTTCGACCAGCACCACGCTGGGATCCCGGCCCGGAACCACCAGCAGCTCGACATGTTTTCCGGCTTTCTCCGCCAGGCTGACCACCAGGCTGAAGAGCCGGGAAATGTCCGAGGAAAAGAGCTCATCGACCTGCAACGCATGCCCGCCGAAGCCGGAGCGTTCGGTCACCTTGACGGTGACCACCGCAATGTCCATTTTTCCGGTGTCGGTCTTTTGGAGGACCTTGTTGAGATGCTCGAGCAGGTGGGGGTTGCGGACCGCCACCAGCACGTTGCCGGGACGCAGGTTCACCGACTCGATGGAGAGCTCCTCCGGCGTATCCAGCCGGAACTTGTCGAGCCCCTCCGCCTTTCTCTTGCGGTGGTATCGCTCGGAGACGTCGAAGACCATGAAGAAAACCGCAGTGAAGCCGGCCCCCGCCAGAGTGGCCTCTTTCTTGGTGAACAGGTTGATCCCTGCCAGCGTGAAAAGGATCAGCGTGACCAGCCCCAGCCCGAGCGGAATCTCGGTCTTTCGGAAGCGCAGATTCAAAGGCGCCTTCCAGGCGCGGGCTTCCGGCTGCTTGTACCGGAGCACCAGCACGGAGAGCGCATTCATCGAGAAACTCCAGACCACGCCGAAGGCATAGGCCTGGCCCAGGAGATCCACATCGCCCCGGCTGATCAGGATGGTGAGCACCTGGAGAGCGGCGATCAAGTTGATGAACCGGTGGGTGGTGCCGAATCTCTTGTGAGGATGCCGCAACCAGTCCGGCAGGACACCGTCTTCGGCCACCCGGTTGAGCACGCCGTTCGAGCCGATGATCGAGGTGTTGACTGCTCCGGAGAGAATGATGGCGCCCACCAGCACAACGAAGGCATGGAACAACATCCGCACCGGAAGCGGTCCGGCCAGATGCATGGCCAGGCCGCCGATCAAGTTGTCCAGGAAGTGTACGCGCTCGGAATCCGGGATCAGCATCACCGCGAAGAAGGAAACCAGCGAAGTGAACAGCATGCTGTAAATGAAGATCACCAAGCCGGCGCGCTGCAGGTTCTTCAGCTTGGGAGAAGCGATCTCGCGGTTTACCTGGGCCAGCGTCTCCTCACCGCTCATCGCCAGCAGCGAGTGACCCAGGCCGATCAGGATGGCGATAACGGGAATCATGGGCAGCCCGGTTCCCTGGAGCCAGCCGACGGCCTCCTTGCCGAGATGCATGTTCTGTGGAGTGGGCAGCGGCACCGGCTGGAAGCCTCGCGTGAAGATGGTCACCAGGCACCACACGATCAGGATGCCGACCATCACGGTGGTGAGCTGCATGATCCGCAGGGCTTTCTGGCTGGACTCGTGGATCCCGATGATGTTTTTGCGCCAGAAATACACGGTCGCCGCCAGGGCGAAGACTGCCGCGAAATACGGAGGGTGGACCTCCAGCCCGGGGTGCTGGAAATGTGCGGCCGTCTCGTTGAGGAGTCCCGCCAGGTAGAGCCCCGCGCTGACCGCGCTGATGGGGCCGGTGAGCACGTAGTCGAACAGCAGAGCGGATACCGAGAACTTGGCCAGGGTGGGGCCCATGGCTTCATTCACGACCCGGTAGACGCCGCCGCGCACGAACATGGCGCAGCTCTCGATGTAGACCGCGCGCACCGCGTAGGAGAACAGCATGATCCCCAGGATGAACCAGGGCGCCGGTTTGCCTACCGCAGTTTCTGCGATCCCTCCGGCGTAGAAGGCCGAAGAGGCCAGGTCGCACAGCACGATAGCGGCCGCCCTCCAGAAAGTGATGAAGGACAGCATGACGGTGGTGGCGACCACGACCTTGGTCGCTTTCGACCGCATCTGCGTTTCCACGGGGATGATCTCCTGCCCGTCCCCGGCCCACGGGGACGCTCTCAAGTGCGCCTGCGAAGTTAGCTGACGGGCTAGGGCTTGAAAGTACCCCGTCCGGATTCCCCGGACCGCGCCCCAACTGCTTGGGTCCTCCGCCTCCTGGGTGGAGTTCGGCTGTAATGCCTCAGAAGGTGTGAATGAATCGGCTGGCAGGCGAAACCGCCTGCCCCACCCGCCGCCAAGTGGTTTGGCTGCAATGTGGGGCAGGCAGTGTTGCCTGCCGTCTGCGGTGTTCGACCGATTCTTTCACACCTTCTCAGTCTCCGGGGGGTGCTGTATGCCTTGTGGGATAAGCTTTAGCTTGTCAGGCCCATTCTCGACTACAGCGCGAGACAAGCTGAAGCTTATCCCACCCGGGGTCCCGGAGACTGAGGCATTACGTTCGGCTCGCTTTCATCGTAGCATGGTGCATATGAACAAACGACGTGTATTCCTGAAGTGCGCCCTCGGACTCGGCGCCGGAGGCGCCGTGGCCGCCGGGGCGTCCCCGGCACGCGCCCGGGTGGCCGGCGGCATCCGTTCGGGCAACCTCTACTTCAGCTCCGGGTTGACCGGAGTTCGTCCGGAGGCCCGCAAAGATCCGCTGGCCTTCGGCGGCGACGTCAAGGAGCAGACCCACACCATTCTGAAACTGCACAAAGCCAACCTCGAGTCGCTGGGCTCGTCGCTGGAAAACGTGCTGAAGGCGACCGTCTTCCTGGCGGATGTCAAGACCGAGAAGAACGCCTTCAATGAGGTCTACGCGCAGTACTTCCCGAAAGACGCGCCGGCGCGCTCGGCGGTGGGAGCGGAGTTCCCGGACACCGCCACCCGCGTCGAGATCGAGTTGGTGGCCTGGATTCCGTAAGGATGGTCTAGCGAGGTTCCACCTCAGACCGGCCAGGATATTCACCGCGGAGGCGCAGAGGCCGCAGAGAAAATGCATTTGTCTTCTCCGCGTCTCTGCGTCTCTGCGGTGAATCAAAACTTGACTCATTTCGACCGAGTTTCCAGTTTCAAGACTCTAGTCCGGTTGCGCCAGCGAGAGCCGGGCCGCGGCGGCCATCAGCACGCGGTCCAGTTCCGGCTCGGCGAGCGGTTTGGCCAGGACGTAGGCGTCCCCGCTCTGGAAGCTGCGCGAGAGCTCGGCGTCGAAGCCTTCGGTGAGCAGCACGAAGGCGCCGATGTGATGGCGAACCTTCTCGAAGAACTCCAGCCAGCTCAGCCCGGGCAACCGCACCGAGCAGAAGACCACGTCAAAGGCCAGGCGCTCGACCAGTTCGGCGCCCTGCTCGGCGCTGCTGGCGGGAACCACGCGGCAGGCCCGCCGCCCTAACAGAGCCACCGTGTTCCGGCGGACAGGCTCGTCCGGCTCCACCAGCAGGACCGTGAGGGGCCGCGCGCTCAGAAGCTGCTCGGCCCGCGTCCGGATCTCGGCGCCCGCCTGGGCCGGCGCGACCGGAAGTTCGACCTCGAGCCGGCAGCTCGCCGGCGGAACCCGGACCAGCCGGATTTCTCCGCCATGGCTTCGAATAATGCCGCGGCACACGCCTTCGCTGAGTACGCCGGTCTCCGCCTCGCCCGGCGCCTCCGGCTGGCCGGCCTGCTCCCTCTCCGGGGAGCCGTAACTGATTTCCACCAGCGCCCGCCCTCCCAGCACGTTGGCGCCGATGGCCAGCGTCTTTTCGTGCGCACCCGCCAGGGCCTGCTCGGCATGCACCAGCAGGTTCAGAAAGACGCGCTCCAATTGCCCTTGCGATCCCAGCACCACCAGCGGATCGGCGCCCAGTCCATCACACAAAACGAAACCGTGCGCTTTCCAGCCCTGCCGTCGAAACTCGATCAGGCTGCGCAGCAGCGCATTCAGGTCCACGGGGCTGGCTTCGGCCGGCTCCGACCGGGTTAAGGAAACCAGGCGAGCCAGGATCTCGGAGGCTTTTTCCGCCTCCGCGGCCAGAGCGCGGAGCCGGTTTTCCAGAGAGACCTCGGGGCCGCGCGCGGGGCCCAATTCCGTCAGCCTGGCAATCGACTCCAGCGGGGCCCGGAGCTCGCCGGCGATCCCGGAAATCAACTGTCCGGCCGCCGCCAGCCGCTCACTCCGGGAAAGCTGCTCCCGAATCGACTGTTCTTCCATGAGGCGCAGGGCGAGCGCAGCCTGGTTGGCCAGGTGTTGCGCCATCACCTGCGCGTGCGGGCCGAAAACATGCGTGCGGTGGTTGTGGTAGATCTCCAGAACGCCCAGCAACTCAGTGTGGGCCAGCATGGGTACGAACATGACCGAACGGGGCCGCTCGGCGGCCGGCGGGCCCGGAAACAGCGGGCTCCGGCGCGCGTCCGGGATGGTCAGCAGAGCCTGGTTTCTAAAACACGCGGCCGCGCCGCAGGGCGGCGATCCCCCCGGGGCGTTCACCGGGATGGAGTCCTGGGGCCGGAAGTCGCCGGGCACGGGTTCCAGGCTTCGGCTGCCGCGGTTGTAGAGGTAGAGCCGCACCCCCGAGACCCGGAAGAGTTTCGGCAGCACCGAGCCGATGGTGGTCAGGATCTCGGCAGCAGAGCTGGCGCCGATGATCTCTTCGCCCAGGCTGTACAGCGCCTTCATGATTCTACGCTGGGCCGCCAGGCGGCGCTCCCGCATCCACCACAGGGCCAACGCCAGGCCCAGGGCGGCCACCAAACCCACCGTCAGTCCCGGCGAGATCAACCGGCGCTTCTGAAGCCGCGCCACCGCTTCCGGGTTGCCAATCACGATCTGAAAGAAGCGGTTGTGAGGCGGGATCGGGCAGTTCTGCGAAAAAACCCCGGTGACGCGCACCCGGTCTCCCGCATCAAAGCCCGCGAGACCAGGAGCGCCCTGGCGGGATTTCAACGGCAGGAAGACCTTCAGGGGCCGGTTGGGATCGCCGATCAAAAGGTATTCCCCGTCTTCGCTTTCCCCCGACTCGAGCACTCGCGCCTCGGTGACCACCAGCCGGCCCAGATGACTGAAGGACCGCAGCCGCTCGACGCTCAGCGCCTGCGGAGAAGGCGCCGCGCCATGAGCCAGGATGCCGATCCCGGTGAGCGCCAGCACGGGAAGCCCTGCGCGCCGGGCAATGGTTCCGCGGGCCTCCACACGGTCACCTGGCCGGACCCCGGAGAAACTGGCCCTCGAGCCCTCCAGCATCAGGCCGTAGCCGGCCTCGTCCTGGATGGGCAGGTGCACGAAAGAGACTTGGTCAACCGGCGGGGCCGCAATCGTCCCCCGGACCGCCACGACGGCCCCTTCGAACGCGGGCGCGAAATCGGGCGGCTTGCGCGAACAGGCCTGCTCCAGTGGGAGCAGGTTTTGGGCGGGGGCCGAACTCCACCACAGCAAGACCCCGAACAGCAGGGGCGCTATATGGCGGAAGGTCTCTGCATCTCGAGCCATGCTTCCAGCTCCGGCTGAAGAAAGTCTCTGACGTTCACGTCTGCATCCGGAAGGGCGGCATGGGTGGTCCCCACACCCACCACACGAGCGCCGGCCGCCCGTGCGGCCGCAACT
>Ga0315284_10014185_pt1 | contig 11351 bp, 12 predicted proteins | sample YL17G09_16_MG_FD_203696 | JGI IMG/M metagenome (GOLD analysis project Ga0315284, IMG submission 203696) | Sediment microbial communities from Yellowstone Lake, YNP, Wyoming, USA - YL17G09_16 | ecosystem: Environmental > Aquatic > Freshwater > Lake > Sediment | place: USA: Wyoming | collected... | reverse complement strand
CAAACCTGTGCTGGACGTTCATTGTCTTTGCCTCACCATGGTGGCATCCGCACATGCACGCCAACAGTCTCGTGCGCATAGAAGGACATCCTGTGTTTGGTAGCGCTACCGGGAATCGAACCAGGGTTTTGAGATTGAGAATCTCTTAGCCCTGCTAATAGAATCAAACACTTAGCCTGACTCGGAAGGCCACTGTACCGCGAATTGTACCCCCTTCTTGCACCTATTGGACCTTCCGGGTCACTTCCGGCACCGCCCCGATCTGGCGCTCCGCCAGGTATTCCATGAAGCGCTCGAAGCCCGCCGCCACGTGAGGTTCGGTGACATGCACGTAATAGCGCTCCGTCACGCGGGGCGAACTGTGCCCCAGCAGCCGCGCCAGGGTGAACTTGTCCATGCCGCTTTCCGCGCAGCGGGTGGCGAAGGTATGCCGCCAACAATAGAACGGGAAAGGCTGCAACCCGGCGCGGCCGAGCGCTCGCTCGTGCGCGTGCTGTACAGTCGTCAAATGACCGCTCGCGCCCCGTCCCGCGAAAACATAAGGACTCCCCTGCGAGTCGCCGCGCCGCAGGTTCAGCACGCCCCGCGCCCGGACCGTCAAGGGCACATTGCGCACCGCCTCTTTGCTCTTGCCCTCAGCGACGTGAACGTAAGGCGGCTGCGTCTCCAGATGCACGTGCCCCCAGGCGAGCGGGAAAAGCTCCGAGTTGGGCCGCAGGCCCGTGTCGGCCGCGAGGATCGCCACCTCCCGCAAGCTCGCTGAGGCCGCTTCGAGATAGCGCGCCTCTTCTCGGAAACTCACCACGCGCTCGCGCCGCGCCTCACCGGGAAGCTCATGCACCACCGGCGCCCGATCCACCACCTTCCACTCTGCCGCGAGATTCAACAGTCGGCGCAAGGTCCGCAGCTCCCCATTGATGGCCGACAAGGAAATCCCCGACTTCTGCGCTTGGCGCCAGGCGATGAATCCGTCCAGCCGCTCTGGGCCGATCTCGGAAAGCGGCGACTCCGCCAGGGACTCGAAAGCGAGAATGCGCCCCAGGCAGCCTGCATAGAAACGCGCCGTGCTCGCCTTGGTGTGCAGCCGCACGTGCGCCAGGAATTCGCCGCTGAACTCGCGCAGCGTCGGCGTCCCTTGGCGCTGGTGGACAGGCGGCCACGGGTCGAGGGGATGCACTCGCCCTTCGTTGAGCGCATCCCGATGCGCGTCGTTTCTCGCACTGGCCTTGCGCCGATTGGAGGTGTGCGCGGAGCGCTGCAACTCGAAGTACTCCCGCCGCCCGTCCGCATGCTTGAGGGTGAATTTGAACTTGTACCACCAGATGCGCCCGCGCCGGTAAAGACCCATACCTGAACGTTACTCGGTCAGGGCGCCGTGGTAAAGGGAAAGATTTCAAGATAATGCTTGACACGGTAGAACGCTGTGGAGTATAAATGCCTGTCTCTGCGTGGAGACCCACCGCAACCAGGAGGGCTTTATGCAGAACAACCCCGCCTCAGAAGTTACCAACCCCGTCCTCACTGAGAGAGAACTCGCGCAAAGACTGAAGGTCAGTCTTAGCCTAGTTCGCAAATGGAGACGCGAGAGTAAAGGTCCGCGTTTCGTGCGGCTCAGTAAGTGCGTGAGATATGTAGTTGAGGACGTTCAGCGCTGGCTCGCTGAGCAAAGTGGAGGGCCAACCGCGAAGGCATCGCCAAGTTCCCAAAAATGACAAGAGCCGCGGTCGCACGCGGCCTTGTCGGTCTTTCTGGAGCGATAACCGATGCCTCACGATACCACAACTCGCGCAACGCGTCAAACTGAAACTCCCGGCAGCGTACAACGGGAACTGCGACCGCCCGATCCGCCGGCGTCCAGCACTCGCCTGCCCCGCAACGAGAACATCCTGCACAAGCTCAAAGGCGTGCGGCGCAGCGGCTCAGGTTGGATGGCCTGCTGCCCAGCGCACGAGGACGGCCGCGCCAGCCTTTCGCTCACGGAGCGCGACGGCAAGGTACTTCTCTGTTGCCACGCGGGATGCTCTACCGAAGCCGTGCTGGAAGCCGTGGGCCTGAAAATGGGGGACCTGTTCCTCGACTCCCAGGCGAAGCGGAGCATCGTCAAGACGTATCGCTATACAGACGAGCAAGGCAACCTCCTCTTTGAAGTCGTACGCTTCGAGCCCAAGGCGTTCGCGCAACGGCGACCGGACGGGCAAGCCGGGTGGGTCTGGAATCTACATGGCACGCGCCGTGTGCTCTACAACCTGCCAGGGCTTTTGCAGGCGGAAAATGTTCTCGTCGTGGAAGGCGAGAAAGATTGCGAGACGGCGCGGATGCTGGGCTTGGTTGCCACGTGCAACCCTGCCGGTGCCGGCAAATGGCGGGACGACTACAGCACGAGCCTCAAAAGCAAGGACGTAATCATCGTCCCGGACGCCGACCAAGCCGGAAGGAAACACGCTCAGCAAGTCGCGTCCGCGCTCGTCGGTGTTGCTGCTTCTCTGAAAATTCTGGAACTGCCCCACGGCAAAGACCTCAGCGAGTGGGTGGAAGCGGGCGGCCAAAAGCCTGAGCTGTTGGCGCTGATCGAACAAGCGCCCGCGTGGGTGTCTCCGGCACGCGGGAAAGCCAAAAGCTCCACGATCTCTTCTTGTTTTCGCGTGACGGATGAGGGTGTGTTTTATTCAGATCCGGATGCGGGGAATGAACCGCTGCGGATTTGCTCACGTCTAGACGTTGTGGCTGAAACGCGGGACGCAAACGGAGAAGGGTGGGGTCGCCTCTTGCAGTGGCGGGACCGCGAAGGGCGTGAGCACTTGTGGGCGATGCCTATGGCGCTCCTGGCAGGCTGCGGTGATGAATACCGCGGTCGATTGCTGGATGGGGGTGTGCAGATGCACCCTGGCAAGCGAGCGCGTGAACTGCTCACCGTGTTCGTTCAGACGGCTCTCTGCGAGGAGCGCGCACGCTGCGTCTCGAAGCTCGGATGGCATGGCGAAGCGTTTGTTCTACCCGATGTCAGCATTGGCAGCACACCGACTGGCGAGCGGCTGGTCTATCAGTCACCCTTTGAAAGCGAGCATTCTCTCAACGCTGCCGGTTCCCTTGAAACATGGCGAGACCAGGTTGGCCAGCTTTGCTCTGGTAATTCTCGGCTACTGTTTGCGGTCTCGTGCGCTTTTGCAGCGCCGCTTCTCGCGTTCTCGAAAGGCGAATCTGGCGGCTTTCACCTTTACGGGCCAACCTCCACAGGTAAAACCACCGCATTATTGGTAGCTGGCAGCGTCTGGGGTGGTGGTCAACGCCGCGGGTTTGTGGAGAGTTGGCGCACAACAGTCAACGGTCTTGAAGCCTTCGGCGAGCAGCATAATGACAGCCTTGGTTGCCTGGACGAGATTTCACAGCTCGATGCACACGAGGCCACTGAATGTTTGTATCTTCTCGCTAATGGTCAGGGCAAGCAGCGGATGACGAAAACTCTGGGTTCGCGGCGTCGTCTTACCTGGACAACCTTGTTGCTTTCTTCCGGTGAGATCACGCTAGGTGAGCATTCCCAAAGCATCGGCAAGCGGGCGAAAACCGGCGTTGAAATTCGGTTGGTCAACCTCGGTGTAGATGCCGGCAGTGGAATGGGAATCTTCGAAGCCCTACACGGTTTCGAAAATGCCGAAGTTCTCTCCCGGCATCTGTGCGAGCGAGCCAAAGAGGTCTATGGTGTCCCGATTCGAAGGTTTCTGGAGTACCTGGTGAAGAATCGTCTTGGCATCGAAACTCGCGTCCGCACCGAACGCGACCGATTCTTGGAGCGCCACCTACCACATTCCTGCGCTGGCGAAGTGACACGTGCGGCTGGTCGTTTCGCGCTGGCGGCCGTAGGCGGCGAACTGGCGACCGAAGTCGGTCTCACTGGATGGCAGGCAGGCGAGGCGACGACCGCTGCGGCACGCTGCCTGAGCGAGTGGATTTTGCTGCGGGGAACTATTGGCTCGGGCGAGGTCGAGGCTGCGATCCGCCAAGTGAAGGCGTTCCTCGAAGCTCACGGCGGCGCTCGTTTTCAATCGGTTCAAGCGCGTTTGACTGGTTTTGGGGAAGAGATCCCAGAACGAATCATCAACAGGGCAGGCTTTAAGCGCACTGATGCTGCTGGCGAAACGGAATATCTAATCCTTCCCGAGATCTTTCGCACCGAGGTGTGCAAAGGATTTGACGCGCGCCTCGTCGCACGTGTGCTGGGAGAACGTGGCTGGCTTGATTCCAGCGCTGATAGAAACCAAGTGAAGGTCCGCGTTCCAGAACTCGGGTCTATATGGGTGTACGCGGTGAAAGCGTCGATCATGGAGAAGTGATGCGTGCGGCGTTAATGTTTTTTTGCGGGAACACTGGGAACAACGGGAACATGGTTCGTAACTTACTGAACCGCAGAACCTTGCTTTTTCAAGGTCTGTTCCCACTCGTATTTTTGGCACTGGGAACAGTGGGAACAATTCAGCGTTTTGTTCCCAGTGTTCCCACTCGCTTTTTGGCAACTGGGAACAGACTTCAAAGCTGTAACCAGGTTTGTTCTCAACCAGTTCGTTCCTTTGTTCCCAGTGTTCCCGATGTTCCCGTTCAGATCGGATGATGCCGTGAGAGGCTTTGCTGACACAATTCGCGCTTTTGCCCGTCAGCTCGTGTCGGACTTCGCAAACCGTTATCAGCGGGACCCCAGCGAATTCCGCCACCGCGCAGGCACCCTTCTTACCAAGAGCATCCCCGGATTGAGACCAGGTCCCAAGCTGATTCAACAAACCACTGACGCCACCAAAATCTTAGAGCAATGCAAACTCCGGTGTCAGGAACAAAAGCTCCCCTTTCAGCCACGCGACGCCTGGAACGAAATTTGCCGCGTGCTCCAGGTCCCAGACTCAGAGCGACCCCGTCTGCGCGACCGCGTGCGCTCCCGGCGCTACGCAGAGCGCCGTCGAAAAAGGCGAACGGGAATTTACACGTCAAAGACTCACGCGGGAGATATACACTTTGACAACCCCTCGCCATCCTCTTAGGATCGGCGCATGAAGCACCTCACCAGGGAGCAAGTCGAAAAGCGTAAGGCACAGGCCGTGCGGTTTACTCGCCATGTTGTAGGCGATCCGGACCGCGCCGACGAAATCGACAGCGAGACCCTGGAAAGTTACGCGGAACGAAGAAAGATTCAACTCACTAATCCTAAGAGAGGAACTGCCATGAAAAGCAGAAAGCAATTGCTCGACGAGAACGCCGATTTGACAGAGGAATGCGAGAGCCTACAGGATAGGCTAGACGATATCTTGGACATCGCAGCCCCCGAGGAAGAAGAGGAAGATCCTGAACCGGGGGAAGACGACTAGCGCGGCCCGCGTGTGGCGCGAGATGGCGTAAGCCTGCTCGCGCCATCACAGATCGCGCCCAGCGGTATCGCGCCCAGCGCTGCATCCCCCCAGGGCCGCGAAGCTGTGAGCTTTGCGGTTCCACGCGATTCTTGGTCGTGGACCACCGAGACGGAGAGGAGCGGAACAACGCTCCCGAGAATCTTCGCTGGTTGTGCAAGCGCTGCAACACGCGCTTGGGGCTCGCAGCGGCCCAAGCCGGACGCGGCAGGCGCACGCGGCAGTTCAACCCGGGCGCCCGGACTCTCGCGCACTACGTCCAGGCCGCCTTGGAGCACCGACGCGGCGCCCACGATCCCGGTGGCCTCGTGATCCACGAGACGCCGCCAGCTCAGCGCCGAGAATTCGCCGCCGAAATCTGGCGCCGGCGCCGCGACCGCGGAACCGACCGACCGTCACGCTAGAGGTAAACACCAATGGCAATAACAATGAGCACGGCTGGCTGTAAACGGTCCCTCTGGCTCGTCCTGCTTCTCCTGCTCACGCTGCCGGCGTCTGCGCATGCGCAATTCCTCGGCTACACCAGCCCGCAGACGGTAGGCCCGACGCGCCTATTCAATGCCGTGGTCGCTCCGGGAGTCAGCGCCACGGTGCAGAACATCGGCCAGTCAGTGCATTTCCTCACTTACACGATCACGGGCGCCACAGGCGGGCCGGTGCAGATTTTCCTGGAAGGCAGCACAGACGGGGCTGCCTATTTCCGCATCTCAAACATCGCCGCCGATCCCACCAGCGGCATCGTCTTTGGCAACGGTTACTGGCCTGCCGTGCGTGCCAACCTGCGCATCTTCGCGCCGGGCGGCGTGGCTCCCACGTTGACCGCCTACTACACGGGGACATCGGTTTCGCCCCTGCCCACAGGCGAGAACGTAGCCTCGCAGAGTTTTACTAAGGACGTGATCTTGGGGCCGCTCAACGCGGTCCAGACCACGCGCATTAGCAGTCCGGTCGGACATACGGGCGGCGTGCTCCTGGCTCGCCGTACTGGACTGCCCGCCGGGTGTGCCGGCGTCGGAAGGTTAGAGATCTCGCCGCTGGTAATCGGCCCTGACGCTGCGTTTCCCGTCCAGATGGGCGGCGTAAGCTTCGTGGGGAGAATCAATCTAGGGACCATCGCGCCGCAGAGCTTTTCGATCCCCCCCATACCAGCGCAGATCGTTTATCTCAACTACGTGCCCACCGATCCTTTTCCCGGCGTCTGCGCGGCGAACCTGAACATCGTTTACACCTTCGATTCTCAGGCAGTGACCCGCAACCACGAGTTTGTGCTGTTTGACGCCCTAGCCGCGCCCGGCGTTTTCACTTACGGCGGCGCGCCCTATTGGCCGGTGCTGGCCACGCGGTCCGAGAAGCACACGGTCGAGCTGACCGTGACGGGCGGACCCGCCAACTGCTCTTTCCAACTCGAAGGCTCACTCGCCAATCTGACCTGGTTCAACATGAGCGGGGCGATTGATTGCGTTCCGGCAGCCAATCGCCTATTCCACGTCATCAACCGCCCGGTGAACTTCATTCGGGGAAATCTCACCGTGCTCAACGGCGGCGCGGCGCCGACCGTCACCTTCGAGTATCTGGGGGCGCGCTGATGATGAAAGGAACATTTCTGACGCGGCTCTGGCTGGCTTTGCTCAACCGTCTCACCGCGCTCTGTTTTCTATACGGCCGCGTGTGGATGTGGGCGCACGGCCGGAAGTGGCCCACACGTGAGGAGTCCGTGGAGACGGCGCGATTTCTCGGGCTTAGTCCGAACTCGCCGTTAGAGCAACCGCGCCGAGGGACCGACACGATTCAGTGATGGAGTCGAGGTTATGAGCGAAATCCTGGCCGACATCCAACAGTTCTTCGACATCGAAGGAGAACTCCGCCAGTCCCAGCAAAATCTTTTGGAGCTGGAAGGTATGATCCGGGCGTCATCAGCCCTCGCCCGCGAGTTCGGCTCTCAGATTGTCCAAGAGCGGCAGGCGCACAATGCGCTGGTTGACAAATTCAACTGGGCCTACCGTGCCACGTTCGGGAGCGTCCCCCAGGGGCTGCAAGGTGGTCAGATCCTCGTGGCCATAGGCGTGGTGGCGATTCTCGGGTTTATTGCCGCCGATCTCGTGTTCCGCTTCCGCGAGCAGAACCGACTCGGGCAAGAGATGGCGGCGCGCCAGACCGAGGGTCAGGCTGCAATTCTCGCAGAGCAGAACCGCGCCGCGCTCGAACAAGCAGCTCGGCAAAAAGACAGAGAGGCAACTGACGCCCAAGCGCGGGGAGACTTCGAGGGCGCACGCCGTAAGGCCGATGAAGCGACGGCGCTCCGCCGACAGGAAGGTACACCAGGCGCCCAGACCCCCCCACCAGGCGCTCCCATAACCTCAGACTTGGAGAAGTTTGCGAGCGAAAACTGGCCTTGGCTCCTTCTCGCTGGCGGCGGGGTTGTCTTTCTAGTGAGCCGTTTTTGAGAACTGATGAAGGCAAGATGTTGATTTTGCTTCCACGGAATCGCATAGGCGCGACGCACGTGCCGCTTGCGGGTTTGACCCTACAGGCGCAGGCGACAAGCCCTGTTGTGGGCGAGTTTTGGACCTTCGTGCAAGGCCAGCTTTTCGGCGGATCGCCGACAGGCCTTCAGGTGTTAGCAGCGGCCACAGGAGCCGTGGCCTTGCTCGCTTGGGGCTTTAAGGCCGTGTCGCGTCAAGCCCGCCGAATGAAGAAGCGGATCCAAGAGTGAAGGAGATAGGCATGCTCGTTTTGACACCGGCGAATCGCGCAAGCGGCAACTACGTCCCCGTGGAGCAGCTCTCGTTTCTAGTTCCTACACACAGACCCGTCAGCGGTCTCGGCCTCGAACTCGAACCCAACGCCCTGGCGCTGGGACTTGGCTGTCTCGTTCTCGGGGTTTTTCTGTTTGGCCTGGGAGCCGGGCCGAAGTACGAAGCTGCGAAGCGCAAGCGGCGCACGGGGCAGATCAAGAAACTGCGCGAGCAGATTGCCGCCTTAGAGCGTGCGGACTGAAGTCCGATCCGCTGCAAACAGCGAAAGTGCGGAGGAGAGAAAAATCGGCAAAAATCGCAAAGAACCGTTCGTTTTGGGTGCGAAAATTCGACAAAAATCGCTAAAAAAATCGGTAAAAATCGTTCAGCGACAAGACTCAGGAGGGTCAGCTATGGCGAGCCGGTCTTACAGCGTTCGGAAAGCGGCACAAGTTCTCGGCGTCTCGGTCCCCACGGCGAAGCGCATGATTGATGCTGAACAACTCGGCGCCTTCGAAACCCCAGGCGGACATCTGCGCGTCTTGGCAGACAGTTTAGAGCGCGTGCAGCAAGGACGTGGTTTGCGGCCGGCGCCGCAAGTGTCCTCGGTCCTACAGAATCGGCGCGAGCGCGTTGAAGAGCTGGGCCTTGAAGCTCAGGAACTCCGCGCTACCCGTGAGATCCGTAAACTCCGCCAAGAGGACGCTGGCGAACGCCAGCAGAAACAAGAAGAGCGGCAGCAGCGCGCTCGCGAAGCCGAGCAGGAGGCCCAGCGCCTTGAACTCGAACAGCAGCAGCTCGAGATCGAAGAGCGCGAAAGAGAGCAACAGGCCCGCGCTCAGTCCGCGCTCTCCCACTTTCGCCAGCGCTGGCTTGCTCATGCCGACAAACTTCTAGGTCCCTTCACCTATATCTGGCTCACAGCGCCCCAACGCAAGGAAGTTGCGGAAGGTCTGGAAGCCGAAATCGCCAAGCACGGCCCGGATGATGAACAGCGAATGCAGCGGATCATCGAGGACGCGCTTGCCAGCCTCATTGCACCGCTGGAGGCCCAAAGGCAGATCGCCCGAAGGCGCGAACAGGCCGTGCAGCACACGATGCTCTCGCTCAGCTTTCGGGCGACAGTCTCCGAGCGAGCCCGAGCGGAAGCGTTGGCGCGGGAAGTTCTCAAGCAGATGCCGCTTGACGCTACTCCCGACGAATTGCTTTTGAAGGCGCAAGATGCGGTCGCGTCCATCGCTCACACGGTCGAGGACCGTGAGGCCCGCCAGAAGCGCGAGGCAAACAAGCGCGAGTTCATCGGCAACGCATTTCTCGCCGTCAGCATTTACAGGCGCGAACTCGAAGCCGAGGGCAATATCTCGCGCCAGGAGTCTTCCGACGAAGAGATGTGGAACAGCATCAAAGATGATGTCCGTCACCAGCTCTCGCAAAAACTCACCGGCGACGAAAGCCCGGAAGAAGTCGAGGGCTTGATTCACGATATGGTGGACGATGCGTTTCAGTTGGAAAGCCCGGACGACGACCAGGATTAACAGCCCGCCGACCTGGAACGCCTGCCCGCAGAATCCCTCAGAGCAATATCGCTTGACATTCCCGCAGGTCAGGAGTAGGAAGAAAACAGGCGGGCACCGCCGAAGGTGAAATCTCCGACGATGCCCTGACCATCGAAGCCTAACAGGAGGCTCAAATGGCTGCGAAGAAAATATCCCAATCTGCCCCCGACCTTCAAGCGATTACCACGTACCTTCTAACAGCAAGTGATATTTCGCGCGACAACTTTGAACTCCGTCAACTCGGGAGCGCCGCAGAATTCCGCCACAAACTCTCTATACTCTGTGAAGCTTGGGCCACAGCCCGCGCTCAGCAGTTGCTGGTGGAAATGATACGCGCTTCCGCGAAACGTCCGCGCTCTCTCCTCGAAGCTGGCAAGGAAGTTGAAGTTGCGTACGGACGAGTCGGAGCCCCAAATGACGTCACGGCTTTCGACCCGTTCTTCCGGCCGCGTGAGGAAGCCAACGCCATCCGGCGGGAACAGACCCCTTCACAGCGGAATCGTTGGGCGCTGTACTACGGACGCTACGGCTGTTTGCTCTGCGGCGCCAAGGACCAGCTCTATGATTCCGATGGCATGTGCCATCGGTGCCGCATGCGGATATTGCACCGCCTTTCAAGGCTTGCTGGCGACCAGGAGGCCCTGGTCCGCGCTGCGGGATAGCTCTCGTCTGTGGAATGCGCCTGGAAGCCCCGCATCTGCCCCAGGACGCATCGGCACAGATTGACCAGGCCAAAGGGGCTTGCACCGATTGAAAGCGTGTGCCGGAAATTCCGAACGTTCTCATACGGGAAAGCAAAGCGGAAAGAACTCGTCCACTGTACCGCGAATTGTACCCCCTCTCTGCACTTTTCTAGCGCATCTCGCGTCACCGCGTGACACGCACGCATTGAGGTTCAAGAGTTAAGTAACTGTGGTGACGCTACATAACACTTGGTAGTTGGTAGCGCTATCGGGAATCGAACCCGAGTTTTGAGATTGAGAATCTCACGTCCTAACCCCTAGACGATAGCGCCATCGGGCGTATGTAACTTTTCTAGCATCGGCCGCGCAGAGTTGTCAAGAAACAGTTGTCAGTTGCCAGTTTTCAGTCATCAGTGGTCAGTTGTTAGTTGTCGGTTGTTAGTTGTCGGTTGTTAGTTGTGGGCTGTCAGTGGTCCGCGCCCATTCCGGGGAAGGATTCGGCGCGTGCTGGTCAAAACTTGGTTAGCGATGAGAAGCTGAACTCGCGGATCTTCATGGCCGGGACCACCATGTCGAAGGTTTCCTCACCGGCGGTGCGTTGGGGCGGGCTCATCATTTCCACCTGGCCGAGCATTTCGATAACGCTCTGGTTGAACCGGAGATTCCTCACGCCATGCTGCACCTTGCCGTCTTCAACCCAGAACGTGCCGTCGCGGGTCATGCCGGTGAGAAGTTTCTGGTACGGATCGACCTCGCGGATGTACCACAGGCGCGTGACCAGCAGGCCGCGCTCGGTCGAAGCCACCATCTCCTCCACGCTCGACTTCCCACCTTCCATGACGATGTTCACGGGCGCTTCGCCGATCTCGTTGGGGAGAGGAAACCCGTGCCCGGTAGGCTTGGCGCCAACTTTATGGGCAGTCTGCCGGGCGTACACGACGCGCTTGACCACGCCTTTCTCGACCAGAATCAGGCGTTGCCGCGGCATTC
>Ga0315284_10014182_pt1 | contig 11351 bp, 9 predicted proteins | sample YL17G09_16_MG_FD_203696 | JGI IMG/M metagenome (GOLD analysis project Ga0315284, IMG submission 203696) | Sediment microbial communities from Yellowstone Lake, YNP, Wyoming, USA - YL17G09_16 | ecosystem: Environmental > Aquatic > Freshwater > Lake > Sediment | place: USA: Wyoming | collected... | reverse complement strand
TGAAACGGGTGTTCCTCATCGTGCTCGACGGCCTCGGGTTCGGCGAGGCGGTGGACGCGGCGGCCTATGGCGACGCCGGCAGCGACACGCTCGGCAACCTCGCGCGGGCGGTCGGCGGCCTGCGGCTTCCGGTGCTCGAATCCCTGGGGCTCGGCTGCATCCGTCCGCTGCTGGGAGTGCCTCCCGTGGCCACGCCGCGCGCCGCCTTCGGGCTGCTGCGGCCGGCCAGCGCCGGGAAGGACAGCACGACGGGTCATTGGGAGCTGTGCGGGCTCGAGGTACCGCGACCGTTCCCCACGTACCCGAGCGGGTTCCCGGCCGACGTCCTCGCGGAGTTCTCGCGCCGCACGGGCCGCGGCTGCATCGGCAACAAGACGGCGTCGGGGACCGGGATACTCGACGAGCTGGGCGCCCGGCACCTGGAGACCGGCGAGTGGATCGTCTACACCTCCGCGGACTCGGTCTTCCAGGTCGCGGCGCACGAGGAGAAGGTGCCGCTCGACGAGCTGTACGCGGCGTGTGCCGGTGCACGCGCGATGCTCGTCGGAGAGCACGAGGTCTCGCGCGTGATCGCGCGGCCGTTCGTCGGAAGGCCTGGGGCGTTCGCCAGGGACAGCGCGGGGCGGCGGGACTACTCGGTGGCGCCGGTGGGTCCGACCCTCCTCGACCGCCTCGCCGACGCGGGCATCCCGCGCGTCGGCATCGGCAAGGTGGACGACCTGTTCGCGGCGCGGAACATCGCCAGCACGCACACGCCGACGAACGGCGAGGCGTACGGCCTCCTTCGAACGGCCCTCGCGGATGTAGATTCAGGGTTGGTGTTCGCCAACGTCCCGGAGTTCGACCAGGCGTGGGGGCACCGCAACGACATTCCGGGGTTCCATCAGGGGATGCTGAAGCTGGACATCGCCATCGGCGAGATGCTTCCGATGGCTCGCGAGGAGGACCTGCTCATCCTGACCGCCGATCACGGCAACGACCCGACGACGCCCTCCACCGATCACTCGCGCGAGAACGTGCCGGTGCTCGTCTTCGGCCCGCGCGTGGCGCCCGCCCACCTCGGCCTGCGGCCGAGCTTCGCCGACCTCGGCCAGAGCTTGGCCGAGTACTTCGGCGTTCCGCGGCTGGGAGCGGGTACGTCGTTCCTAGGGGCGCTGCGGGCGTGAGCGACCGCTTGGTGGACGCCGCCGCCGCGGCGATGACCCATGCGTACGCGCCCTACTCGAGGTTCCGCGTGGGCGCGGCGCTCGAGACCGCGGATGGCACGATCGTGCCCGGCTGCAACGTGGAGAACGCCTCGTACGGCGCGGTCATCTGCGCGGAACGCTCGGCGGTCGCCGCCGCGGTGACACAGGGGCACCGGGACTTCCGCCGGCTGGCCCTCACCAGCGACGCGCCGGAACCGGTGGCCCCGTGCGGCGTGTGCCGCCAGGTGCTGGCCGAGTTCGGGCTCGACCTCGAGATCGTCTCGGTGGGGAAGGCCGGGGGGGTGGCGACATGGAGTCTGAGGGACCTGCTCCCGCACGCCTTCACGCGCAGCGACCTCCCGGGGGGGGGGGCGCCGTGAGGACCGCTCCGACCCGTCGGCGCGTGCCCGCGACGCTCGGCGCCATGGCTGTCGCGGCGCTGGGCTTCGGCTGCACGGAGAGCATCGTGGCGCCCGGGCACTGCCCTGGGCTCTGTCCCTCCGGCCGAGTGCAGATCGTGGACACGACCTTCACGGGCCTCGTCGTCGGCGACTCGAGCTTCCGCGGCTACGTTCACCCGAGCGAGGGGGTCTTCCTGCTGCTGGCGGACCAGGATTCGCTCCAGAGCGCCGGCGTGGCGCGCTTCAGCCCGCGGGGCTCCACGTGGTACCCCGGCGTGAACGACACCGCGGTGTCCGCCGGCAAAGTGGACAGCGTCGCGATCTCGGTGTACGTGCAGGATCGCGACACCGCGGTGCGCCACGTGCGCATCCTCGTCTACCGGCTTCCCAGCGATGTGGACACGGGCATCACGCTGCCCGAACTGCAGCGGTACTTCGTGGACTCGCTGCTCGTGGACTCGGTGTCCGTGCCGGACTCGGTGAGCGCCGGCATCGTGAAGCAGACGATCCGCGCGGGCGGCTTCAGCACGATCCCGGCGGCCGACTCCGGCGCCGTCGCGCTCGGGTTCGCGGTCCGCGCCGCGTCGCGCACGGCGCTGAGCATCTCTTCCACCGATGACTACGTCGGCACGACGCTGTTGGCCTGGTACGTCCACGCCCAGGCGCCACGCGACACCGTGACGCACATCTTCACGACGCGACCGGAATTCGACACCTTCGTCTATGCCCCGGCGCCGCGGAACGCCGACAGCTCACTGGTGGCCGGCGGCCTGCCCTCGGCGCGGACGATCCTGCGGTTCATCGACTCGCTTCCGCCCGAGGCGACGGACTCACTCGGGCTCGTGCGGGCGACCCTGATCCTCACGCCGACGCGGCCCGCGTCCGGGCGGCCCAGGGAGGTATTCCGCATCGCGGCGCGAGGTATCCTGCGGGACAACGGCGCCAAGTCCGTGATCTTCGCCGACACCTCGGCTGGCGGCACCACCCAGCTGACCGTGGGCGATTCGGGCGAGATCCACATCGAGATCGGCCGCCTGCTGCGCGTGTGGGGCTCCAGCGCGGGCGACTCGCTGCCGCGCGCGCTGATGCTGCTGGGCGAGCCGGACGGACTGGGGATGGGCGAGGTGAGCATCTCGGGTCACGCCGCCGGTGCGGCCGCGCCGCGGCTCCGCATCACCTACGTGCGGCCCTACGCGTTCGGGGTGCCCTGATGCGCCGCCACGTCCTCCGTTCCACGGCGCTGGCGGTCGCCGCGTTGGCGTGCTGGGCGCAGGCCGGCCCCGCCGACTCGGTCTTCGGCATCCGCGGCCTCGGCCTGCTGGGACGCCCGCTCTCCGCTCGCGCCGCGGCCACCGGCGGTGCGTTCGGCCTGTTCGATGCCGCGACGCCGCTGAACCCGGCGGCGCTGGGCCTGTTCCGCCTTCCCTCGGGCTGGGCGGTCGGTGTGCCGACGCAGCGCCGCTTCGACGACGGTGCGGCCAGCACGTCGCTGGGCTCCACGCGATTCCCGCTGTTCGGTTTCGCGTCGCCGGTCGGCCCGCGGCTGGTGCTCGCCATCACCGTGGGCGAGTACCTCGACCGCACGTGGGCGGTGCAGACCAGCAGCGACACGGTGCTGCGTGACACCGCGATCACCTTCGAGGACAAGGCGCGGTCGGTCGGTGGCGTCTCGGACCTCAGGCTCGGCGTGGCGTACCGGGTGTCGGACCGTCTCCTCGTCGGCATCGGCCTGCACGCCCTGGCCGGATCGACCAGCCTGTCCGTGACCCGGACCTTCTGGAACCCCCGCGACACCGCCGGCAACCACACAGCGAACGCGGCGTTCACGACGTTCACCGACCTCGCCGTCACCGACTTCACGGGGACGGGGCTCTCGGTGGGCGCCCAGATTCGGGTGAGCAGCGGGTTCGTGGTGTCCGGGATGGCGCGCGTGAACTCGCGTCTCAAGGCGGCATCTACCGCGGGCGACACGGTCCGTGTCGCGATGCCCTACGAGATCGCCGGTGGAGTGGCCTTCTCTCCGGCGGTGGGCATCTCCCTCAGTGCGTCGGCCGGGCTCCAGACCTGGGCCCGCGCTGCCGACGGCCTCGAGGCGGCCGGCCAGCCACGCTCGCGCGACGTGCGCAGCGTGAGCGTCGGCGGCGAGGTCGATCTCCTTCGGCTCGGTGGCCGCCCGGTACCGGTCCGCCTGGGGTACCACTGGCGCCAACTGCCGTTCCCGCTGGACGGCGCCGTGCTTGGCGAGCACGCCTTGAGTGGCGGCTTCGGGCTGTCCTTCGCCGGCGGCCGCGCGATGGTGGACCTCGGCTTCGAGGTCGGCGACCGCGCGGCGGGCGTCGTGCACGAGCGCTTCACCACAGGGTACGTCGGCGTCATCGTCCGTCCGTGAACGTCCTCCTCAAAACGTTCGGCTGCAAGGCGAATCAGTACGACACCGAGGTCGTCCGGCAGCGCCTGGAAGCTGCCGGGTGCCGCATCGTGGAGATCGCCGAGGAGGCGGACGCCGCGGTCGTGAACTCGTGCACGGTCACGCACGTCGGTGAGGCGAAGATGCGGGGGTTCGTGCGGCGCATCGCGCGCAGCCGCCCCGGCATCCGGACCGTGGTGATGGGGTGTGCGGCGGCGGTGGACGACGGGCGGCTGGCCTCGCTGCCGGGTGTGGCGGCGGTCGTCGCCGGCGCCGACGCCGCGGCGGTGGGCGAGGCTCTGGGTGCGGCGGCCGTCGCTGCGGAGCCGCTGCGCGGGTTCGCGCTCCAGGGCCGGGCGTGGCTCAAGGTCCAGGACGGCTGCGACGAGCACTGCACCTTCTGCGCGACGGTGCTGGCGCGCGGACCGAGCCGTTCCCGCGACCCCGACGCCATCGTCACGGAGGCGGCGCTCCTCGCGGAGCGCCACGCCGAGGTGGTGCTGACGGGCGTGCACATCGGCATCTACGGACGGGACCGCGGCGACGGCTGGTCGCTCTCCCGGCTGGTGGGGACGCTGGTGGAGCGGGTGCCGGAGGTGCGCTTCCGGCTCTCGTCCGTCGAGGCCACGGAGGTGGACGACGCCCTGTTGACTCTGATGGCGGGGGCGCCGGACCGGCTCGCCCCCCATCTGCACGCCCCGCTCCAGTCGGGGAGCGATCGGGTCCTGCGGCGGATGGGGCGACACTGGTACACGGCGGCGACGTATGCCCGGCGCATCGAGGGCATCGCCGCTCTCGTCGCGCCGCTCGGGCTGGGGGCCGACGTCCTGGTCGGCTTCCCGGGCGAGAGCGCCGCCGATCACCGTGCCACGGTGGATCTGGTCCGCCGCCTGCCGTTCAGCTACCTGCACGTCTTCCCGTACTCCGCGCGGAGCGGGACGTTGGCGCCGCACCTCGGCGAACCGCCCGCGCCCGACGTCGTGCGCGAGCGGAGCGCTGAGCTGCGTGCGCTGGCGGCGGAGCGCGAGGCCGCGCACCGCACGGCGCGTTCGGGCGGGATGGCGGACCTCGTGGTCGAGAGGCGCCGTGCGGCGTTCCACGAGGCCGTGACCGAGGACTACCTCGGTGTGCGCATCCCGGCCGACGCTCCCTGGGTGATCGGGCGCCGCCGGGTCCGCGGGCGGCTGGTGGCGCGCGACGGTGTCCTGGGCGCGGAGGCTGCGTGAGTACCGCGCCGCGCTTCTTCATCGAGACCTTCGGTTGCCAGATGAACCTGGCCGACACTGAGCTGATGGCGGGTGTCCTGCTGCGGGAGGGGTACGAGCGCGCGCTGGACCTGGACGACGCGGAGGTGATCATCGTCAACACCTGCGCGGTGCGCGAGCACGCCGAGCAGCGGGTCATCGGCCGCGTCGGCGAGCTGAAGCGTCACAAGCGGGCCGGCGGCGTGCTCGGGGTGGTGGGCTGCATGGCCCAGCGCCTCGGCGAGCGGCTCCTCGAGCGCGCGCCCCACGTGGACTTCGTGGCCGGCCCGGACGGCTACCGGCAGTTGCCGGTGCTCATCGGCCGGGCGCGCGAAGGGGAGCGCCGCGCCGCGACCGCCTTCGATGCGACCGAGCACTACGAAGGCATCCCGCCGGCGCGCCGCGGCGCCGCGTCCGCGTGGGTCACCGTCCAGCGTGGCTGCGATTATCGGTGCACGTTCTGCATTGTTCCGATGACGCGGGGCCCGGAGCGGAGCCGCAAGTTGGCCGACGTCGTGCGCGAGGTGGCGCAAGTCGCCGCCCGCGGCGTGACGGAGGTGACGCTCCTTGGGCAGACGGTCAACTCGTACCACGACGGCGCGCACGACTTCGCCGACCTCCTCCGCGCCGTCGGCGGCACGGAGGGCGTCCGCCGCGTCCGGTTCACGAGCCCGTACCCGAACGACTTCACCGACCGGGTCCTCGGCGCGATGGCGGAGGTGGAGGCGGTGTGCGAGCACGTCCACCTGCCGGCGCAGAGCGGCAGCTCGCGCGTGCTGCGGCGGATGCTGCGGCGCTACTCGCGCGAGCAGTACCTCGACGTGGTGGCGCGGCTGCGCGCCGCCGTGCCGGACCTGGCGATCACGACCGACCTCATCGTCGGGTTCCCCGGAGAGACGGACGCCGAGTTCGCGGAAACGCTGTCCCTCGTGGATGCGGCCGGCTTCGACGACGCCTTCACCTTCCGGTTCAGCCCGCGAGCGGGCACGGCGGCCACCCGCCTGCCGGACGCCGTGCCGGACGGGGTGGCGGCGGAGCGTCTCGAGGTGCTTATTGGAGCGGTGCGGCGGGTCGCCCGGGCGCGGAATGCGGCGCTCGTGGGGACCATCGCAGAGGTGCTGGTGGAGCGGGAGGCCCGCCGCGGCGGCCTGCTCCAGGCGCGGACCCGGCAGCATCGTACGGTGGTGCTCGAGGGCCCGGACTCGTGGATCGGCACGTATCGCACCGTGCGCCTCGTCGGGACGACGGGAGCCACCTTCACCGGCGTGCCGGCAGCCACAACGCTGGAGGTCGTGGGCAAGTGAAGAACGTCACCGAGATGCTCGTGGCGCGGTCGTACGGGGAGCTCCTGCCGACCCTGCCGGAGTTCTGCCGCTGCGAGGTGTGCCGCGAGGACGTGCTGGTGTTCGCGCTCAACCGCCTGCCGCCGCACTACACGTCCACGCTGAAGGGCGAGGTGGTCTCGCAGCTCGAGATGGAAGCCGGACAGGGCTCGATCGACGTGACCGTCGTGCTCCTCGACGGGATGCAGCGGGTCGCCGCGTCGCCGCGCTGCGGACGGGTGGGCCGGACCGGGACGTAGCACTCTGGGGCCGGCGCTGACGTGCCGGCCATCGTCCTCGTCGCATCGGGGTTCGGGGCCGGCGTCTTCGCCGGCCTTTCGTTTGCGCCTTCCGCCTGGCCGGTGTGGGTGTGCGTCGCGCTCTTCGCCGCGGCGGTGCGGGTGCGGGCACGGGCGGCATCCGTCGTCGGCCTCGCCTGCCTGGCCGGCGGGTTGTGGGGGTCGGCGGTCGCGGCCCGCGCCGGCGCGGAATGCGCCGTGCGCTGGCGCGACGGCGAGCGCGTGGCGCTCCTCGTCGAGCCGTGGGACCTCGGCGAGCCGGGCGGCCGCTCGCGCGTCCGCGTCCGCGCACCGGAGCCCTGCCGCGGCATCCTCGCCGCCGTGTGGCCGCGCGGCATCGCACCGCCGCGGGGTGCGGCCGCCGTCGCGGGGACGTGGTATGGCGGCGCTCGCCGGGGACCGGCCTGGTGGCCCGCGAGGCCGGCCGCTGGCGGGCGACTCGTCGTCCGCCGGGTCCGTCCGGTGCGGATCGCGCCGAGTCCACGCGTGCGCCTGCGGCTCGCGGCGGAGCGCCGCCTCGTCGCGATGTTCGGCCTGCAGCGCTTCTCCCTGGTCAGCGCTCTCACCCTGGGCTCCTCCGACCAACTCGACCCCGGGATGCGGCGCCGATTCGCCGGGGCCGGCCTCGCGCACATCCTGGCGATCTCAGGGCTGCACGTCGGGATACTCGCCGCCGCGCTCGTGCTCGCGCTCCGGCTGGCACGCGTCCCGCCGGGGCGCGCGCGGCTCTGCGCCGTCCCCGCCGTGGCCGCCTACGTCTGGCTGCTCGCGATGCCGCCGCCGGCGTTGCGTGCGGTTTGCCTCCTCACCGTCTGGGAACTCGCGCGCGCCCGCCAGCGGCCACCCGTGCGCAGCGCCGTCCTGTCCGTCACCGCTCTCGTCGTGGCGCTGTTCGATCCGTTCGCGGTGGGAGAAGTGGGCCCGTGGCTGTCGTTCGCGGGGGCGTGGGGTGCCGCCGAGGGCGCGAAGTGGTTGGGCGCGCTGGAGTGGAAAGAACGCTGGCGCGAGAGCCGTCCCTTCAGGCTCGCCCAGGTGGCGGCGGTGTCGCTCGGCGCCACGCTGGCCACCGCACCGATCAGCGCGCTCGCGTTCGGGACCGTCGCCACCGCCGCGGTCGTGACCAACCTCGTGGCGATCCCGGTCGTCGGCGTGCTCGTCCCTGCGCTGGCCCTCGCGCTGGCGGCGTCCCCGTTCGCTGCGCCGGTCGCGGCGGTGGCCGCGGCGGGCGCCGGACTGCTCCTCGACCTCCTCGAGCGCATCGCCGCAACCGGCAGTGAACTGCCTTTCGCGCTCGTGAGCGTGGAAGACCGGGTGCGTGTCGCCGTGATGTTGACGGCGCTGGTGTGGCTCTGGCGGCGCATCGCGTTGCCGAAGCGCCGGGCTCCGTTCCGGGGCATCGTCGCGTGGCGTTCGGCCACCCTGGGGGCGGCGCTCGTCACGGCGGCGATCTGGGCCCCGGTCGTCCCGCCTGCCGGTTCGGGCTACAGGCCCGGCTGGCTGGAGATACATTTTCTCCAGGTGGGGGAGGGTGACGCGGCGGTCATCCGCACGCCGGCCGGGCGCTGGGTGCTCATCGACGGCGGGCCGCGCACGCCGGGGCACGACGCCGGAGCGTCGGTAGTGGTGCCGTTCTTGCGGCGGGTCGGAGCGCGCCGGCTCGCCGTCGTCATCGCGTCCCACGGGGACGCCGACCACCTCGGCGGACTGCCCGCGGTGCTGCGGGCGTTCCCCGCCGAACTCGTCCTGGAGCCGGGCGAACCGCTGGGCAGCGGCCTGTACCGCCAGTGGCTGGCCGCGGTGGCCGGCACGGGAGCGCGCTGGCACCGGGCGCGGGCGGGCGAGACGGTCGCGCTGGACGGCGTGGTGCTCCGGATCCTGCACCCGGACAGCGCGTGGTTCGCGCGTGGCCTGCCGGCCAACGAGAGCGGCGTCGTCCTGCAGGTCGAGTTCGGGCGGTTCCGGGCGCTGTTCCCGGGCGACGCCGGCATCCCGATGGAAGCCGAGCGCTTGGGAGTGGTGGGTGGCGTGACACTCCTCAAGGTCGCCCACCACGGCAGCCTGTCGGCGAACGGGCCCACGTGGATCGCGCGACTGGCGCCGCGCGTGTGCGTGGTGTCGGTGGGCCTCAATCGCTACGGCCATCCCGCGTCCGGCGTGCTGCACGAGCTGGCCCGGGTCGGCTGCACGACCTACCGCACGGACGAGGACGGCGCCGTGCGGATCGCCACCGACGGGCGCGTCGCGCTGGTGGTGGCGCGAACCCGACAGGACTCCATTCCACTGGCCGCACGAGGATCACCATGACGGCACCGCGCTTCCATCGGATCGTGACGATCGAGCGGTTCATCGTGGGCCTGATCGTCGAGGCGGTGCGCGCGCGGCACGGTCAGAGAGATTGCCGGTGCTCTGGAGGCGGTCTGGGGGCGGTACGAGCGCGCCTTGACAGCCTGAGCACCTGGTCGCTAACCTTATGATTCTCTTGCAATTAGGCGACGGCTAGCGATGCCGACGTACGACTACAAGTGCCGCAAGTGCGGGACGCTCTTCGAAGTCCGCCAGAAGATGAAGGACCCGCCGAAGGCGAAGTGCCCGAAGTGCGGCGCGAAGGCCGAGCGCCAGCTTTCCGGTGGGCACGGGATCCACTTCAAGGGCACGGGTTTCTACGAAACCGACTACAAGCGGGCGGGCGAGAAGAAGGACGGGAAGGACGGCCGGAAGGACGGCGGGAAGGACTCCCCCGGCTCTTCGGCGTCGTCCGGGTCGTCGGGCTCTTCTGGGTCGTCGGGCTCTTCTGGGTCCCCGGGCTCGTCCGGGTCGTCGGGCTCTTCCGGCTCCTCGGGTTCGTCCGGGTCGTCTTCCGCCGCAGGTTCTGGCGCCTAGTCCGCATGGCGCAAGACGAGATCCGGGCCGAACTCGAGCGGGTGGCCGCGCACCTCGGGGCACCTGTTCCCGTGATCGTGGAGCTCGAGACGCCGCGCGAGCGGGAGCACGGCGACCTCTCCACGAACCTCGCGCTGCAGCTCGCCAAGCCGCTCAAGGCCGCGCCGCGCGCGATCGCCGAGCGGATCGTGGCCGCGCTGGAGCTCGGTCCGCACGTGGTCGAGGCAGTCGAGATCGCCGGTCCCGGGTTCATCAACTTCCGTCTCGCGCCCGCGCAACTCAACGAGGCCGTCCGCACGATCCTGTCACAGGGTAGGGACTACGGACGCCAGCGGGTCGCGCGAGCGCTCCGGGTCAACATCGAGTTCGTCTCGGCCAACCCAACCGGGCCGCTGCACGTGGCGCACGGCCGCGGGGCGGCCCTGGGCGACTGTGTGGCGTCCCTGCTGGCCTGGCTCGGCCACGATGTCACGCGTGAGTTCTACGTCAACGACGCGGGTGTGCAGATCGAACGCCTGGGCGAGTCGCTGTGGGCGCGGGTGCAGGAGCGGGCGGGGCGCGAGGCGGCGATCCCCGAGCAGGGCTACCACGGCGCCTACCTCGTCGAGCTGGCCGGTGCCTTGCTCGCGGAACGCGGCGCCGCGTTCGCGGACCAGCCCGCCGAGGCCGGCGTGATGGCCAGCCGGGACTACGCCGTGGCGGCGCTGAAGGTGGATCAGCGGGCCGACCTCGACGCCTTCCGGGTGCACTTCGACGTCTTCTTCGACGAGAGCCGGCTGTACCGGGAGGGCCGGGTGGAGCGCTCGCTGGAGGAGCTCGCGGCGCACGGCGCGCTGTTCGAGGAGGACGGGGCGCTGTGGCTCCGCACCACGGTGCACGGCGACGACAAGGACCGGGTGCTCCGCAAGTCGGACGGCACGTTCACGTACTTCCTGCCCGACATCGCGTACCACCAGGACAAGGCGGCGCGAGGATTCGATCGCGCCATCGACGTGTGGGGCGCGGACCATCACGGCTACGTGCCGCGGATGCGGGCGGCGATGCTGGCGCTCGGCCATCCGGCCGGCTTCTTCGACGCCATCATCGTCCAGCTCGTGACCGTGCTGCGGAACGGCCAGGAAGTCCGGATGTCCAAACGCGCCGGGGACTTCATCACCCTGCGTGAGTTGGTGGACGAGGTCGGCGTGGACGCGGCGCGCTACTTCTTCCTGATGCGGCGCGGCGAGAGCCCGTTCGCGTTCGACGTGGACCTCGCGACGAAGCAGACGGACGAGAACCCCGTCTTCTACGTGCAGATGGCCCACGCGCGGATGGCGGGGATCTTCCGCGTCGGCGGGATCGCGCCGGAGTCGGTCACGGCTGAGGGCGCCGACATCGCCGCCCTGCCGGAGCCGATCGAGGCGGATCTCGTGAAGGCGCTGGGTCGCTTCCCGCTGGTGGTGCGGCGCGCCGCCGAAGCGCTCGAGCCACACCGGATCACGACCTATCTGGAGGAGCTGGCCCGGGCCGCGCACCTCTGGTACCACCATTGTCACGTGCTGGGCGAGACCCCGCCGGTCGAGCGCGCCAGGCTCGCGCTGGCGCGGGCCACGCAGCTGGTCCTCGGGAACG
>Ga0315284_10014181_pt1 | contig 11353 bp, 10 predicted proteins | sample YL17G09_16_MG_FD_203696 | JGI IMG/M metagenome (GOLD analysis project Ga0315284, IMG submission 203696) | Sediment microbial communities from Yellowstone Lake, YNP, Wyoming, USA - YL17G09_16 | ecosystem: Environmental > Aquatic > Freshwater > Lake > Sediment | place: USA: Wyoming | collected... | reverse complement strand
CAAATACCGGCTCACTCGACGATTTGCCGAAAATTGTCAGAGACAGCGGACTTGAAATCGACAATATCCACATCCCATTCAGTGAGGCACATCTGCTTTCATCGGAAAATATATCGGAACGCAGAAGATTGATTGACCTTCACAAACAATGGATCGGCGATTGCGCAAGGCATAATATACCGAAAATTGTTTTTCATACGTGCCCTGATTTTCCAAACCCGCCTGCTCCAAATAATTTGCTGCTTGACAGCGTCGAGGAGATTCTGAAATTCGCGGAATCTGCAAAAGTCATCCTTGCTGTTGAGAATATACGCAGAAAGGAATACGTCGATATTATCCTTGAAAAATTCGACTCTGAATATCTGCGATTCTGCTACGACAGCGGACACGATTTTATATGGAGCGAAGAACCCGTTAAAGTTTTAAAAAAATGGGGACATAAACTTGCCGCGACACATCTGCACGACAACTTAGGCTCCGACGACGACCATCTGATTCCTTTTAGCGGCAAAATCGACTGGCGAAAAATAGTTTTAAATTGGCCGAAAGACTATAAAGGCGTTTTAATGCTCGAGGCCATCGGCGATGGAAAAACTCAATCCCCTGAAAGCTATCTTTCCGCAGCATTTAAGAGTATAATGAAGCTTAAGGCATTGGAAGCGTAGCCACGAAGGCATCCGCCGTCGCCAAAGGCTATGGCGGGACAGGCAAAGACACGAAAAAAATAGTGATATTATGGAAGAGAACGGGGATAAAAATATTGTTCTTATCGGAATGCCTGCCGTCGGCAAAAGCACCATCGGCGTTCTGCTTGCCAAAAGACTCGGCAGATATTTCCTCGACACCGATGTTTTTATTCAGGCGGTTAGCGGCAGAACCCTGCAGGAGATTATCGATACCGACGGGCTGGAAAAATTCTGCGAGCTCGAGGCGGAACATATTACCTGCATCGACAGGACAAACTGCGTTATCGCTACCGGCGGAAGCGCGGTTTACAGCGATGCCGCGATGAACCATTTGAAGGAAACCGGCGAAATTGTTTATTTAAACCTGCCGCTCAAAATGATAAAAAAGAGACTGACGGATTTGAATATCCGCGGCGTTGTAATGAGCAAAGGAAAAACTCTGGACGATTTATATAAGCAGCGAACACCGCTGTATAAAAAATGGGCGGATATAACGATAGACTGTTTAAACCTAACTCACGAGAACATCGTTGAGAAAATAATTGAGAACATAGAAACCGCTCCATAACTGTCGCGGCTCTGTTGCGTTATGAAAGTTTGTTCGCGGCTCTGATTTTATAACTTCCACGCTTTTGCAAATGCCCTGAAGCTGCGGTCGTAGGTTTTTTCCGCATCAGGCGGGAAACAGCAACCGGGGAGTTGCTTCGAAGCTAAATGATACTGAATGCACTGACAGCAAATACCTTTGTTATCACAACCGTTGTATGAACAAGTGCAAAAATTAATATTTTGTTTCTTCTTACATTCCATCTTTACTCCTTTAATAAAAACCACGGATTACGCGGATTTTATAGACGCTGATTAACGCTGTTTTTTTAAGACACGGATTTACACGGATTAACACTGTTTCAAAATTTATTTTTAATTTCATCAATAAATTATGCAAAATGCAATTCTATAATATCTTTGTCGCATAAAATATGTGTCTTATGAACGTTTTGGCCGTTACGGATCCCGTTAGAGACGGGCCGTCTTTGGCGGCCGTCAAGCATCTCTGATGCTTTGTCTCTAACGGGATGAACTTTGCTGCCCGACTCGACTGAGCTCGCCGAAGTCCAACATCGAGCCGCTTTTAATCTTTCCGCAAGCTCCTTGTGAATCGACTGCGCCAAATCCGCTACCGTCGCGCCTTTATGCAGAATAAACGGCCCGTTCATATCCGGCGGCTGGCCGGGTTTTTTGGCGTAAATCCTGACAATATCAAGCAACTTGAAAATATCCACGAGCATTTTGTCGAGGCTTGCCCTGTCGTTTACAGATATTGCGGCAATCTCAACCGGCTTCGTAAGCTGCTTTTTCAAATTATCAATCGCGTCCGGCATCGCCGAATCTTTTTTTGTTGCGATAATAAAACATTTTCTCGCCAGCGATTTGCCGCTTTCATCGAGTACAGGATTATTCGGGTCGAGCAAAAGCCTTTTTGATTCGAGAAAATTAAAACAAACCTTAATCTGCTCTTCTATAATTCCGCTCAAATCTATACAGACGCCGATAAGGTCGCAGTTTCGATATGCATTTACAATTCCCGCAGGGGCGAAATCGGCCGTTATCGGCGGCATATCGACTATCTCAATTTTTATATCTTCGAACTGCGCTATGCCGGGAATCGGCAGACTTGTCGTAAATGGAAAATCAGCCACGTGAGTTTTGGCGTGAGTTACAGCGGCGACTATTGCGCTTTTGCCGCTGTTGGGCAGCCCTAAAAGCACCACCTGCCCGGCACCAGTTTTAGGAATATGGAAAAAGTCAAGGCCGTGCGATGCTTTTTTCTTTTTCTCGGCGGATTCCTTAAGCGCGCTATATTTCTTTCGCAACTCCGCCCGCATATGGTCTGTGCCCTTGTGCTTGGGAATGACCCTCATCATCTCCTCAAGGGCAAGAATTTTCTCCTCGTCAGTGGTCGCTTCTCTAAACCACTTGTCAGCCTTCAAATAATCCGGTGTTAAGTTCGCAGGCATAGAAACAAAAATAAAAAATTAAATATCAAATATAAAAAATAAGGAAGTCGTCCGGCACCAAAAGTTTTTAGGTGCCGGACTCCACAATTTTTATTTTTAATTTTTTATATTTTATTTTGCAACTTCAGTTGCAACAAGGTCTCCAACCTGACTTGTTGAATAGCCCATTTTCCCGGCGGCCATACTCTTCATCTTGTTTGCCGTTACGAATTTTACAGCATCTTCGATTTTTTTGGCTGCTTTTTCTTCGCCGAGCGTTTCGAACATCATTTGAGCCGCACAGATTGCCGCCAATGGATTGATTACGCCCAATCCGGTATATTTCGGTGCGCTTCCGCCGATAGGCTCGAACATCGAAACGCCTTGCGGATTCAGATTTCCGCCGGCCGCGATACCCATTCCGCCCTGCGTTATCGCGCCAAGGTCGGTGATGATGTCGCCGAACATATTGCCGGTAACAAGAACATCGAACCACTCGGGACTCTTGACCATCCACATACAGGTCGCGTCAACGTGATAATAATCCCTGCGGATATCGGGATATTCTTTTTTGCCCATTTCGTGGAACGCTCTTTCCCAAAGGTCGTAAATATATGTAAGGACATTTGTCTTGCCGACAAGGGCAAGCGTATTTTCCGGTCCGACTCCGCGGGCTTTTTTGCCGTATTTTTTCGTGTATTCAAAGGCGTATTTCAGGCATCTATCAACCTGAAATCTGCTGTAAACTGCCGACTGCACGGCAACTTCATTGGGCGTGCCTTTCATTGTAAAGCCGCCTGTACCGGTATATGCGTCGCCGGAATTTTCACGAACGACGACATAATCGATTTCCTTCGGGCCTTTGCCCTTAAGCGGACATTCAACGCCGGGGAATAATCGGACCGGCCTTAAATTTATATACTGGTCAAGGTCAAAACGAGCCTTTAGCAAAATTCCTTTTTCGAGAATGCCGGGCTTTACATCGGGATGGCCGATAGCGCCGAGCAGAATAGAATCAAACTTGCGCAGTTCTTCAACGGCGCTGTCCGGCAGAGTTTCGCCTGTTCTTTTATATCTTTCGCCGCCGAAATCGAAATCGGTCAAATTGGTTTTGAACCCAAACTTCACAGCAGCAGCCTTTAAAACCTTTACCGCTTCAGCCGTTACTTCCGGCCCAGTTCCATCGCCGCCTATTACAGCAATCTTATACGTCTTCATTTGTCCCTTTCCTTAATTATAAATTAAATTTTCAACCGCGGATTAACGCGGATTTTCACGGATTTTTCTTAATTATTTTTTCTGTTTTTATCATATTTATAAGTAATTTTCGATTAATTCTTTTATGCCAGCTATAAGTTTTCCTACGTCTGATATATCAAATTTATCCCATTCAGCATGTAAAGCAAGATTTCGTACTCCAGCATACGCCTTAATACTTTTCGCTTTTACGGATGTAACCACGTTTGCTTTTACCAAATCGTCGACAAGAGGATCGAGAGTCTTTCCACTTGTTTCTACCTCATTTTTCTGGGCAATCTTCTTCACCGTATCCTCCAAAACGGCGCTGGCTAAAATTGAGGCTTCTATCTTTTTATTCCCCCTATGATAATCGGCTGCATGATCCAAGAAATCGTCGAAGGTTGCACCTGCCACTATATATTCGATCTTTCTAAGTAAACCATGATCCCACTCATCTTTCGCCCCCCCTAACAACCCAAGCATCAGCACCAGTATATTTGAAGGAACCCCTTGTTTCAAATGCCCCTCTGCCATAAGACTGTCACATTCCTTAACAAGAGGCCCATCAGGCGGTGATACAACGTGTATAAGATTTAATGCCGAAGTCAACCAAGCTCGGAACTCAGGAATCCTATTTTTAGGTACCCAATATGGGTAACTATTATAATTTGTCTCTGTTTCCCCATCTGTATTTATTTGAAGAACTTCTGGGCCGAGTGTTCCGAGTAATTCTCTGCCCTTCTTGATTAGCACATCAAACCTTTTAGTTATTTCTTCTTTTGTTTCCATATCCTTAACTTTTATCGATTTTCAACATTGTTTAATTTTCTATATACGCCACGTTAATCCACAATATCTGTTTTTCTTTGGAGTATAAATCTTTTGTAGTTTAACGATTGTTCACCAAAGTTTATTAGAAGTCCAACTTCAAGCCCTGTTGCCTTCATATAGTTCAGAATCTGTGCCTCTTCAACGCCTGTAATAACTTTCAGGGCTTTAAGTTCGACCAATATTTTCTCTCCAACCAAAAAATCACAAATGAATTGCTTGGCCAACAATCCTTTGTAAAAGACATCAATACCTTTTTGTCTTTCGTAAGGCACCTTGCGGAAGTTAAATTCTATTGCCAAAGCTTCTTCATATACACTTTCGAGAAATCCGCTACCGAGAGTCTTGTGCGCTTCCATAGCAGCTCCAATAATTTCTCTCGTTAGCTCATTATGTAATAAATTTACTTCCGCCATTTTTACCCTTTATTAAAATCCGCGCAAATCCGTGTTAATCCGCGGTTCTTTTCTTTATGTGTTCTAATAATCCGCCGTCGTTGATAATCGCAATGGCGAAATCCGGCAGCGGCTTAAACTTAATTTCTTTTTTCTGCGTTTTGTTGTTAATAACGCCTTTTTTATAATCGATTTCAATTTCATCGCCGGTATTTATTTTTTCTGTCGCGCCGTCAAGCTCAATCGGATAAAAGCCGCAGTTAATGCAGTTGCGATAGAATATCCGCGCGAATGATTTTGCGATAACCGCGCCGACTTTTGCTCCCTGAAGCGCCCAGACAGCGTGTTCCCTGCTTGAGCCGCAGCCAAAATCGTCGCCGGCGACTATACAATCGCCCGTTTTGCATTTTTTTACAAACTCGGTATCTAAATCTTCCATACAGTGCTGCGCAAGTTCGGCAACATTATCGGTATTCAAATACCTTGCCGGAATTATCTCGTCCGTATTTATATGGTCGCGTTTATAAGTATGAGCTTTTGCCATTTTTACCTCACATATATTTTCTGCAATCGGCTAATTTGCCTTCGACTGCACTTGCTGCTGCGGTTGCGGGGCTTGCCAGATAGACTTCGCTTTTCGGGCTTCCCATTCTGCCGACAAAGTTTCTGTTCGTAGTGCTTACGCATTTTTCGCCGGCGGCGAGGATTCCCATAAAACCGCCAAGACAGGCGCCGCAGGTCGGCGCGGAAATTACGCAGCCCGCCGCGTAGAAAATGTCGAACAGACCTTCATCCATCGCCTGTTTCCAGATTTCAGGAGTCGCAGGCACGATAATCGTCCGTATGGCAACTTTTTTGCCTTTCATTATCGCGGCAGCGATTCGTAAATCTTCAATCCGGCCGTTTGTGCAGCTTCCAATATAAGACTGGTCCATTTTCATTCCGGCACAATCGCCAATCGGTTTTCCGCCGCTGGGCAGATGGGGCAGAGCGACTATCGGCTCAAGTTTAGAGCAGTCAATCTCTATTGTCTGCTCATACTTTGCGTCTTTGTCTGATTCGTAAACTTTATATTCCTTTTTGCCTTTGACGCGTCCATCGAGATATTTTTTCGTTATCTCGTCAAAGCCGATGATGCCGTTTTTTGCGCCGGCTTCGATAGCCATATTCGTAATGGTCATTCTGGCTTCCATCGACATCTCTTTAAGTGTCGGGCCGACAAATTCCATCGCCTTATAAAGAGCGCCATCAGTGCCGATTTTCGCAATCACGGCAAGAATTACGTCTTTGCTGTAAACGCCTTTTGAAAGTTTACCGTTAAGCACAAACTTTATAGACGCGGGAACTCTAAGCCAAAGTGTCCCTGTAGCGATAGCAGCGGCTAAATCAGTTGAGCCGATGCCTGTTGAAAACGCCGCAAAAGCGCCATAGGTGCAGGTATGGCTGTCGCCGCCGATGATTACTTCGCCGGGCCTGATATGACCCTGCTCAGGCAGTAATGCGTGACAAACACCTGCGCGGCCGAGTTTGTAATAATGCTTGATGCCCTTTTCTTTCGCCCAGGTATCGAGCCTTTTATGAAGCTCTGCGCTTTTGATGTCCTTTGCCGGCTGGAAATGGTCTGGCGTAACGACAATTTTTTCTTTATCGAAAACTTTGTCGATGCCTTTTTCCTTAAGCATTGTTATTGCCGCCGGGGTTGTTACATCGTGGCACATTATGCAGTCGATTTTAGCGTCGATTACAACGCCGGGTTCGACTTTTGTTTTACCTGCCGAGGCGGCAAGAATTTTTTACGTTATAGTCATTGACATTTTAATTTCCTATTCTTTCGCCATCATTCTGTTTATCGCGTCAACGTAAGCCTTCGCGGAGGCCTCGATAATATCAGTCGAGACGCCTCTGCCGGTAAATCTTACGCCGTTTTTATCAATCACTTTTACGGTCGCTTCGCCGAGCGCTTCTTTTCCGCCGGTAACGGCCTTTATAGAGTAGTGCTCGAGCTTCGGCGATTGTCCGGCTGCGATTCTTATCGCTTCATAAGCCGCATCGACAGGACCGTCTCCGCAGGCAGCCGCGATTACAGGAACATCTTTGCCTTTTACTTTCATTTTTACGCTCGCGGTCGGCAGAGTTCCCGTCCCGCAGGCAACGTGAAGATATTGAAGCTCGAATATATGCTCGACCGCTCTTATCTCGTCGCCGACAAGGGCCGCGATATCTTCATCGAAAACTTCAGTTTTTTTGTCCGCGACATCGAGAAATCTCTGATATAGCTGTTCAAGCTCTGTTTCCGATACTTTGTATCCAAGCTCGCTTAACCTGTGTTTAAGGCCGTGCCTGCCCGTTCTTGCGGTAAGCACAACCGCGCTTTTCGGCGAACCGACATCTTCCGGCCGGATAATTTCATAGGTCAGCGGATTCTTTAGAAAACCGTCAACGTGAATCCCGCTGCTGTGCGCAAAGGCGTTTGCTCCAACGATTGCTTTATTCGGCGGAACAAATATCCCGAGCATCTCGGAAACCATTCTGCTTGTTTTATACAGCTCTTTCGCATTTATCTTCGTATCAATGCCGAAAAAGTCCTTTCGCGTTCTCATCGCCATTACAGTTTCTTCAAGCGAAGCGTTTCCCGCCCGCTCACCGACACCATTGATGGTGCATTCGACCTGTCTTGCGCCGTTTCGGACGCCGGCAAGAGTATTTGCAACGGACATTCCCAAGTCGTCGTGGCAGTGAACGCTGATTACAGCTTTTTTGGCGTTTGGAACTTTTCGGAATATATCAGCAATCAACTGGCCAAACTGCTCCGGTATCGAGTATCCGGTCGTATCGGGAATATTTACCGTAGTAGCGCCGGCGTTTATAACGGCCTCGATAACTCTATACAGATATTCTTTGTCCGCTCTGCCGGAGTCTTCACAATAGAACTCGACATCATCGGTATATTGCTTGGCACGCTTGACGGCCTTGACGCCCATATCAAGGGCCTTTTCTTTTTTGTCCTTGAGCGTCTTACCGTATTTTTCATCCTTAAACTTGCTTGCGATATGAATATCGCTGATGCCAAGGCCGGTATGTATTCTCGCCTTTTTGGCTTTCTTCAAAGCCGCACCGGCGGAATCGATATCCTTATCGACGGCTCTGGAAAGTCCGCAGATAGTCGGTCCGGTTACCTGCTGCGCAATCAACTGTACCGCTTCAAAGTCCTGCGGCGAGGAAACCGGAAAGCCGGCTTCAATAACATCAACGCCAAGTTTGGCAAGCTGCATAGCCAGTTCGAGCTTTTCCCTGACACCTAATCTGGTTCCGGCGGCCTGTTCGCCATCGCGAAGCGTTGTATCAAAAACTATCACTTTTTCTTCAGTAGACATAACTTGTCTCCTTTTGGTCTTTTAAAGCGTAAATTATGCAATAAAACTGGCTTAATTTCTACTACAAACAAAAACAATATGGGTGATTTTTAGAAAGGATTCTGTTGCGCCTTACGGGCGCAACAGGAGGGCCAGCAAGATTAGTGCTGTTGAAATGGACTTAATATTTTTAGTCTGCTTAGCCATAGCCCCTTATGATATAGAAACTTTCCGGAAAAAGCAAGCAAAAATTCGTTTTTTTAGGCTGCATCTTGACTTTTCCGGCATAAATTATTAGTATGTTCCGGCTTTACAAAGGTTTAAAGAGTATAAGGAGCCGGAAAAATGGCAAAAAATGTAGCAATTGCAGGCGTAACCGGAGCGGTAGGTCAGGAATTTATAAATATTCTTGAGCAGCGGGATTTCCCCGTCAAATCCATAAGGATGCTCGCTTCTGCACGTTCTGTCGGTAAAACCGTCAAATTCAAAGGCAAAGATTACCCGGTCGAAGAGCTGAAGGAAAACAGTTTCGACGGTATTGATATTGCCCTTTTCAGCGCAGGCGCATCGCGCAGCAAACAATTCGCACATGCCGCGGTAAAAGCAGGTGCTGTTGTCGTTGACAATTCAAGCGCATTCAGGATGGACCCTGATGTCCCGCTGGTGGTTCCGGAAGTCAATCCCGATGCGATAAAAAAACACAAAGGCATAATCGCCAATCCGAACTGCTCGACGATAATCGCTAATGTTCCGATATGGCCGCTGCACAAAGCCAATCCGATAAAGAGAATGGTCATCAGCACCTATCAGGCGACCAGCGGCGCGGGCCAGGCAGGTATGACCGAGCTTCTCAATCAGACAAGGGAAATTCTGGACGGCAAAGAGCCGACCTGCAGCAAATTCAAATATCAGATTGCGTTTAATTTGTTCAGCCATGATTCTGAGGTTCAACCAAACGGCTACAATCTCGAAGAAATGAAAATGATTCACGAAACGCATAAAATATTCGACTGCCCTGATATTGCTATTACCTGCACCTGCGTTCGCGTGGCCGTTTTTCGCGCTCATAGCGAGAGTATCAATCTTGAATTCAGGGACCCGATTACCCCCGACCAGGTTCGTAATCTGCTCGAACACGCACCGGGCGTTTCGCTGATTGACGATGCGAAAAATAACCGTTTCCCGATGCCTATTGACGCAAGCGGCAAAGACGATGTCTATGTCGGCAGAATCCGTCAGGATGAATCTATTGCCGACAGGCGGGCAATTAACCTCTGGGTTGTCGGCGACCAGATTCGAAAAGGCGCAGCACTGAACGCAATACAAATAGCTGAACTGCTGTAACGTTTACATATATAGACAAAAAGGTTACAATAGGCCCTGAAAATATCAGGGCCTTTTTTATTTATGAGCCAAAGAAATATACGACTTACGATTCAATATGATGGAAGCGGATACTCCGGCTGGCAGAAACAGCCGGGGCGGAAAACCATCGAGGCTGAAATAAAACAGGCAATTGAAAATCTTACCTGTCTCGAAAATGTTGAAGTCAGCGGCGCAAGCCGAACCGACGCCGGTGTAAGCGCGCTGGGCCAAGTCGCAAATGTCAGACTCGATACGCCGATTCCCACTGAACGTCTTGCTAAAGCAATTAGCCAATATCTTCCATCTGAAATTGTTATTACCGAGGCTGCCGATGTGCCCGATGATTTTGATGCGATAAAGGGCGCGAAAAACAAACTTTACCGTTATTCGATTTACACAGGCAGAACCCGTCCGGTTATGCAGATAAACCACTGCTGGCACAGACCGGGCAAACTTGATATCGCGCCGATGCAGGAAGCGGCGAAAAAATTCATCGGCGAAAAGGATTTCAAATCTTTCGCGACCGCCTGCGATAAACGTTCAAGCTCTGTACGGACGATTTACCGCTGCGATGTATCGCAAAATGGCGAATGGATATATATTGAGGTTGAAGCGAACGGATTTTTGTATAATATGGTTCGTAATATTGTCGGCACGCTCGTAGAAATCGGCCGAGGCCACTGGCAGCCGGATAAAATCGAAAAAATACTCGAGGCAAAAAGCCGCACAGCAGCAGGGCCGATAGCACCGGCCAGCGGTTTGTGTCTTATGTGGATTAAATATTGAAAATCGTTCATATTATAACTCGTTTGATTCTCGGCGGAGCACAGGAAAATACGCTGATTACCTGCAAGGGTCTTGCCGCCCGTGGTCATAATGTAACCTTAATCACCGGCCCCGCTCTCGGCCCTGAAGGCGAACTTTTCGAGCAAACTAAAAACCAGAAATATAAAACCATTGTTATCGATTCATTACGGCGGCAAATTAATCCGCTCTACGACATACCAGCGTATCAGGCTATAAAAAAACTTCTTGCTGAAATTCAGCCTGACATAGTGCATACCCATTCAGCCAAAGCCGGAATATTAGGCCGTTTTGCCGCCGCTCAACTCAAAACTAAGAACTCAAAACTCAAAACTCCATTTGTTGTCCATTCCGTTCACGGTCTTTCTTTTCACGAATACCAAAATCCATTGCTTAATAAATTTTATATAGCTGTCGAAAGAGCCGCCGCGAAAAAAACAGATGCTTTTATTTGCGTAGCCGATGCGATGACGCAAAAAAGCCTTGCCGCAGGAATCGGCAGACCCGAACAATACATAACCGCCTATTCAGCCATAGAGGAAGAACAATTTTTAAATCCGATTGCAGCTCAATCGCGAAACGACTTCCGCAAAAAATATGATATTCCCCAAAATGCGATTGTCCTTGTTACAATCGCAAGATTGTTTCATCTAAAAGGGCATAATTACATAATCGAAGCTGCTAAA
>Ga0315284_10014180_pt1 | contig 11353 bp, 6 predicted proteins | sample YL17G09_16_MG_FD_203696 | JGI IMG/M metagenome (GOLD analysis project Ga0315284, IMG submission 203696) | Sediment microbial communities from Yellowstone Lake, YNP, Wyoming, USA - YL17G09_16 | ecosystem: Environmental > Aquatic > Freshwater > Lake > Sediment | place: USA: Wyoming | collected... | reverse complement strand
AGGAGGTCATCATGTCGGCAGGTAGCATGAATCTCAACGGCCGGCCCAGGATTGGCGTGTATGTGTGCCACTGCGGGATCAATATAGCTGGCAAGGTTGATGTCGGCGAGGTGGTGGAATTTGCAAAGATGCTCCCCGATGTCACCGTGGTGCGCGACTACAAGTTCATGTGCTCGGATCCAGGACAGGGCATAATTCAGACTGATATCCGCAACGGGCTCATAAATCGGGTCGTGGTGGCATCGTGCTCCCCTCTGATGCATGAGTCGACGTTTCGGCGCGTTTCATCTGATGCAGGTGTGAATCAATTTCTTATGCAGATGGCCAATATTAGAGAGCATGTGAGCTGGGTGACAGCTAATTCGCAGGATGCCACTACCAAGGCCAAAGCGCTTATTGCGGCCGCCGTGCACAGGGTAGTTTTGAACAAGCCTCTGGAAAAGAAGATGGTACCAGTTCATCCTGATGTTCTCGTAGTCGGCGGAGGCATAGCTGGCATCCATGCTGCGCTGACATTGGCGGAATCCGGAAAGAGGGTTTATCTCGTGGAGCGGGAGCCGAGCATCGGCGGTCATATGGCTCAATTCGACAAGACGTTTCCCACGCTCGATTGCTCGGCATGTATTCTAACCCCAAAAATGACGCAGGTTCGCCTTCATCCCAATATTGAATTGCTGAGCTATTCAGAGGTGGACTCGGTCAACGGGTACATAGGTAATTTTGATGTCAAGGTCCGCCGCAAGGCGCGATTCGTCAACGAGGAAAAATGTACGGGGTGCGGAGAATGCGTGGTGAATTGCCCAGTACGTAATCGGATAGCTCCACCTGAACATCTTGAAATTGAACCACACCTGGACCACGAAGTCAAAACCTGGCTGACGAATCTCTTAGAACAATATAAAGGGCGGGCCAGAGAAGCGTTATTGCCCATAATGATTGAAGTGAATCGGCAATATCGCTACTTACCGCGAGACATAATTCATTATATGGCTTGGCGGCTGGACATTCCGCTATCGGACGTTGCACTTCAAATGGCTACCTTCTACAACGTCTTCAGCTTGAAACCTCGCGGCCTCCACACCATCAGAGTCTGTTTGGGAACAGCCTGTTTCGTGAAAGGTTCCGGAAGGCTCCTGGAGAGGCTTGAGCGCGAACTTGGCATCAAAACCGGCGAAACGACCGGCGACTTGAATTTTACTCTTGAGGCGGTGCGGTGTATCGGGTGTTGCGCCCTGGCACCGGCGCTTCGTATCGATGGCGATACATACGCCCATGTCCGTCAAGGCCGCATTCCCCACCTTCTGAAAAAATATAAGGTGGAGGGAGGAGTAAAGGTATGAAGATAACGACTATGCAAGGCCTGGAAGACGCGCGGGCTCAGGGGGAACGTAGTCTTTACCCTGCAAGAATAAAAATCACCGTGGGAATGGCCTCCTGTGGAATCGCCTCCGGTGCCGAGGCGGTTTATGGAGCGCTGATTGAAGAGGTTAAGAACAAGAGGTTGGATGCTACCGTCACGCGGGCTGGCTGCATCGGTTACTGCCAGCAGGAACCGTTGGTGGATGTTCTCCAGCCGGGTTTGCCGAGGATCACCTTCGGGCAGATGACGACGAAGAAGGCCCGAGAACTAGTCGCCAAACTCTCGGAGAAGAAGGGGTTGCCGCTTGAAGAAGCGATTTATCGCACTGACGAAGACGAAATTCTCATTACCGGCGAAGAAGTTCACTTGCCTGCGAAACGAGCCACCAACGGGTACCGAAACGTGACTTTAATTCGTGAGCACCACTACTTCAAGAAGCAAAAGCGAATTATTCTTCGGAATTGCGGTGTTATTGACCCCGAGAGTATCGAGGAGTATATCGCCCGTGGAGGGTACCGTGCGCTCTGGAAAGCACTCAAGGAGATGACCCCGATTGAGATTAACGAGGAAATCAAGAAGGCAGGCTTGAGGGGTCGCGGAGGCGCCGGCTTCCTCACAGGGAGAAAGTGGGAATTTTGCCGTCTTGAGCCCGGAGAGCCGAAATACGTCATCTGCAACGCCGACGAGGGTGACCCGGGAGCATTTATGGATCGGAGTGTTTTGGAAAGCGATCCCTTCAGCGTTCTGGAAGGAATGGTAATCGGAGCCTTCTCAATCGGTTCGCACCAAGGATACATATACGTTCGCGCAGAGTACCCTTTGGCGATTGAAAGATTACGAGCGGCTATCGATCAAGCCGAAGAGTACGGCACGTTGGGGGAGAATATCCTTGGCAGTGGTTTCACCTTCAATGTGCGCGTTGTCGAGGGAGCTGGGGCTTTCGTCTGCGGAGAGGAAACGGGCTTGATTGCCTCCATTGAAGGTAGCCTTGGTGAACCGCGTCAAAGACCGCCATATCCCGCCCAAAAGGGACTGTGGGGTTGCCCGACAAACATCAACAACGTCAAAACTTGGGCCTCAATAGCACCGATAATTTTCCGTGGCAGCTCCTGGTTCGTAGCGACCGGGACAGAAGGCAACCCGGGCACGACAGTCTTTTCTCTGGTCGGAAAAGTCAAGAACAATGGCTTGGCGGAGGTCCCTCTGGGGATAAGACTGCGGGAGATGATCTTCGATATTGGTGGGGGCATACAGGATGACAAAGAATTCAAAGCAGTCCAGACGGGAGGGCCATCTGGTGGCTGTCTACCTGCAACCCTTTTAGATCTTCCAGTGGATTATGAGCGGTTGATGGATGCCGGCTCGATGATGGGGTCGGGGGGCATGATTGTCATGGACGAAGACACCTGCATGGTGGATGTCGCCAGATATTTCCTGGAGTTCACTAGCGATGAATCGTGTGGAAAGTGTACCCCTTGCCGTGAAGGGACCAAACGGATGCTTCAGATTCTGACCAGAATTACCAGGGGGAGGGGTCGACCTGGGGATGCCGAGTATTTACAGAATCTGGCGGAAGTAATCAAGGAAACTTCGCTGTGTGGTCTTGGAGGAACGGCTCCTAATCCGGTATTGAGCACCTTGCGTTACTTCCACGATGAATACGAAGCTCATATTGTCGATAAGCGATGTCCGGGGCGAGTCTGCAAGGAATTAATCAGTTATTCTATTGACCCAGTGAAATGCCCCGGTTGCTTGGCTTGCTTAAAACAGTGTCCGACGGAGGCGATTATTGGCGAGGCCAAGGTCGCTCATCGCATTATTGGAGACAAATGCATCAAGTGCGGTGCTTGTCTTGATGTTTGCAATTACAACGCCGTCATTGTGGAATGAGGAAGAACAATGGTTAAGCTTTTTATTGATGGCCAACAAGTAGAGGCTGAAGAAGGGCAATCGATTCTGGAGGTAGCTCGTAAGCTCCGTATTCACATCCCCACGCTCTGTTTCTATAGAGCTATATCCCCGTACGGAGGCTGTCGGGTCTGTCTGGTGGAGATCACTGATGATCGGGGTTCCCGTCTTGTTACCTCCTGTTCCTATCCTGTGGCCGAAGGAATGTACGTCAGGACCACCTCTGAGCGTGTCCTGAATGCGCGCAAGGTGATCGTCGATCTTCTCCTGGCGCGCTGTCCAGAAGTCAAGAAGATTCAGGAATTGGCCACCGAACTTGGCCTTGGAGCTCCTGACCCTGAATACAGAGAAGACCACGATTGCATTTTGTGTGGACTGTGCACACGGGTCTGTGTGGAGTTGATGGGTGTGGGTGCCATTGGGTTTCATGGCCGAGGAGCGAAGCGAAAGGTGACCACCCCGTATGAAGAAATATCAGACATCTGCATAAGATGTGGAGCTTGTGCCTTCGTTTGCCCCACGGGGGCCAGGGTGCTCGAACTCGAACACATCACTGGTAGAAAACCGGTGCCTCTTCTATCGGAATTCGACGAGGGCTTAAGATCACGACCCAGCATCTATATCCCCTTTCCGCAAGCGGTTCCGAACAAACCAGTTATCGACAAAGATAACTGCGTCCGTCTGCAGATGGGAAAATGCGGAGCCTGCCAATTCTTCTGTGAAGCCGAAGCTATCGATTACGACATGAAGGATGAATTTCGCGATCTCAAGGTCGGTGCAATAATCCTCGCGACTGGATTTAAGGCGTTCGATGCCAACCGAATCTTCCGCCTTGGCTATGGACGATACCCCAATGTCTATACCAGCCTTCAAATCGAACGGATGGTTAATTCATCGGGGCCGACCGGCGGAGAAATCAAGCTGCGTGATGGCCGCCAACCGAGAAGCGTGGGCATCGTCCATTGCGTGGGCAGCCGCGACGACAAAACAAATTCTTACTGCTCCCGTGTCTGCTGCATGTATTCACTGAAGCTGGCTCACCTCATAAAGGAACGCACCGGCGCCGAAATCTACAATTTCTACATCGATATGCGAACACCGGGCAAGGGGTATGAAAAATTCTACGAGAAGCTCATGCGGGAAAATGTGCATTTCGTTCGCGGCAATGTTGCCGAGGTCACCGATTGGGCGATGACGGCGGAAGAGGAAGGCAGGCTGGTCATACGTGCCGAGGACACCCTGCTGGGTGTCGTCAGACGCATACCGGTCGATATGGTCGTGCTTTCAATCGGCATGGAGCCTCAAAGCGATTCCAAAGATGTAAGACAGAAGTTCAACGTCAGCTGCGGCGATGAAGGCTGGTTCCTTGAAAGGCACCCCAAGCTTGCCCCCGTCTCGACATTCACCGATGGCATCTTCATCGCCGGGACGTGCCAGGGGCCAAAGGATATTCCCGATACTGTCGCCCAGGCTGGAGCTGCGGCTGCTGAGGTTATGGCCCTTATTGATAAGGGTCATGTGGATCTCGAACCCAACAGCGCATATATCATGGATGAGCTCTGTTCGGGATGCAAGACGTGCATTCCGCTCTGCCCGTTCAAGGCATTGAGCTTTAATGCCGAGAAGGGAATTTCCGCCATCAACGAGGCTCTTTGCAAGGGATGCGGAACATGCGTGGCTTCTTGTCCATCAGGGGCATTGCAGCAGAACCTATTCAACGATGAACAGATATATGAGGAGATCAAGGGAGTGTTAATCTATGTCTGAGAACATGTCTAAAGCCAAGCCCTATGAGCCCCGTGTAGTCGCCTTTTTCTGTAACTGGTGCACATATACAGCCGCCGACCTGGCAGGCACGTCGAGGATTACTTACAGCCCCAATGCCAGAATTGTCAGGCTGATGTGCTCCGGCCGCCTGGATCCTCAGTTTATATTTGCTGCATTTCGCATGGGCGCCGATGGCGTCCTTATAGGAGGATGTCGCCCGGGGGATTGTCATTACCAGGAAGGCAATTACAAGGCTCTTCGTCGCTTCATACTGCTCAGGCGGCTCCTCGAAGATATGGGGATAGAGAAAGAGCGAATCAGGCTGGAATGGATTTCAGCCTCCGAAGGCGAAAAGGTAAAAAAAGTCATGGATGATATGATCGCCGGCCTGCGCAAGCTGGGGCCGCTACACCTGAATGACGACACGGTTCTTGAACTGGATGAGTCCTCAAAGAACGCAATAGACGAGCTTCAGGCGGAATTTCAGGGAGGCGTCAGATGAGCAAGCCCAAAGTCGGATTCTATTGGTGTGCATCATGCGGGGGGTGTGAGGAAGCGATAGTCGATCTGGCGGAGGATATCCTGGCGGTCGTGGATGCGGTTGACATTTGCTTCTGGCCGGTGGCTCTCGATTTCAAACGAGAAGATGTGGAAAAAATGAAAGATGGCGAGATGGCGGTGGGTTTTGTCAATGGCGCCATCCGAACATCGGAGCAACGCGAAATGGCAATGCTGATGCGAAAAAAATCGGGAGTTCTGATCGCATTCGGCAGCTGCTCACATCTGGGGGGAATTCCCGGACTTGCCAATCTTCACGACAGGAAGACAATATTCGACAAGGTTTACTTCAGCTCCCCAACCGTGGCCAATAAGGAAAAAACGACGCCTCAGCCGGAGGTGCACAAGGGCGATCACAATCTTAAGCTTCCCGTTTTCTGGGATACCGTCAAATCGCTGAGCCAGGTGGTCGAGGTTGACTATTATCTTCCGGGATGTGCGCCGCCCGTGAGCCTTATCAAAAACGCCCTAAAGGCCATTCTGGAGGGTAATCTGCCGGAAAAGGGCTCGGTTCTGGCCCCGGATATCGCGCTCTGCAATACATGCCCGCGAAAAGACACGAAACCGGAGAACCTGCTTTTAAAGGAATTCAAACGACCTCACTGGGCCATGATAGATTCCGCCACGTGCCTTCTGGCGCAGGGAATTCTCTGTCTGGGAGCCTCGACCCGCTCCGGATGCGAGGCGGCCTGCATAAGCGCCAACATGCCATGCACCGGTTGTCTCGGCCCCACCGGGAAAATCAGGGATTTTGGCGCCAAGGCCCTCTCGGCCATAGCCTCGACGGTGGATTCGATAAATGACGAAGAAATCACATTGAAGCTTGACCAGATTGTAGATCCAGTTGGCACTTTCTATCGCTATAGCTTGCCATCATCATTTTTGCATCGACGGAAATCCAATTTGTCCAGGGGAGGTGGGTCTGAATGAAACAGAAAATTACCATTGATCCGATCACCAGGCTCGAGGGGCATGGAAAGATAGATATTATCCTGGATGAGCAGGGAAACGTGGAGCACGCCTATTTCCAGGTGCCGGAACTTCGCGGCTTTGAAAAATTCGCCGAAGGCCGACCGGCCGAGGATATGCCTCAAATAACGTCGAGAATATGCGGCGTTTGCCCGACAGCGCATCATATGGCCTCAACAAAAGCGCTCGACGATCTTTACAAGGTCGAACCGCCGGTGGCGGCTAAGAAGATCAGGGAACTCATATATAGCATATTCTTTGTCGAGGACCATGCTCTTCATTTCTTCTTCCTTGGCGGGCCCGATTTTGTGGTCGGCCCTACTGCGCCGAAAGGACAGCGCAACATTCTCGGTGTGCTGGGCAAGGTCGGGTTGGAAATCGGAAAGGAAGTAATCGCTGTCCGAAGGCAATTACGCGAATTGATTACTCTTGTCGGTGGCAAGGTTATCCATCCGGTGTTCGGCCTGCCCGGTGGAATTTCCAAGGGGATTACTGAGAAGGACCAGGAGCGATTTATCGCGGCCTCGCAAAAGGCGGTGGAATTCGGCAGATTCTGCTTGAAGATTTTTAATGATGTCGTCCTGAAAAACAAGCAATATGTCGACTGGATTTTATCAGACACCTACACGCATAAGACCTATTACATGGGGCTTGTGGACCAAAACAACAGGGTCAATTTCTATGATGGTCATTTACGTGTTGTGGGGCCGGACGGCAGTGAATTCACCAAGTTCCCATCGGGTGACTATTTGAAACATGTCGCCGAGCACGTAGAACCTTGGAGCTACGTTAAATTTTGTTACCTCAAGGATATCGGATGGAAGGGGTTTACCGAAGGAGAATCAAGCGGGATTTATGCCGTGGCCCCCCTGGCCAGGCTCAATGCCGCTGATGGCATGGCCACTCCCCTGGCCCAGGAGGCTTATGAACGATTTTTCGATACACTCGGGGGCAAACCGGTCCATCACACACTGGCCAACCACTGGGCACGCTTGATCGAACTCCTTTATGCAGCAGAGAGAATGCAGGAGCTTTCAAATGACCCCGATATAATAGATCCCAATATACGAAAAATCCCCGATAACACGCCTAAGGAAGGCGTGGGGGTCGTTGAAGCTCCTCGCGGAACCCTGATTCATCATTACCAGACCAACGAGCGCGGCCTGATTACAATGGCCAATTTGATTGTGGCAACGCAGAATAACGCCGCCCGTATCGCCATGTCTGTCGATAAGGCGGCTCGGGGCGTGATTCAGAACGGACGCGTTGATGATGGAATTCTCAATCTGGTAGAAATGGCATTCCGGGCGTACGATCCCTGCCATGGATGCGCCACACACGCTCTTCCCGGCCAGATGCCATTGATCGTCAGGATTCTTGGGCCGGACGGATCATTAGTTGGCGAAGTTAAGAGAGGTTGAACATTGCGAACCATTGTCCTGGGTTTGGGGAACGAGCTACTGTCAGATGATGCTATAGGCATCCTAATCGCGCGGCGCCTGCAGTCTGAATTGAACGGGGTAGCCGACGTTATCGAAAGTGGGCTTTCCGGCCTTGCCTTGCTGGATTTGCTATTAGGATACGACCAGGCCATCATTATCGATTCGGTTTCGACCGGCATGGACCCACCCGGAACAATAACCGAAATGGAACCTGAAGATCTCGGGCATGTAATTGCGCCATCACCCCATTATACCGGTCTGCCCGAAATAATAAGTATCGCACGAGAACTGGGGCTTGAATTCCCCGATCGGGTAAGGATCTTCGCCATAAAGGCTTCTGACCTCGAGACGATTGGTGGCGGAATAAGCGCCCAGGTAATTTTAAGCATCGAAAAAGTTGTCAGACGGATTAAAGAGCTTATCCAGACGTGGAATCTGGAGAACGCAATAATATCATCATAATCTCTAGGGAGCTGCATATGACGACCGAAAGGAAAATTATACCTCCTTTGGACAGCGAGCCCAAAACATGTCCGGAATGCCAGGGGCGTGGATGGGTTGATAACAGGTGTCTGACTCCGGATCATGAGCATCGCTGCATGCATTGCGATGGCCGGGGGTTCGTTGTGCTTGAAAAGCCATGCTATGCATGCCATGGTACCGGCTTGATTGAGGTCAGGCAAGTGGATGTTAATCCCTGCCCATTGTGCGCAGGCGCAGGTGTTTATCCTGCTCCCGAATCGATGACGGTCTCTGAATTCGCGTATCGGCCTGGAATGAGACGTCCCGCGAGAAAATAATGGCGCTGCATTCTGCCTTGTAGTCAAAAGCCATCCCGCTGCAAATTAGCGGTGAATTCGCAAAATTCCAAAGGGCCGCGCAGAAACCTGCAAGCAGGATTTTGACTGCTGCCTGTCATGGGCCAGGAAGCCAGAGCATTTGCCAGGAATGTGAATATCGGAGTATTTGGCTTTTAGAAACGATAGCTACTAGGGGTTAGAAATCACCAAAAACCCAATAATCCGATCGTGAATCAAAATAATCCAGGGCCATTTGAAAACAGGCTTTGGCAAAATTCCCTGATCGATATTCGACAATTTGCCAGAGATGCTATTTCAAAATCATTTCCAAAAATGCTGTTTATTACATAATAATCCATAATTTGAAATCCGCATTCAAAATTAAAACCCCGGAATCGACACGGATTCAGGTGCTTATCTCGGGGCGGGCTGTGGGATTGAACCACTGACCTTGCGGTTGGGGACTCATAGGTCAGCATTATGGTTTTTCTTGGGAATCTATGCTAAAGTCTGGCAACATTCGGGCACCCTGCCCGCAAGTCTATATCCAGTATAGTGAAAATGGGGTTCGCCCCCCGCCGCCTCCACCTAGTTTTTGCCAAATGTGCAATATCCCCGGACGGGGCCCGCGCCATAAAGACGGCGGGTAAACCCGCCTGAGGCGGGCAGGGCTGCGCCCCAAGGGGACTTGTCCGTCTAAGGCGGGTTCGATTCCCACCGCCGCCAGTAAGCGTAAAGGCTTGCTAATCTTCGAAGGACATGAGAAGGCCCATTATTTATGGCGCGGTTACACATGGAATCAATTGACCAGACTCAGCTGTCGTCATACATTTCAATTTGACATTTAATACACTCTTAACGGGAGTTGCCCTTGAAGTATGTGGCTATAATTGCAATGATTGCGTGTTTGCCGGCCCTTTCCAATGCCCAGGACTTTTCCCTTTTTGATTCCGCCATGGCCCAGGTTCATATGGCTCGCGAGGATATTCGTTTTGACCAGGATGAAATGGCCGGCTGGGGAGGCGATATGTGGCGCCTCTCCTATTTTACCATGTTTCACAAGAATCCGCTCAAACTGCCGAAATACGGTCAACTTAATCTCGAGGCTTTCACGGCCGATTGCGGCAATATCACGTCGCTTGTATCTGGCGCCGGACGTAAAATCGATTGCCCGGTGCGCCGCGGGCTGATCGATGATCCGCTTTCCAAATATGCTCCGGATTCACTTCACAAGCCAACGTTCATGGAAATGCGCAGACTCCTTCCAGGCTCGGAATATAAAAAGTTGAGAGATAAGATCGATTTGATCTATGCCTTAATCGATGACGATTCGTTCTATTTCCAAGAGTCTTTTGGCAAAGCCGACAGATTCAAGCTTCAAAATCAAATCTTCGAATATTTCGTGGCCGACAGTCAGCAGTACAACGACATGGTTGAGGGGCTCGCCAGGTCTGTCGATTTCAATCGGATGGTCGGAGGGGCCGAGGATATCGCCGAAGCGCTCAGACGAGTCTCCGATTCCCTCGAATACTGCGCATTCCCAGCCAAACGCATGGAGATCAAGACAGCCCGAGGCCTGATCGTGATCGGCTCACGGGAAAGCGACGAGTATAATTACAAATCACCGCCGCTGCTAATACTCGATCCGGGAGGCGATGACACTTACAGGTTATCGGGATACCCAGCCGGTTTCCCGCTGGCGACCATCATCGATATCTCCGGGAATGATAAATACATCTCCGACGATTCGACCTCGCCTGGCATAGGAGGCGCGGTTCTCGGCATGGCCGTTGTAATTGATAAAGCCGGTGATGATCTTTATAGCGGTATCAATCTGGCTCAGGGCGCGGCCTTATTCGGCGTGGGTGTGGTCATGGATAACAACGGTAATGACAAATACCGCGCCCGATCATATGCCCAGGGCTCGGGGGCGTTTGGTGTCGGCATTTTAAGCGACAGCACCGGCAACGACTCTCTGTATTGCTGGGCGAATTCGCAGGGATATGGTTATACCAGGGGATGCGGCCTCTGTATCAACTATTCCGGCAAGGATATCTATATCGCCGAGGATGGCATACTGTTTAGCCCGGGGCAGCAGACCAAAGAGCACAACTCATCTCTTTCCCAGGGGGTCGGTTTCGGCAAACGGGCTGATTTTGTCGATGGCCACAGCTGGGCAGGCGGGGTTGGAATTCTCTGCGATATTCAGGGTGATGATAGTTACTCGGCCGGACTGTTCGCGCAAGGTTGCGGCTATTGGTTTGCGGTCGGGATGCTGCTCGATGGCGCAGGAGATGACAACTATCATAGTGTTTGGTATACGCTGGGATCGGGGGCACATTTTGCCATCGGGTATCTCGATGATTTCGCCGGCGACGATATATATACCGCGTCAATGAATATGTCGATCGGGTCGGGGCACGATTTTACTATCGGTTACTTTAACGATCGGGGCGGCAACGATCTGTATAATGCTCCCGGTCTTTCCCTCGGCGGCGGCAATTTTCAAGGGATCGGGATTTTCCACGACTGGAGCGGCGACGATATAT
>Ga0315284_10014179_pt1 | contig 11353 bp, 6 predicted proteins | sample YL17G09_16_MG_FD_203696 | JGI IMG/M metagenome (GOLD analysis project Ga0315284, IMG submission 203696) | Sediment microbial communities from Yellowstone Lake, YNP, Wyoming, USA - YL17G09_16 | ecosystem: Environmental > Aquatic > Freshwater > Lake > Sediment | place: USA: Wyoming | collected... | reverse complement strand
TCTCGCCGAGTCTTCATGCGGCAGCTTCTTGCACCTCTGCTGTTGCCGACAATCGGCCGAAACGTCCTGGGGCACCCGTTCGCGGTACCGGCAGGCCAGGGATCTACGAAGTCCGGCGCTGGCGGGGCGAATTCTTCAAAAGTGATCTTTCGTGATGTCGCCGCCGAGGCTGGCATTGACGTCGAGTTGACGTGCGGAAGCCGGGAAAAGAATTACATTCTGGAGGTTTACGGCAGCGGGTGCGTTTGGTTTGACTACAACAACGACGGTTATGTGGATCTCTACATCGTGAACGGATCCACGATCGAGAATCTTCTCCATCCAGAGCGGGTAAAGGACCCGCCGCGCAACTATCTGTTTCGGAACAATGGTGATGGAACTTTCACGGATGTGACCCGGCAAGCCGGCGTGGTGGGACACGGCTGGGGCTTTGGGGCCGTGGCGGCGGACTATAACAACGACGGGTTTGTCGACCTGTTTGTCTGTAACTATGGTCCGAACATCCTGTATCGAAACAACGGCGACAGCACCTTCACAGACGTGACGGCGCAAGCAGGAGTGGGCGGAGACCAGTTGGTCTGGAGCCCGGGAGCAGCCTTCGGGGACTATGACAAAGACGGGTACTTGGACCTTTACGTATGCGGGCATATCGCTTTCGACCTTCACCATCCGCCGATGCCGGGGCAGCCGACCTGCCGGTACCGCAACAACGTCATGAACGTGTGCGGTCCTCGTGGGCTGAAAGGCGCTCCGGACGCGCTTTACCACAACAATGGCGACGGAACATTCACGGAGGTGACAGAACGCGCTGGGATCACCGACAAGCATCTGGGCTATGGTTTTTCCGCTCTCCTTGAGGATTTTGACGGCGACGGCTGGCCCGACATCGTCGTCAGCAACGACTCCGGGCCGAACTATTTCTATCGCAACAAGGGCGACGGAACTTTCGAAGAGATAGGAGCGACGGCAGGCATCGCCTATAACGGAGAGGGACTCGAGCAAGCCAACATGGGCTTTGCGGTGGGCGATTACGATAACGACGGGAGAATGGACCTGTTCGTCACCACCTACGCCAACGACAACAGCACGCTGTTCCACAATGACGGCCACGGCACTTTCACTGACGTTACCTACCCTTCCGGTCTGGGCGAGCCCACCATCCCTTACCTGGGGATGGCCACTTTTTTCATGGACTACAACAATGACGGTTGGAAAGATCTCGTCAGCATCAACGGGCACTTGTACCCCGAGGTCGATCGCCTCTTCAAGGATGAACATTATCTTCAACCGCCTCAGCTTTTTGAAAATCTCCGGAACGGGAAATTCCGCGAGGTGACCACCGATGTGGGCTTTGGCGCGCTACAGCTCGGCGGACGCGGCGGCGCCTTCTGCGATTACGACAACGACGGCGACCTCGACATGGCCGTCACCACAATTGACAGCCGCACCCTTTTGCTCCGCAATGATGGCGGCAATGCCGCAGGCCATTGGCTGCAAGTCAAGACCGTGGGCACCAAGAGCAACCGAGACGGAGTCGGCGCGCTGGTCAAGGTCGTGGCCGGTGACCTAGCCCAATTCGACCGCGTCCGCAGCGGCGGAAACTTTCTCTCTGGCAACGATATGCGCTTGCACTTTGGGTTGGGGAAGTATGAGGAGGTGGATTTGATTGAGGTGCAGTGGCCCAGCGGCGCGGTTGACCGGCTCACACACGTCAGCGCCAATCAGATCATTGTCATCCAGGAAAGCACGGGCCTGATCCCTTCTCATTATCGGCCGTTCAGGGGCCGGAAGAGCCAATCGCCAGATGGGAGGCCAGCCTCAAGATAGCGCCGTCGCTCCCATCCAAGGCTGGTGCGGCGAATCTCCTTCATGTCGAAGCAGAGAATCACAGTCGTTCGATCGACGACTCCTCACGGGACCTCCTGATTGTTCATTCTGGGATTTGCGACCCACGGAGCGAGCTATCCGCCATTCCTTCCGGCGCCCCGCTCTTTGACACCCTCGCAGCCCTTGACAGAGTCGACGCAACCTATGACACGGAACCGAGGCCTACATCCTGAAGGTGACCCATTGCGCCGTCCAGGGGCGAGCGGGTAGGACCACGCAGGCCTGTTCAGAGGCGGTCGGAAATAACGGCAGGAACACCGGCAAGAACCAAGCCGCCCTTTTCATCTCGCCCGCCGCAGGTGCACTCCGTCAGCCCACGAGCCAGCCCTGGATCCTGGGTAAGCGGCACGTGTATGGCTGCTCTGCTCCCGATAACGTCGCTGCGTCCGGGGCTGCGCAAACTCGGACCCGCCTTGGGTGGCCACGGCGAAATCATGCCCCCCTGCACCCCCGGACGCCGCGCGGGACTGAACAGCACTAGCCCGGATTTCTCACAACGCGGGGACGCTTTTTGGGGGGCTGCCGGAAGGGCGGGGCTTTAGCCCCGCCGAAATCGCGGCTCCCGCCCTCTGTTCTTCCCGCGCCCCGCGCAGCTTGCAGCCGCAAGCTGCGCGGGGCGCGAGGCACGGGAATAATCAGGAAGGCCTTGTAACGGCGGGGCTAAAGCCCCGCCCTTCCAAACCCGTGGTGAGAAGATCGGGCTAGGCAGCGCCCACTGCCTTACGTACTGCAGTGACAACGCGCTCGACGTCTGGCCGGTAGAAATTCTCCATAGGAGGCGAGAAGGGAACGGGGATATTCGGCGAGGCGACGCGCTGGACCGGGGCAGTCAGGTAGTCGCTCAGGGTTTCTGAAAGCGTGGCGGCGATTTCCGCGCTCCAGCCGCCCTGGCGCGGCCCCTCCTCGACGATGACCGCACACTTGGTTTTCATGACCGACGCATTCACGAGGTCCCAGTCGAAAGGCACAAGGCTGCGCGGGTCAATGACCTCGGCGCTGATTCCTTCCGGCGCGAGCTGTTCCGCCGCTTGCAGGGCGCGGTGCATCATGAGCAGAGTCGCAATGATCGTGACGTCGGTGCCTTCTCTTCTCACGACTCCCTTGCCCAAGGGAACCACAAAGTCTTCCTCGGGAATGTCACTGGAGGCATCCACGGCTCCTGATTCCGCGCGGGCGCCTTTGGCGCCGTACAGGAGTTTGTGCTCGAAAAGGAGCACCGGATTGTCATCGCGAATGGCGGCCCGGAGCAGTCCCAGGGCGTCATAGGCGGTGGCGGGGCAGGCGATCTTGATCCCCGGCACGCTGAGGAAGATGGCTTCCAGATTTTGTCCGTGCTGCGCACCGCGGCCGGTAGCGCCCACGGGCGCGCGCATCACCAACGGCACCGTGAGCTTGCCCCCGGACATATAGCGCATCTTGGCAATCTGGTTGACGACCTGATCCATGGCGCAAAAGAGGAAATCTCCATATTGGACGTCCGCTACAGGCCGCAAGCCCATCAGCGCCGCACCCAGCGCCGCCCCGAAGATGCCGGCCTCCGAGATCGGCGTGTCGATGATGCGATCCCGGAAGTCCTTCTCCAAGCCGAGGGTGACGGTGAAGGCTCCGCCAAAGCCCCCGCGCACCCCAATATCTTCGCCTATGCAAAAAACTCGTTCGTCACGAGTCATCTCTTCCCGAAGCCCCCGGCGCAGAGCTTCAGCGATTGTCATTTGAGCCATATCTTCTCCGCTTCTTCAGATAAAGACACCTTCGAGCGCGTCTTCCGGTTTAGGGTCCGGCGCCGCCAGGGCCGACTCCACGGCACGTTCGATTTCGCTATCGACCTCCGCGCGAATGCCATCGAGTCCAGCTTGGTCGATCATTCCGCCCGACAGGAGATAATCGGCGAAGCGTCGGATAGGCTCCTTCTTAAGAGCCTCCTTGCGTTCCTCTTCGGGTTGGTAGTTGCAGGGATCGCGTCGGGAGTGGCCGGTGATCCGATAGGTCAGGCATTCGACGAGCGTCGGGCCCTCGCCGGCGCGCGCGCGTTGCACAACCTGTCGAGCGGTAGCGAAAACCTGGAGGACGTTGTTCCCGTCGATCGTGACCCCCGGTAGGCCGTAGCCCGCGGCACGATCCGCAAGCTTCTTCAGTCGCACCATTTCGAAAATGGGCGTGGAAGCCGAGTAGAGATTGTTCTCGATGACATAAACCACAGGCAGCGACCAAATCGCCCCCATATTGACAGCTTCGTGAAATGCCCCTTCGTTCACGGCGCCGTCGCCCATGAAAGCCACGGCCACGCGCGACTCCTTCTTCATCTTGAAGGCCAGGGCAATCCCGGTGGCGATTGGCAGTCCGCCGCCCACGATGGCGACGGCCGGGACCATCCCCTTTTCCAGGTCACCCACGTGCATCGAACCGCCTTTGCCGCCGCAGCAACCCGTGCTCTTTCCAAAAAGCTCGTGCATCAGGGACTCCACCGTCAGCCCTTTGGCCAGCGCATGACCGTGCGGCCGGTGCGTGCTCGTAATCACATCATCAGGTTCCAGCGCGCTGCACACGCCCACGGCGATGGCCTCCTGCCCCTGATACTGATGAATGGTGCCCGGCATGATCCCTTCGAGGAACAGGTACTTGACGCGCTCCTCGAACTGGCGGATCAGAAGCATCTTCCGGTACAGCGAGATGAGGAACTGGGGGTCGTAATCCATAACTTCCTTCCGGACGACGGTCAGAGTAAGTCGCCCGCTTCGATGAGTTTTTTGATCTTGGCCAGGAACGCGGCCGCCGTGCGCCCATTGATGAGCCGGTGATCAGCAGCCAGTTTGACCGTGACGAGAGGGCGAGCTTTGACTTCGCCATCGACCACGACGGGCTTCGCTTGAAGGGCGCCCACCGTCAAAATGGTGCTGTGTTCCGGGAAGATGATCGCATCAAAGGCTTCGATCTCGTACATGCCGAGGTTGCTCAGAGCCATACAGCCTCCGGTCATCTGCTCCGCTCTGAGCGTGCCGGCCTTGACTTTCGCGACCAGCTCGGCAATCTCGATCTGCACCGTCGCGATATCCTTCTGCGCAACATCCCGGACCACCGGCATATGAAGGGCGTTATCCAAGCCGACGGCCAGCGCGATGTGGACGCCCTGCGGATGAACTACCTTTTCGCCGTCCAACTTGGCAGCGACCAGAGGGACTTCCGCCGCCGCCCGCGCCATGGCTTTCAGAAAAATCGCGTCGTAGCTGAGGCGGACCCCCGCAACTTCTCTTTTCGCCCGCATCTCCTGCACTGCGGTCATGTCAATTGACGCAGTAATGCTCAGGTGGGGGATCTCCTTCCAACTCTTCTGCACCGCGCGCGCTACGGCGGCCTGCGCCCGGGAGAGGTGTTCGACGGGAGGCGCCGTTGCCGTTGCGGGTGCCACAAGCTCACGGCGGGTGCGCTGCACGTCTTCGCGCGTGATGACACCTCCCGAACCCGTCCCCACCACACGGGCAAGATCAACGCCCAGCTTTGCAGCCAGGTTTCGCACCATGGACGAGATGCGGACGGAGGGGCCCTGCTCGACATTGGAGGGAGAAGCCACGGGAGCCGCGGGCCCGTGGGAGAGCGCGGCAGCCGGGGTCGACAAAGTTTCCGGTCCCGCAGGGACAGCTTCGCCCGGCTTGCCGACATAGGCAAGGATGTCTCCCGTATGGGCCATGTCTCCAGCCTTCACCACGAGTTGCAACAAGACACCTTCGGCGGTCGATTCCAGCTCGGCCACCGCTTTATCCGTTTCAATATCAGCCAGAATATCGCCGCGCTTGACGGCCGCACCTTTCTGTACCCTCCAGCATAGGACCTTGCACTCCTCCACATTGGTCCCCAGGTCGGGTAGCTTAATTGCGGTTGCCATTCCTGCCTTCCTCCTGGTTCCACGTCCAGTCTCGTCGGCTGCGGAAGAGCCGACTCACTCTTCCTGCCATCAAAGACGGGCGTCGGCAACTTAATCCTACCGACATCCGCGAAGAGACGCCGCAGCCTGGCACAGCGAAAACCCTTAGCAAAGGGCCTCTTCAGTTTCGTCCATGTCGCACTGAGTCAGGGATAATTCTCGTCTCATTTGTTGGGCGGTACGACGATTCGCGCAAGCGCACCGAACGTCTCCCGATTTGCGCTGAAGAGCTGGGGATACAGCGCGGCGTAGGCCCGATAAGCCTGGTGTGCCGCCTGGTCCGATTCCTGGCGGTCACACGGGCCCGCGTGTTCTCTTGCGGCCCCGGCCAGATCCGGGAATATGCCCACCGCGTGGCCGGCGATCAAGGCCGAGCCCCAAGTGGCCAGGTCCTGCCTGCCCAGTTTGCAGTAAGGAACACCCAGCACATCACACTTGATTTGATTCCAGAGCCGGCTGCGCCCGCAGCCGCTCATCACCCGCACCTCGTGGAAGTCAGCGTGGGGGGACAGTTCGCGCATGCGCGCCAGATAGAAGGCATATTCGTAAGCTACCGATTCCAGGATGGCACGGTACAGATGCTCTTTGCGATGGCCCCAGCCAAAGCCGATCCAGAGACCGCGGACGTCGGGTTCCGCCGGGTTCCAGCGCCCTCCCAACTGCGGGATGCAGAGAACGCCTTCACTGCCGGGCGGCAAGCCTGCGGCTTTCTCATCCATAAGCGCATAGGCGCTCAGGCCCTTTTGCGCGGCCTCGCTTGCCTCCTCGCGACAAAACTCCTGCACAAACCAGTCGTGGGTCCGCCCGCCGAGCACGATCGCAAGCTGATAGAACCGGTCCGGCAACGCACTACTCATGCAACAGAGTGTCTTCGTGGCCGTGTCCGCCTGGTACTGGTCGAGACAGATGCCGAAGACACAGGCCGTCCCCGCCACATCGAACAGCGTACCCGGCTCCACAACGCCGGCACCCAGCAATGAGGCCGCCGCATCCGCAGTGCCCGCGGTCAGGGGCAGTCCGCTCGGCAGCCCGGTATCCCGCGCCGCCTCCGCGGTCAGATGACCCACAATTTCATGGGCCGGGGCGACCCGCGGCAAGACACGCAGCGGCACGTCAAAGAGCCCACAGAGTTCTTCCGACCAGCGCCGATTCGCAGAATCACTCAGGCCCGACCAGCACATGAACGCCGGCTCCATGAAAGCCTGCTCGCCTCGCAAACCGGCCATCAGGCCGGCCACATAAGCGGCGGGCTGGATGAACTTGTGCACGCGCTTCCAGACCTCCGGTTGTTCCTGCTTCCACCAGAGTATCTTCTGGCCGTAGGTGGGCGGAGCTCCGGCCAGCCCGACGATACGATCGCCAGCCTCCGCCAACATGCATTGCTTCACGGCATTGCTGCGCGTATCGAGCGGCGAGTCAAAGTGCGTGACGGGCTGCCAATGCCTGTCAATGGCCATGATGCCGCCGGCCTGACTATCGATGCTGAGGGCGGCGACGCGGGCGGAATGGATGCCGGCCCGCTCTATCGCTCCCCGGATGGTGGCTACCGTCGACCGGTAGAACTCGACGGGATCCTGTTCAGCCAGCCCCGGGCGTGGGTAGCGCACCGCCGTCTTCTGGCAGGCCTCGCCCAACAGGTTCCCCTCGGTATCGTACACGCCAGCCTTGGCGAGCGTCGTTCCCAAATCGACGCCGATCAGGTAGTCCTTCCGCATCATCCGTCTCCTCGTTCCCGCTTGGCTGGCACATTCCCGCCGCTTCGTATGATAGGGTATTCAGATATTGATCGGGTACTGGCCCCACTTCCTGGCGCATCGGAAGAGATGGACGAGATTTTCCGGCGGGATATCTTCCTGCACATTATTGGACGTGGTGAGGATATACCCCCCTCCCGGCGCCAGGGCCCGCAGGCGTGCTTTCACCTCATTCTCCACATCGGCGAGAGTCCCCGGCATCGCGTGCTGCACATCGATGGCACCCTGGAATGATACCCGCTCACCATACTCACGCTTGAGCGCAAACAGATCCATATTCACGGCTAACGGCTGAACGGACTGCACAATATCCACGCCGGCTTCAATGAAATCGGAGATGAGCGGCCGCACCGAGCCGCAGCAGTGGAACATCAGCTTGGCCTGCGGCGCCAGGCGTTTGACGTGAGCGAAAATCCGGGTGTGCAGCGGCTTGAACATTTCGCGATAGGTGTTCAGCGAGAAGAAGAGTCCCCGCTGATGTGCCAGGTCCTCCCCCCACGTAACAATATCGACCAGATCGCCCACCGCGTTCATGTAGACGTCCAGCAGGCCGATGAAGACCTCGGTGATCTTGCCCAAGAGTTTGTGGGCGAACGGCTTGTCCGCGACCAGGTCCATGAGGAACGCGTCCGTGCCGCGCAGGAAGCAGCCTATTTCGAAAAGACCCACGGAAACAGGCGCGCGGGAAACCAGGGCATAATCCGTATTCTGCCGATAGTGCAAGGCTTTCTCGCGCACGCCGCGGGTGCGCCCCGGCGCGTAGGGGTCCGGCCACGGATAGGAGTCCAGGTCACCAGCGTTCGCTCCCGCCAGCGGATGCCCCGCGACGGAGCGGTAGACACCCGTGCTGATCATCGGAATTCCCCATTCGTCTTTGAAAGTACCATCAGGGTTAATCTGCACCTGGAGGTTGCTGGGGGGCCACAGCCACACGTGACGGCAGTCAATATCCAGGGCTTCCAGCACGCGCTCATCGTAGTAGTTGCCGGTGTGGCCGCGGCGATAGGGCTCGATACCTTCCTTGAGTCCGAGATATTCTTTCAGTCTGAAATAGTGTGCATCGTTGATGCTGTAGCCGCTGCCACCCAGATCCAGCGGCACCTGATCAGGTTCCTTATGGGCGAGCGCCGTCAGCACTCGTTCACGATGGGTCATGCAGATTTCCTCCTTCAAGGTCGTGTGGCAATACCCCCCTCTTGGGTTCGGGAGCCACGCGCCTGCTTCCACCCGCGAGCCGGACTCACAAGCGGGGAATGACCTCCTCACAGTAGTGCCGCAGTCCGTCCTCTGAGTCGAGGCGCACGACCGGCAGGGCTACCTCGCGGCAAGCGTAGGCCAGTTCCAGAGTGTGATCTCCCGCCGTCAGGCAGGGATGGTTGGCACCCATGGCGCGCACCAGATAGTGCGGGTTGACCCCCAGCGACACGGCGTGCTGCGGCCAGGAAGCACCAAAGGTGGAAAGAATCTCTTTCTCCACTTCTCCTGCAATCGAGAGTTGTTCGCCACGGGCCAAATGCATAAAGTAGCTCTCCTTCACGCGGGTGAGCCGCGCCACCGTCACCGGCCCGGGCGGGGCGTAATAGCCGAACGCCGTCCCTCCGCTGGCGTTCCAATTGCCCGCCAGCGTCACGTGCGGGAGGCAGTCTTTTGCCCGCATGGAGTTCGCCGCCCAATAGAGACCCCCGGCGCCGCAGTTTGAAATGCGGATGAAGCGCTCGCTGGCATCCATGAGGTCGCCGAAAGTCGGCGGGATGGAAGGCGCGATGCGGTGGAGCAGCATCAATGTCACCAGACCGCGCACATCGCCCTCGCAAATGGTGACGATGGGCTGCTGCGGCCCCTCAGCGTCTTCCGCAAAAGGTAAAAAGGCAGGAATGCTGCAGGCCGTGATCCCGCGCTCTTCCGACAGCTCCGGCTGACAGCGCACGGAGATGCCGCGGATGCGGTGTTCGCTCAACTCCGCCAGCCGCTGGCGCATGCCCAACACATCGGCAATGTGCACGTCGAGCACCTGCTCGGTGACCCGTCGTTCGTCGTAACAAATGCGGGCGCCGTTCTCAACCAGCCAGCGCTTGAAGCGCGCGATGCGTTCCGGCTCCTCGCGTAAGATGCGCTGGCCGCGGGCGACAAAAACCGATTGCTCCTCGATCAAAAGGTCGCCGATGAGCATCCGCTTCAGCCGCGCATGGTCATCCTCGAGATGCTCCATTTTCAGGCAATAGGTGCTGCCGAAAAGCATCGCGCTATCGTATTTGAGCTTTTCGACGGCGGCGACGCCCCGCACCCAGTGCGGCAAACGCCATAACTCCTTGCCCACCAGGCGCTCGTGCGTGAGGGCGTGGCGATTCGGCGCCACCTGTTGCAGCCCTGCACCGATACAGATGATGCTGGAGAGCATGCGCTCCGCGTAGATGCACACCGGAAGGTCAAGGCGCTTGACCAGCTCGATGGCAAAACCGGGCGGGGTCCAGAAGTGCGAGATAATCACCAGACACTCGGCGTGCCCCTCCTGCAGATGGTCGGCCACGGCGCGCACCTCCGCCGGGCTGTGCACTCCGAACCAGTCCACGGACGACGGGCCGCGCAAGCGCTCCATGGCATCCACCACGCAGAACCCTTCGGCTTCCAGAAAGGCCCGTAGTTCCTTGTGTTTTCCCTCGAGCCCTAATTCGTGCTCCCGGGAGAAAATGTTGACTCGATCGTCCGTAAATGTGACTAGCCCCACCCGGGGTTGTTCCTCGTTCGGCCAACGAGCCGTTGTCATTTGTGCACCCCTCTACCGACGATTTCCCCGCTTCCATCCGCCTTCGGCTAGCCAATCCTATCCTCCATGGTATATGGACTGTCTTCGAGCGCCGCTGGGCCGATCCTCCTGTTCCCGGTCGAATGCCCCAGGATGGCTAACTATTAGGGAGGCTTACGGGGATCTCTTGCGCCGCAACGTTACTCCCTTCAATGTACAGGCGCCCTTGGATGGGTTTGCCGACTCCTGCGGGCAAAAGCAGCTCGAGTGTCACCGTCTTGCTTTCGCCGGGAAGTAGATCGAAATCATTGTCGCTGTACATTACAAGATAAGGGGCCTGGTTCTCAGGCCCATTCCATTCAGCCCGGATTCGAACTAATCGGGCATACCGAGGACCGTTCGTCACGCGTAATAACATGCGAGCCTTTGCACCGGAATTGTTGACAGGCGGTGCTTCGGCAACCGCTAATGTTGCAGGCGGCAAATCCTGCAAGACCTCAAAGAGGGGCTTGTCTTTAGCAAGCAGGAGTTGATCGTATGAGGTTGCGGGCTGCTCGCCTGTCGCGGCGGCCAACATTCGCATGAACAACGAGAAATAGGTTTTGGCGATAGGATTTGTGACGAACTCTTGGTCTACCAGGTAGGGGAAAACGATCTTCGGATCCCAGTCCGCTCGCCTTTCGGCATATTCGGGCGTGAAACCCGTGAAGGCCACGGTATGTCCCTCTCCGTACCGCCCGGTGACGAGCAGGGGGGCGCCTGAAATCGTCAGAAGTTGCTGGCTGTCCGGTTTTGGCCGGACCAGATTGAAGCCGGGCAAGCCGTACTCCTTGAATGAAATGTCACTCCATCCTTGTCCCGCTAGCTCCGCGACTTGAACATCCTTCAATGGACTGAACCTCTGTTTAATGTCGGGGGGGCCGAAAATCAGATCATTCCGGCTTTGCAGCGTGACCGGTAGAACTTCTTCCAAGGCCGTGAGCTCTAGACAGGCTCCCAGGCCGAAGCCTCCGTGAAAACTACCCGGGCCTCCCGTATGGATGAGGCCCA
>Ga0315284_10014177_pt1 | contig 11353 bp, 8 predicted proteins | sample YL17G09_16_MG_FD_203696 | JGI IMG/M metagenome (GOLD analysis project Ga0315284, IMG submission 203696) | Sediment microbial communities from Yellowstone Lake, YNP, Wyoming, USA - YL17G09_16 | ecosystem: Environmental > Aquatic > Freshwater > Lake > Sediment | place: USA: Wyoming | collected... | reverse complement strand
CTGCCAAGTTCACCGCGCGGGGCCTGAACCTGGATGCCCTGGGCCTCGAGCACATCGTGAGCCGGCGCGCTGCCTTCGAAGATGACTGGAAGCGGCGTCTCAGTTACCTGGTCCGGGATGCGAGCGCTGTGACCTTTGACGCTGCCTGGGAGGTGACCGTCGGCGTGCTACGGCAGGTTGAAGGAAGCCTGTCAGCACAGCCGTCGGCATCCCTTTCCTTCTATGCCGGAGAAGAGTCCTCCAATGTCTAACCCTGATGACCTGACGTCCTTCCTGGCCCGGCACGCCCGCCCCTACGACGCCGCGACCGACGCGTACCGGAGGCCGCCCTTCGCCGCGCCGGTGAAGGCGACCAAGGCCACGCCCATCTACAACGCCCACTCTTACCACACCAAGGTGCCGCCGCAGGGCATCGTGCCTTACATGCTGCACTACACCGAGCCGGGCGACCTGGTGCTCGACCCGTTCTGTGGCTCCGGCATGACGGGCGTGGCGGCGCTGATGTGCGCCCACCCGCCGGCCGAGGCGCTGCACATGGTGCCCGGTGCGCAGGCGGGCGCGCGATATGCCATCCTCAACGACCTTTCGCCCGCCGCGACGCACATCGCCTACAACTACTGCACGCCGGTGGACGTGGAGGCGCTCAAGCGGGAGTTCGAGCGCACCCAGGCGGCGGTGCAGGAGGAGTTCGACTGGCTGTATGGCACGACGTGCGAGCGCTGCGGCGGGCGGGCGACGATCCGGTACACGATCTGGAGCGACGTGTTCGAGTGTGCGCGCTGCGGGGAGGAATTGGTGCTGTGGGACGTGGCGGTGGACCGCCAGAGCGGCAAGGTGCACGAAAGGTTCACCTGCCCGACGTGTGGCAAGGAACAAACCAAGCGGGAGACACGCTGGCTGCGGAGTGTCCCTGTAGTGACTAACTACGAGTGTCACGGGGGCTGCAAACCCAAGCGTGCCGAGCACTGCACGACCGAGGCCGAAAAGCAACACATTGCCGAGATCGAAGCCGCTGAGATCCCCTATTGGTATCCCACCACCCCCTTCGATGAATCGTGGGAGATGTGGCGCGCCGTTCATGGCTATCAAGGAATCACTGATGTTAGCAGGTTCTACACCAAACGGAATCTATGGGTACTAGCCCGCTTGTGGCGTGAGATCGATCATGTTGGCAGCGAACGGATAAGACGACGGCTGCGATTCACCTTCACCTCTGGTCTTGCAAACTGCTCGCGGATGTACAAGTACCGTAGTGATCGAAAGGGCGGCATTCTCACAGGCACTTTGTATATCCCAGCCCTAAACTGCGAGTGGAATGCATTAGAGATTATCAACCTTAAGATGCGTCAGACCCTATCCGGGCAGCTCAATGGACTGAACGTTGCAGTCCTTACTCAGAGCGCTACTGATCTTCTTCCTGTATCGGACAATTTGGTTGACTATGTTTTCACTGACCCACCCTTTGGCAGCAACATCTTCTACGCCGACTGCAACCTGATCTGGGAAGCCTGGTTGGGCCAGTTCACCGACCAGACACAGGAAGCGGTCGTCCACGTCAAGCACAGGGACAAGAACACGCTCCCGGACTACGCCCGGCTGATGACGGAATCCTTCCACGAGATGTACCGCGTGCTCAAGCCCGGCCGCTGGGCCTCGGTCGTCTTCCACAACTCCGACGACCGCATCTGGCAGGTCATCCTGGGTGCGGCCGAGGCAGCCGGTTTCGAGCTGGCCGAGATCAACTCGTTCGACAAGCAGCAACTCTCCTTCAAGGGCATCCGCGGCGCCAAGGGCACTGAGCGCGTCACCAACAAGGACATCGTGCTCAACCTGCGCAAGCCCGGCCCGGGCGAGGTCGCAGCCCCCAATGGCCACACCTACGCTGACCAGCAGGAAGTGCGCATCGTCGAGGCCATGGCCGCTTTCCTGGAGACCAATCCCTCCCCCGAGGAGCGCACGCTCCAGGGGCTGTGGAACCACGCGCTGTACGGGATGCTGCGCGACGGCGCGGTCACCTTCTCGATGGCCCAGGTCGAGGCCCTGCTGCCCCACTACTTCAAGCAGGTCGAGGGCCGCTGGTACATGCGCGGCGAGCAAGTGATCGAGGGCGGGCTGGGGCTGATCGTGAAGGACGAGCCGAGCGCCATCGCCTGGCTGGCGCGCCTGCTGGAGAACGAGCCCCAGCCCACCGGCGACCTGATCCCGCAATGGCAGATCGCCACGCTCGAGGCGCGGGTCGCCAAGCCACTCGACCAGGTGCTGGCGGAGAACTTTTGGCCGGACGAGCGCAGCGGCCGCTGGCGGCTGCCTACCGCCGAAGAGCGGCGCAGGATGTCGGCCCAGGAGGAGGTCACGGCGCAGGCCCAACTGCGCGTCATCCAGCGCTACCTGGAGGGGGGCCTGGAGCGCCGCCCGAGCGACCTGGAACTGTGCGCCTGGATGCGCTTTTGTTACAGCCGCGGGTTCTACGCCGAGGCGGTGGCGCTGTTCCCCCAGGTGGACGAGGCGCGCGTGGAGGCCGAGGAGTACCGGAGCGTGCGCAAGATCGCCGAGGTGTGCCGGCTGCGGGTGGGGTAGGTCAGGTTTGTGGTAGAATAGGGGGAAGGAGGTCCGAGATGAACGAACCAGGAACTGTCACGCTGGAACAGGTAGTGTCGTTGGCCCGGCAGTTGCCGCCGTTGGAGAAAATTCGCCTGGTCGAGCAGATTGCTCCGGAGATCGAGCGCGACATGCTCCAGCAACGGCCGATCAGGCGGAGGTCATTGCTGGGTCTGTGCGCCGACCTGGGGCCGGCCCCGTCGGCCGAGGAGATTGATGCCATTCGCCACGAGATGTGGGCCGGGTTTCCACGGGAAGAAGTCCGGTAGTCCCACCGTCATCAAACGCCAGGCTTCGTTCTATTTGTCGTTCGGGGCTCGCCAAAGATTGGAGAATCGGAGCGGATGACCTCACCTGTCTCATTGTCACCTGTCAGTCTACGCCATGCTCTAACAGATCTCTTCGACGACGAGGAACTGCGCACCCTGTGTTTTGACATTGGTGTGGACTATGACAACCTGCGCGGCGAGGGCAAAGCAGCCAAAGCACGGGAATTGGTAGCATGGGCCAAACGCACAAGCCGGCTGGCAGAAATGGAAGCCACTGTGCGCCGCACGCGCCCTGCCCTCGGTACGGTCTATCCTCATGAGCGAGTGCAGGACACAGGTGAATACCCGGCGACGCTACCGGCGCCCTATGAGCAACACATCGGTCTTGGAGGAAGGATTTTGATACCCGGAGTGCGAGTGGCCCTATGTTGCCTGGCTGCAGGCATCATCATAGTGGCCGTCGTCATGGTGTGGGGCGACCCCCTGTTACAGATGGTGACTTCAGTCACCGCAGCGGCCACTCCCACGCCAACCTTTGCGCCGACCCTAACGTCAACCCCTAGAGCCACGCCCGATCTGACGCTGACAGCCACGCCGCTCGTTTATCCTGTGCCAACGCTGATCGAGGCAGACATCGAGGGCTGCGTGGTAGACCTCAAGTGGAATTGGACCTGGGGGTTGGGCGAGGATGAATGGTTTGCGCTGAGGGTAGCGAAAGTGCCGGATGTGCCTCGTAGTTTTGTCTGGCTCAAGGGGAATGCATTTACCTGGGTATGCACAGAAGCAGGTGAATACACCTGGGAAGTCGCTATCTGCCATGGTGATCCCTCGGCCGGGCATTGCAGCAAGACTGATGGCAGTGAGTTGACCGTCAGCGAGCGCGGCATCTTTAAGTTTGAGGGATGCCAACCACCTCCTGCCCGACCGTGATGGATAGTCGGGCCTATGGGGGTGTGAAGGGCCGAGGCCGCCAGAGCGTGCCGGTGGGAGAAGAAGATGTGATGGCAAGACCCAAAATGCTGAGAACTGCGATGGATTACCGCCCTGCCCTGCTCTGGGTGATGGGGCGGCTGGAGCGCGCCACGCCGTCGCAAGCACTGGCAGAGTTCGAGCGAGCACTCGGCGATCTGATCCCATCTGAACATCGTGAGCAGAACGAGAGCGGCAACATCAAGTGGGAGTGGTACGTTCGTTGGGCGAGACAGAACCTGGTCAACGCCGGATTGATGGAGAGTGGAGGGCGTGGAATCTGGACCATCACCCCGGAAGGCCAGCAGTGGTTGGCGGAGCACCCCGACGGCGGCTGGGACCAACTGAAGGCACAGGTCGGTGCGGCCAGAAAGGGCAGGAAACAAGATAGAGTTGTGTTCCGGGCTCAGGTGGAGCGCGAGGCTGTGGATGAAAGCCGGCCGGAGCACCAACCCCCGCTCGAATTCACGGTGGCCGGTCATCGCTACCGCCTATCTGCTCAACAGGTACTGGAAAAGGCTCGCCAGGCTATTGCGGATGACATTCCCCCTGAAGCCAAACGCTATAAAAAGTGGGTTGCAGACGTGGATGGACAGCCGGTCAGCGTCAAATGGCTGTTTAGCCTGGCCACCGGGTTGGGTACCAGGCAGTTCAAAACCCTGGAGGCTCGCCGCGTCCTTCGACGAATGGGACTGGAAATACGGAGTATGAGGCAGGGTGCTCCTCCGCAGCCATCTGGTGTTCCCACCATAGCACCGCCGGGTGACGCGTTGTCCCAACAAGAGTTCCTGGACCAGGTCATGCAGAAGGCTCTCACGGCGGTTCCGCTGCCATCCCGCCCACGAGGTCGCCGTCCCGCGCAGCCTCCCGACGACGCGGAACGGCGCTACAAGTTGCTGGAGGCCGAGGTGCGGGCCATCCGGGATTTTCTGGAGGGTAACTCGGCCGGTCGCCCCGGCGACGAGCGGCTGTGCTATTGGATTTACCTCTGCCTCACCCTCGAGTTGCACCGTGAGGGCTGGCAACTGTTCACCCACGTTGATCCGTCGCAGATACCCAAAAGCCTGTACGAGCGCACCAGTCGCTTTGCGCAGGCCTGCCGCATGCGCGCGGAGGCACAGGCATGAAGCCTGACACCCTGACTGCCAGCCGCGCTCTGACTCACCTGGAGAGCCTGGGCCTGCTGCGCCGGTCCGAACAGCGTCGTGGGCCAGGGGTCTATTATACCCTGGTCGAAGAAGAAGAAACTCCTCAGGTTACTCCTAAGATTACTCCTCATACTGTGCCTCAACTCCTTAGCTTGTTGAGACAAGGGAAACGGCTCTCGAAAAATGAAACCACCGCGCTTATCGTGTCACTCTGCACCGAGCGACCACACACAGCACGCGAACTGGCTCAGATCCTGAATCGCAACACCGATTATCTGCGCAACGTCTATCTTTCGCCACTGGTACAAGAAGGACGCCTGCAACTCACCGGTGCATCCAACGATCCCAACGTCGCCTATCGCGCATAGGTACGGGCAATGACCGCAGAATCCCTGTCCGACTACTTCGAGCAGTGTCTCTCGCGCCTGCCGCCCCAGGCGCGGCTGGCGCTTGTATTGGACCCACCCGGGCTGCTCGGGCTGGGAGAGGCCGTGGAGGTGGAAGGACGGCGCTGGACCGTCTTTCGCTACGACGGCAACGACCTGGCCTTTCGCAAAGCCTACGGCCACCGCGAGCCGGACACACCCCACCTGGTGTGGATCACCCGGCCTCCAGGGCGGCTCGCCGCGGCCTCCCCCACGCTCGACCTCAGTTACCTGGCTGACGTGGTGTGCCGCGCCGACGGGACGCTCGACCTCAGCCTGCCCGGCGTGCTCAAGGCGCTCAAGCCCCGCGAGACCTGGCCGCTGGAACCGGTGGCCCGCTTCGAGACCTTGCTGGCCGCCCACCTGGGCGCGGTATTGTCCGCACATGCCGACTTGCGCCGCGCCATCGGCCCCGACGTCCCGCTGGACGTCCACTGCCTGCGTGCGCTCGTGCTGCACGCCCTCCACCCGGCCGTCCCCGTGGGCGACCTGACCTTCCGTGATGTGGCCCCCCGCCAGGTGCTCACCCGCTACCTGCGACTGCTGGTCCAGGAGACGTGGAACGGCGAGGAATTGGCGCTGCTGCAGGAACAAGCCCGCCTGGCCCTGGCCTTGCCCGTTGAAGAGCTGGTCCCCTGGTTCGATGCGCCGCCAGCAGGCTTGATGCTCTATCTGTACCTGCGCCGGCTGCTGGCCCGGCGGCGCGTGGCCAACATCGCGGCCGTCACGCGCGGCTTGCTGCCCTTCGACCCGCGTCCGCTCGAGCCGTGGGTGGACGCTGCGCTCCGGCTGTGGGACGACGAACCCGACTGGCGGGCGTCGCTGATTGCCCGCGCCGAGCACACACTGGACGAGGCGGAACTCGACGAAGCACTGGCCCTGTTGGGAGCCAACCGCCCTGTTGACCTGTTCGCCGCGCTGGCCGAGGCCGAGACGCCGGCCGCGGTTTACGGACTGGGGCGGCGGTTACTATCTGGCGTTGCCAGCGCCGAAGAATTGGGCCGTCTTGCCCTCACCTGGGCGCGCCGCCGCCCGCCGCTGGGCTCCTGGCCCGAGACCTCCTACAGCCGCCGCGCTCGCGACCTGGCCACCTTTCTGGACGAACTGGCTTTCCTGTTCGACTGCCTGACGCGGGACGTCAGTTCATTGCCGGGCCTGGCCGGGCTGGTGGACGGGTACGTGGAGGCGCGCCTGTACGACCTGGAGTACGCGGGGGCGCGCGCCGACGAGGCGCTGCGGCGGCTGCCGGGACTGGCCGGGCGGTTGCGTCCCCTGCTCGACCTGGTGCGGGCGACGGTGCGTAAGAGCCTCGACGACCTGGACCGGGAACTGGCCCGTCGCATCAGGGAGAACTGGCATGGTTATCTGGGCCACCCGCGCCTGTCGCTCAACTTTCTGCGCGATGCGCTGATCAAACCACACCTCCCGATCAGCCGCGCTGCCTGTGTGTGGATCGTCGTGTTCGACGGCATGCGCTACGACAGTTGGGAGCGCGTGGTCAAGCCGCGCCTGCTGGAGCGCTACAGTCTGAACCAGGAACGGCCCTACCTGAGCCTGCTGCCGTCCTGGACCACGATTGCCCGCACGGGACTGCTGGCCGGTAAGCCCCCGGAGGGCTGGCGCAGTTACCGGGGCGGCGTCACCCTGGACCAGGAGATGCTGGCGGCCCGGCTGTTTGGCCTGAGCGAGGCGGAACGGGGGCGCCAGTTGCGCTTCTACTCCGGCATGGAGTCGGACCGCACCGAGCGCCGGCTCGAGCGGGACACACGCTTTCCTTACAACGTGCTCGTCTTCAACGTCAGCGACGACAATCTTCATTCCATGCGGGCCGATTTGGTGGCGCTGAACGCGACCGTCAATTCGCTGCTGGACGGCATCCTGGAGACGCTGGACGGGCTGGTGCAGCCGGACGACACGCTCGTCGTCACCAGCGACCACGGCTTCGTCGAACTGGAGCCGGACCAGGCGGTCACCATCCGCGACGACGCGCGCTGGCAACGTTACGTCGAGGGCGGTGCGCACCCGGTCCATTACCGCTTCGTGCGGGGAGTGGAGCGGCCGGAGGAGTTGGCGGAGGAAGAGGCTCTCACGTTCAAGTACCCCGCGCTACGCGACGGCCAATTCACCGTCGCGGTGGGCGGCCGGTGGTTCGCCCGCCAGGGGACCACGCGCGCCGACCGCTACTCTCACGGCGGGTTGAGCCTGGCGGAGATGGTCGTCCCCGGCGCGGTGCTCTCCCCCATCACCACGCCGCAGGTCAAACTGGCGCTGGAGGGCTGGCCCCGCGCATTGACGGTGCAGGAAGAGGTCGAGGCCGCCCTTGAGTTCACGCTCGTGAACGCCGGCAACCGGCCCACCCGGTTCGCGCTGGAGATCAGGGCCAACACGGCCCGCGAGGCGAAGCGCCAGGAGGGGGAACTGCGGCCGGGCCAACGTCTGCCTGTCTCCTACCGTTTCACGCCCATCTACGCCGACACTCCCGGCCAGGCAGGCACGGAACGCATCAGCGTCAAGGTCGAGTATACGGACGCGGAGGGGAAGCGCCGCTCGCTCTCACGCTCCGCGCCGGTGACCGTCGAGCCACGCAAGGACGTGGTGAAGTTTAGTCTGGGGGGGCTGGACCAACTGGATACACTGTGATTGGGAAGAAGAAGCAGGATGCAGGATGAAGAATGAAGAATGAAGAATGCAAGGGGCAGGAGGAGGAGATTGGAGATTGGAAGTTGGAGGCTGGTGGTGCCGCCGAGGAGGATGAGTGGATACGACGCTGACGGCAAGAGTTGACGCGCTGGCACAACAGCACCTGGGCGACCGGGTCGTGCTCAAGCCGCTGACGCGCTGGAACGAGGCCTACAAGGAGTTCCCGCGCTACGTGATGGAATACCTGTGTGCACGCTACGTGGATCCGGGCAACCCGATCCCCGGCCAGCAGCGGATTGACCAGTTGCTGACCGAGCACTATGCCGAGAGTGAGGCGCGCGAGTTGATCAAGAGCCGCATCAAGGAGACGGGCGAATACGTGCTGATGGGCCAGTTGCAGGTGCGGCTCGACCAGGCGCGCGACCATTACTGGGCCGAGGTGCCGGCGTTGGGCGACAACTTTGTGCGCATCAGCCCGCGCGTGCTGGCCGATTACGGCGAGGCATTGCTGGCCGGCGGCGCGTGGGGCACGCTGAACATTGAGTACGATGCGCGCTACGAACTCAAGGGCCGCATCTACCCTTTCTTCATCCGCGAGTTCCGCCCCTTCCAGATTACTCGCCTCGACCTGGACGATTACGTCGAGAAGCGCCGCTTGTTCGACACCGACGCCTGGATCGGCCTGCTGATCCAGTCCATCGGCTTCAACCCCGACCGGCTGAGCGAGCGAGAACGGAGATTGGCGCTGCTGCGGCTGGTGCCCTTCGTCGAGGCCAACTACAACCTGATCGAGCTGGGCCCTCGCGAGACCGGCAAGACCTACACCTACCGCAACACGTCGAGCCGTTCCTTCGTCATCTCCGGTGGCAAGGCCACGCCGGCCACGCTGTTCTACAACATCGCCAGCCGCAAGATCGGTATCCTGGGCTACAAGGACGTCGTCTTTTTCGACGAGATCGCCAGCACCAGTTTCACCGACCCGGAGGCGACGATCAGTGTGCTCAAGGATTACATGCAGACCGGCCGCTTCAGCCGGGGGCCGCTCGAGTTCACTGCCCAGGCCAGCATCGTCCTGGGGGGCAACATTGACACCGACCTGGAGCGGCGGGAACCCTCGCCGCGCTACCGGCACATGTTCGAGATCCTGCCGCCAGAGTTGCAGGACCCGGCGTTCCTGGACCGCATCCACGCCTATCTGCCCGGCTGGGAGATGCCCAAAGTGCGGCCGGAGAACTATGCGGCGGGCTATGGGTTCATCACCGACTACCTGGCCGAGATCTTTACCCGCCTGCGCCGCCGCAATTACCAGACCCACGTGGCGGCGCACGTGGACTTTGGGGGGCTGACGGGGCGCAACCAGGACGCGATCAAGAAGACCACCGCGGGCCTGTTGAAACTCGTCTTTCCGCACCGTACCGCCGACGACCTGGCGCAGGACGAATTGGACGTATGTCTGTCCCTGGCCGTCGAATGCCGCCAGCGGGTGGTGGACCAACTGGCGGTCATGCTGCCGGAGGAGTTTGGGGGGGTGAGAGTAGGCGTACAACAGAACGGAGCCCAAGCCGGGTGACTTGGGCTCCGTCCGGTGTGTGACTGCTATGCCACGGGCGTACTCACCCGCGCAGTTACTTCTTCTCGGCACACGCCTTCTCGGCGCGGCTACCGTAGACCCACCAGTAGATGAAGCCGACGAAGAAGGCTCCGCCGATGATGTTCCCCAGCGTCACCGGGATCAGGTTGGTGATGAAGAACTGCCCCCACGTCACCTGCGCACCGTAGAACATGCCCAGCGGGATGAAGAACATGTTGGCGATACTGTGCTCCAGGCCGAGCGTGACGAAGGCCATGATCGGCCACCAGATACCCCAGATCTTGCCGTTGATGTCGTCGGACGAAATGCCCATCCAGACCGCCAGACACACCAGCCAGTTGCAGCCGATGCCCTTGAGGAACAACGGCAAGAACCCCTGCGTCACCTTGCCCGACGCAATGTCCTGCACCGCCTTGAGATAGGGCTCCTTGGCAAAGATGCCGGTCAGGTAGGCCAGGAAGAAGGCCACGAAGATGGAGCCCGCCAGGTTGCCGACGTAGGCCAGCACCCAGTTGCGGGCCAGCCCACTCCAGCGCGCCTTGCCCGACAGCACGGCCGGGATGACGCAGGCGGTGTTGCCGGTGAACAGCTCCGCCCCGGCAATCACGACCAGGATCAGGCCGACCGGGAAGACGCCGCCGAAGAGGAACTTGCTGATGCCGACGCCGAGCGTCTCGGTGTTGACGCCTTTGCCGACGATGATGGCCAGGAAACCGCCGAAGGCGATGAAGGCACCGGCCAGGAAGCCCAGGACGAGCAGCTTGTCCCACGACAGGTTGGCCTTGGTGCAACCAATGCCCTCGACGGTCGCGACCGTATCCTTGGGTGACTTGAATCCTCCTTAAATAGATTTGGATGGATTTAGGTCGGCTGGTTCGATCTTTACCGCGCAGACCTTGTACTCGGGAATCTTGGCGACCGGGTCAACGGCAGCGTTGGTGAGTGCGTTGGCCGCAGCCTCAGCAAAGTGGAAGGGGATGAAGACGATGCCGGGCTTGATGCGCGAGGTAACCCGCACACCCAGCTCGATCTCCCCACGCCGGCTGGCCACCCGCACCCGCTTCCCGCCGTTCAGCCCGATGCGTGCAGCGTCGTCCGGATGTATCTCGACGTAGGCTTCCGGTACCTCCTGCTCCAGTTTCTCCGAACGGCGCGTCATCGTACCGGTGTGGAAGTGGAACATCAGCCGCCCCGTCGTCAGGGTGAAGGGGTACTCTTCGTCGGGCAGTTCGGCCGGCTCCTTGAACTCGATGGCGTGGAAGAGACCCTGGCCACGCGAGAACTTGTTCTTGTGCAGGTAGGGTGTGCCGGGATGGTCTGGCGTGGGGCAGGGCCATTGCAGGAAGCCCAGTTCCTCCAACCGTTCGTAAGTCACGCCGCCATAACTGGGCGTCAGTTGAGCCACTTCTGCCATCACATCCTTGGGCGACGCGAAGTCAAAGCCCTTGGCCCCCATGCGCCTGGCCAATTCGCAGATGATCTCCCAGTCGGCCCTGGCCTCACCCGGGGGCTCGATCGCCTTCCGTATCCGCTGAACACGCCGGTCGGTGCCGGTGAAGGTGCCATCCTTCTCGGCGAACGAGGCGCCCGGCAGCACCACGTGCGCCAATTCCGCCGTCTCGGAGAGAAAGATGTCCTGCACCACCAGGAACTCGGCCTGCTCCAGGCAGTGACGAGCGTGGTTGAGGTCGGGATCGGCGACCATGGGGTTCT